>Ga0315283_10000325_pt1 | contig 33980 bp, 30 predicted proteins | sample YL17G09_0_MG_FD_204541 | JGI IMG/M metagenome (GOLD analysis project Ga0315283, IMG submission 204541) | Sediment microbial communities from Yellowstone Lake, YNP, Wyoming, USA - YL17G09_0 | ecosystem: Environmental > Aquatic > Freshwater > Lake > Sediment | place: USA: Wyoming | collected...
GCACCTGCACGACCTGCCCGGTCTCGAGTTCGAGGCCCGCGCCCTCCAGGGTCACGCTCCTGCCCACCACCGACTGACCGACGTGAGCGGCCCAGGCATCCTGCAGCGGGTCCATCCCTGCTGCGCAGAGCGCCAGCACGCCGAGGGTCAGCACCAGCCCTCGCCGCGGCCAGGCCGCTCCGGCCGCGAGCCCCAGCGCCAGGCCAAATACCGCCCACTCCACCCGGCGAACCGGGAGCCTCACCGGGCGCGCTCCCGCAAGCCCGCCACCCTCCCGCACGAGGTCGGAGACCCACGTCAGGGCCGGATCGCGGGCATCACTCTGCTCGCCGCGCAGCACCCACACGGCAGCCGGCCCCAGCGCACCCCGCGTCGCCTCGGCCCACGCGAGCCGCGCAGCCAGCCCCGGACCCCGGGCGCCCTCCCGCCACATGCCGGCCCATGCGGCCCGCGCCCGCGCCACATCCCCGTCGCGCGCCACACGGTCCGCCGCCCGCAGCCGCAGCGAGTTCGCGCTCTCGCCCAGGGGCACGCCACTCAGCACCAACATCGTCACCGCGACCCCGGCCAGCGCCACCGCCGCTGGCCGCCATCGCGGCCGCGCGGATGCTGCGGGTATCGCAACCGTCAACTCGCTGGAAAGCCGCAGCCGCACCGCGTCCACGTCCACATCGCCGCCTCCATAGCGCGTGGCGACGATCTGGGAGCGAACCTCGCCGACCGGCCGACCGCTGACTTCCAGCCACTCTGCGGACTCCTCGGCCGCCCGCCAGAAGGCCGCCCCTCCGGGCGCGCGCAATGCGTTGCGCCAGGCTGCACCGAGGGCACGCGCCTCCGCATGCGCGTCCGGCGCGGGCCGCACCCGCCACGCCACGGCGGCGGCGCCCGCGAGCAAGCCCGCCAGCGCCCAGATCCAGGGCGCCGCGCCGCGCGCGAAGGGATCGGGCGCCTCGCGCACGAAGACCCCCGGGAACCCCTCGTCCTCCCCGCCGGAGGAGAAGACCGGCGCGCCCACCTCCACCACGAGTGGCGCCAGCGCCGCGCTTCGATAGACCCCGGCCGCCGGATCGAACCACGCGAACGTAGGTGCGGCGATCGAGAACGCGCCCGCGCGACGCGGAAGCACGTTCCACTGGAAGCTTCTCCGGCCCCCTCCGTTCGATCCCGCAGCGGGCAGGCTGTCTTCCGACGCGCCGACGAACACCTCGCCGTCCGCAAGGACCAGGACCGGCGCCTTGACCAGCGGCAGGTTTCCCACGCCCCGCACGTCGAGCCGCGCGGTGACCGGGACGTCCTGCGAGGTGCGCGTGCGGTCCGCAGACCAGCGCACGGTGAACGTCCCCACCGCACCGTCGAACCCCGGCGGCGCTCCCGGCGGCAACGGGCGGACGTTCACCTCGATCGGCTGGCTCCGGAGCGTGACCTCGCGCCGCGGCACCCCGCCCGGCCCCCAGCGCAGCGGATCGGCCGCGGCCGCCCCCTCGAACACGACCCCGGCACCTGCCGAACCGATGCGCGCCAATCCCTGCGCCAGCGGGTACAGCCGGGTCCGCGATTCGGTGACGAGCACGCGGCGGCTCCCCAGCGTGGCGTAGTACGACTCGGGACGACTCGGCGTCTCCACCCAGAATCCCGTGGTCATGGGCGGCACGTAGGCGGGCTCCTCGGCCAGGTCCCGGGCCAGCACCAGCCGCACGCGCAGCAGCACGGGTTCTCCCATCCAGGGTGAGCGCGGCTCCACGTCGACGAGCAGCGACGCCGCCCCCGGCGTCGTCGCAAGACCCGGCGCGGCACCCGTCACCACCCACTCGCTCACTCCGCTGGCAAAGACCTGCCCACCGGCCCGTGCCCGTTCCAGGCGCGCCGCGACCTCGTCCGTCGCCCCGGCGTACGCCGGAAGGCACGCCAGGGCTGCCACGGCCAGCGCCAACGCGGGTCCCAGGAGCCTCACCAGTCCTTCCCCCTCTGCTCGTCGGTCACGCGCACCCTTCGCTGCCGTCCCACCTGCGAGCGCTCGAGCTCCGCGAGGGCATCCAGCAGTCGCTCGGCCTGGAAACGGCTCATCGTTCCCTGTGGCCCCGTGGCCGGTTGCTGCTGCGGCACGCCACCCGCCGGCGATGGATTCGGCGGTGCGGGCCGCGGTTTCGGAGTCCCGCCTCCGCTGCCTGCCGGTTTGGGCTTCGGCTCGGGCCTCGGGTCCTTCTGCTGCTCGCGTCGTTGCCGGTCCCGCAGAAGCACCTCGTAGTTCCAGCGCGCGTCCTCATCGCCCGGGTCGCGCTTCAGCGTGCTGCGCAGGGCCGCCAGCGCGCGCTCCAGTTCGCCCCGCTCGCCGAGGAGCGTGCCGAGATTGTAGCCCGCCGCCCGTCCCGCGCGCGTGTCGCCTCCCGCCAGCACCGACCACTCGCGTTCGGCGCGCTCCGCCTGTCCGGCCCTCGCCCGCACCGTGGCCAGGTTCACGCACACTTCCTGCGGCGCACCGTGCCTCAGCCGGCGCGCGTAGAGCGACTCCGCTGCCGCCCAATCCCCCACCCGGAAGGCGCGGTCACCCAGGGTCCACTCGCTCTGCGCCCGCGCCAATCCGGGGACGAACAGCAGCAGCAGCGTCACGACCGCAGCCGTGCCCCGCTCGGAGTGCAGCGGCGCGCCCGCCTCGGACTCCGCCTCGCGCCGCCGTCGCGACCGCAGCAGGTCCAGCGAGAGCAGCACGATCGCGATCACCGTGAACCAGCGGAAGCGCGCCACCGGTCGCTCGCTCATGCGCGTGCCCCGCGCCGAGCGCGACACCGCGCCGAGCGCGGCCAGCAGCCGCGGCAGCTCCCCGCCGGGATGCGACGCGGAGAAGTACCCACCCTGGGTGCGCCGCGCGACGGTTCTCAGCAGCGACTCGTCCAGCCGGCTCACCACCGGGCCCCCGCCCGGTTCGCGCTTCACGTCCACCGCGCGGCCCTGGTCGTCCAGCACCGGCACCTCACCCCCCGCAGCCGTGCCCACGCCCACCGCGAAGATCCGCACGCCGCTCACCGCGAGCGCGTCGAGCGCGGCCCGCGCACCGCGTTCGAGATCCTCCCCATCCGTCCACAGCACGATGGCCTGCTCGTCGCGCCGTCCGGGCGGGATGACCCGCGCCGCCATGCGCAGCGCGCGACCCAGGTCCGTGCCCGGCGTGCTCACCGAGGCGCTGGAGAGCGACTCGAGCGTCAGCCGCGCGGCACTTCGATCGAGCGTCAGGGGACAGAGCCGGGAAGCGTCCCCGGCGAACGCCACCACCCCGACCCTGCTCCCCACGAGCCGGTCCAGCGCGGCCAGCGCCTCGCGCCGCGCTTCCCCGAGCCGTGAGGGCGCCACATCCCGCGTGTCCATGCTGGCCGAGGCGTCCAGCACCAGCACCACGTCCGAACCGCTCGAGGCACGGCGTACCACCTCGCGCCCCCACTCCGGCCCCACGGCCCCCACGATCAGCGCGGTCAACGCGCCCAGCCGCAACAGCGCCCCGGCGCGCCGCGAACCCGCGAGCACCTGCGCGCGCAGCACCGAGTCCGGGCGCTCCCCGATCAGGCGGGCGAGTCCCCGTCGCGCGCGCCGCCGCGCCGCCAGATCGAACAGCCATACCGTGGGCACGACGACGAGCGCCAGGAGCCAGCGTGGATCGGGAAAGGTCACGGTCGCGTCCTCACGGGAGCCGGAAGGCCACGGTGTTACCAAGCAGCGCGGACACCGCGAGCAGCAGCGCCGCCACCGCCAGCACCAGGGGCGCCAGGTCGCGGTAGTCGCGGTAGACGATCGAGCGCACCGGGACGCGCTCGAGCCGGTCGATCTCGCCGTAGATCCCCGCCAGGGCGCCCGCATCCGTGGCCCGGTAGAAGCGGCCGCCGGTGCGCTGCGAGATCTGCTGCAAAGTGACCGGGTCCACCTCCATCTGCATCATCTGGATGCGCCGGCCCATCAGGGGATCGTCCAACGGCACGGGCACGAGGCCCCCCCGGCCCACCAGGATGGTGTGGACCTTCACTCCCAGCGCGCGCGCCAGGTCGGCGCCGGTGAGCGGGTCGATCTGACCACGGTTGTTGGCGCCGTCGGTGAGCAGCACGATCACCTTGCTAGGCGTTCGGCTCTCGCGCAACCGCGCCACCGCCGTCGCCAACCCCATGCCGATGGCGGTACCGTCTTCGGCAAGTCCGAAATCGAGACCGTCAAGTAACTCCACGAGCGCCTCGTGGTCCAGCGTGAGCGGACACTGCGTGAAGGCCGTGGCCGCAAAACCTGTCAGCCCGATGCGATCGTGCGGACGGCGGTGGATGAACTCGCGCGCGGTCGCCTTCGCGACGCTCAGGCGGTTGAGAGGCTGAAAATCCTGCGCCGACATGCTCGGCGACATGTCGATCGCGAGCATGATGTCCACGCCCCGGCTCTCGGTCTCGCTCAGGCTCAGACCCTGCTGCGGGCGGGCGAGCGCGACCAGCGCGAGCGTCAGCGCCACCCACGGCAGCGCCGAGACCACACGCACGAACCACGCGCGGACGCCTCCCGGGCTGTCCGCCCGCGCCCAGAGCACGGCCGCCGGGCGCGCCGGCCGGCGGCGGCGCTGCAGCACGGCGAGCAACGGCACGAGCAGCAGCAGGAGCAGCAGCCATGGCGCCTCCCAGCGCATCAGGCGCCCCCATCCGTCACGTCCGAGAGACGCCGGCGGGCCAGACCCTCGACCGCATCCTCGGCCCATCGCGCCTCAACCGGGCTGCTGGCGACACGCGCGAACTTGACCCGGTCCCACGTGGCGAGCAGCTCGGCGACGCTTTCGCGCTCGGCTGGCGTCAATCGCGTGGCTCCCAGGTGCACCACCAGTTCCGGCGTGCTGTCACCGGGGCGCGGGGCGCCCTGCGTGGCCTCGAGGAAGCGCCTCAGGATGCGCGTGAGCTCGAACGCGTGCCCGGCGTGGCAACCCTGCTCGGGCAGCCGCAGGTCCCGCAACGCCGCGAGCGCTTCGAGGGCCACCGTGGCCGGATCCTTCGGGGGCCGGGCCCGCACGCGCTCGGAGAGCGGCGCGCGACGGCGTCTCAGGCGCCAGAAGACGAAGACGGCCAGCAGCAAGGCCAGCGCGACCAGCCCCACGATGGGCCACGGCACGCGCTCCCACCACGGCGCCTGCAGCGGGCCACGCAGTGGACGCAAGGACGCGCTGGTGTCGCCCGGGCTCACGACCGTGGCGACCGCCAGACGGACCACGGGCAGATGGCCTGTCCAGCGCGACCCGTTTGCTTCACGTACCTCGAAGCCCAGGCCGGGCACGGTGAGCATCCCCGGCGTGAACGCCTGCAGGGTGAACTCAACCTGTAGCGTGTCCGCGAAAAGGACTTCCTTCGCCCGGTTGCGGGAGCCCGTGTACGCGGGGATGCGCTGGATCCTGGGGCTGCCCCACTCGAATGCGCCGCCTTCGGCCGGCGTCTGCCAGAGCAAGGCAGCCCCGCGGGCGATCAGCACGCGACCACGGTAGAGCACCACCTGCCCAATCCGCACGATCCCGGGCCGCACCGAGGCCTGGCAGGGATTGCCGCGCGAGGGCAGGTCGCGGGTGGAAACCGGCACGACCGGCAGGCTGCTGGTCGCGGGGGCGGCCAGCGCCGTCCCGGCGGCAAGGACCAGCACGGCCAGCCCTCCGCGTGCGCGTCTCATCCGCGCCTCCCGCGGCGCCGCTGGCTGAAGTACCGCATCAACACCGGCAGCCAGGGCCGGCCGGTGTGGAGCACCAGCAGCGGGCAGCGGGCCTGGGCGAGCGCGCCGCTCACGGTCCGCAGGCGCTCCGCGGCCTCGCGCTGGTAGCGCTCACGCGTCCGCCCATCCCCGGTGTCCACGAGCCGCCGCTCTCCCGACTCGAGGTCCTCGAACTCCACCCAGCCAACCGGCGGCAGCGACTCGTCGCGCGCATCCCGCAGCAACATCGCCGTCACGTCGTGGCGGCGGGACAGCACCCGCCAGTCACGCGCGTCGAGCGGGTCGTCGAAGTCGGAGATCCAGAAGACCACGCTGTGCCGGCGCGCGGTGCGCAGCAGGAAGTGCGCGGCCTCGCGGGTGTTCGCCGGGCCCGGCCGGGCCTCCGCACCCAGCACGTCGCGCAGCAGCCGCAACACGTGCGAGCGCCCCCTGGCAGGCGGAACGAAGTGCTCGACACGGCGCCCCACGAGCAGGAGCGAGACCTTGTCGTTGTGCCGCTGGGCCGCGAAGCCCAGCACCGCGCACAACTCGGCCGCCAGCTCCCGCTTCTCGACCGCCGCGGTGCTGAAGCGCATCGAGCGCGACACGTCCACGACCAGCACCACGGTGAGCTCGCGCTCCTCGACGAAGCGCTTGACGAAAGGCTCCCCGAAACGGGCCGTGACGTTCCAGTCGATGTCGCGCACCTCGTCCCCGGGGACGTAGCGGCGCACCTCCTCGAACTCCATGCCGCGGCCCTTGAAGACGCTCTCAGCGTTCCCCGCGAAGAGATCCGCGACCAGATGCCGGCTGCGGATCTCGAGCCGCCGGACCTTTCGCAGCAGCTCGGCAGTCTGCATGCGCTACGGGACGCGCACCTGTTCGAGAATCCGGCGCGCGACCTCTTCACCGTCGACACCCTCGGCCTCCGCCTCATAGGAGACATGGATGCGGTGGCGCAGCACGTCCGGGGCGATGCCCTTCACGTCCTCGGGCAGCACGTAGGGCCGCCCTGCGAGCAGCGCCAGCGCCTGTGCGCCGCGAACCAGGAAGAGTGTGGCGCGGGGCGAGGCGCCGAAGGCGATGAGGCTCTCCAGTGGCAGGCCGAAGTCGCGCGGCCGCCGGGTGGCGGTCACGAGGTCGAGGACGTACTCCTGGATCTTGTCGTCCACGTAGATCGAGGCCAGCGCGCCCCGCGCCTCGAGCACGTCCTCGCGTCCCGCGCGAGGCTGGAGCGCGGGCAGGTCGGCGAGGCCCACGCGTCGCAGGATCTCCTTCTCCTCCTCACGCTCGGGATAGCCGATCTTGACCTTGAGCATGAAGCGGTCGCTCTGCGCTTCGGGCAGCGCGTAGGTCCCCTCCTGCTCGATCGGGTTCTGGGTCGCCATGACGAGGAATGGCTCCTCCAGCCGATGGCTCTCGTCACCCAGCGTCACCTGCCGTTCCTGCATGGCTTCGAGCAGCGCCGATTGCACCTTGGCCGGGGCGCGGTTGATCTCGTCGGCGAGCACCAGGTTCGCGAACAGCGGCCCGCGCTTGGCCGTGAAGGAGCCGTCCCGGGGGTTGTAGATGAGCGTTCCGGTGAGATCGGCGGGCAGGAGGTCCGGCGTGAACTGGATGCGGCGGAACCGGATCGACAAGGCGTCAGCGAGGCTCTTCACCGCCAGCGTCTTGGCCAGGCCCGGCACTCCCTCAAGCAGCACGTGCCCGCCCGTGACCACACCCACGAGCAGCCGGTCCACCATCTGGCGCTGGCCCACCACCGCGCGCCCCACCTCCTCACGGACGTGCTGGAGGGTCTCGCCGGCGCGCGCGATGCGGCGCGCGGCCTCCTTCATGTCCACGGTCATGCTGGCTCCTCCAGGGCAGGTGCTAGGTAGAGGTCGGGTAGCCTCCCGGGCGCGACGGTACTCGCGCGCAGTATATCGGAGCGGCCGACGAGTTCAATCCACGCCGACGGAAGGAACAACGGAGCCCGCGCACGTGGCGACCCGGCGGAGGAACCTCAGGCCGCGCGTCGCTCTTCGTCGGCTGCGGGCTCGGCGCTTTCGAGCCAGCTGGCGAGCAGGACGTGGGCCGGCACCAGGGCGAAGGGCGGCTCCGGGGATTCGATCAGCTCGAGTCGCGCGAGCGCCCGGTCCACCTCGAGCGAGAGCGGGCTGATCCACCCGCCGGCGGCACAGGCGCGGGCCATGAGCTGGTGCACGCGCACCCGCGCCAGGGCCTCCGGCTTGACCGCCTCCCGGTACCGCAAGGCCGCTCCCTCGAAGATGAGGCTGGCGGTCTCGTACTCCCTGGCGGAGAACGCATGCAGCCCGGCGAGGTGCAGGGTCTCGCCGTCGAACATCCACGGGTGCTGGCAGGCCAGAGCCCACCCGCGCGGTGACTTGAGGAAGATGGCCAAAGAAGCAAGGCGGAGTCGCACGCTCTCCAACCTAGCAGAAACGGTGCCATGCCACCCGATCAATCTGGTCAGCCAAACCATTGCAGGAGAACGACTCCGGCCGTGCGCATCAGGCCGATTCGAGACCGCCGTCCGCTCCCCGTGCATCCTGACGGGCATCATCCTTCACCCTGCACGGGACGGCCCCGGGAGACATCTCCCGGGGCCGTCTCCCAGCCACCACCGGCTCCGGCGCTATCCCACCACGCCCGGTCGCTTCACCGGATCCCACGAGAACAGCGGGAAGCCCGCGCACAACTCGAGCACTTCCTGCTCCACCGCCGCCGCCAGGGCCGTGTCCTCCGGCCTGTCCAGCACTCGCGCGATGCAGTCTCCGATGACCTGCATCTCCTCCACGCCGAATCCGCGCGTGGTCAGCGCCGGCGTGCCGATGCGCACGCCGCTCGTGACCCAGGGCTTCTGCGGGTCGTTGGGCACCGCGTTCTTGTTCACGGTGATGCGCGCGCGGTGCAGCGCCTCCTCGGCGAGCTTGCCGGTGAGACCGCGCTTCCTCAAGTCCAGCAGCATCAAGTGGTTGTCCGTGCCGCCCGACACCAGTTCGATACCGCGCTCGAGCAGCCGCTGCGCCAAAGCCTGCGCATTCTCCACCACCCGCCGCTGGTACGTCTGGAAGCCGGGCGTGAGCGCCTCGCCGAAGCACACGGCCTTCGCCGCGATGACGTGCATCAGCGGACCGCCCTGCAGCCCCGGGAACACGCTCTTGTCGAGCTTCTCGAGCAACGCGGCCCTGGCCAGCACGAATCCCCCACGCGGACCGCGCAGCGTCTTGTGCGTCGTACTCGTGATCAGATCAGCGTGCGGCACCGGGCTGGGATGCAGCCCGGCCGCCACCAGTCCGGCGATGTGGGCCATGTCCACGACCAGGCTCGCCCCCACTTCCTGCGCGATCGCCGCGAAGCGCGCGAAGTCGATGACCCGCGGATAGGCGCTGGCGCCGGCCACGATGATCCGCGGCCGGTGCTCCCGGGCGAGGGCGTCGAGCTGATCGTAATCGATGCGCCCGTCCTCGGGCCGCACGCCGTACTGGACCGACTTCCACAGCTGCCCGGTGTAAGACACCGGATGCCCGTGCGTGAGGTGACCACCGTGCGCCAGGCTCATGCCCAGCAGCGTGTCGCCCGGCTTCGAAACCGCCAGATAGGCCGCCATGTTCGCCGAGGCTCCCGAGTGCGCCTGCACGTTGGCGTGCTCGGCGGCGAACAACTGCTTCACCCGGTCGCGGGCGAGTTCCTCCGCCACATCCACGAACTCGCAGCCGCCGTAGTAGCGCTTGCGCGGCAGGCCCTCGGCGTACTTGTTGGTCATCACCGAGCCCAGCGCCTCGAGCACCGGGTCGCTGACGAAATTCTCGGAGGCGATCAACTCGAGGGTGGTGAGCTGGCGGCGGCGCTCGTTCTGGATCGCATCGAAGATCGCGGGGTCCTGCTCGTGGAGTGAAGTCATGGTGCCTGGCGGCTCCTCCAGTGGAGGTCTTCGTACGTCCGGATCTTGTCGAGTCGCGGGACGTGGCGCCCGCCCTCGAAGGGGGTTTCAAGCCAGATGCGCAGCCAGCGCACGGCATCGTCGGGTCGATTGGTCCGGGCCCCCACCGCCATGACGTTGGAATCGTTGTGCTCGCGCGTCAGCCGCGCGGTCTCATCGCTGGTGACCAGGGCCGCGCGCACCCCCGCCACCTTGTTGGCCGCGATCGCCTCGCCGATTCCGCTCCCGCCCAGCACGATCCCGCGCTCCACCTCGCCGCGCGCGACCAATTCGCCCACCGGAAAGCAGTAGTCGGGGTAGTCCACGGACGGCAGTGCGGCCGCCGTGCCCACGTCCTGCACCTCGTGGCCCAGGGCCGCGAGTTCGCGCTTGAAACGCTCCTTGAGCTCATAGCCCGCGTGGTCGGTGCCGATCGCGATCTTCACGCTACCTCCCGGAAGCCCGCGCCTCAGCGCGCCGCGCCCGCGGCCTGCGGGACCAGGCTGAGCCAGCCATGCCGGTCGGGCACCTCTCCCCGCACCTCGGAGAAGTAGGCCTTCTGCAGCGCCTTGGTGACCAGGCCCACCTTGCCCTTGCCCACGGGGATCTTGTCCACCGAGGTGATCGGCGTCACTTCGACCGCCGTGCCGCTGTAGAAGAGCTCATCGGCCAGATAGAGCATCTCGCGCGGCAGCGACTGCTCGCGCACGGTGTAGCCCAGCTCGCGCGCCAGCGTGATGACGCTGTCACGGGTGATGCCCGCCAGGACGCTATTCGCCAGCAGCGGGGTCAGGATCTCACCCTTGACCACGGCGAACACGTTCGCCGCGCTGCCTTCGCTCACGTACCCGTTCACGTCCAGGGCGATGGCCTCGTCGTAGCCCTCGACCACGGCTTCCATCTTGAGCAGCTGAGAGTTCATGTAGTTGGCGGAGGCCTTGACCATGACCGGCAGCGTGTTGGGCGCCAGGCGGTGCCAGGTACCGACCTTGACTGAGCTGCCCTTCTCGAGCGCGTCCTTGCCGAGGTACTGGCCCCAGACGAAGGCGGCCACGCAGACGTGCACCGGGTTGCCGAACGGGTTCACGCCCATGTGCTCGTAGCTGCGGTAGACCAGCGGGCGGATGTAGCAATCCTTCAGATCGTTCACCGCCACCATCTGGAGGCAGGCATCGCGGATCTGATCACGCGTGAAGGACAATTCCTTCTCCATCCGGTAGACCCGGGCCGAGAACATCAGCCGGTCGATGTGCTCCTCGAGCCGGAAGACGGCCGGGCCCTTCGGCGTCTGGTAGGCCCGGATGCCCTCGAAGACGCTCGAGGCGTAGTGCAGGGCGTGGGTCAGGACATGGACCTTCGCCTCGTCCCAGGGCACCAACTCCCCGTTCATCCAGATGCTCTTTGCCTTGGTCATCGGCATGGCTCACCTCGGTGGATGTGCGGCACGGAATTCAGGCCGATCGCGACCGCAACACTTCGCGGATCCGCGGCACGATCCGGCGCACATGGCGCCGGATCCGGCCCAGACACTCTTCATAGGCTTCCAACGAGCCCCCGAACGGGTCGGACACGGCGAGCGCCGGCTCGCCCGGTTCGGGCCACTCGGACAATACATGGGTACGGCTTGGATCGGCGCCCAGCGCCTCGGCCGCGCGCGCGTGCTCATGCTCCATGACCAGAACCAGGTCGGCGTCGCTCAGAAGTCCGGCGTCCGGCCGCCGCGAACGATGGGCCGTCAGGTCGAGCCCGGCCCGCGTGGCGGCCTCACTCGCCCCAGCGCTGGCCGGCTGCCCGTCCGACGCTGCCGTACCCGCGGAGAGCACTTCCACCTGCTCCGCATCGGGCCCCAGTTCCTCGCGGAACGTGGCCGCAGCCAGCGGACTGCGGCAGGTGTTGCCCGTGCACAGCAACACCAGGCGGAAAGGCACAGCGCGCGACATCATTGCGGTGGAGAATAGGCGCGGGGCGACGAGTGGTCAAACCTCACGGGAGACCGGCGACATCATCGGCCGACCGGGCCGGTTCGCCACTCTAGCTCGTTCTCCCCAGTTCCTCGAGAATCCCCTGGCAGGCAGCTTTCCGCCGCGGCATGTCCTGCTCGAGCGCGCGCTGGACCTGAACAAGATCGACCCCCAGCAGATAGGCGTGAACGAGCACATTGCGAAGGCCAGCCAGCGCCGTCCAGACAACATCGGGCCGTCGTTCCTTGGCGGCGTGACTGAGTCGCTGCGAGGATTCGGCCATCGTCTGGAGATTTCGAAGCACAGCGTCCTGCACAAGATGTGAGGAGGAGAAGGCTTCTGGGCCCCCCACGACGTACTCCTCAATCCCCGAGATGCAGCGGAGAATATGACCAACGTAAACCCGATCGTCCTTCACAGGGGGACTGCCTCCTGGAGAACGCGATCGCGGAGGAGCTGGTCCAGGCCACGCTCCGTCACGACCTGAACGCGTCGCTCCATCAGGACCTCCAACTCAGCCACAAGTCCTCCTGGAAACCACGCGCTTGTCCTCGGTCCAACGTCCACAAGCAGGTCCAGATCGCTCGTTGGGCTCGCGTCGCCTCGGGCCATTGACCCAAGTACCCGGACCCGCGTGACCCCGTGGCGATGGGCGACGGCCAGAATCTCGTCTCGCCGAGACTTCACAAGATCGACCATGACAACCTCCAGAGCACCTGACGAGGTTCGCGCAACCCGGAGACCCGCAGATCCGGTCTAACGCTCGCGTTAACCTGCGCGAACGCCAGCGAGCGTCAGGTTCAACGCGTTGTTAGGCGGCCCGGGTAACGCGGTATCATCTTGAGGTGCTTTGGCGGAAGCGACTGGACGAAAAGGTGGCACTGATTCACCCATGCGGAAAGATCGGCATCGGCATCGAAGCCGGGAGGATCTACGAAGACATAACCCTTCATCGGTCTCCCTGTGAAATCCATTTCGCGAACGTGAGGACGTGAAAGCGCTTGAACATAGTTCGAAGGGCCAACCCTGGCCATTAGGGATTCTCCAGAAATTCCCACGAACATGTAGCCGCGAGACAGAAAGGCCAGCCCACCGAACATCTTCTTTTCGGTAAGGCTGGGATCCGATGGGAGGATCTCCCGAAGTCTCTCTGCCAGACCTTCATCGAAGGACATGGGCTCTCCTACCGCATGAGTCTGGCCATGCTAGTTGCGCTGATAGGCCGGGCGGTCCTGCCGGCGCTTCCGACGCACGGCCATCAGTCATTGACCGCGCGTTAGGCGGCTGCGCGAAACCCTACTTTCCCGGCATCGACATGATCTCGAGCAGTTCGATCGAGGCGCCCGAAGCGCCGAAGTGAGGATGAGCATCGAATAGCCGCTTTGCCGAATCGAGAGAGTCAGCTTGCACTATTGAGTAGCCGCCTACAAACCCCGGCCCCTTGCTGCCCCGAAGCACGGCCGAATCGCCGAGCGGCGCCCCCCATTCGACGAGTGCCGTGCTGGCCGACGCCCCCCAGGCCATCCACTTGTCCATCTCGACTTTCCTCTGCTCAGGAGTGGTGGACGCCATCTGGTCTATCGCTGAGATAGTCGATCGGTATAGCACCAAGAACTTCTTCATGCATTCCTCCCATGGATTGCCGCTGGTGGTACCGCATCTTCGGCGGAGCGTGAAGCGGCTTCGTTTGTAGAATATCTGTCCCCCTGCCAGTCCGCCCAACTCCAAGTATCCAGTTCCCTGTATCCAGCTATCCCGCGGCCCGCGGGCGGTGTATCCAGCCTATTCGACAGCGTTGAGGACGCAAGTCCACCATGCTCAACACGTTTCATGGCCATCGTGTCGCCATGTAGCCGATGAGACCGCAAGGCACGGCAGCGTATCGCTGTCCAGCCGAGGGCGGCAAGAGTTGCTTCCCGCCGAGATCCTCTCCGCCGTGTGGCTCTTTCCCGCCATGCCGGGCGCAACCTTGCACACGCCCGCAGCGTCCCACCGTCGACCGCACCCGGCTGCGTCCTCGCCAGCGCGCACCTACGCCCCGGGCATCTCTTGCGTCTCGTCGTCGAACGAGCCCAGCTCCGCGGTCACGTCGAGGGTGCCACGCCGCAGCAGGCGCGGCCGCTCGCCGCTGACGTCCACCAGCGTCGTGGGCGGACGGGCGTGCCGCGGGCCACCGTCCAGCACCAGGTCCAGCTGGTTCCCAAAGATCGCCACGACTTCCGCGGCACTCTCCGCGGGCGGCTCGCCCGAGAGATTGGCGCTGGAGGAGACGACCGGCCCGCCGATGCGCTCGAGGATGCGCTGGCACAGCGTGTCCCGGGGACAGCGCAGGGCGATCGTGCCGGCGCTTCCCAGGACCCGCACCGGCACCAGCGGCGAGGCGCGGAAGATGAGCGAGAGCGGTCCCGGCCAGTAGCGGTCGATGAGCCGCTCCGCCACGGGACGCACCTCGTCCGCCAGGCCCCAGGCCTGCAGCGGCTCCGGAATGAGCGAGATGAAGGCGTGGCTCCGCGCCCGGCGCTTCATCCGCGCCAGCATCTCCACCGCGTCCGTGTCGAAGAGCGAGCACCCGAGTCCGTAGATCGTGTCCGTCGGGAACGCCACGATCCCCCCGCGGAGCACCTCCTCCGCGGTGCGGTTCAGCGCGGTCTCGTCCGGGTGTTCCGGGTCGATGCGCAAGACCTCCATGCTCATCCTCCGCTCCGCAATCCGACTCGCTGCCCATCACCACGCCGACCCTCGGGCCCTGCGCATGCTCGGCATATCCGGGCCAACGACGAGGATGCAGCGGACATCCAAGTGGCGACTCTATCCAGTGCGCCGCGCGAGGGTCAAGGACCGATCTCCGGAGCGGGTGGCGGAGCTTCCCCGGCGGCGCGCCGGGCGAGTTCCGCCGCGAGCAATTCCAGCACGACCTGTGGCGCGGCCTGCCCGCGGCTCTTCTTCATGACCTGGCCGACCAGAAAGTCCAGCGTCCGCGTGTTCCCGGCGAGGACCTGCGCCACCGCCGCTTCGTGCTCCGCGAGCACTTCCAGCACCAGCGGGCGCAGATCCGTAGCAACACCCATTGCACGGACGCCATGGCGGGCGAGCAGCTCATCCACTCCTCCCTCTTCCTCCAGCATCCACGCGAAGACCTGCTTGGCGAGCGGTCCGGGGAGCTCCTTTGCAGCCACTCGCTCGATGAGCCCACCCAGCCGAGCCGCCGGCACGCGCGCCGCGAAATCCCCGATCGAACCCGCGCGCCCGTGCAGCACGCGCAGCACCTCGGTCATCACCCAGTGGGCAGCCAGTCTGCCGTCCGCGACCGCGGCACAGGCCTCGAAGTAGTCCGCGAGCTCCCGCTGCTCGCAGAGCACCGAGGCATCGCGAGCGGATAGCCCGCACTGCTCGACCAAACGTGCTGCGCGCGCCCACGGCAGTTCGGGCAACCCGGCGCGCGCCGCCTCGAGCATGGGACCCTCCACGCGCAGCACCGGCAGGTCGGGCTCGGGGAAGTAGCGGTAGTCGTGAGCGTCCTCCTTCGTGCGCATCACGGCCAGCCGGTCGTGCTCGACGTCGTAGAGCAGCGTCGCCTGCTCGACCGCGCCGCCTGCCTCGATGAGCCGCCGCTGCCGGGCGATCTCTGCCGTGAGCCCCTTCTCGACCCCGCGGATCGAGTTGAGGTTCTTCAGCTCGGTCTTGACCCCCAGCGCGACAGCGCCGGCCGGCCGCAGGCTCACGTTGGCGTCGCAGCGCAACTGCCCCTTCTCCATGTCCCCCTCCGAAACGTCGAGCCAGCGCACCAGCCGGCGCAAGGCTGCGAGGAAGGCGGAGCACTCGGCGGGCTCCCGGAACACGGGCTTCGTCACCAGCTCGAGCAGCGGCAGGCCCGCCCGGTTGAAGTCCAGCAGCGAGAACGGCCGGTCGCTGGCGCGCACCGGATGCGACGACTTGCCGGTGTCCTCCTCCAGGTGGAGCCGCTCCAGCTCGTAGCGGAGCTCCCCGCCCGCGTCTCCCACCGGCAGGGAGCCGCCGACGCAGAGCGGCTGGTCGTACTGCGTGATCTGGTAGTTCTTCGGCAGGTCCGGATAGAAGTAGTGCTTGCGCGCGAAGACACTCTCCTCGCGGATCGCGCAGCCCAGTGCCAGCCCGAGGCGCAACGCCACCGCCACCGCTGCGTGGTTCGCGCGCGGGAGGGCGCCCGGCAGTCCCAGGCACACCGGGCAGACGTTCGTATCGGGCGCAGCACCGAACTCCGCCGGGCACCCGCAGAACATCTTCCCGCGCGTGCGCAGCTGGATGTGGCACTCCAGACCGATCACCGCTTCGTGGGCCACGCGAACTCCACTTCGTGAGCGCGTTCGAGCCGCGCGCGTTCGCCCTGCACCTCCAGCGCGCGCGCGCCGCGCAGCAGGAGACCCTCGCCGTCGTCCGGGCCGAGGAGCTGCACCGCCCGCGGCAGGCCACCCACCGCCGGCGTGACCGGCGCGCTCAATCCGGGGATGCCCGCGAGATTCGCACCCAGCGTGAAAATGTCGCTCAGGTACATCGCGAGCGGGTCGTCCAGCTTCTCCCCCAGCCGGAACGGCAGCGTCGGCGCGACCGGCATGAGCAGCAGGTCGCAACGGGAGAACGCCGCCTCGTACTCCCGCCGGATCCGCGCACGGGCGCGCTGGGCGGTGAGGTAGTACTCGTCGTGGTAGCCGGCGGAGAGCGCGTAGGTGCCGAGCAGGATGCGGCGCTGCACCTCCGCGCCGAAGCCCGCGCTGCGGCTGCGCGTGGTGAGCGCGTGCAGGTCGGGGCTCTCCGCGGCACGATGGCCATAACGCACGCCATCGAAGCGCGCCAGGTTCGAACTGGCCTCCGCCGTAGCCACCAGGTAGTAGGTCGCGACCGCGTACTCACCCGGCAGGAAGTCGAACGGGACGCGCTGCGCTCCGGCCCGCTCGAGCCAGGTCGCGGCCTCTTCGAGTCCCGCCACCACCTCGGCGTCCACGCCCGCCCGCCAGAGATTGGCGGGCCAGCCGAAGCGCACGCCCTCCACCCCGCCGTCCCAGCCGCTCACGTCCGGCGGCGGACCCGGCCGACTCGTCGCGTCGAGCGGATCCGGACCCGCCAGCAGCGCATAGATCAGTGCGACGTCCCCGGTGTGGCGGCCAAAGATGCCCACCTGATCGAGCGAGGAGGCGAATGCCACGAGCCCGTAGCGAGAGAGCCGCCCGTAGGTGGGCTTGAGGCCGATCACTCCGCAGAAGGCGGCCGGCTGCCGCACCGATCCGCCGGTGTCGCTGCCCAGACCCAGCGGCGCGAGGCCGTAGGCGACCGCCGCGGCCGGGCCCCCGCTCGAGCCGCCGGGCACGCGCACGAGGTCGTAGGGATTACGCGTGGGGCCATAACAGGAGAACTCGGTGGACGAGCCCATCGCGAACTCGTCCATGTTGCCCTTGCCGCTGATGACCCCGCCGGCTTCGCGCAGGAGTCGCACCACCGTGGCGTCGTAGGGGGGCTGGTAGCCCGCGAGCATTCGCGAGCAGCAGGTCGTGGGATAGTCGCGCGTGCAGAGGTTGTCCTTGACCACGACCGGCACGCCCGCGAGCGGTCCGCGCGGAGTAACCCCGGCGCCCACGACGCGCGCTTCCGTGTCCGAGTGCGCGATCGCGTGGACGTCGCGCTCCCAGATGGCGGCCGGACCCTCCCAGCCGGCGGAGACCGCTTCCACCGCCGTGCACTCGCCAGCGCGCACCGCCGCAGCCAGCGCGCGCGCCGGGAGGCGCCACAACTCACGCGCGGTCACGGATCCTGCCCTTCCATCACGGGCGGCACCACGAAGAAGCCGCCCTCCGTCTCGGGCGCCATCGCAAGCGCCTGTTCCGCCGTGAGGCGCCGTCCGTCCGGCACGTCGGCGCGCAGCGCTGCTGCGGGCGGGGCGAAGCTCAGCGCCTCGCAGCCCGTCAGGTCGAGGCGCTTCAGCGCCTGTGCGTAATCCAGCACCGCCGAAAGCTCGGCCGCGACGCGGTCCAGATCCTCTTCACGGATCTCGAGCCGCGCCAGTTCGGCGATGCGCCGGACCTCGTCACGCTGGATCGCCATCGCTTCCTCCCGTCAGGAAACGTCCCATCACCCTCTTCGTGCCCGCGGCGAAACGCACGGTGCACTTGAGCTCCCCGGCCGCGCCCTCCGCGTCCACCACGATACCCCTCCCGAAGATCTCATGATAGACCTCCCGGCCGATGACGCGATGCAGCGTGGCACTGCGCGCTCCGGGCTCCGGCGTGCGGCTCCCAGCCGGGCGGCCCGGCACGCTCCGGACCGCCTCCGACCACCCGCGCCGCGAAGCTCCCGCTGAGGCACCCGCACCCCGGCCCGCCGCATCGCCCTCCCAGCGCGTTCCGCCGCTCCGCGGCTGCCACGCCAGCGCCGGCGAGACCTCGCGCTCCAGCAACTCCGCCGGAACCTCCTCCACGAAGCGCGACACCTGCCCGCCCAGCGGACCGCCCAGCGCGCCGAAGCGCCGCCGCGTCGCGGCCGCCGTGAGCAGCACCTCGTCGCGCGCCCGCGTGATGGCGACGTAGAACAGCCGGCGCTCCTCCTCCAGCTCCGCATCGTCCCCGAGCGACGAGCCGTGCGGGAAGAGCCCCTCCTCGAGCCCCGCCACCACGACCGCGTCAAACTCGAGACCCTTCGCGTTGTGCGCCGTCAGCAACAGCACGCGGTCCACACCCTCGGCCAGCCGGTCCGCATCGCTGAGCAGCGCGGCCTCGGCAAGGAAGTCGGAGAGCGTGCCCTCGCCGCGCGCTGCGAATCCGCCCGCCGTCGCCGCCAGCTCCTCGACGTTGGCGCGCCGGTCCTGGTAGTCATCCTCCCCCAGCGATTCGAGGTGCCGCAGGTATTCCGTGCCCGCCAACAGGCTCATGAAGAGCACATCCACCGGGTCCTCGAGACGCGCGGCCAGCTCGTCGACCACTCCGAGCAGGCGGTCCGCGCCCTGCGCCGCGGCCCGCGAGAGCGCGCCTTCGCGAGCGAGTGAGCGCAGGGCCTCGACCGGCGTGACGCCGCGTCCGGAGATCACCGCCTCGACCTCCGTCCGCACCGCAGGCCCCAGGCCGCGGCGCGGCGTATTCCACACGCGCCAGAATGCCACCGCGTCGGCAGGGTTCACCGCGAGCCTCAGGTAGGCCAGCAGGTCTTTCACCTCGCGCCGCTGGTAGAACGACACTCCCCCCACGATCTCGTAGGCCATGCCGTGCTGGAGCAGTTCGGACTCGAGTGCGCGCGACTGGGCATTCGTGCGGTACAGCACGGCGGCCTCATCCAGCCGCCGGCCACGCCGCACGCGCTCCTCGAGGAAGCGCCGCACGCGCCGGGCCTCATCGAACTCGTCGGTCGCCAGCGCGAAGCGCAGCCGGGCACCCGCCTCGCGCTCGCACCACAGAGTCTTGCCCTTGCGCGCCCTGTTCTTCGCGATCACCGCGTTCGCCGCGCCCAGGATGTTGCCGGTCGAGCGGTAGTTCTGCTCGAGCCGCAGCACCGTCGCCCCCGGGAAGGCCCGCTCGAACTCGAGCACGTTCGAAAGGTCCGCACCCCGCCAGCCGTAGATCGACTGGTCGTCGTCGCCGACCACGAACAGGTTCCCGTGCACCGCGGCCAGCGCATGCACCAGGCGGAACTGGGCGTGGTTCGTGTCCTGGTACTCGTCGACCAGCACGTGCTGGAAGCGCCGTCCGTAGCGCTCGGCCACGTCGTGACGCTCATGCAGCAGCCGCACCGTCGATCCGATCAGGTCGTCAAAATCGAGCGCCCCGTTGCGCGCCAGCTCCTTCTGGTAGAGCCCGTAAAGCTCCGCCAACCGGCGCTCGTGCGGGCCCGGCGCCGAACGCTCGAATTCCGCTGGGCCCACCAGCGCGTTCTTGGCTTCCGAGATGCGCGCGAGCACGGCCGCGACGCGGAAGGCCACCTCGGGCAGCTCGAGCTTCTTCACCAGGCCCCGGATCACGGTCTCCTGATCTTCACGATCGTAGATCGCGAATCCACGCGGGATGCCCGCCGCCTCCGCCTCGCGCCGCAGCAGGCGCACACAGGTCGCGTGGAAGGTGCCTACCCACAATTCACGCGCGGCCCCACCCTCTGGCGCTGACTCGAGGACCGCCGCTTCGATCCGCGCCCGCATCTCCCGCGCTGCCCGGTTGGTGAAGGTGAACGCGAGGATCCCGCGCGGCGGCACGCCACTGGCGAGCAGCCGCGCGACCCTGGCCGTCAGCACGCGGGTCTTGCCGCTCCCAGCCCCCGCGATCACCAGCAAAGCCCCGCCGGGATGCTCGACCGCGGCGCGCTGTTCGGGATTGAGGCTCTCGATGAGGTCCAAAGGCGCTCGTCGGGTCGGAGAGGCGGTCGCGGGGACGCGCGCAATCTAGCGGAACGCCGGAAGGCCGTCCAACCTCGGGCGAGGACTCCGACCCGATGCTGAACTCCCAGCGCGGCCGACCCACTCCCGCCAGATCGGCCTGCCAGGCGGCCTCCAGCTTGAGGACCCTGACGCCGAGGCTAGTACTCCCAGCGGGACTTCAGGTTCACGTTGAACTCCTGAACCAGAGTCGGGACCGCGGTCACCGTCTGCGGGCGCCGCTGGGCCAGTTCGGTCGTGATGAAGAAGAAGCGGTTGATCCGGTACTCGGCGGCCACATTGCGCTCGAGCAGCCCCTGCTCGATCGAGTTCACCGTACCCGCCGCTTCGAGGCTGGCGGCCCCGGGGCGCTCGAAGCCTGGCAGCCGCTGGCTGTAGCTCGCCTGGACCCGGGGGTTGAACTGGTGGGCCACGGTGACGAACACGTCCCCCCGGCCACCGAACAGGCCGCCCTGCTGCCGCTCGAGCCGCCACTGCCCGACATCCCGCATGAAGGTGCGCGACAGCAGCGGCGAGAGTTGTGCATTGATCATGCGCGTCACATAGCTGTCGAGCGGGTCACTGAGCTGGGAGACCATGGTGCCGCCACTGAGGACCGTCAGTTCGTTCAGGGTGCCGCCACCCAGGAAGCGTCCCACCGTCAACTGGCTCAGGATGGTGGGCTGATCCCAATCGCTCGGATCGCTCTCGAACACGATGGTCGGGGTGGCGGCCCGGCCGGCGATCCGCACGGTGATGGTGTGCACCTTTCTCTCGGCCTCCGCCCCGGTCTGTAGTCCTCCACCATCCCCGCGCCCCGCCGGCATTACGCGGGTCGTGGCCTCGATGTCCAGCGTCGGATTGACGCCACCCACGTCGTCGAAGGTCAGGTCCGCCACGACGACGTTGAAGCGGTTGCTCAGGAAGTCGTAGGTCCCGCGGATCGCGCTCAGGTCCCCGAAGATGTCGAGGGTCTTCTCCGTCTGATCGAACGTGAGGTCGGCATTGAACTCGATGTCGCCGTCGGGCGGCTGCCAGCGGAGGTTGCTGTTCGCCAGCAGACGGATGCGATAGGTCCAATAGAGCGGCTGCGTGCGTGCGGCCAGTTGCTGGGCCTCATTCTGGTTGGCGAAGTCGAACAGGACACGCGCACCGCGCAGGGTCACGTCGCCCTCCACGTGCGGCAGCACCTGCCCGTTCACGCGCGGGCCGTCCGTGACCGTGAGCCGGGGGGCGTCGAATTCCGTCGCGTAGAGACCGGGCTCCACCGCGGTGAAGCCGCTCATGGCAAGCTGGAAGGCGTAGTGCTCTAGCCGGCCGCCGTCCAGGTCGATGACGCCGTCAGCGCGCACCGTGCCACGCCGGCCCGAGCGTGCGAACAGGCTGTCCATGGTGATGCGCGTCTCCTCGAGCCGGAAGTCGGCCCGCAGGCCCTCGATCAGTTCGCTGCGGCCGGAGATGAGCATCTGGCCGTCACGCACGGCCGCAGTCCCCTTGAGGTCGGGGTGCCGTGGCGTGCCGCCCACCGTGCCGTGTAGATCGAGACGGCCGCGGGCATCCGCGATCTGCGGCACCAACTGGGGCAAGAGCGCGAGATCCCCGTTCTCCAGGTCCACGCGCCAGCTCATGGGCGCTTCCGGAACGCTGGGCAACGCGCCGAGCGCGAGCCGCAGGGGCATGCTCCCCGCCGCGGTCGATACGCTGTGCGCGCGCGACAGGCGCAACTCCGGCACCTCGAGGCGCTCGTCCCGGTACTCAGCCCGCAACAGCACGCGCTCCGCGGCCAGACTGTCCCACACCAGCGGCGCCGCCTCCGCGCGCAGGCCGATCCGGGGTGCGGCCGGTCGCCCCGACAGGTCCAGCGCGCCCGCCAGCCGGCCCGACACGCCCCGCGCGCCCGGCACCAGCCGGTCGAGCCCGTCGAGCGGGAAGTCCGCCGCGCTCACTCGCCCACTCCAGGCGGCTGCGGTCGAAAGCCAGCGCGTCACGCCGTCGCCCGTGAGCGTGTCCGGCCATGGCTGGCTCGTCCCATCGAACGCCACGCTGGCCTGCAGCGAACCGGTCCCGAGCCGGTAGACCAAGTCCTGGACCGTCAACTGGGACGGCGCGCCCGCGATTGCGATGCGCAGCGAGTCGCCCCGGTGGCCCCGCGCGCCCGGCCGCAGTACACGACCATCGAGTGCCCAGCGCGGATCGCCCGCGCGGCCCGTGACCGTGAGAACGACATCCGCCGTCCCGGCCAACTCCCAATCGAGCGGCAGCCCCAGGCGATGCAGATCCAGGCCCTTGGCGCGGCCGGTCCAGTCATAGCTGCCACCCGGGGCGGCCCAGCGACCCTCGATCTCGAGCCACGCTGCGCTGTCGCGCGCCGCAAAGCGCCGGAACGTCACACCCTCAGCGTCGCCCGTCAGCTCGAGCGGGCCCTCCGCGACCCAGTCGAACTGTCCGCTGCGAGCCTCGGCCCGCTCCAACTTCGTCCCCCAACCCACCTTTCCCCAGCGGCTCATGCCCGCCACCGTCACCACCGTATCGCCCCCGGCAGCCGTCACCTGCTCGAGCCGCGCCTCCCCGTCGCCCACGTGCACGACGGCGCGCACGCTGTCGAAGTGCACTCCGAGGAAGAACACATCCCGCAGCCCGACGTCGCGCAACTCGAGGTCGGGCTTTGGCAACAGGGCGCCGCTCACCTCCCCGAGCCGCCAGGACGCTGTCTGGAGCCCGAGCCACTCCGCCGGGCTGCCGGCGAGCGTGCCCGCGACCCGCAGTGCGCCACTCCGGCTCTCCGCGGTCCCGCGCCCTTCACCCAGCATGCCCCTGATGCCCATGGCACGTCCGTCCGGCCACTCGTCGAGCGGAAGACGTGCCGCCTGCCAGGTCCCCTGCCAGCTCCCGCGATCCATGGCCGCGTCGAGCTCGACGCGGCCGCCGCGGCGGAGCATCAGGACATCGAACGTGCCGGGGGCCTGCGACGGCGCATCGACCCCGACGCGTGCCGAATCCGCACGCCAGCCCGCCAGCTCAGAGGCCCCCAGGTCGGCTTCGAAACGCGAGCCGGCAGGCGCCTCGCGCCAGGACCAGTAGTGCATCTCACCCGTCAGGTCACCCGCCGGCCAGCCCGCAAGCCCGATCGCGTGCCAGAAGATCGGGTTCCCGTGCGTGACGCGACCGCGCACGTCGAGGTCCCTCGCCGTGTATACCACGCGACCGCTGAACGCGCCGGCCGGGGAGGTGCCGTCGAGCGGAGAGACCATGAGCCGGCCAGCCTCCCAGCGGAAGCCGGTACGGGCCTTGAGCGGCACGCTGTCCCACACGGCCTCGGCCACACCCGTGCCACTGATCGCGCGATCGAATCGCACGTCGAAACGGCCGCTGCCCTCGCCGGGCACGTCGAAGAGCGCGTTCGTGAACACCTTCGCCAGCCAGCGCCAGCGCACGCGCTCGAGGTCCACCGCGGCGAAGCGTGCCTGCGCCCCGCGATGCCAGCCCCCCGTGGCCGTGAGCGCCAGATCGGGCGTGCGCAACTCGTCCAGCTCGAAGTGCGTGCTGTCGCCTGCGACGAGCCGGCCCCGCAGCGCTTCGAGTTGCGTGCCCAGCGGGCCTCGCGTCCAGCTCATGCGCTGCACTTCGACCTCGTCCTGCTTCCCGAGCAGGGCATGGGCACGGAGGTCCAAGCCGCGGATGTCCTGCCTCGAATCCGGCGGGTGGACCTCGCCACCACGCACCGACAATCGCACGTCGAACTCCCGCGCCGGACCCCGTCCGGCCCGGCCCGACCGCCAGCGCGGCAACCGCAGCTTCCCGTCAGGCCCGCGCCCCAGGTGGACGACCGGCCGGTCGAGTCCGATCTCGATCGAGCGCCGGCTTCCGAAAGCGAGGTCCCAGGGCGCGTAGCGCAGCACCATCGAACGCGCTTCGAGCAGGGCCGGCCCGGAGTCCCCGCGGATGCGCAACCTCGGCTCCACGATGATCACGCTCCGGAAAACGTCGCCCCGCACGTCACGCACCTCGAGCACGAGGTTGCTGTGGTCGGCCAGCACGCGGTTCACGACCCCGGTGAGGGAGCCGGCGACGTACTCCGTGTGCTGCGTCAGCCAAGCCACCCCGCCCCCGACCAGCACCACCACGAGGCCCAGGGCCGAGAGCACGATGAACCAGGCGATGCGTCCCGCGGACCAGCGGGCCTTCTGCGGCAACGCGTGTTCCACCGCGTCCTCGACACGGTCATGCAGGCCCAGGACCTCCTCACGGAGCGTCTCGACCACACCCTCGTGCCGGGGCGGACGTCCATCCTCACCCCGGGGGCGCGCCTCTTTCGGGTCGAGCGGGTCGGAGGGTCTCATGCGCGTCAGAACGCGGGACCGACGGCGAACTGGAGGCTGCCGGCACGGTGGCCGGCCTGCGCGCCCCAGGCGACGTCCAGCCGCACGGGCGCAAAGGCCAGGTTGAAGCGACCCCCAAGGCCGTAGGTGTATCGCGTGTGGCCGGCGTCCAAATCCACCCTCCCGAAGAGCGGAGTGAAATCCCATGGCCGAATGAGTTCGGGGCGGGCCCAGACGTTCCCGGCGTCCACGAACAACTCCAGCCCGAAGAGGCCCACGACCGGGACACGCAACTCCAGATTGGCGTTCAGCATGGCGAGTCCACCCGCAGGTGCGATCTCGTTCTCGGCGTAACCGCGAACCGAGTTCACGCCACCCAGACGGAATAGATCCTCGGTGGGGACCCGCGCGACCTCGCGATCCACGTCGGCCGAGGGGATGAAGTCCTTCCGCTCGCCGAAGGGCTTCACCACGCCGCCGCGCGCACGCGACGCCAGCACCCAGCCGGGGCGGCGCAGCGGCATGAACCAGGACAAGCTGACCTCGAACTTGGTGAAACTGGTGGAGCCCTTGAACGGCCCGCCCGCAAGATCGGCGGAGGCCGCCTGCAGGTTCCCGCGCGTGGTGCTGAGCGGGTTGTCGCGCCGGTCTCGCACGCCGGACAGCTGCAGGCGGTGGGTCGAGTATGACGGCAGGAAGCCCTGCAGCAGGCTGTCGCGAACCGCCGGTGGGAGGTCCGCGTTGAGAAAGCTCGGCTTCTGCTCCACCACCCAGGTGTTGTCCTGCGTCAGCCGCACGTAGCTGAGCCGACCGAATCCGCGCTGCACCTGGAAGGCGACACCCCGCGAGCGTTTCTCGATCTCCAGCCCGGCGATGTGATAATCCTTGCGCTTCTCGGCATAGATCGTCAGCTGGGCCCGATTGCGCGTGCCGAGCAACCAGGGCTCCAGCACGGACAACTCTTCCCGCAACAGCAGGAACTTCGCGTCCTTGCCGAGGGCAAGACGCGCGCCGAGCAACCCCTGCAGTCCATGCTTGCCCAGGTTACGGTGCCCCCACTGTCCCGCGAAACGCAGGCGCTCCTGCGTGCCGCTGCCCATCCCGGCGTCCAGCCATCTCGGCTTGCGCCCCCGCACCCGCACGAAGATCTCCATCCGGCTGTTCGTGGAGTCGGGCTGTTGGCTGACCTGGGCCTGGCTGAAGAGTCTGGTCTCGTAGAGCCGCTCCTCCGACTCCTCCACCTTCGACTGCCGGTAGACGCTCCCGGGTTTGAGGAGCAACTCGCGCTGCACGAGCTTCTCGCTCACTTGCAGAGCCTCCAGATCCACGATGCGGACCGTCCCGACCCGGTAGACCGGCCCCTCCTCCACCCGGTACACCACGTGCACGCCAAGCGAGTCCTGCTCATCGCGCCGTGCCGTGCCGACCACCCGTGGAAGGTGCCCGTATTCGCCCTCCTGCCGCGCGATGATCGCCGTGTCGGCGACCAGGTAGGCCGGGTTGAAGGGCCGGCGAGGCCGCGCGTAGACCGCGCGGGACAGCGCTTCCAGGGGCACTGCCCGCACACCTTCGAACTCCACGCCGACGATACGCGAACGAGAGCCCTCCTGGATCAGGAACAACACCTGCACCCGGCCCGGATCCCGCGCGGGCAGCAGGCTGTCGCGCACGGTGGCATCCAGGAACCCGTGCTGATGGTAGACCGCCTCGACGGCCGCGCGATCCGCACTCAGGAAATCCGTGCGCAGCGACCGGCGTTCCGCCCACGGCCAGAACGACGGCGGCCGGGTCTTCAGGACCGCGCGAATCTCACTGGCGCTCACCGAGTGCCGGCCGCGCAACTCGACGGCGCCGACCGTCTTGAGCTGGCTCTCGAGGTCGCCGCCGGAAGCGGCGGGGACCGGGAGGGACAAGAGGAGCCCCAGAACTGCGCCCGCCCGCCGTACGTTCCGCGGACGAACCTCAGGGTGGGGACGGGGCAAGCGTCTCTACCTGGGGAGCTCTGCTGAGTGCTCGCTGGCGCTGCAACCACCGCAGCGGATCGTTGGCGAGGATCACGATGAAAAGCGTGCCAATCACCACCAGTCCGACCTTCTGGAACCGGAGGTAACCACGCGCCGAGATGGCATGGCGCCGCACGGCTTCCAGCAGGGCGAGCACGATGTGCCCACCGTCGAGGATGGGGAGGGGAAGCAGGTTGAACGCCATGATGGCGATGTTGATCATGGCCAGGAACTGCAGGTACGAGTCGAGTCCGCGCTGCGCCTGCTGGCTGGCCGCCTGAGCGATGAACAACGGGCCCCCGAGATACTCGCGGTAGTAAAGCGGGCGACTCACGGTGAGCCACATGCCGGCGTACACATTGACGACGAGGGCGCCGGTGGCGCGGAAGCCCATGTCCACCGACTCGATCAGGTTGTGCCGCTCGATGTATACGCCATGCTGCGGAGACTCGATGCCGATGCGGCCACCCGCCGCCGCCTCGCCGGAACTCATCGGCGTCACGGTGAGATCGAAGTCCTGGCCGCTGCGCCGCACCCGCAGCCGCACCGGGATGTCCGTCTGGCCCCGGAGCGTCGCCGGCAACTCCTCCCAGACGCGAACGGGCTTGCCGTTCACGGCCAGAATGAGGTCCCCCGTCTTGAGCCCCGCCTTGTAGGCGGGCAGGCCGGTCACCACCACACCCACCAACGGCGGGTCGGAAGGACGGCGCAGGCTCGAGAGCACGGGTTCCCGCCGCTCCGCCGGAAGCGTGATCGAGACCCGCGCGGCCCCCCGCTCAACGAGCACCGGCAGCGGACGATCCTTCGCCTGGCGCTCGCTCTGCGTGAAAATCTCGATCCAGGACTTCACCGGCCGCCCACCCACCGCCACCACGCGGTCCCCTTCACGCAGCCCCACCCGGAACGCCTGGCTGGTGTCGGGCGTCGCGCCGAGCCGGCTGGCGTAGTCGGGGTACTGGACCCCGACCAACCCCACCGAGACCATCACGAGGAAGGCGGTGAACAGGTTCGCGAGCGGCCCTGCCACCGCGATGAGCAGGCGCCCCGGCCACGGGTGCGAGAGGAACTCCTCCCGCCCACCGGGCATGCTGCCGTCCTCGCCGGGGCTGTCCCCCGCCATCTGCACGTAGCCGCCCAGCGGGAACCATGCGAGCCGGTACTCGGTCGCGCCCCGCGTGGTGCTGAGCATGGCGGGGCCGAACCCCACGGAGAATCGCGTGACTCGAACCCCCCGCAGCTTGGCCGCGAGGAAGTGCCCGAATTCGTGAACGAAGATGACGAGACCCAGCAACGCCACACCGGGGACCATAGCCCCCACGACGTTCATCCAGTGCAAGAGAGTTCCCTTGTAAGAGGCCGGTTTCGTGCAGGCTGTCCCGCTTCGGTGCAGGCTATCGCGCTCCGGCGCAACGGGTCAAGCACCGCTCACGCGGAAACCGACGAGGTGCACGCGGGCCTCGAGGCCGGCATCGGCGCGCTGCCGCTCGAGCGCGACCGCCACGCGACCGGAACTCATCGCTCCGGCACGGCAGCACGGGCAGCGTTCCGCGCCCAGGCGTCCACGCGCTCCAACTGCTCCACGGACTCCACGGGCTCCACCCGGTGCGCATCGAGGACCCGGGCCAGGATCTGCGGCACCCGTTCGAGCTGGATCGCCCCGCCCAGGAACGCGCCGACCGCCACCTCGTCCGCCCCGTTGAGCGCGCACGGCGCCGTGCCACCCGCCCGTCCCGCGGCGAGCGCGAGGGCGAATGCCGGGAAGCGCCCGGTACCAAGCGGTGCGAACTCGAGCCCGCCGAGTGCCACCGGATCGAGCGGGCGCACGGCCTCGCCCCAGTGTTCCGGCCACGAGAGTGCGAGTTGGATCGGGAGTCTCATGTCCGGGAGCGCCGCCTGCACGACCGACGAGCCGTCGCGGAAGGAGACCAGGGCGTGGACCACGGTCTGCGGGTGGAGCACCGCGTCGAGTTGTTCCCAGTCGAGTCCGAAGAGCACCTGGGCCTCGATCAACTCGAGCCCCTTGTTGAACAGCAGCGCCGAATCCACCGTGATGCGCGGGCCCATGTTCCACACCGGATGGGCCAGCACCTCTTCACGCGTCGCGCGTCGCCAGTCGGGATGAGCGCGCAGCGCGCCGCCCGAGGCCGTGAGGGTCAGGCGCAGGACCTCGTGCGGCGGGCGCCCCCCCAGGCACTGCAGCGCCGCGCTGTGCTCGCTATCCACGGGGATGAGCTCACCGCCCCGCGCCAGCGCCGCCCTCACGAGTGGTCCACCCACCACCAGCGACTCCTTGTTGGCAAGCGCCAGCCGTGCCCCGCGCGCCAGGGTCGCGAGCGAGGCGCGCAGTCCGGCCGAGCCCACGATGCCGTTCAGCACCACGTCTGCGCCGCACTCCGCCGCCAGCCGTGCCGCCGCCCCCGGGCCCACCTCGACGCTCGCCCCGGGGGCCGCGGCCGCGAGTGTCGCCCGCGCCGCGACCGGGTCCGTCGCGTGCTCGAGTGCCAGGGCGGCGGGCCGCCAGATGCGCGCCTGCGCCACCAGCGCCTCCAGCGAGCGGCCCGCCGCGAGGGCCACGACCTGCACCCGCTCGCGCTCACGCGCCGCGACCTCGAGCGCCTGCGTCCCGATCGAGCCGGTCGAGCCCAGCACGGCGAGCCGCTTCGCCGGGGCCGCGCTCATGGGATCCGGAAGACCACGATCTTGAGGTAGTAGAACACCAGCGGCGCGGCGAACAGGAGCGAGTCGAAACGGTCGAGCACGCCACCGTGGCCAGGGATGAAGTCCGAGGAGTCGCCGTGCTGCGCATCCCGCTTGAGCATGGACTCGACCAGGTCCCCGACCTGAGCGAACACACCGACGCCGAGACCCAGCACCGCGGCATCGCGCAGGCTCAGGAACGGCACGAACCAGACCCGCGCCACGAACGCCGCCACCACCGCCGCGACCAGCCCCCCCACGGAACCCTCCACCGATTTGCGCGGGGAGATCCGCGTCCAGGGGCGCGTGCGCCCGAAGACGCGGCCTACCGTATACGCAGCCGTGTCACAGCTCCACGTCAGGAAGAATGCGAGCAGCACGTACGCCGCCCCGTCGGCGTAGGACATGCCCGCCCGCCAGGGGAGCTCCCGCAACAGCACCAGGTGCGCGGAGAGCCAGCCCACGTAAAGCACGCCGAAGAGCGTCACCGCCATACCCTCGATGCGGCCCTTGAGGTCCGGGCGCCGCAGGCCCAGGCCCAGGGTGACCAGCACCGCTCCGGTCAGCAGCAGGTCGCTCTGACTCTGGTGGGGGCGGAAGGTCTTCCACACCACGCCGAGGCCGCACAGCAGTCCCAGTATCGGATAAGGATGAAGGCCTTTCCCCCTCATCATCCGGTAGAACTCGCGTAACCCGAACACCACTACGAGGGCGACGAGTCCCGCAAAGGCGAAGCCTCCCGCGCGGGCCAGCAGCACCAGCAGCGGCACGAACACCACACCGCTCGCGATGCGCAGCCACAGCGACCACGACGAACCCTTCACGCGGTCGTCGGGCGCACCACCCTCGCCCTCCGGGGTCCGGGGCGCGTCGGCCACGTCAGTCCACCCGGCCGAAGCGCCGCTCCCGGCGCTGGTACTCTGCGATCGCCTGCAACAGGTGCCGGCGCCGGAAATCGGGCCAGAGCGTGTCGGTGACCCAGAACTCGGTGTAGGCGAGCTGCCAGAGCATGAAGTTCGAGATGCGCATCTCCCCGCTCGTGCGGATGAGCAGGTCCGGGTCGGGCAGGCCCGCGGTGTAGAGGAAGCTCGACACCAGCTCCTCATCCACGTCCTGGGGCTGCAGACGGCGCTCCGCGCCCTCGCCCAGCATGCGACGGATGGCGTCCACCAGCTCGACCCGGCCACCGTAGGAGAGCGCCAGGTTCAGCAGCATCCCGGTCGACCCGGCCAGGTACTGCTGAGTCTCCTCGATGGCGCGCCGCACCGGCGCCGGGAGGTCCGTGATGCGCCCGATGACCTGCAAGCGCACGTTGTTCGCCCTGAGCTCGGCCCGCTCGTGGCGCAGGCTCGCGCGCAGCATGGTCATCAGCGCCGAGACCTCGCGCGCGGGGCGGTCCCAGTTCTCGGTCGAGAAGGTGTAGAGGGTGAGGACTTCGACCCCCAGTTCGGCGCAGCCGCGCACCACCTCGCGCACCGACTCCCGTCCGGCACGGTGGCCGAACAGGCGGGGCGCGCCGCGGGCCTTCGCCCAGCGCCCGTTGCCGTCCATGATGATGGCGACGTGACGCGGCAGGTTCCCCTGAGCCTTCAGTTCCTCGATCGTCGGGATGCGCGTGGGCACCGATCCTCCCGGGGCCAGCCACGGCTCCCGGCGCGGGGGCGCCAGCGCGGGCGGTCCTGCGACCGTCAGCGCTAGACCTCCATGACCTCGGCCGTCTTCTTCTTCAGCAATTCGTCCACGACCACGATGAACCGGTCGGTCAGCTTCTGGGTCTCCGTCTCGAGGCGGCGCTCCTCGTCCTCGGGGAGTGTGCCTTCCTTGCCCTGCTTCTTGAGCTCGTGGATGACGTCATGGCGGATCTGCCGGATGTGCACGCGGCCTTCCTCGGTGAACCTGGAGACGAGCTTCACCAGATCCCGGCGCCGCTCCTCCGTCAGGGTCGGGATGGGCACGCGCACGACCACGCCGTCATCGGTCGGGTTGAGCCCGAGGTCCGACTGCAGGATGGCGCGGGCCACCACCTTCACCAGGCTGCGGTCGTACGGTTGGACCACGAGCAACCGCGGTTCCGGCGCGGACACCTGCCCCACCTGGATCAGGGGCACGACCTGCCCGTAAGCCTCCACCCGCACGCTGTCGAGCAACGCCGGGCTCGCTTTGCCCGAGCGGATGCCCGACAACTCCTTGCGCACTCCGTCCACTGCCTTCTTCATCCGATCTTCGGCTTCGACCAGCAGTTTGTGAGTCATGGCCGTCACTCCGTGACCGAGGTCCCCAGCGTCCCGCCCTGCACGAGCTTCAGCAGGTTCCCGCGCTGGCCCACGTTGAAGACCACCAGCGGCAGGCGGTTCTCCTTGAGCAGGGTGATCGCTGTCAGATCCATGATCGCGAGACCGCGGTCGAGGATCTCCTGGTAAGTGATGTGCGGATAGAACGTCGCGTCCGGGTGGGCGACCGGATCGCTGCCATAGATGCCGTCCACCTTGGTGGCCTTGAGCACCACGTCGGCACCGATCTCGACGGCCCGCAGGACCGCGGCCGTATCGGTGGTGAAGTAGGGATTGCCGGTACCCGCCACCAGCACGACCACGCGGTCCTTCTCGAGGTGCCGCACCGCGCGGCGCCGGATGTAGGGCTCGCACACCCGGTCCATCTCGATGGCCGACATCACGCGGGTGTGGACTCCCCGCTTCTCGAGCGCGTGCTGCAGCGCCAGCCCGTTGATGACCGTAGCCAGCATCCCCATGGTGTCGGCGCCGACCCGATCCATTCCCCGCGTGCTCGCGGCAAGGCCCCGGAAGACGTTGCCGCCGCCGGTCACGATCCCGACCTGGACGCCGAGTTGCCGCACCTCGCGGATCTCATCGGCCAGCGCGGCCATCACCGTCTCGTCGATGCCATGCCCGCTTCCACCGGCGAGCAGTTCGCCCGAGAGCTTCAGCAGCACGCGCTTCCAGCGACCGGCCACCTGCGTCACTCCTGTCCGAGCCGGAACCGCGTGAAGCGCCGCACCGAGACGTTCTCGCCCGTCTTGCGGGCGGCTTCCAGCACCAGGTCGCCAGCCTTCAGCTTGTCGTCGCGGATGTAGGGCTGATCGAGCAGGCACACCTCGCCGTAGAACTTCTCGAGCTTGCCCTCCACGATCTTCACGATGATGGCCGCCGGCTTGCCCTGCCCCTCGACCTGGCCGGCGTAGATCGCCCGCTCGCGCTCCACCCGCTCGGCGGGCACGTCCTCGCGCTTCACGAACTCGGCGCCCAGCGCGGCGACCTGCATGGCGAGATTGCGCGTGAGCTCCGCGAACTCGGGGGTGCGCGCGACGAAGTCGGTCTCGCAGTTCACCTCGATGAGCACACCCGTGCGGTTGCCCGGATGGATGTACGCCTCCACCAGGCCCTCGTTGGCGGCGCGTCCGGTGCGGCCCTCCATCCTGGCGTTGCCGGCCTTGCGCAGCACGTCGACGGCCTTCTCAAGGTCACCCTGCGCCTCGCCCAGGGCCTTCTTGCATTCCATCATCCCGGCACCGGTGCGGTCCCGGAGCTGCTTCACCTGTTCGGCGGTGATCGTCATCTCACTCCCCTGTCGTCACGACGCCCGCCCGCGACATCATCACGGACGGGCGTTCATCGAAGAACCCGTTCCCCGGTTACCGAGGGCTCGCGGTCTGGGCCTCGCCCTCGGCCTCTTCGCCGCCGAACGAGACCGTCTCCTGATCAGCGCCCTCCAGCGCGACTGCGCGCGTCTCGAGGATGGTGTCCGCGACCATGCGCGTGAACAGGCGGATGGCGCGGATCGCGTCGTCGTTCCCCGGGATCGGGTAGTCCACCACGGTGGGGTCACAATTGGTGTCCACGACGCCCACGATCGGCACCGCGAGGCGGTTGGCCTCGGCGATCGCGATTTTTTCCTTCTTGGTGTCGATCACGAAGACCAGCGACGGCACACCCGGCATCTCCTTGATGCCCGAGAAGGCGAACTCCAGGCGCGTGCGCTCACGCGAGAGCCTCGAGACCTCCTTCTTGCTCATCTTCTCGAACGTCCCGTCGGTCGCCATGCGGTCGAGTTCATGCAGCCGCTTGATGCTGGTGCGGATGGTCTTGAAGTTGGTGAGCATGCCGCCCAGCCAGCGCTCGGTGACGTAGTACTGACCGCAGCGCGTGGCTTCTTCGACCACGATGGGTTTGGCCTGCTTCTTGGTGGCGATGAAGAGCACGTGCCCGCCGCCCCGCACCACCTTCTCGATCACGGCCTTCGCCTCCTGGGTGCACTTCAGCGTCTTCTGGAGGTCGATGATGTAGATGCCGTTCCGCTCCATGAAGATGAACTTCTTCATCTGCGGATTCCAGCGCCGCGTCTGATGCCCGAAGTGCACACCGGCTTCGAGCAGGTCCTTCATCACGATATCTGCCACGACCATCCTCCTCGGGGTTCTGTCCTCCGCCCCCTCCGTCGTCCACGAGCGCTGCCCCCCTCGGGGGACCCCGGCGCTCCGGCAGGGCGTGTGGTTTGGTTTCCTGGACTAGCGCTTGCTGAACTGGAAGCGCTTGCGCGCCCCCGGCTGTCCGTACTTCTTGCGTTCCTTCATGCGCGGGTCGCGCGTCAGCAGGCCGGCTCGGCCGAGTACGGCCCGCAGGCTCTCGTCATCGCGCACCAGCGCCCGCGCCACGGCAAGGCGAATGGCGCCCGCCTGGCCCGTGAGCCCGCCACCATGGACTCGCGCCACGACATTGAACTTACCCGCGGCGCCGGCCACGACCAGCGCGTGGAATGCCATCTGGACCAGCGTCTCCCGCGTCAGGTACTCGAGCGGGGTGCGGTCATTCACCAGGTGCTTGCCGCTGCCAGGCAGCAACTGCACGCGGGCCACAGCCCGCTTGCGCCGCCCCGTCAGGGGCTTCTTCGAGATCTCGGTCGCCATGCCTCTCCTCGTGCCTTAATCGGGGTTCCAGAGAACCGGCTGCTGCGCCACGTGCGGGTGCTCCGGCCCCGCGTACACCTTGAGTTTCTTCTCCATGGCGCGGCCCA
>Ga0315283_10000326_pt1 | contig 33952 bp, 32 predicted proteins | sample YL17G09_0_MG_FD_204541 | JGI IMG/M metagenome (GOLD analysis project Ga0315283, IMG submission 204541) | Sediment microbial communities from Yellowstone Lake, YNP, Wyoming, USA - YL17G09_0 | ecosystem: Environmental > Aquatic > Freshwater > Lake > Sediment | place: USA: Wyoming | collected...
CTCATCGACTTGCTGACTGAGGGTGAACTCTCCGAAGAGAAGGTGATCGTCTTCTCCAGGTTTCGGAAGATGGTGGACCTCATGCTCCCAGCCCTCGCCAAGGCCGGGGTTCATGCAACTCGCATCACGGGCTTCGAGGACGAGAAGGCCCGCAAGAAGGCCCAAGATTCTTTCCAGGACCCGAACTCGAAGATCCGGGTGGTGTGCATCACGACCGCTGCTTCAGAGGCGATCAATCTCCAGGCCGCGAAGGCGATCATCTTCTACGACACTCCCTGGTCGGCGGGAGACTACCTTCAGCTTCTCGGGCGTATGATCCGCATCGGCAGCACGCACGACCGCTGCTATGCCTTGCACCTCGTGGCAGAGGGCACCATTGACGACCGGGTGACAAAGGTGATGGGAACCAAGATGGCTCTCGTAGAGAAGGTGCTGGGGAAGCGCATCAAGGGAGAGGCAGACGCCGATATGGTGGTATCTGTCGAGAACGACCTGTCTGACTTGTTCAACGCGCTCGTTCAGGACGCGAAGAGGGGCCGTTGACCCCAGACAAGGAGATCAAGGTGTGCCCCCGCTGCTATGGGCGTGGTGCCATTGATCTGGAGGAGACACATCACGGTGTCCCCATAACCCGACCCTGCGAGTGTGTGCTCGCTCGGGACACCATCCGCAATCTCAATCGCGCATGGCGGGGTCTGTCAGACGCTCCTAGAATTGGAAGCTCCCCGTTGATTGAGCACACCAACCAGTGTGCCTACATCACAGCCTCGACCGACACGTTCAGAGCCCACCTCAGGCATGTGGGCATCAAGCAGGGGCGCAACTGGTCTTTCTGTGTCGCCTCGGACTCGGAACTCATCACCGCTTGGCTCGGGGCGGTGGGCTTGTCTGGGAAGGAGATTCTCGATCCAGATGCAGCGAGCGTCTCTATGGAGAAGCTCACGCTCGTGGACCTCGTAGATCCACCTGACCTCCTCATCATTCGACTCGGGGTGAAGTCAGCCCGGAACGTCGCAATGTCAGAGGTGTTCCTCGAAGCCATCGCCCATCGAGAGCACACCAGGAAGCCGACGTGGGTCGTGGACCAACCTGGCCACAAGTTCAATCCGAGTCACCTGTGCTACTCGGAAGTGGCCGCTAAGATCCTCTCGCAGTGGGGCCACTTTCCCCTCGACTCGGACTCACCAGAGACAGGAATCGTCTCTGTCGGATTCTCTGAAGACAATCAGATTGAGGCTGGTGCCATGACTCTCTCTGGGGCAGGCCATTCCTCGAACACAGGGGCACGTCGAGTAGAACGGCCCGTCCCCTCTGAGAAGTCTCGCAAGCGTAACAAGTCGTTCAAGCGAGATGACTCATGAAGTTCCTGATCAGGTCCACGTTCATCGGGTCACCGTCTGACGACAAAGACCTCACGTTCCGCAACTTCTTGCTCTTCGATGACTCGGGCCTTGGGTTCGATGTCCCTGAGGACGTGACCCTCTGGGACTTCGTTCGAGACTTCTCCCGAACGCACAATCACTCGCCCGATGTGCGGACGATTCGATCCCACTTCGAGGCGCTCCGTAAGCCGGAGCCTGTGGACCGTCTGGAGATCATCCAGACACTCAAGCCGCTCTACAAGGGCGACTTCATCAAGCGTCTGGAGGAACGCGCCGAAGACCGGCGCGTTCGCATTGTGATCGACCTCCTCCGTGAGGCGGGGCAGATTGTTCAGACAGGGATTGAGTTCAAGGAAGGGAAGAACTCGAAGCTTCTGCGCGGTCCGGTTGATGCCGTCAGGTACTTGATCAACAAGTCCCACGATGTCGTCACCCCCACAAGCAGCGCCCGGCTCTCAGGTGAAGTGATTGGGGATGGTGTTGACTTCAGGATTGAGTATGACCGGGTAGAGAACGACCCGACAGCAGGCATTGGTCAGTTCACGGGGATCCGTCAACTCGACCAAGCTCTCAGGGGAGCCAAGAAGTACGAGCTTTGGACCCATGCTGCGTTCACTGGAGGGCTCAAGAGCACTTTCATGCTGAACTGGGCCTACAACCAGGCCATCTACATGAGGTACGACTCGTGTGTGTTCTCCTTGGAGATGCCCTACAACCAGTGCCGCCGAATCATCTACGCGATGCACGGGATGCACGGGAAGTTCAAGGAGATCCGCATCCAGCTTGGTGTCCAGAAGGCCAATGGTCCCACGATCGGTCTGAACTACGACCGGATACGGGACGGGGAGATGACCCCGGCTGAAAAGACGTTTCTCCTCAATCATGTGATCCCAGATTTCGAGTCGGGGATCTACGGGAAGATTCACATTGAGGTTGCGGATCCAGACAAGGATGACTTCACGGTTGCTGATCTCAAATCCAAAGCAGAACTCATCCACTCGAAGTCCCCGTTTTCACTCCTGTTCGTAGACCACGCTGGACTCATGGCCCCTCGGAAGTGGTCTTCGAGCACAACCGAACGTCTCAACGAAGTGATCCGTGACCTCAAGCGTCTCGCGATGAACTTCAACCGGGGCGCTGGGATGGCTGTGGTGGACTACTTCCAGATCAGCCGAGAGGGCTTCAAGGCCGCTGAGAAGATTGCAGAGAAGTCGAACGGTACCTTTGGCACCGGCCCCTACAACCTGACCCACCTTTCTTATGCGAACGAGTGTTCAGTAGAGGGTACTATTCTCCAATCAAATCGAGGTCTTACTCCGATTGAAAAGATCTCGGTTGGCGACAAGGTGTGGTCCAGCACAGGATGGAAGCCAGTGTTGGCCCTGTTCAATCAAGGCATTCGACCGACGTGGGACGTGGTGACCGACAGGGGCTCCAGGCTCACGGTGACCGACAACCACCAGGTCCGTGCCCTCAAGGGGGAGTCCATCTGCTGGGGACACGTTCGAGACCTCCGGCCTGGGGACTACGTCCTAGGTGCCCCCGCCCGTCCCATGTGGCCGGATGCAGCCCCCTCCCTTCCGGTAGATATGAGCGGCACAATAGCCGTACCCGCCGTCCTCACAGACGACATGGCTTATCTGCTGGGTGCATGGGATGGCGATGGAAAGGTGAGGCCGAACGGACTGGGGTTCACTGGCAACCGAAAGGAAACACACGTCCTGGAAGTCATTTCTGAAACATGGCCGCGCGTGTTCCCTGCCGCCGAATTGAAGACCTACAATTTCAAATCTCGTCCGGGGTCGTTCGACCTGGAGTGCTACAACACGGCCCTCAAGAAGTGGTTTGAAGACGTGTCCCGAAGTCGCGGAAAGGTGGTCCCTGAGGTGATCCTCCAGGCTCCTCGGAAGATGCTGCTGTCCTACCTTCGGGGTCTGTTCGATACGGATGGTTGGATCAACTCGCAGGGGGTCATTGGCGTCAAGATGAAGTGCGAAGGGTTCCTCCGCACGATCCAAGAAATACTCACAGCACTCGGATACGACTCACACCTGGGACCCACACACACCACACTGAAATCTACAGGCAAGACCTACACAAGCTGGTCCCTTCGGTTGAGGGGTCGCGGCTCTGTCAATCTCTTTCTACTGGAGATTGGGTTCTCTGAGCCCTGGAAGCAACAGAGGGTATTGGATTCCCTATCAGCTACTGAAAAGAACAAGGTCATGTACCCGGTGCCTGATACTTTTCTTCGGGCCTATAAGGAAGTGCATCCACCGAGGTCACCACAGACAGGCGCTGATCGGAGTTTCTACAACGCTCCGGCGACGGCTCGGAGGACCGGGTTGGTGTCTCATGGAGACATTCTCACCCTCCTCAATCTCGCTGGGAGTGCCACCAGTCCCGACCTAGAGTACCTCCGGTTCGTGTCTACCCTGCATGTGATGCGGGTGACCTCTGCCCAACCCACTGGCAGAGAGGAACCTGTGTACGACATTGAGGTGGATGGAGACCACGAATACCAGACAGGGCCAATCCTCTCGCACAACTGCGAGCGCAGCAGCGATGTTGTGACAGCTTCGTTTGTCAATGACGATCTTCGAGCACAAAACCGGGTTCTCTTTCAATGTCTGAAGACAAGGGATAGGGCACCCTTTCAGAATTTCTACTCGCGGGTCGAATGGGACTGCCGTCGCATCTTGAACTCTGACGAAGTTCTCCTCATGACGGGGAAGCCCAACGCCTCACCTGACAGGGTGCAGGACACACTGAACGAAATCATCGGAGAGATCTAGGAACATGATTCAACACAGACCGAGGTGGATCTCCTATGGCAATTGGGGGTGTGCCAATCACATCCCGATGGCCAAGATCCCGTCTACGGTAACCAGTTGCTGGTATTGCGGGACGGATCGGCCCGCAATTGATTTGCGTCCGGCGGCCCCTCCGAGAGCCTACGGGCAGCCGCGTGACCAAGTTCTTCCTGAGATGAGCGGAGGGTTGTGTGCATGGGAAGGGTGCAAGAACCCGACGACCACGCAGAGCAAGTACTGCTCGCGGAAGTGCTCGAACAACAATGCGCGGGCGCGGGCTGCTGCACGCAAGGAGCAGAGCCCGGAGAACGCGGCTCCTCTGGCGGAGTCCGCTGAGTGAGCCGATCGAAGGACAGAGCGGACCGAATCAAGGCTGAGATTCCCCTGTTGGAGGTCTTGGCCTCCTACGGGTACTCCGTTCACGTCGGCGGGGGCGACCGGGAGCAGCAGTTCTCCTGCGACCTCCACGGCGACGGCACCGACTCGAAACCGTCGGCACGAGCCTACCCTGATACGAACCAGTGGTATTGCTTCGCCTGCTCTACCAGCCGTGATGCAATCCAGACTGTTCGTGAGAAGGAAGGGCTCGACTTCAGGGCTGCCTGCGATCTACTGGAGCGAAAGTTCAATCTACCGCCGCTCCCCTGGACCCAAGAAGACGAGGTCAACAACCTCGACCTGGAATCAGTGCTGACGGCTCCAATCCCCACAGCCTCAGATGGCCGGGCCAGGGTATCCACAATCCTACATGCGGTAACCAAGGAGCGGGCTCTCCCCATGTTGGAGACGCTTCGACTGTGGGAGGAGCACGACCGACTCGCTACCTTCCTGGAGAAGGGCTCCGAAGGGCTCCTGGACGAGTTCACCAATCTGCGTGATCGGCTGATCCGGACCATCAGGTCTGCAAGTGTCTCTTGAACGGCCTCGTCACTACCAAGATCCCAGACATCTCCTGGGGTGAGCCCAAGGTCTGCCGAGCCGTCGGGAACGATCGTGACCCCTGGGGGGTGCTCGCTGTTCTTCGGGAGACGCCCTGGGAGGCGCTCATCCCGCTCGTCCCATCGAGAGTCTTCGACCAGGCGCTGAGGGGGCACGCGACGCCCCTGATGAGGCTGATTGGGCCTCCTACATCTGCTCTGGCAAAACGACTCCCCATCCTCTACGCGCAATGTCGGGAGCGCGACCAGTGCGTCAATTCTTCCCCGCTCTGCGTTCCTGGCGGGAAAATGCCTGACTGCTGGGAGGGTGATGGGATCGACCGCGAGGCGGTGGGGGTAGCGTCCCAGGTTGCCCGCATGTGGCGGGATGGAACGCTGGTCATCGTCGTCGTCCCAGAGGAGTAAGGAGGGTCATGTCCGACGGCATCTACGAGTTCATGGAGGACATGTCCACCTTGAAGGTGGCCCTTCACCCGTGGATGGAAGATGGTTCACACCACTTCGTCCTAGGCACGACCGAAAACCTCCCGACCATCATTGACGAGTGCATTGCCTCAGGGCTGTACTCTCTTGACCTCGAAACGACCGGCCTCGACAACCGTGTCTTCGACGGTGAGACAGTCTCCAAGATCGTCGGCTGCTGCCTCTCAGCCGACGGTGTGACTGGCTACTACATCCCGCTTCGGCACAAGGTCGGGATGGAGCACAATGTCCCGTGGAGCCTCTTCAAGCGAGAGCTTCTCAGGCTCATCAACTCTGCCGCGAGGGCGATCTTCCACCTCGGGAAGTTTGACCAGGAGTTCCTCCAGTTCTGCGGGGGTGAGCCACTCGGTGAGTGGGACGACCCGAAGAAGTGGGAGGACACGCTCATCTGCGCGTATTTGGAGGACACCCGCCAAAAGCGATTGGGCCTGAAGTTCCTTTCTGAGTCGAGACTCGGAATGAAGATGATTGAGCTACCTGAGCTTTTCCCAGAGGAGGCTCGCAAGAGGGGGCTGCTCGACTTCTCGGAATTGGATCCGTCGTGGGAGCCCGTCCGCATCTACGGGGCGAGCGACGCGATCTGCACCTGGAAGCTCTTTCCGCTACTCTCGCAGAAGATCCTTCAGCCGGACGACGGGAACGGCAACCAGAAGGTGATCTACACGATTGAGAAGCTGTGCGTGGCAGCGACTCGATGGATGGAGCGAGCACGCATCCTCACTGACCAGGTCAAGGCGAAAGAACTGATCCGTCTTGGTCAGCGTGAGTGGATCACTTCAATCGAGGAGGTCTACAAGTCGGCTTCTGAGATCGTCGGACGAGACGTTCGTCCTGGCTACTACCGACTGATGGCCGGGATGATTGCAGGTCATGCGCCCTTCGACCCTGAAGAGGTGTCCCCCTCATACATGGATCGTGTGGACGCCCTCCGCCGCGAGTCTGACAAGCTCAAGCTCGACCCGATGGAGATTGACGGCAAGAAGGTCAACATCAAGACCATCACCAAGCGGTTCCCGTCCCTCACTGCGAAGGGGGAGACTGAGGATGTTGACTTCCCAGTCGTCTACGACCTTCTCAGCCCACAGCAGTTGGGCTCGCTCCTCCGGGAGTGCAAGGTGCCGGGGCTCACGGTGACTGAGAAGTCCGGCCAAGTCTCGACCGCGAAGGACGAGCTAGATCGAGTGCTCGAAGAGCAGGGGAACAGGTACCCCTTCGCTGGGAAGATCAAGCGGTTCAGGGAGGTCGGCAAGGCGCTCTCGACGTACCTGCTGCCGATCATCGAGGATTGTGCTCCGGACTTCACGCTCCGGGCTGACTTCAACGCGCACAAGATCGACACGGGTCGGTTCAATGCCCAGGGGAGCAAGAACCCGAAGCTCGACGGTGGCACCCGGTTCCCATTCCACGGGACGCCCGCCACCTACGACCCGAAGCGTCCCGAGTGTCTGGCTCGGATCCGAGAGTGCATCATCTCCCGCCCCGGCAAGAAGTTCGTCTCGATCGATTTCTCCGGTGTCGAGCTTCGCATCGTCACGAACATCTCGAAGGAGCCCAAGTGGCTGAGGGAGTTCTTCCACTGCACCGGCTGCGACCACATGTTCCCCGGCGGGGATGGGGAGAGCACGCCTGAGCCACCACCTCCGTTCTGTCCGGTGTGCGGGTCCGACAAGATTGGAGACCTCCACACACTCACGGCGCTCTCGATCTACGGAGAGGACGCCATCAAGCGCCCCGACTGGAAGGTGCTCCGAGGGAACGGGAAGATCACGAACTTCGCTCTCCTCTACGGAGGCGGCGGCAACGCTGTGGATGCGGGAACCGGCTGCGGCAAGCAGGAGGGTTGGCGCATCAAGGACAAGTTCGACAAGTCCTACCGAGGACTGACCGCATGGTGGAAGCACCAGCACGCCTACGGTCGGAAGTGGGGCTACGTCATCACTGCCTTCGGGCGTCGCTATCCGGTTCCGGACATCAACGAGGAGGATCCGAAGAAGTCCGGCTTCCGCTCGAAGGCTGAACGCAACGCGACGAACGGCCCAATCCAAGGCACATCCGCAGACATCACGAAGCTCGCGATGGGCCTCGTCTACAAGGAGTGCAAGGAGCGAGGCTGGCTCGACAAGGTTCACCTCCTCATCACGATGCACGACGAGTTGGACTTCGAGATTGACGACGACATCCTGGCCGTAGCCATCGACTCGTTCGTTCAGATCATGAACCGGAACAAGGCTCTCCTGAGGCTCGGGTGGCCTGTGCCCCTCACGTCTGACGTGGAGATTGGTCTGAGTTGGATGGTCCCACATGGACTCAACAAGATTCGCAAGTCAGGCAACTGGCCGGTCGAACTTCAAGGTCTGTTCCCTGACGCCATTGTGACCGACGCGGCAGCAGCGGCTCCCGTCGAGAAGCCCAAGGCAAAGAAGTCCGAGATCGTCCGGACCTACAAGATCGTCTCCTTCTCCACCTCCGAGATTGAGAGCCTGGCCCATCTCCTCGTGGATGGTGCAAGCACATCCCCGGCAGCACTGAAGATCGTGGGACCTGAAGACGAGGACTTGACCTCCTCCCTGATGACAGCCTGGGGCAGCCCCCTCCCGGAGGTAGAAGCATGAGCACCCTCGAAGATCGAGTCACAAAGATCGAGTCCGACCTGAAGGTCATCGCCCAGGTTGTGTCCTCTGTCACGGATGATACACTTCGGGTGTGTCTGGTTCTCCAGGAGCTTTCGACGGGTGGGTATCTGCCGGACCTGCCTTGGGAACTCGGCTCAGCACTCGTGAGCCTCCAGTACGCGAAGCGGCCTGGGTCGAAGTCGGCCGATGGCAAGCCTGTCGAACTTCGTATCGCAGAGCTAGAGCTTCAGGTGCAGACTCTTCGGGAGGCATTCCGGAGGAGGGCAGATGAGCAACAGATTGGGTAGGAAGCTCGATCTCCTTCAGGACTGCAACGAGCACCATGTTCCCCCGAAGGAGTTCATGGGGATCTTCTGCCAGCGGTGCCGCAATCACGATTGCGTGAACGCTGGGTGGGCAGAGTCTACCTGGGAGGACCGCATGGCTACTCAGGTCAGTCGGCTCATCACGAACCCGAACTTCGGAGATCCCAACGATCCCCAGTTCAGGGATGTGGTGAACCTCGACTTCCGCCACCTGTCAGAGCCGCTCGTAGTGGATTCCTGGGATCGCCCGCAGGCGCACCTCGTGCTCCCTGAACGCCAGACGAGCCAGCCAGCAGACGTGGAGCGGGCAATCCAGGCTCTCTCAGAGGCTCGTGGGAAGTCCACCCCTGCGGAGACAGCCCCGGCCCAAGCCCCAGTCCAAGCCCCGGCCCGAGCCCCAGTCCCCCCTGCCCCTGTTCGTGCCATTCAGGAGCCCGCCAGGCCGAACCCCAGGCACTACACAGCCGATACTCCCCCCACTACACCATCCACACCCCAGAGGGACATCAACACGGCCTTCCCGGCTGAGGGGTTGATGCTCGATGGGAGCCCACCTACCCCAGATTCAATCAGCGGAACACCTGGGGGCGACCCCTGGGCAGCCCCACCACCGACAAATCAGCCTCGAAAAGTCCCCGTTGGTGCTCGAATCCGGATGGGGGAGGAACCGAAGAAATGACCCCCAACTACCTCATCGAAATCTACTCAGTCATCCATGCCGCCCGGTCCAGGGCGGCATGGTGCGTCGTACTTGTCCCAAGGGGGCGCTACGATGAGACAATCGCCACAATCTCGGCGCTGAGTGATGTTCAGTTCAGTGGTCGCACCGTCACCTGGCCTGAGACAGGGCGGAAGTTCTCGGTCGCCTATGCCGGGCAGGAAGTCTTCGTGCCCAAGGGAACCCCCTTCGATCTGTTTCTCGCTGGTTGGGGAGGATCCTCGAAGGAAGATGCAAAGTCCCTCATCGCGTGGCGTGAGTCTGCCAAGGACTTCATCTCGTGCTCAGATTGGCGTGTCGGCTCTCAGTTCCTCACCCCGACCTCCGCGCCGTAACTATCGGGTCTATAGGTTCGTGAGGTGTCATGGGTAACTGGTGGTTTGACGATCAGGGGAAGAACAACCTCAAGGGTGTCCCAGGGGACGACTCGAACAAGATCGTTCTCCCGGACAGTTCAATCATCGGATTCATGCTCGAAGTTCCGCTTGCGCGCAGGGACTTCAAGCTGATCGTCCCTCTGATGCTTCCTCTGGAGCAAGCTCGCCTCAATGCTCTTGTGGCCGCGAACCCTAGGATTCAGGAGCTTGAGCCCAATCTCGACCCAGGGATCCAGGACGATCGGCTCATGAAGAAGTTCAATGTCCAAGGCGCGTACCACGACCCGAACCGGAGAAAACGATGAAGACCCTTGCCCTCGCTGTGCTTCTGGCTTCCTTCGCGACCATCTCCGGCTGCGCGACCATCCGTGATCCAGCCGTCTACGCAACGGAAGTTCAGTACGTTGACATGACGGTCCGCCGCGAGGCTCCTGCGGTCCAACATTTCCTGATGACCTCCTGCACCTGCTCGGACGACTACCAGTGGACAGCAGCCACTGAGGGTGGCTCGACTCCCGCCTGTGCGGCTGCGGGAGATTGGTATCGTGTGTACGCGACCCGCTGGGCGTGGCACATCGAGATGATCCGCTACAACGGCAGCATGACCAGCACAGATCCTGGCCCCATTCCGGAGATCGTGCCGACGTGTGAGACCCCGGAACTCCCGCCAACCTCCGGGGGTGAATCGTGAGCGACATCCTCAAGGGTGGTGTGGATGCACTCATGGGTCTACTCAAGACCCAGGGTGTTCCTGCGGTCACAGCCTCGTTGGAGAACCTCTCCAACGAGGCAACCGAGGACTGGCAGAAGGCACTTCTCAAGATCGGCGTTCACCTCATCGCTGAGAACGGGCCGGATGGCCTGAATCTCCTCGAAGACACGGTGTCCAGGCTGCTGGACAACAAGCCCGTGAACCTCTCTGCACTCACGATGCAGGAGGCGAGCGACATCCTTGCCATCATGCAGCGGCGTGAGGCTGACCACAAGAACCAGGTCACCCTCTACACCCAGATGATCCTCGAAACGCTCGGCAAGGCTCTCTCGACCTTGGTATCTGTCATCTTCAAGGAGATCAAGCTGTGACCATTCCCCGCTCAATCCACGGACCAAGCCACATCTTTCCGGGTGGTGGGGAGGCGACTCCTGCGCCCGCCCCAGCCAAGAAGCCGAAGGCTCCCAAGCCTGCTGAGGTCGAAGCCGAGGTCAAGGCAGAGGTCGAGGTCGAGGAGCCGAAGAAGAAGAAGGCGAAGAAGTCAGATAAGGACGACTGACACGCAGGATCCATGATCTTCACTGTCGCAAAGTACATCCCCAAAGAGTTGTACGGGTTCCTTGAGGGTGAGGGTCAGCGAGTCTTCTTTCACCTGTCAGAGTTCGACCCGATAGGCGGGCCTCCACCCATCGCTGGAGAGCCTGTCGAGGTCGGCCTGGTCGAAGCCATCGGGGACAAGAACCTCCGCGCCAAGTCGGTGGTGCGGATGCTCAAACCCGAACGGCTCGTAGGGGCGGTCACCAGGTTCGACCACAAGGTTGGGTACGGCTTCGTCACGGTCGGCAAGGAGCAGTACTTCCTGCACCGGAGCGAGTTCCTGGACGGGAGCCTACCTCTCATCGGAGCAGAGGTATCGTTCTACGTCGCGGGTTCATCCGGGACAGCCGCACGCCCACGGGCGTGTCACGCCAATCTCCTGAGCCGAGGTACCTGATGAACGGTCGCAACGCTTTCGGTGGGAAGAATCCCAACTCAATCTACGTCCCGATGTCGGAGACGGAGCAGGAGGTTGTCGCCCGTCTCATCGAGAACGGAGACCTTCAGGTAGTCATTCACGGCTGGGGCGTCGTGGACAAGCCGAAGCTGACGGTCGGGGACGCCCAGGTGATGATCCCGATGACCATCCGGTTCGACCGGCCCGAGCAGCCCGTCGGGGTCACCTACTTCGACCTGGAGCTACGGACCCTCTCCGGATACACGATCTTCAGGGAGCAGCACCCGACGATCTACAACGGGCAGCCGCTGATGGTGATGGCCGGGACTGAGATCAGTATGGTCTGGCACATCGGCATCAAGTTCATGGACCCCCGCCTCGTCAAGATGATCCTCCCTGGTGCGGTCGGGCTCACATCCCGCGTCCTTGACAAGGACACTGGAGCGGCGACGGCACATGGGAACATGAAGCTCGACCCTGCGAGGGCACAAACTCTCGCTGCGGTTCGGCGCGGCGAGGCCAAAGTTCGCGCCGACAAAGAGAAGGCTCTCAAGAAGCTCCGGTAGCGGTTTCCACGCTATGCGTCGCCACGGATAGCTACGCCCCTCAGGCGAAGCGGAGGCACGCATGGCTCAGGTCGGGAGCGGAGAACGGGCACTAATCCTGAGCGACCAGGTGAGCACAAGCTCACCGGTAGGTCTGGACCAGGAAACTCCCCTCTCTGGGCGGATCCTCATCTTCCTCGATTCGCTCCCCAGTCAGGGGCTCTGGTCGAAAGACGAGTTTGGCGTCGTCAAGCCGCTCAACGGCGGCACGCTCTCTGACCTCTCCTGGGAGGCTGTCACCCCCTCAATCTCCCCGACCCCGGCGGGAGACATCACCCACTCGGGTCGGGCGGCAGTCGGGCTCGACCCGCTACTGCTGACTCCGATCCCGACAGGGATCCGGTTCCAGGTGGTCGGATCTGAGTCCCTGGAGGGCTCCTTCTTCGTTCTGGAAGGAGTCACGTTTGCGGCTGACCAGGCGAGCCACAACCAGGTCTTCGCCAAGACGGCTGACAAGGGGCTCTACACCAAGCCAGATACCCTCCCAGAGAGGCGCATTGACGCCCCTGGGCTCATCCGGAAGACGATCCCTGCCACAGAGCAGATCATCGCCCCCGCTGGCTCTCAGTACCTCGTGTTTGGAGTCTTCACTCTTGAGGCGGGGGCCGTACTCACCCTGCTAGGGGATGCGGACCTCGTGGTCCTCTGAAAGCAACATGGCCAAGATCCTCACGACTGATGGTGGAACCCCCACGGAGCTTCCGGCTCCCGGAACCCATGCCGTCTACACGAAGGCTGATCTCCCTGGGGTGTCTGGCCTCTACATCATGGACAGCACTGGTGTGGAGGTCGGCCCGCTCTCTACGGGTGGCGGCCCGCCCGGAGGCCCAGCAGGCGGCGTCCTGACCGGAACCTACCCGAATCCAGGTCTGGGTACCGGAGTCGTAGGGCCAGTCAACATTGCCCCCCTCGCGGTCGGGACGACAGAGTTGGCTGACAACTCTGTCACGAACCTGAAGATGGCTGACAACGCCATCGACACGCTGGAGCTAGTGAACTCCTCTGTCCAGACGGCCAAGATTGCACTCGGGGCTGTCAACACGGCGAGGATTGCGCTCGGGGCTGTGACAGCCGACCGACTCGCGATGAGCGAGGTGCCCTACGGGTTCATCCTCTCGGACTCTGTGGGTGGGGACTGGGCAGGCGGGCTGCCTCCACGGATCAAGTTCGCTTTCCCGTCGAGGCTCTCAATCTTGGGGGACATCGGCGGGGTGTCCGACCCGGTGTTCCCGCGCCTCGTGGACTCGTCTGGTCCCGACGTGGACATCGGCTACCTGTCAAAGGCGCTCAGCTTCTACATCAAGCTCCCACCGGCAGGGGGTGACCTCAATCTACTCACCACTCGACCGACGGTGTTCGAGCTTGATGTCTCTGGCGCTGTGACAGTCTATCTCCCTGACTCGCGTGCCTACCCACCAGGCACGGTGCTCACCTTCGTGCAGACCAGCACTGGCGTTGTTGTGGTCGGCAAGACCAGCGCCTTTGTTGCTGGTGGGTTCGGGGACATCAAGGAGACGCTGCCCAATATCCCAGCGGCCGATCAACTCATCCTCCCAGGGCAGACCAAGAAGTTCATCACCTTCGGTGGGGCCGGTGGGGGATGGTGGGTGTGCCGAGAGAACTTCTCTCGGATCCAGAACCTCTCCCTTGCTTCCGGGGTGTCTTCGGCTGACCCAGTTACAGGGGTGAGCCGGTGGTACCTTCAAGGTGGTGGCACTGGGGAATGGGCGGTGATCATCGCCCAGGGATTGCTGCATTTCCCAGTGGACTTGCCTGATGGTGCGATTCTTACAGGAGTCGATGCCCTCGTTCAGACCACTGTTGATCCTGGTGCAGGCAACAGGATCAAGCTCCATCTCTACAGGATGGAATGCAACTATGCAGCCCCAGGCTCGACCAACTTCTCTGTTGCAACTGTCGAGTCGGCTGCGGGCATCGTCGTCAGGAAGGTCTCTCTCACGGGACTGACTGAACTGATCTATTCACCAGGGTCAGGGGTTGCACCTCAGAAAGCCTGGATGGTCTCCATTGAGACTTCCACCAACATACCAGCATTCGGGGTGGCAAACGCGGTTTTCGGAGTGCGTCTCACCTACACGCTCTGATTGAGAAGAACACATGAGCCGAATTCTCACCACTGACGTACCCGTAGACCCGCCCAATCCTGCGGCTGGAACCCACACCCTCTACACGAAGGCAGCGGGGCTCTTCATCAAGGACTCTGGTGGGACCGTGGTTGGTCCTGTCGGAACCGGTGGTGGGGGTGTTCCTGTAGCCACGGCACAGGACCAGTTCATCTTCTCCGACAGCCTGCTCGCATGGGTCGCTGGGCTTCCACCACGGGTGAAGTTCGCATCCTCCAGGATCTCAATCCTGGGTGACGTGCCTGTCAACCCGATCGACCCACAAAACCCACGAGTCGTGAACTCAACCGGGCCAGACGTGGACCTTGGGTACCTGGCCCGGACCCAGCGGTCGTCCTTTCCTGTTGGGTCCGGAAGCCCACCGGGTCTGGCTCTGCCCGACTACTTCTCGTTCTACGAGATCAGCCTGAGTTTCGACTCCTGGTACTTCTTGCCTGATTGCAGAGCCTATCCCCCAGGCTCTGAGATCGTGGTGGTGAACACCACAGCCGCTGCCCTGATCGCTCGCATCACAGCAGACGGCGGCGGAGACCCCAACAGGGCGATCGTTGGCCCCTCCACAGCGACCGTGGGCACGCAGGACATCAGCCCCGACTACTCAGGGCGTCGGTTCATCACGAACGGGTCCAGTGGTTGGATCCTGATCGGAGCGTTCTGACATGGCTGGTAGCTTCAATCTGCGTGGGGTCGGGGCAATCGAACTCGACCCAAACCCAATCCTCCAAGAAGGCATCCCTGCTGGGGTGGGTGAGCTTCACTTCGACGCGAACCAGGGCACCCTGGTTCTCCGCTACCTGAGCCAGGGCTTCTTCGATGTCACGACCGCCTTGGCTCGTGGAGAGTCGGCGATCCTCGCCTCGAACGTCCTCACCGGGAAGTCCGGCATGTTCGGGATACAGGAAAAGATCGGGGCTCTCTATCTACCTGCGGGGGACCTCAGCGGTTCGACGGCCTACCTGGAGGTTTCCAATCAGCAGGGGCAGCAGGCCATCACCTTCACGGTGGAGATCGTCCCCGTGGGTGGTCAGGTCCCGGTTGCCACCTTCTCAATCTCGGCGGCCCCTGAACAGACGAACTCAGGGGTGGTCAGCGTCACCAATCCCCTACCTCTCACTGAGGGTTGGTACGGGGTGCTTGCCTCAACCACTGGCTTTGGTGCGCCTTGCCTGATCGGTGGGATCCGACTCTGGGTTGTCCCAGTTCCCTGAGTCCGGAGGACTAAGTGCCTAGCATTGTAGTCAAAAACGTCACTGGCTCGCCGTTTCAAGCAACGGCAGCGACGACCATTTTTACGAAGTCAGACGGCCTCTGGGTCGTCCTGGAAGACGGCACTGTCTACGGGCCGCTCGGAGTAGGTGTCGGAGGCGCAGCAGGTGGGTCGCTCACGGGGAGCTACCCCAATCCTGGGATCGCAAACGGTGCGATCAACATCAACCAGCTTGCGAACGGGTCAGTGACGGGGCCGAAGATTGCAAACGCCGCAATCTCTCTTGCACACATCAACCCGTCCCTGATCGACCCTATCCCGACCCTTCCAGGGCTCAGAACCCTCGGGACTGGTCCTCAGCAGGCTGTCGCAGGCAACGACCTCAAACTCTACAACGCGAGAGTACCTACAGGAACCGCTGCGGGAGCCGGAAGCGACCTCGGTGGCACCTACCCAAGCCCGACCATCGCGAAGCTTCAGGGCTTCCCGCTCAGCATCGTCACTCCAGCGATCGGCAACGTCCTGACCTGGAACGGGGTGAACTGGGTCGCGGCTCCTGGAGGTGGGGGTGGCGGCATCACCCAACTGACCGCCGATGTGACCGCAGGGCCTGGGTCTGGATCTCAGCCCGCCACGGTCGTCAGGATCCAAACCCGGCCCGTAAATCCAGCAGTTCCGGCTCCTGGTGACGCTCTCGTCTGGAATGGGCTTGCTTGGACCCCGACTCCGGTGGCTGTAGCTACCCCTCCGAGCCTTCTGTCGGGGCTCTGGCTGGACCCCACGCTCTTGCTGGCGGTTGGAACCCTCGTCCGGGTGAGCGTGGCTGACACAGTGGTCGCGGCGGCGAGGACGAGCCCGGCTACAGCGTTGCCCTTCGTCGGCATCATCACGGCCATCCCGGCTCCTGGGACGGTCACCGTCGCATACTACGGAGAGTTGCCTGCCGTGGGCCTGACCCCAGGGGCTCGGTACTTCCTAGACCTTGCTGGGGCGATGGTGACCCCGGCCCCGGCCCCTGTCGTCGGACAGGTCGCGCTCTACGTCGGGTACGCGAAGAGCGCGACGGTCTTCGTTCTTGCACCGAACAACCCGGTCTTCCTGTGAGCCACCCTTTCCGCTCTATAGCTGCCGCTCTGTAGAGAACGAGGCCCGTGAATGGCTGCAAAGCGATACAAGCTCACCCAAGACGTGATCGACTCCTGGTTCACCCAGGGTGGTGAGTTCAAGTTCCATGTCGGGTACGACAAGGACAACGGGAAGACGATCTGCGCTCCCGGACTCTGCCCGTTGATCACCATCGCTGATACGGACGTGGTGCAAACCACGAACGTGACGGCTCAGAGCTACCTCACTCTGTTCAGGATCCCTCAAGGGATGTCTCGAAACGGGGTTACCCCCCCGGTCGGTCCGGTGTGGATCGACGTGACCGCAATCATTCCGGTCGCGAACATAGATCTCGACCCGTACTTCCCGACCTGATCTCAATCAGGATTCTCACCCGAGCTTTTCACCCATGATTTTGGCGGTCTAGCCGCCAAGCCCGAAGAAAGAGGCTCGACATGTCCGTAGGAATCCCGCTGAAGATCGTCGCTGGTGACACCCAGCAGTTTCTGGGTGCCGATCTCGTTTCAGCGATGGGCATGGAGCCGAGGCCGTCCGGGGGCACGACCCTGACCCTCGGCAACGCTCTCATGACCGCCCTCAATCTCGGAGGTGCAGGCAACATCGCCCTGACGACGGTCAACATCGGCACGGGGGCTACGACCTCTGCTCAGACCATCAACATCGGCACGAACGCCTTCAGCCCAGGGTCTTCGATCGTTCTCGGCAACACGACCAGCACCGTTCAAATCCCCGGTGCTCTGACGGTCACAACGTCAGAGACACTCGTCGGGGCCACAATCATCGGCACCACGCCAGGCACGAACGCCGACACCCTCCAGGTCTTCGCGAAGTCCACCCTCACGTCGGGTCGAACCGGTGCGGCTGACCACGGCCTTGCCGTCCTCCTCAATGGTGTGACGAACGCTGCTCAGAACGGGATTGATGTCAGCATCTCGTCTGCCACAGCAGCGGGCGATGGCATCAGCGTCACCCACTCGGGTTTGGGTACGGCCCTCGTGGCGAACGCTGCCCTTACCGGCAACGCCTTCGAGGCTCAGGACGCCGGGGTGGCCGTCTTCACGGTCACTGGTGCGGGCGCAATCACAGCAGCCCCGACTTCGGGTCAGAACTTCACGGTCGATACGCTCGCAGCGGGTGGCATCTCTCTCGATTCGGCCGCTGCCTCGAACTTCACGACCACAGTCGGTGCTCTCACGATCACGTCGGCTGCGGCGGCAACGTGGGGCACTGCGGCAGGTGTTCTCGCAGTTAGCGGTTTCACGGGCGTCAATCTCCAGTTGAACGCGGTTACCAAGCTGGGGATCAGTTCGGCTGGTGCGATCACTGCGACGCCGACCTCCGGTCAGACCTTTGAGGCGAGTGCTCTGGGAGTAGGCGGAATCAACCTGTATACGACCGCAACGGGCGCAGCAGGCGGGACCCTTTCACTCCTTACCAGCACCAGTGGCGCGGGGAGTACTGCGGGTGCCATTCAGATCACGGCAGAACAGAGTGTTACGGTCGGCACGGGTGGCGACGTTGACATCTCTACAGCGGCTGTAGGTGCCTCACGCATCGCTGGAAACGTGATCATCGGCTCCGATAGCACGGTGTCAAACACGCCCGGTCAATTGCGCCTGTACACGCAGGACCCTGTTACTGGTCCCGTGGGCGCAGGTGACATCACGGTTCACGCGGGTCGCTCGGGAAGTGGGACCTACTTCTACAACGAGACGGTGCTCGCACTCACGATCGGCAGCGTCGGCACGTCAGTGCTGTTCTCTGCTGACGCGAGTGCTGACTTCGCAGAGCGTGCGGGTGATCCGACCACGACAGCGAACCAGGGCAAGCTCTACACGAAGGATGTCTCGACCGTCACGCAACTGTTCTACAAGGACAGCGCAGGCGTCGTCACCCAACTGAGTGCAGCCGCAGCCGCCACACTCCAGTCGGCATACGTCGCAGGCAACACGATCTCGGTCACGACCGGCGAAGGTGCTGTTCAGATCTCGGACTCGGCCGACCTGACCAACACGCTTGAGGTCTCGCGGACCTTCGCTGGTGGCGGCGTAGGTGTCGCGATCACGATGGGGGCAGGCGGAGAAGCTGTCACCGGAACAGGACTCGATGCCTACTCTGGAACTGGCGCAACAGGGGACACCGCCGTTTTCCAGAATGACGGAACCGGCAAGGCGATTCAGATCTTCCAGAACAAGTCTGGGGTCGGCCTCGCGGTGCTCAAGAGCACAGCTACCTCAACCGGCCACGGCATCACTGTTGCTGGTAGCGCAGGAACATCAGGGAATCTGATCGACCTCACCCAGAACATTGGCGGCGTCGGACTCAGCATCGTCGGCACGGGCGGCGGACGTGGGACGATGCTCTTCGTCAACAGTTCCACAGGCTCCAATCTCCTGACCGACCTCCAGTGGAACGGCGGCTCGATGTTCTCGGTCAACCCAGCCGAGATCAAGGTCAAGATGGGCAGCTTGGCCCAGGATGTCGCCGCTGAGGCGTATGGGACGTTCGCGGTCATCGGTCTAGCTGTCGGCTCGAACCCGAATCAGTATGCCCCGATCTCTCAGTTCCGGGCGACCGGGCTTCAGACGGTGTCTACGAGTCTCTCTGAAGTGTCGCCGGAAGGCGTGATCACTGCGAATCCTGGTTCGATCACGCACGTCCGCTACCCACTCGCAGATCCAAACGACGGTCTTTGGGTCAAGACGACGTTGACAGGCAACACCGGCTGGTCGAAGGCTGCGGTAACGACCGACATCAAACTCCAGACGGCGTATGACAACTCGTCGGGCACGATCACAACCACGGCTGCAAAGCCGGTCGTCATCACGAACGCGGTGGACGCTTCGAGCGCCCTGAAGGTCAACAAGACCGGAGCGTTCGCTGGCAACGCCATCGAGATCACGCTGGGTGCAGGCTCGACCGCATCTGCGGTCAGCATCGTCCAGGAAGGCACCACGGCCACCTCGAACGGCTACTCGGTGACCACGGGTGCCGCGAACCAGAGCAACGCCGCCATCGTCGGGGTAGACACTCTCACCTGGGTCAACCCGACCATCACAGCGAGCATCGCCTCGGGAACCTTCGGCGTTGACGATGTGGGCCGGACGATCACGATCACGGGATCTGCATCGAACGATGGTGATTTCGTCATCACTTCGTTCATCAACGGGACCTCAATCACCTGGGACAACGGTGAGTCCGGCGGAACAGAGACGGGTATCACAGGTACCTGGGCGATCACTGCTCCGACTGCCGCAGCAGGCTTCCTCGTCAACGCTCCGACGGCAACATCGGTCGGACCCGGCCTCAAGGTCGCCTACGGCGGCAAGGGCGCTGGCGTTCTCGTAGAGACCGCCGCTACGGCCCCTGCAACAGCGAACGCCCTGTCTGTCGTGAACGCTGGGGCTGGGGTTGCCGTCGCCCTGACTGGCACAAATCTCGCTGGGGATCGTCTCCTTGAGATTGCACAGCAGAGCACTTCTGCCAGCGGTGTCAACATCACCCTCGGCGGCTTCAACGGAAGCACCGGAAACGGAGACAGCCTCGCGTTCACAGCAGGCCCGAACACTGTCGTCCTGGTCAGTGCTCTCGCGACCTTCACGGCGAATGACGTGGGCCGGACGATCACGATCACTGGTGCGAACAACCAGACTGGTGTGGGTGACAGCGTCACAGTTGGTCCAACACAGACGCTGACTGACGCAGCCGGGCTCTTCACGGCTCTCCATGTAGGCCAGCCCATCACCATCACGGGCATGTCGAACGGGGTCAACAACGGCACGTTCACCATCGCCTCGTTCATCAGCGCGACCCAGATCACCTATGCGAACGGCGCTGGCGTCGCTGAGACTTCGGCCTTCATCTGGTCCATCGCACTGGCGGGCGTCAACGACGGCTCCTTCACCATCACGGTGTACAACAGCCCGACCTCGGTGACTTGGGTGAATGCCACGGGTGAGTCCGTGACCACCGCTCTGACCTGGACCGTGGTAGCCGACTCTGCGACGGGCGATGCGTTCATCTCCACAGTCTACATGGCTGGTTCGACTGGAAGGGCAGCAGATCTCGTGAACTTCGGTTCAGGGGAGACGCTCGCTGCTACGTCGAATGGTACTGGTGCCGCAGCCCTACTCGTGGCAGCAGGCTCTGGCAACGCCCTCACCGTTCAGAGAAACGGTGCAATTGATGTACTGACTGTTAGTCAGTACGGTGTTGTCACCTCTCTGGGTGGCGACAACGGCACGGTCGGAAGTGCAATCAGCCTCACGGCTGGTGCGGGCGTCACTGGGGTCGGTGGTGCAGCCTCTCTCACCGCTGGAGCCGGAGGTTCGGCGGCGAACGGCGGCGTTGCCTCTGTGATCGCAGGGGCAGCAACGGCAGTGACCTTCGCGGGTGGCGGGGTCAACATCACAGCCGGGCCGGGTCTGACGACTGGTGCTGGTGGCACCGTGACCATGACTGGAGGCCCCACTGGCGTTGGTGGTTTGCCTGGGTACGTTCAGGTCACGACGACCCGTACTGCCAACAATACTGCTGGTACAGACGGTTACGGTCTCGGAATCACTCAGGCCGGTGGAACGGCTGGTATCTGGGTAGGTGCGTCAGATCCCAGCGGGTCAGTAACCGGTACTTCTGGTTCGATCTACCTCAGGACAACTGGCGTCGCGTACATCAACACGGGCGGCACGGCCTGGACGCAGTTCGCTGCGTCTGGTGGTACGACCATGCAGTCGGCCTACGACTCCAGCACTGGCGCTCCGGTTCTGGTCACCCAGTCGGCCACGGATGGTGGCATCAAGTTCACGAGGGGCCTCTCGACCGACGTATCCGTCCTGACTCTTGAGGATGCCAACGCAACCTCTCAGAACCGGCCTGTTCTCGTCGTGAGCAAGGTACCGGCTGCGACTGATTCCGGCAACGGCATCAGTCTCACGATGAATACAAACACCACCGGTACAGGCATCGCTGTCACGATGGGGACGGGTGCGACCGGCGCTGGCATCTCCACCACTGGCGGCGGCAGTGGCAGGGGCATCTCGGTCACGCAACTGCTGAACTCCGCAGGTGGCATCCTCGTCACGCAGACGGGTGTCACCGCGACACCCGGCATCGAAGTCGCGATGAGTGCTGCTGCAACGGCCACGGGCTACGGCATCAGCATCACAGGCGGCGGTGCTCTATCGAGCGGCGCGGCACAATTCATCACTACAGGGAGCAGCGCAGTTACCCCCTGTGTAAGGGTCAATGCAACTGGAGCCGGAACCCAGACCGCGCTCGATGTCGACAGCGACGGCGCGCACGCTGCCGTAACCATCACCAACTCGGGGTCTGGTGAGACCTGCATCATCACCGCGAGCGGCGGCGGCAACATCTTCGAGCTACGCCGGGTGGCTACTCCGGTGCTCAGCGTCTTTGCTGCCGGTTCTGTCTATGTGACACCAACCTCGGGGCAGGACTTCAGGGTCGATACGCTCGCAGCGGGCGGGATCTCGCTCGATTCCGCAGCAGCATCGAACTTCACGACCACGGTGGGCGCTCTCACGATCACCTCTGGTGCTGCGGCCACTTGGAGTACAGCCAACGGCACGGGCTTCGATCTCACAGTCCAGGCTGGTACCGGCACGGGCGCTGGTGGAGCCCTCAATCTCGTCTCTGGTGCAGGCGTCGGTACCGGAATCAGCGGTGGCAACATCGCTCTGACCACGGGGTTGGGCACCGCGCACACGACCGGAACTGCCGGTAGTGCCGGTAGCTGGGGCTTCACTGGTGGCGTCGGCGGGGCTGTGACGACCGGTATTGGTGGTATCGGCGGTGGGGCCGCCTGGACCCTGGGTAACGGCGGCGCTGCCTCTGGTGCGGGCGGTGCAGGCGGTGCGGGTGGTGCGGTCAACGTCACGCTCGGAACCGGGGGTGCAGCAACAACCGGCGTGGCAGGCAACTCAGGAAACTTCACCGTCAACGGCAGCGCGGGCGGGAACGCCTCCGGTGCCGCTGGCACCGGAGGGAACGCCTCCGGCTTCTTCTTCTACGGAGGTGCTGGCGGCACCTCTACCACTGGACCTGCTGGCATTGGTGGTCAGTTCCAACTGCTCTCTGGGTTCGGTGGCGCGGCTTCCTCCTCCGGTAACGGCGGCATGGGCGGCGGCATGGCACTCCAGGCTGCGGGTGGTGGTGATACCGCCACGGGCACTGCTGGTGCCGGTGGCAACTGGACCGGTTATGCCGGAGCGTCTGGTGCGGTCTCTGGTGTAACTGGCACCGCAACCGTCGGCGGCAGTATCAACCTCGTATCTGGAAACGGAAGCGGCCGTACTGGCGCGACTGCACTGGTCGCTGGAGCCGGTGGTGTACTGAATATCTACAGCGGTTCGGGCGGAGGCCAGTCGAACGCAAGTTCAACTGGCAATGCTGGAGCGGGAGGCAAAATCGAGATTCTTCCTGGCAACGGCGGCAACCTCACGAACGCGGGAGCTTCTGGAACCGCTGGAGCGGGTGGAGACCTGACCCTCACTGCCGGTTACGGCGGCACCAAGGTCACTGCCGGGACTGCCGGTGCAGGCGGCAACCTCTACGTCATCGGTGGTGAACGTGGTGGTGCTACGGCGGCCTACGGTGGTGTCTCGATCACTGCTGGACTCACCGCACCAGTCACTCCAACGGCGGGTGGCATCCACATCCAGGCTGGCACAACCCCAGTCGCAGACCTGACGTTCAACGCACGGGGCGGCACGGCGATCACACTCAACGAGTCTGGTCAGACGGCTCTCAGCGGGTTCACGGCTACGTCGATCGTCGGCGCACTGAACGAACTCAAGGTCACAGCCGTAGCAGCCTCGCAGATCGTCCAGACCGGGTTCGACACGACCACCAACCTCGTCACCAGCGGCCAGCTTGGCTACCTGACGACGACTGCGACCCGTGTCGAGAAGGGTATCGCTACCTCTCTGGCTGCGTCGCTGGTCTTCGGAGCCAACGAGGGCACCGTAAACAAGATGACCACGGCTGGCACAATCGAGGCCATGAAGGCTGAGCCCGGACTCGCCACCCCGATCGCAGTAGGCAACCGACTGTTCCTGTCGGCTTTCGCGGCAGGCACGGTCACGAACCTCGCCCCGGTCACCGTCACGCAGGTCGTTCTTCCGGTCGGGTACGCCCGCACGGCTGGGACAGGCGGGACGCTGGCAGGAGCCATGGTCATCACGGACAGCTTCTCGGCTGGCCCGACTCAGACGTTGTCTGTCGCTGGAGCCTTCGTGGCAGGCGACGTGGGCCGCACGATCAAGATCACTGGGGCAACCTCTGCGGGCAACAACGGGTACTTCGTGATCACCAGCGTCGTCGCTGGAACGAGCGCGACCTACACGAACGCGGGTGCTGTGGCTGAGGCTGCCCTCGTCACGACGACCTACGATATCAGCTTCGTCACCGACCTCCTCATGCAGATCGGCTCGCCGGTCGTCCTCTGATAGAGGCGTCACTCTCGGGGAAGGTGAGGTGTCAGATCTCTGCCTTCCCCGAGGTCTGACACCCATAACCCGAGAGTGAATGCTGCGTGACCGTCCGGAAGGCACTGGTAGAAGCGTCGGGTGTCACCCGACAGATTGCCTCCGGGGACACCCTAGAAGGTCCGCAGAACTATGCCCTCAACGGGAGTCAGACGGGCACGTCTGCCCTGGTCATCGGGGCTGTGTACCTCACGAGCGGGCAGATACTCAGTACGGCTAGTCGTGCGCTGATTGGCACCGGGGCCGGTGGGACAGCTACTCTCAATCTGCGTCGCCAAACGACGGCTGTGCTGCTCTCAGGGGCGTCCTGGGCTGTCACAGGCGGCCTGGCAGACGTGGCTCTCGGGAGTCCAGTCACGGTATCCAACACCGATTGGTATACGATTGAACTGTCTGGGAGTGCAGGCGGTACTGTTTCTCTAGCCTACGGGCTTGTGCTCGTTCCCTGACGGAGTGACTCCACATGGCCTTCTCGTACACGATCAATTTCCAGACGCTCTCCGAGGGAAACTCCTTCTGGAAGTTGAAGGAGCTACTCGTGGCTGCGGGTTGGACCGTAGCTCGCTCTGGCGACGGGCTCGCGGCGTTCTCGAACAGCAGCGACGTACTCTCAGCGGGTGGCCCGTATCCGATCACGGGCGCAAACTCGCTCGACAACACAAGCGCCTGGATGGAGGTCTTCCAGCCGTCTGCACAGATTCCCCGTCGGTCGTTCTTGATCCAGAAGACCTCGTCCGCAGGCGCGTGGCGCGTCTGGTATTCGTCCGCTGATACCTACAAGTCAGGCGTCGGGGACAGCATCACGTTCTCGACTCCGAACGTCACGCTTACAGACGCGACGGCGACCTTTACCGCTGGAGACATTGGGAAGTACATCCTGATCCAAGGGTCTGCGACCCCCGCCAACAACGGGCTGTTCCTGGTCACAGCGCGGACAGGTACAACGATCACTTTCACGAACGCGAACGGCGTAGCTGAAGGCGCGTACACCGGCACATGGAAACTGGTTTCGTCGGATGGCTTCAAGTGGGGCATGACGGGGATCGGGACGACGCCTGGGATCACAAACCCCGCAGGCTCCACGTTCAGATTGACCGCTGCGAACTCGCTAGCGACTACAGCTACCTCCGGGAACGGCACCACTGCCACCATCTCGTTCGCGTCCCAGAACAATCTCTTCGTGGTGGGCTCTACGATCGCCGTAGCTGGTGTGACCCCCCTCGGGTACAACACGGCTGCGGCCACGGTCACAGCTTCGACGGCCACGACAGTCTCGTACCTCAACGCCACGTCCGGTGCTCAGTCGGTAGCTGGAACTGTGACGCCCCAGTTCGTCGCGGGAGACGTTGGGAGGACTCTCCGCATTACGGGAGCCACCAGCCCTGGCAACAACGGCGACTTCGTAGTCACCGCCCAGACGGGCACGACGCTCGACTACACGAACGCCTCGGGCGTGGTTGAAGCATACGTCCAAAGCTGGTTCTTGGATCGTCCGACAGCTTCGACAAATCGGATGTTCGCTTCAGACGAGCAAGGGCTCGTCAATACTCCAGCAGGTGCATCAGTATTCGTTCCACAGAACGTAGCAGGGGTGTTCCTGCTAGATGTGATTGTTGGCGCGGCGGCGGAAGACTACTCGTTCTTCTGGGGTTGCCGAAGATTCTCGACGCAGGGCTACGGAGGGATGCTCGTCCTAGACGTGCCTACTGGGGCGCACGCCTACGACGTAGACTCTGCGCTCATTCTCACAAACTTCGATGGCGCGACCTTCGCGACGAGCACGACGGGGCCGTTCACCACGACGCTCGCGCAGACGAGCGGCGGCACCAGAGGTTGGTACAAGAAGCTATGGACCGGCGCGGCCCTCGTGTCGTATCCGCTCTGTGGAATGGGCGCGCAGGAGGGTGGCACTGACTTCTATGTCTCTCGTTCTGAGGCGAGAACCTCGCAAGATCCTGCGAACAACTTCCAGGAGCTTCCGACGCACTACATTCGTGGTGGGGCGGCTATGACGACAGAGCGCGGGTACAAGGGCAAGTCGCGCTTCTTCCGGGTAAGTAACACCGTGCTCGGCTTTCACCGAAACAACGTCGGGCGTACCCGCATGTGTCTGAGTGCAATCTCGATTCCTTGGGATGGCGCAACCATCCCGATCTTCTGAAGGGAGGTAGCAGATGGCTTTCACGTTCTCGCTCAACAATCTCTACGCCTCCCAGCAGGAGTGTCTCTACCGCTTCAAGGAGAAGCTCATCACTGCCGGATGGGTAGTGAAGTCCTCAGGCGACGGTACAGGAGGGTCGTTCTCGGCAACAGGAGACGTGATTACCGGCTTTTCAACAACTACGGATGGGATCGTCGGAGCTATCACGAACAGAAATGCGTGGTGGCGCATTCAGAGCCCTGACACTGTTCGAGAAATTCTCGTCTACCACTCGCCGTTCAACGTCGCGACGGACGTGATCAGTATCCGCTACTCTCGTAGCGCGCAGTTCACTGGGACCGGGGATGGGGCTCTAAGTGCTTTGATCGCCCCGACGGCCACAGACAACTTCATGATTTGTGGTACTATAAGGGCAACGACAGGGGGCACTGGAAACTCCTGGTGCAACGGAAACACCGGCAACTTCCGGATGGATTTCATCATGGGCGGCGCGGCTGAAAACTACGCCTTCTTCGTAGCGATGAGAACGTCCGGTGGCACGGGGCAGTACATTGGAGGGCTGATGTTTGACCGCCTCGTGAACACGGTCGCATCAGATTCAGACCCCACGATCGTCTGGAGCATCAGCAACGCGGGCCTCTCCGCTTTCGCGACCAACAGCAACCGACTTCAAGATCAGCGTAGCAACTGGACCTACGCATCAACGGCTGCGGATGCTCAAACAATCTCCACCCACTACCCGTGGGGCGTGCCTGTGCTGAACTCGCCTCGGACAGATGCCGCGAACTCTTGGCACATCCCAGTTCCGTGCCGACAGGTCAGCGCGAGTAGCGTGATGAACCCGACGGGGTCGAATCCTTACGACGCCAAGATCGACCTGCTGGAGCCGTGCCACTGGGCATGTACCAATCTGACGCCGTCTTTCGCTCTTGGGACGCTCGGATCTCCGGCACCTTTCGGGGTGGTGAAGGGCGACTCGCAGATCATCAAGGCGATCTCCACGACGACCGGGTTCAACAACATGGACACGAACGTGGCCCTCGACCGGGTAGCTCAGCCGGGAGGTTTCTGGCTCCTGTGGGACGGCGTGACGACGCCGATACTCTGAGGCACCTGTGACGTACTTCTTCCCATTCCTTCGACAAGATGCCCGCTGGGAATACTCGTGCCGCAGCGCGTCAACGGAGCGGATTGCGGTTGGGTACTGCGCGGGCGGGGCCGACCCCGGCTACCACTCAGACGGGCACGCGACCTCAGATGAGGCGTGTGCGTGCTACCAGTCCTTCGAGCTTGCGACCGCTCTGGAGTTCGTAGAGGAGTCAGGGCTCCGGTTGCAATGCGCGGTCTGTGAAACCTGGACGATGGGTCGAGGACGAGTCCGAGGGGAATCTCTCACCGAGTCCGTAGTCCTGTGTCCTGAGCACCAGACACTTGACGACATGGCGGCGTCTATCTAATGGCTGTCGTAAGCACAAACACCGTCGCTGTGGGGGGTACCTCATCGTTCGAGGTGCAGATGCTGGCTACGCCAAGCACTACGACCTCGGAGGGAGCGGTCACTCTGTTCAACCCGTTTCCGCAGGTCGGTGGGGTCAGCTACGTCCAAAGGGTCTACGGAAGCGGGAACGCGGCTTGGTGCTACTACACGCAGACGACGATCAACCCGACCCCAGCCTCCGTGGACACGACGCCCAACTGGACCGGCTCAATCACGGCCCACGAGGTCTTGGCAGTCATCTGAGGTGGGTATCGTCGGGAGGGGCGTAACTACCTGCTCCCCCAACCCTCACCTGAGAGATAGCACTACCCCATGGCCAAGCCGAAGAAGCTCCAAGCCGTCGCCAATCCGGGGGCAGAAGCCCCGGTCGCGGTCGCTGCAATCGAAGAGACGCCCGTTCCCACAGACCCCTACGCTGTGGCCGAGTTCGCCTTCGACCCTCACGACGCGACGCTCGTGCAACTCAGTCATGAGCGCATCCAGAACGCCCAGCTTCACCTTCAGAACCGCAAGAACGAGTTCGAGGCGCTCCTCGCCCAGGCTCGTGCGAAGTACGAGGAGAACGGCAAGTACGTCATGTCGAGCATCGACGTGGCTCGTGGCGTCGGTGGACGTGCTCTCCGCCGTTGAAGCGGGCTGAAGGCGACCTGGCGGGCTTTCCACGACCTCTACCCTGCCTATGAGACAGGGTGTACAAGTCATGGAGGAACTAGCTCGACGGGTCGCCCTGCTTCACCTCGCTGATGACGAGGCGGATCAGCCGGTCTACGAAGACTGGGTGAAGGAGCAGCCGGTATCTGCCGTCCGCAATCCAATCTCCGGGTTGGTCCTCTCCAGGATCAAGTCGAAGCTCGGGACGATGGCGATGCCGTTCTTCTTGCTCTACGGGAAGACGCATCAGATGCTCGACGGTGCTCCCGGCCCTGAGGAGGGGCTGGCTGAAGCCTGGCGGGATGCGTCTCGTGGGCTCAATCGAGCCATCGCATCCAGGCTCGGGGACAAGATTGGTCCTCCACTGATCAACTCGGTCTACGACCGGATGCTCGCCGTTCGACCTCTGCTCAAGAAGATTGATCAGGGGTACGGGGCACCGACGTTCAGGATCGCGGGTGAGCAGCTAGCCCAGGTCATCTCCGACGTATGCAAGGCAGCCGGACTTCCTGTTGCGCTCAGGCCCAGCCCTGATCTCTCGAAGTGGCCCCTTGTTCGACGTGCGACAGACAAGGAAGAGCAACTCGAAGACCTCAAAGCGGAGAACCCCTCCCTCTTCACTCAGATCACCGAGAACCGAGAGAAGCTCAAGGTCCGTGAGCTACAGATCCAAGAGACCATCCAGCGTGCTGGGCTCCTCCTGTCGAAGACGAAGATCCGTGGCCGTCTCGTCAATGTCGGCACCGACCCGGCGACGAACGAGCGCATGGTCTACACGAACGACGGACGTGTCCTGAGCATCCAGCAGTTCTCCGACGAGCTTGAATCCAAGGCTGAGTCTGACAAACGCTCGACCAAGGTCTTCCCGAACGGCCTCCCCAACACGGTCCGCAACGAACCCTCCCTCGAAGGGCTCCGAGCCGTCACGGACGAGCAACTCCTGGATGAGCAGGTCTTCCCACGCCAGGAGGTCGTCTACGCGGCCCTCACAGACGACAAGGCGGCTGATGCGGGCACGCGCATCTACCCGACGAAGCGTGACGCCCAGGGGCGTGTGGTGGTCGTGGGAGGCCGGTTCAAGGGCATCGTCCTCGATGACCTGATCAACCGAGCCGGGCGAGTCATCGAAGGCGCGGCCTACGACTTCGACCAGAGGGGTAAGAGAATCAAGTTTGAGACTCAAAACTCGAACGGATCTCCCAATCTCACGACCCGCAAGGAGCCCTACGTCACCGTCACGACTGACGGGCGGCTCATGATCAAGATCCCCTACAAGGGATCTCTCGGTGACCGCGACCCGTTCAAGATCCCCCGTCAGAACATGGATGGGCTCTCAGCGGCGACCCGCATCCCGACCATCGAGAAAGTCCCGAAGACCCAGAGCACGACGTTCATCTTCCCTGAGAAGGACTTTGCTGCCGTCCGGGAAGCCGTGAGTGGGATGGTTCTGTCCAAGGCGGCGGCTGACCTGATCAAGGCGTACTTCGATCAGCTTTCCAGGCAGGAGAGGGCTCTCGCGGACGAGGCCACCAAGAACTTCACATTCGCCAACATCGGCGGGTTCTCCGCCATCAAGAAGAAGGATCCAGAGACAGACCTTCCGCTCGACCCACCGGAGTTCGTAGATCTCTTCACGAAGCAGAAGCAGGCTATCTCGTGGCTGGAGTCCAAGGGCTACTCGGGCCTCGCGGCGCTCGATACCGGATTGGGTAAGACGATCACCTGCATCGCGACCATGAAGAAGATGGAGCGTGATGGGTTTGCCCCTGAAGACGGTCGGTTCCTGTACGTCTGCCCCAGCAAGCTCAAGGGCAACTTTATCAAGCAGGCGAACACCTTCCTGCACTCACCCAAGCTGATGCTGGACCGGGTGGACAAGCTCACCTACGGGCAGTTCGCGAAGGCCCGGAGTCTCAATCCGAAGTTCGGGACCATGGAGGGAGACCCGACGGCTCCGCCCATCAAGGTTGGCGGCCTGAAGCTCCCAATCCACGGGTACTCGGCGGTCTTCTTCGATGAGGCTCAGACGCTCACCAAGAGCGCGACCTCGAAGGCGAGCCAGGCAGCCCAGAGCCTCTTTCACCCCAGGAAGATTTTGCTCACGGCTTCGCCTATGGAAGATGACCCCGACGAGTTGTACGTCGCGGCGGCGATCACGAAGAACATCGACCTCAATGAGCGTGGGGCACCCGGCGAAGTCTCCCCGGCGGTTCGTGACCTCATGCGATTCCGCAAGCGGTTCTGCCAGCGGGTCGGTGGCCGCACCGTGGGATTGAAGCCCTCAGACGCTGAAGATCCGACGAAGGTGGACGACTTCCGTGCGTGGGCAAAGTCCAACATGTACGTCGCCAACAAGCTTGAGATGCCCCTCCCTGTGCTCAACAAGGATCCAGTCGCTCTCACGATGGATCCCGCAGTCGAGCAGATCTACCGGGGCGTCGCCAAGGAAGTAGCCTCTGTCCTGAAGGCGGCGCTCGCCGTGTATCGAGACAAGAGCCTCAAGGTGAAGGGCGACGAAGTTCGCGACCTGTTCGGCATCAAGATCAAGAAGCAACTCTCAATGCTCAACGACCTCGCGAACATGCCTGGGATACTCATCCCTGGTGCGAAGAGCCCGAAGGTTGACTCCGCCTTGGAGATCGTGACGAACAACACCACCCGTGGCGTTCGCACACTCCTCTTCACGGACACCCCGAAGTTCGCAGAGCATGTCGCGATGGAGATCTCCGCGAGGAGCCCCTCGACGTTCCATGCGGTCGCCCTGGCTGGTGAGATCCGCGTCTACATGAACGGGCGAGTCACCAACAAGTACACAGCCCGCGCCTACACCAACAAGGAGGGCCGGAAGGTGCCCTCCACTGAGTGGGCAAGCCACATTCTCCAGGAAGTCATTGGGGAAGACAACAACGTCAAGAGCCTCGTGCTGACGAGTACCTACACGTTGGGGCAGAACCTCCAGATGTTCAGCAGCGTCGTCCACCTCGACCGGGACACGTTCTCGTCCGAGCAGATGAAGCAGCGCACTGCCCGTGCTTGGCGGACAGGCCAGAAGAATGCGGTCGATGAGATCACGCTCGACATGGCCTACGACGCGCCGGAGTCCGGGGACGCCACGCTCGATGAGCTTCGGATGTTCATCCAGAACACCCAGGAAGAACTCTTCAATGAGATCGTCGGTAAGTCCCAGGCGACAGCCATCGGCAAGGACTGGGATGAGATGTCCGAAGTGGACGCAAGCCTCGTCGCGGTGAACCGGAAGATGATTGAGATCCTCCTGGCTCCGTTCCCTGCCCTCATGGGTGAGTTGGAGGCTGCTCAATGAACCCACAGACCCTCGATGAGTGGCAGAGCTACGTCCTTTCGCTGAACGAGACAGATCTGTTCAACGTCGCGGTCGCTGCTGGATCCACCAAGTTCATGGGCCTCCTTTTGGATGAGGGCTACTCGGCGGACGAGGTCACCACAATCCAGAAGATGTTCGCCATTCGGTTCTCCGAGTTGGGCATTGAACCACCGTCTCGGGCTCCGGGCTGTGTGGTTGACTACCGAAGATTGGTTCAGTCGTAGAAAGTCGGGATGACCATGAGAGCACTTGTACTCAGCGGCGGTGGCGCGAAAGGCGCGTACCAAGCCGGGGCTCTCAACTACATTCTCGGGGAGAAGTTCCGCCACTACGACCTCTACGCGGGGGTCTCGGTAGGGGCTCTCAATGCGCTCTCCTTGGCGCAGTACAAGAAGGGGAACGAGGATCAGGCTTCCCTGGTGCTCGACCATCTCTGGGCCAATATCAGCACGGCCAAGGTCTACCACGACCGGACCTCGTTCGGGTTCCTGTCCATCATCTCTGAGCCGTCGCTCTACAGCACTGACCCTCTCCGAAAGATGATCGCCTCCGGATTCGATGCTGCGAAGCTTGCGAAGTCCGGAAAGCAGCTACGGATGATGGCGGTCGATCTCATCACCGCCGAGAAGCGGGTCTGGACCGAGAAGACCCCAGACCTCATCAGCGGGGCTCTGGCGTCGTGTTCGTTCCCGCTGGCGTTTGCGCCCGTTGAGGCACCCTCAGGTTCCTATTGCACGGATGGGGGCGTCAGGGACGCCACACCGCTCGGGGAGGCCATCCTGGCTGGGGCAACCGAAGTGGACGTGATCCTCTGCGAGTGCGAGAAGCTCGGGCCGTGGAAGAAGGAAGAGCGGGCTCTCTCAATCGGACCCCGTGTCCTTGGGATCATGGCAGCGGAGATGTTCGAGGACGACCTCAAGATTGCGATGCTCTACAACGATCTCGTGGGTCACGAGAAGCACTCCAAGAAGCGTCACGTCAAGATCAACGTGATGCGCCCAAGCTCCAACATCCTCGACAACCCCCTCGACTTCTCGCAGGACAAGGCTCGGGCGAACATGAAGCGTGGATACGAGGACGCCAAGAAGCAGGAGTGGTTGAAGTGAGTCCTCACCACTCTGATTCTTCTGCCAGGAAGGTGACAGCCCAGGCGCAGACCTTCTGCATGTCCTCCGGGATCGGAACGAACTGAGCCCCGCTGTGCTGGTCGTAGCACCCAGTGAACATCAGAACGCCAGGCCCAGGCCGCATCTTGTAGATCCTGAAGTGGGCAGAGAACACACGGTCCTCAGTCTCCCAGTTCACCTGAAGGTACTTCCCGGCGTCGAGTAGTTCACGAGTCAGCAGCTTCACAATCACCCCTCACGTTGCGGTTCCTATACTTACACCTCGGTAGCCCATGAGTCCCAAACCCCCGAAACCAGCAAGCTCGTCTCAGGTCAGCTACGCGAAGAGTCTGATCGGCCAGGCTGTGTCTGGGGTCAAAGGCATTCCCGGCTGGCTCTCGAAGGACGAAGCTCCTTCAGACGCTCAGATTGCAGAGATGGACACCGTCGCAATCTCTACGCTCATCGGCTCGCTCAAGGACCGCAAGCCCTTCGAGGTCGAGCGGTTTGGCAACGGATCCTATCGCATCAAGAGAAAGTCCTCACAAATGACACCCTCAATCTCCCGCGTTGCCTACAAGGCTCTCGCCAAGCTCGCTGTGCGAAGCCAGATGGCCGCGAGGGTGGCTTCAGGTGAGATCAAGACCCCAACCAAGCCTACCGTCAAGGCTCGCCCTCGCTGAATGCGTGCGCTGGGTCAGCTAGGGATCCCAATCTTCTACCAGGAGAAGTCCTACTCCTGCGGCGCAGCAGCGGTGCGATCGGTCGTCTCGTACCTCACCGGGCTCGACATCCCAGAGAAGGCGCTCAGGAGCGCCCTGGAGACGAACCCAGAGATGGGGACAGACCCTGCCGACATGGTGTCGTTCCTCAATCGCCTTCCCAATCTGAAAGTCCATTCGAGGACCCTGACCGTCGAAGACCTCCGCCGCTGCGTGGACAACGGGGAGGTCGTGATCGTTGACCTCCAAGCCTGGTCCGAAGAGAAAAACCCCGACTACAGGAAGGGGTGGCTCGACGGCCACTACGTCGTCTTGAGTGGGTACGAGGGAAGCAAGTTCCTCTTCGCGGACCCATCCTCTGAGAAGACTGCCTTCCTTGAAGCCTCGATACTTGAGCAGAGGTGGCACGACGAAGACGACAAGGGGCTGCGCTCCGAGAGATTGGGTATCGTCTGCACTCCTCGAATCAAGACCATGCGAACAGCCTCACAACGCCGGGTCGGTCGGATCTTCTCTCTGCGGGTCGCCAT
>Ga0315283_10000327_pt1 | contig 33918 bp, 32 predicted proteins | sample YL17G09_0_MG_FD_204541 | JGI IMG/M metagenome (GOLD analysis project Ga0315283, IMG submission 204541) | Sediment microbial communities from Yellowstone Lake, YNP, Wyoming, USA - YL17G09_0 | ecosystem: Environmental > Aquatic > Freshwater > Lake > Sediment | place: USA: Wyoming | collected...
ATCCCTGGAGCTAAGCGGAAAAGCTCGACCAACTAAAACATGAGTGCTCACCACCGCTAGCGCAGTGGCTCACACGCACTCGCTTGACACGCCCCTAAAGGAGCGTGATTGCGCGAGTATTTGTTCATGCCTAGCGCTGCCCCTTGAGTCACAAGACGATGACTTTAGGCCCGCTCATTGGCCGCAATCCACTGTTGATAGCTCCTCACATCCGTATAGATCCCACCGCCACCGCAACCCACCAGGCCGCGTGAGGTCACTCCAATCAATTGGTACTTGCCACTGCGCTTAACGTAGGCGGGGCCACCCGAGTCGCCGTTGCAAGCACTCTTGCCGGGCGAATCGCCAAATTCGATCTCCGCAGCTTCGGCCCAGACCCCGGTCAATGTCGTTTTGACCTTACGCAGCTGTCCCGACGTCCCGCCTTCTGCTTGGGTCAGACCGAAGCCTGCTAGGATCAACGGTTCACCGATCACCAAGCCATCCTGCTGCGTTAACATCGGCATCGGCTGAAAGCCCGCGGGCGCGTCAGCACTCAGAGTCACCAGAGCAATATCATGCGGCGCGTGCAAGGGATGCAATTGGGCCACCGCCGTCTGATCAAATTCGCCATGAACCACATAGTGTGAGGCGAGAACGCGCTCAACAGCTGCGCCCGACTTAGCAAATGACGGCGTGGACTTCACCAGAGCCCCAGGCCCAAAGCCAACATAAAGCTCAGCACCCTGAAAATCGGCCAAGCAATGGGCGGCAGTGAGCACGTGCCGATTGCTGATCAAAGTACCGGTACAAAATGTCCAGTCATTGGCCTGCATCAAGGCGACCGTCGCTGCGGCCACGGGATCGCCCCTGCGGACTTTCGTGCCGCCGACGATATACTCTTCACTACTCGCCATTGGCGACCGGTGACCGTGGTCGGCCTCGAGTTTGCTGTGCGGCTCGCCGCCTTCACGGCTGCAGGCCGATAGCACGCTGACACTAACAAATAAGCATAGGACATGAACAAAACGCATAGAACCCCCTTCGGCAATAGCTGTTGAACTACGCCAAGGGAGTTAGCATGGGGGTGCCATGAAGAACCAACGACCTGGTAAGACTTCGTTGCCAGACCTGCAAACGCACCAGTTAGAGCAATGAGCGCTGTAAGGCAATCACCTGCCCAACCATTTCAAAACGATCGGTCGTGGCATAGATATTCGCAAACTTTGGGTTCTCTGGCTGCAGATACCAACCGCGTTGTTTGTGCCGCCGAAGCCTCTTAACCGTCACGTCGCCATCGACCCGTGCGACGACGATGCTATCACTAGCTGGCTCCTTGGTCTGCTTGACGACCAGAAAATCTCCATCGAGAATCCCAGCGCCGATCATGCTTTCCCCCGTTGCCTGGAGAGCGAAGATGTCGTCGGCGCGAGGATAGGGCCTTGACAGCAGGCTCAGTGAAACCTGAAGCGTGCCGATCCGCTCCTCAACCGCTAGTGCTGGGTTACCAGCTGGAACTCGTCCGAGTAGAGGCACCGAGTACATGCTGGCGCCAATCTGGATATCCACATCGTCGGTCGGCGTTCTTGGACCTTTTGCCCGTTGCGTCAGGATGTAGGTTCGCGCCGTCTGCTTGCGTTTCTCTTCCAGGTAGCCCTTGCGGCGAAGCGCGCCGACCACGTCCTGCGCCGAGCCGATTGCTTTGTAGCCCATGAAGGCGCAGATTTCACGAAGGGTGGGCGCGACGCCATCCGACTCCACCGAGGTACGGATGAAATCGAGGGCCTTTTCCTGAGGTAACGTAAGCTTATGCATAGATGTTCCCGCGTTAGCTTGGGAGGTCGCTCAAGTCTCTTACCACCGAAACTACCATAACTTCAACCATTATGCACTGTAACCCAGCGCAACCAGTCGTGTTAGCAGCGGCGGATGCGAGTGATACACGGTCGAGTACCAGGGGTGGCTGATCGGCATGCCAGCACTAGTTTCTCTCAATTTAAGCAACGCGGTGCCGAGCAGCTTTGAACTTTCCAGATGCTGCGTGGCAAAGTGATCGGCCGCGAATTCGTGGCGCTGCGACAGCCAATTGCCAAACGGCTGCAGGCAAAAGCTCAGCAGGCCAAACCACATGCCAAAGACGAGCAGCGCGCCGTAAGGTGAGGGACCACTTAGGCCAAACGCCAGGTAAACATCGACCAACGGTAAACACAGACTCAGCAGATAAAAGGTTACCCCGGTCATCAAGATACCGCGGAGTAAGCCCCAGCGGACATGATGTAGCTTAAAATGCCCGAGTTCATGCGCCAGGACGGCGACGACTTCGGAAGCACCCATCGCCTGCACCAAGGTGTCAAACAAAACGATGCGCTTCTTGCCAAAGACTCCGGTGAAATAGGCATTGCCATGACTGGAGCGTTTTGAGGCGTCCATCACCGAGATACCCGCTGCCTGAAACCCGACCCGGATCGCCAATGCATGGATCTGGTCGAGCAGGGTTTGGTCTTGAACCGGAGAAAACTTATTAAACAAAGGCGCCAAAAAGGTCGGGTAGAGCCAAGCCGTCAGAATGCTAAAGGCACTCATAGATCCCCAGGCGTAGACCCACCAAAACGGACCGGCCGCGACCATGAGCCAGAGGATGAGAGCCAAAAGGGGCAGACCCAGGACCGCGCCTAGGACCACGCCCTTGAGCCGGTCCAACCAAAATCCACCAGGCGTCTGGCGGTTGAAACCATGCCGCGCCTCGATGACAAAGGTCCGGTAATATTCAAAGGGCAAGCCGACCAGCATGCTGGCGCCAAGCAACAGGGCGAAGAAAACGACGCCGATGATGACCACACTGCCACCGGCAAAGCCACCCAAGGTGATCGCCGCACCTTCCACCAGGCCAAACCCGCCGGACATGAGAAATACCAGTGTTACCAGAAGGCTAACGGATTCAGACAGCACGCCGAAGCGGTATTTGTCCTCACTATAGGCGACGCTCTTGCGCATCTCGTCGGCACTGATGGCGAGCAAGGCCTGCGCCTCCCGCTGGTGTTCGCCGCGCAGGTAATAACGGCGGTTTAGCGCCGCCAGACCGTGCTCAACGGCAAACTGTAGCAGCCTCAAGGCGACAAAAATCTTGCATATCAGGCTTGGACTCACGCGCCCCTCCGTTTACTCCATGTTCGCAGGTACCGAAAAAGACCGTAGCATATCGCTCCGTTTGGCTCCTAGCGGCTTTACTCGCCGGGAACTTTTGTGTTAGCGATGGGACCACTTAACGCGAGGGGAAGCAGCATGGACCAAGGCGAAGTCACGACCACCAAAGATGCGGCGGCCATCACCTACACGCCATGTACAGGTCCTCTTCCTGGCTCGAAAAAGATCTATGTTCAAGGACATATCTTCCCTGAGCTTCGCGTGCCCATGCGGGCGATTCAGTTGGCAACCAAAACCGCCGGAGTCCCCCACGAAGTCGTCGTCTATGACACCTCGGGACCTTATTCAGACGACGAGGCTAAAGTCGACATCAAAGGCGGCTTGCCACCGCTTCGCGGCGACTGGATCAAAGCCCGCGGCGACACCGAGCCCAATCCACATCGGTCGACTCGCCTTCAGCCTAAACGCGATCTGCAGACCACCCAGTTCCCTCGTCTCGAGCGCACTCCACTTCGCGCCGCATACGGGCGCAATGTGACGCAGATGCACTATGCCCGTAAGGGCATCATCACGCCCGAGATGGAATACATCGCGATCCGCGAGAATCAGCAGCGTGCCGCCGTGGAGACGCCGCTCACCGCGGTGGAGATGGCGCGCAATGAACACCTAAAGGGCCGTGGTTTTGGTGCCAAGTTACCGACGCTGGTCACCGCGGAATTTGTCCGCTCCGAAGTCGCAGCTGGCCGCGCCATCATCCCAGCTAACATCAACCACCCTGAATTAGAGCCGATGATTATCGGTCGCAATTTCCTGGTTAAGATCAACGCCAATATTGGGAATTCCGCGGTCAGTTCGGGGATTGAAGAAGAGGTCGAGAAGATGGTGTGGGCCACCCGCTGGGGCGCCGACAACATCATGGACCTGTCGACCGGCCGCGACATCCACGTCACCCGCGACTGGATCCTGCGTAATTCCCCGGTTCCGGTCGGCACGGTTCCGCTCTACCAGGCCTTTGAAAAGGTCAATGGACGAATCGAAGACTTAAGCTGGGAAGTCTACCGCGACACGCTGATTGAGCAAGCAGAGCAAGGCGTCGACTATTTTACGATTCATGCCGGCGTGCTAGCTCGCTACGTTGAGCTGACGAAAAACCGCATCACCGGGATCGTCTCGCGCGGCGGCTCGATCATGGCGCAATGGTGCCGCCATCACCGTCAAGAGAACTTCCTCTACACGCACTTTGCCGACATCTGCGACATTATGCGGACCTATGATGTCTCCTTCTCCCTCGGCGATGGCCTGCGCCCAGGCTCAGTGGCCGACGCCAATGATGCGGCCCAGTTTGCCGAACTAGAGACCTTAGGCGAACTGACCCAAATCGCCTGGACCTACGACGTCCAAGTGATGATTGAAGGCCCTGGACATGTGCCCATGCACATGGTCCATGAAAACGTCACGCGGCAGCTAGAGATTTGTCACGAAGCGCCTTTTTACACGCTAGGACCCCTCGTGACCGATATCGCGCCCGGCTACGATCACATCACCAGCGCGATCGGTGCGGCGATGATCGGCTGGTTTGGCACGGCGATGCTCTGCTACGTCACACCCAAAGAGCATTTGGGCTTGCCCAATCGCGACGACGTCAAGGCGGGCATCATCGCCTATAAGATCGCGGCTCATGCCGCCGACTTAGCCAAAGGACACCCAGCCTCTAGGCGCCGCGACGACGCTTTGTCCAAGGCCCGCTTCTCGTTTCGCTGGGAGGACCAGTTTAATCTATCCCTCGATCCGGAGACGGCGCGTCGTTATCACGACGAGACCCTACCGGCAAAGCATGCAAAAAACGCCCATTTTTGCTCGATGTGCGGCCCGAAATTCTGCTCCATGCGCATCAGTCAGGACATCGCCGATGAGAGCCATGAGGCAGCTGAGCCAACATCCGCGGTGGCATTCCCAGCTCCCAAAGTCTACGCCGCTGACTTGCTGCCAGGAGCCTCGGTGTGAGCGCGTCCGCGGCAGTGGTTGGAGCCGGCGTCGCCGGCCGACTCCTTGCGCTAAAGCTGCGCCGTTGCGGCTACGAAGTGACCTTGTTTGACAAGGAGCCCGCGTCGAGCCTCGCGGCTTGCAGCTTCGCTGCCGCCGGATTTCTCGCCCCCTTGAGTGAGGGCGGCGCCTCAAGCGAGCCACTGATGGTCCGCCTGGGACAGCGGTCGCTACCCTTGTGGCAAGATTTGCTACCAACGCTACCCTTGCCTGTTCAGCTCGGCCTCAAGGGCAGTCTGATGGTGGCGCACCAACCGGACGTGAGCGCGTTGCAAGAACGCTTTGCACGCCTCAAACGGCGCTTTCCGATGAGTCCAAGCGAATGGGTGGACCCAACTCGCATTTCACAGTTGGAACCGGCACTGGCTGAAAGCGGATTCCAAGCCGGGATTTATCTGCCTGAAGAGGGCTACATCCAAAGCCACGCGGCCATGCACGCCTTGCAGCAAGCGCACAGCAACGAAGGCATCACTGCTTTCTACGACACCGAAGTGCGGCATGTCGCTGCACACCGAGTGGTCACCACGCAGGAAACGCTTAGCTTTGACCACGTCTTCGACTGTCGTGGTTTTGCTGCACGCTCGGATCTTAAGGCCCTACGGGGAGTTCGCGGCGAACTGATCGAAGTTCACGCTCCCGAGGTCAAACTGCATCTTCCGCTCCAGCTCATCCACCAGCGTTATCCCATCTACATCGTACCGCGAGGCGATGATATCTATGCGGTCGGCGCGACCTGCCTGGAGAGCGAAAGCCTTGGTCCAGTGACGATCAAAGCCGGTCTTGAACTGCTAAACGCTGTGTACCAAGTCCATCCGGGCTTTCGTTTTGCCGGCATTCATCGGCTCGTGGCCAACTGCCGCCCAGCCTTTAACGACAACCTACCTCAGGTCCATCATCAGTCGGGACTATGGCGCTTAAACGGCCTTTATCGGCATGGCTTTCTCTTGGCACCGGTCGTCATCGATCTGCTGCTTAGACACCTTGCGGGCGATGAATTAAGCAGCGACGAACGTGGGATTTTTATCCCTGGAGCAAACTGAATGCAGATCCAAGTCAATGGCCAACCGCGCCAAGTCACGGCAGCTGTCACACTGCAACAGCTGCTGCTTGACCTTGGCTACCAAAACGCCCTGGTGGCGGTAGCCGTCAACAAGCGCTGCGTCCATCGCGGTGATCTAGCCGCGACTACGGTCGAGGCCGGAGACCAAATCGAAATACTTGCACCCATGGCTGGCGGCTAAGACACGTTGAGGTAGTCATGTGGTCGATCGGTGACATCAAAATAAATAGCCGTTTACTTCTTGGCACCTCGCGCTTCCCATCGCCTTTAATCTTGCAGCAAAGCATCGCGCGCTCTGGGACTGAAATCATCACCGTGTCACTGCGCCGGGAAAGCGCCATGGGGCCTCGGGATGGGCAGCGTTTTTGGGAACAGATCAAAGACCTGCCGGTGCGAGTGCTACCCAATACCGCTGGCTGTTACAGTGCGCAAGAAGCGGTCACGACCGCCCACATGGCGCGCGACTTATTCGCCACCAACTGGATCAAACTCGAAGTTATCGGCGACGACTACACCTTGCAGCCCGATCCGTTTGGCCTTGTCGAGGCGGCAAAGCAATTGGTCAAGGACGGTTTTGAGGTGTTTCCTTACACGACCGACGACCTGATCGTGGCGCAGCGCCTCCTTGACGCTGGGTGTCGTGTCCTCATGCCCTGGGCCGCACCAATCGGCTCTGGTATGGGGCTCACCAACCCACGGGCACTAGAGCTGCTACGCAGCAGGTTCCCTCAGGTCCCACTCATCGTCGATGCCGGTATCGGCCGTCCCTCGCATGCGATGGCCGCGATGGAACTCGGCTACGATGCCGTGCTATTAAACACCGCCGTATCTAGTGCGGATGATCCACCGGCGATGGCGGCCGCTTTTGCCGCGGCCGTCGCCTTTGGCCGACAAGGATTTGAGGCCGGCTTGATGGACCCGCGCAGCTTTGCTGTGGCGAGTACACCGATGATCGGCCGAGCGTTCGCCCCGGCGACCACTTCCGAGGACGAATGATGACTCCGCAAAGACCCAGCGTCTGGACCATTGCGGGCTCTGATCCCAGCGGTGGCGCCGGCATGCAGATGGATCTTCGCCTCCTAAATACCTTTGAACTCTACGTCGGCAGTGTCATCACAGCGGTCACTGCACAAAGCCTGGTGCATTTTTCTGCGTCAACCGTGTTGGCCCCAGACCTCGTCACCAGACAGATCGATGCCCTTGCGGCTGCGCCCATGCCAGCCCCGCGGGCGATTAAGATTGGCATGATGGGAAGCGCCGAGAATGCACGCGTCATCGGGGCCGCTTTAGCTAAACATCGGGCCTTTGTCGTCCTTGATCCCGTGACGACTTCGACCTCTGGAGGCACCTTGGCCGACGCTTCGGCGATCGCCGAACTTCGGTTGCTCCTAAGATCAGTCGATCTACTCACTCCCAATGTTCCAGAAGCAGAGAGCTTGCTCGGAGCTAGCATTCGCCACGTCGAGGACATGCCTGCCGCTGCGGCCGCTCTGCGCCGGCTTGGCGCCAAACACGTTCTGATCAAGGGTGGTCACCTGGGTGGCCCGGTGGTCTTAGATTTTTTCCAAGGTGAAGACACCTCATTCTGGTTAAGCAACCACCGTCTAGGCGGACAGGTTCGCGGCACTGGATGCGCCTTAGCTAGCGCCATCGCCGCTTACGTCGCCCTAGGGCATAGTTTGGCCGAGAGTCTGATCTTGGCCCGTGCCAGAATCACTCATGGTTTTGCGCATGCTCAAGACGTCTGCCCAAACGGCAGACTACTCGGCGACCTAGCGGGAGCTTTGATGCCAGATGACATGCCGTGGCTTAACAATGGCCAGGGCGTGCCCGACCAGCGGCCGCTATTCCCCTCGTGTGGTCCTGAACCGCTGGGCTTCTACCCCGTTGTGGACAGTTCGGCCTGGGTAAAGCGATGTGGTGATCTTGGTGTCACAACGATTCAGCTGCGGGTGAAGGACTTAAGCGGAGGTGAGCTGCGCCGTGAGATCCGCAGCGCCATCGACTACTGTGCGCCCCGCGGCATACGCCTATTTATCAACGATTACTGGGATCTTGCCCTTGAAATGGGTGCTTACGGCGTGCACTTGGGTCAAAGCGATCTCGATCCATGCGATCTGCGGCAACTTGCTGCAGCCAATCTGCGCCTTGGTATCAGCACTCATTCCTATGACGAGGCGGCAAGAGCCCATGCTCTCCGGCCTTCCTATATCGCCCTTGGCCCCATCTTCGAAACGACGAGTAAAGACATGCCCTTTGCACCGCAAGGGATGGCACGCATCGCCGAGTGGCAACGGTTGTGGTCATACCCCTTGGTGGCCATCGGTGGCCTGACCGTGGCTCACGCTGCAGAAGCGATGCGGCGCGGCGCCAATGGCGTGGCTTGCATCTCGGATGTCACCAAGGCTGCAGATCCCGAGCGGCAAATCAGGCGCTGGCTGAACGCGGTGACTCCGGGCATCGACCCAGTGGTACCGAGTCAACGCTAGATCTGGATGGCGGTCCCTTTGACAAGCCGTGCCCCATCCACTAGCTTAGCGATGGCCAGCTAACCATGATTTTTGCAAGGAATCACCTCTATGCCAGTAGCCGCCGCCCGCCATATCCTGGTCCCAACTGAAGCCGCCTGCCAGACCTTAAAGCAACAAATCGAAGGTGGAGCCGACTTCGCCGCCGTTGCTAAAGAGCACTCGACCTGTCCGTCGGGAAAGTCGGGTGGGGCTCTAGGCACCTTCAAGCCGGGGCAGATGGTCAAGGAGTTTGACACCGTCGTCTTTAACGCTGAGCTTGGTAAAGTGCATGGGCCGGTCAAGACACAGTTCGGCTATCACTTGATCGAAATCACCATGCGCTCGTAACACCACACCTATTTGTCACCAAATAGATGCGGCGCAGCGCTACGCCGGAACCATAGGGACTTGTCCTATCATATCGGAAATAGCGCCTGCAGCTCGGCCTTCAGGTCTGGCGTCAGACCGACCCGCAGCGCGCCCAAGTTTTCTTGTAGCTGCTCGATGCGAGTTGCGCCGAGGATCACACTGGACACGGCTGGATTGCTCGCCGCCCACGCCAAGGCCAGCTGGGTCCGTGACACGCCAAGGGTCGCCGCACGCTTACCAAAAGCAATCACCTTTGCCAAACGATCCTCGGTGTAGAGGCTATCCTTGAGCCAGTCGATCTGCGCCAACCGCGAATGTGCCGGAATACCCTGGTCATACTTGCCGGTAAGTAAACCCGAGGCCAAGGGACTCCAGACCACCGTGCCCATGCCCAATTCATCGGTCGCGGGAACGACATCTTGTTCAAACTTGCTACGAGCAAGCAAACTATACTGCGGCTGCTCGACCTGCGGCGCATAAAGATTGCGGCTATCACACACAGCGTGGGCAAGCCTTAGCTGCGCGCCAGTCCACTCACTAGTCCCCCAGTAGATGACCTTACCTTGGCGCACCAGGTCATCCATCGCCCTGGCTGTCTCTTCAACCGGGGTATTCACATCAAAGCGATGGCAAAAGTACAGATCGAGGTAGTCGGTTCCGATGCGCTTGAGCGTCTTTTCCACCGATTCCATGATGTGCTTGCGCGATAGCCCGGCATCATTGATGTCGTCACTCATCGGCCAAAACACCTTGCTGCTGATGACTAGCTCATGCCGGGGGAACTCGCGCAGCACCTTGCCCATGAACCTCTCGGACTCACCTTTGGCATAGATGTCGGCGATATCAAAAAAGTTGATGCCGGCCTCAAAAGCCGCATAGATAATGGTTTTTACCATGGACTCATCGGTCACACTGCCACCAAAGGTCGTCCAACCACCGAGGCTGTAAAGGCTCACCTTGGTCCCGCAACGGCCTAGGCTGCGGTAGGTCATGATCTTCTTGGTGCTCATAGCTTGCCTCCCCTGGTAATTTCATTGCGCCAGGTGATTATAACCACGATATCACCAGAAATTAGCGCTCTATTTTCCGTGCCGGACAATAGCCGGGGCGCGGCCCCACTTCCGGGAAGCGCCGGCAGACTCCAGGTCGGTTCTCATAGACTGTGCAGCGGCGATCAGGCCCAAGATAAGTACAATCTCCGGCCATGGTCTGCGTTAAGGTGAAGAGACCGGTGCTGGCACGAAACTGGCGGATTTTGCCGGTGCTCAAAAGGTGCTTTGCGGCCTTCTTTAGACCGCCGCTGGCCTCGTCTTCGTGCAGCAAACCAAGGCGGACCATGTCAAATGCATTGGCTTCAACCGGCAGTCGGCAGCACCCTGCCGTGCACCCCAGGCAGAGTTTTGGCCGAAATTTAGTCCAATTAGCGAGATTGTCCAAGGCATCCACGGTGACTGAGTAGCCCTTACCAGCCGTATCTTGGCTTCTGATCAAAATGATGCTTAGTCCGGATATCACGCACCGTACCAGTCTCCGAGCGCATGACGATGGAATGCGTCATGGCACCACGACCCGTATAGCGAACACCCTCTAAAAAGCTCCCCTCGGTCACACCGGTTGCAATAAACATGACGTTGCCATGGGCAAGGTCATGCAATTTATACACCCGATCAAAATCATCGATGCCCATGGTCCGCGCCCGACTGCGCTCGGCATCATCGCTAAAGACGAGCTGCGCCTGCATATCACCACCTAAACACCGCAGTGCGGCCGCAGCGATGACGCCCTCTGGGGCTCCGCCAGAGCCAAGGAGGATATCGACTCCAGTATCCTCCTGCGCCGTCGCCACCGCCGCTGAAACGTCACCATCGCCAATCAACCGAATACGAGCACCAGCAGCGCGAACCTCAGCGATCAATTCTTTATGGCGCGGCCGGTCCAATATGATCACCATCATATCCTGGACCATCTTGCCAGAAGCCCTAGCGACCTCGCTGAGGTTCCACGTCACGCTCTTGGTGATATCGATGGAGCCCGCGGCAGCGCGGCCGACGGCGATCTTATTCATATACATATCTGGCGCATGCAAGAAACCGCCGGCTTCGGCGGCCGCGATCACCGCAATGGCTTCGCTCCCCCCCTTGGCAGTGATGGTGGTACCCTCTAGCGGGTCACAGGCGATATCGATGCGCGGACCAGTGCCTTTGCCGACTCGCTCTCCAATATAGAGCATCGGCGCTTCATCCATCTCACCCTCGCCGATCACCACCAAGCCATCGAATTCGATCGACTCAAACGCGCTGCGCATCGCCGTTACGGCTGCCTGGTCGGCGGGGTTCTTCTCGCCACGCCCGGTCCAGCGACCGGCGGACAGCGCTGCGGCTTCGGTTACGCGCACAAATTCCAAGGCTAAGTTGCGGTTCATCGGTGTTCATCCTTGATGGTGATGCGGTCAAACTGCTGCCAACTGGTTCGCCCCCAAGGGCTAGGCGGAGACACACCCTGACCCCGGTCGCGCAGTTCCGGGACCACGTTAAAGGCCAGCTTTCCAAGCACTTGCACGATCGTCGATAAATAGTCCGGAAGCTCGCTGATCGGTAGCACCTGCTTGGCATCTACGGCGCGCCCCCAAGGACCAAGATAATCACGATACTGAGACGGCTTAGCTTCATTCCAGACGATGAGGTTGCGGGCTGTATCCCACCTCTTAGCAGATCTTGTTCCTGCACCACCAGCGCTCGTAGCGGCGGTGACAATATCTCCGATGCGTACCGCATCGATCCAAGTGAGGGCCGCCAGCTCCGGCCTAGCAACCGTCGTCACGGTATGAAAGCCTTCAGCCGAGGCATAATTCGCATGGCTGTTGAGCGCAGCGTAGACCACCACTCGATCCGCCTCGAACTCCAAGGTCGCCGCATCTTGCCAAACGCCACCGCTGTGCTCCGAGAAATAAACCTTGTTTACGGCAGCCAAGTCCGGCGTCAACTCGATCGTCACATGCTCCCAGTCGCCTTCATGGATCGCCACGTTGCACAGCTCGAAAGTCTTATGCTGGGCCGTAGCATCTTGCCACCACGTCCATGGACGGTAGTCCATCTGCATGCCCTGGCAGCCGTTCTTTGGATAAAAGAACCAATACTGCAAGTAGCGCAGGTCTGGACTTACCTGGGCCACAGTAGCCTGCGCCTCGCCACGGTCAAACGCAGGCTGGCCTGAGGTGAAGAACGCTTCATTCTTAGCCTCGTTCAGGTAGACGAAGTAGTCGTCCAAAGACATCGGAAAATACCGCTCCTCAGGATGCAACACCAGCACGGGAGCAAAGCGCTCTGCTAGGGCTCGCTGCGCATTGCTTTCCGCACCCTGGAGCTGTGCAGTCGCCGACATTGGGCTCCGCGACTCACCGCAACCGACGAGGGCTAGCAGCGTAACCATGGACAGGCGACTCAACATATTCAAACCCCAACTTTGAACTGCCTAGAACAACCATGATAGGGACTGGCCTCTCCGGTCAATGGCGTCTTTGCGATCCCACTATGGCAAATCCGGTAGGTACCAAATTCTGTATCAGGCGCCAGATGCCACACGACCGAGATCAAAGATCCGGCTAAACCGACACGCTGCCAGTGGAAGGTCGTCTCCGGGTCCCAGTCATAAAGCTTAACTTCCCAGCGTTCGTTCAGCCACTGCTCAACGGTCAGAAACGATTTATTTGGGGCAAGGCTGTTGTTAGGATGGGCTCCCCAAAAGTCGACTTTAGCCGCATCGCCACGATGATAGAGTGACAAAGCATCGACCTTGACGTCACCATAGTTGCTGCCTAGCGGCGGCAGGTCAAACAAGACCTGGTGCGGCAAAACGACCTGCTCGGCACTCAAGTCCGGAGGCGCTACAGCGCCAGAACGCTGCCGACCCGTCCCAAGATCCACGGCCATTTGATCAAAGATTTCGGTATAAGCAGCCAAAGACAAGGGCCCAAACAAGGTCGCGCCACCCTCGTAGGATTGAACGGCATACTCCTCCGCTGTGGTCACGTAGTGCAGATACTCATTAGCCAGGCCGCTAAGAGCTACAAATTTCACCCCTGAATTGGCCAAGGTTTGCAGCACTTGCTGCTTCAACCGGCGACCAGCCATGGTGGTGATTTCAAACGGCGTTGCAATCACCGCGAGTTCGCCAATGCGCACGATTTGAAATGGCGCCGTGTTGGCAGTCCAAGACGTCGGTCGGACAAAACCAGTCGGCAGCAGCAACACCTTTTGCTTATGACAATCCTGCTCTGCGGCCATCAAGGTGATCGGGAGCCAGTTCTTGCCGTAGATCGCATGATCCGGAAAGATGGGAAACGGCTTACCGTTTTTAGTACCTGCGGCAAAGCTCACACCGAGCACCCCATTGCAGGTACGGCCACCGACAAACCCAGCAAAACGTTCTGAGACCGGCTTATTGGCCAAGTCCTCAAAGCGGTGGACTGCCGCCACTGGGCCGCTCAGCACCAGGCCGTCGGTGCGTTGAAACAGGTCCCAAGCCTTGCCAAACTGCGCCTCGGCGGATTCCTGATTGCGCGCAAATCCGTCGCTACTTGCCGCGGCCTTGTCATCTGGATCATAGGGACTGATATCACCGGCGTTCGCCTGTTCAAATCCCGCGACAAACTGCGGGCTACTTGTATCGACATAGTTAGCACCCATACGGCGTTCAAATAGGTAGGCTGCGAGCCCCTTGTTATCGCCACTGACCAGCTTATTCGTCAGTGGTAACGACACCCCGTGCACCGCAAACCAGTTAAAAGCAGCGATCGGCACACCCTCAGGGGTTTGCGCCTTGAGCAGCAGCATGCCGCGATCGGTGTCGGTCGCGTAGCGCTGGCGCTCCTCAAGCGGGTTGTTGAGATAGGCCTCAGGCGAGCGATTGAACTGCACTCCGCCTAGCTCGCCTTGCACGACTGAGAGCTGTGCCGCCTGACGCTGTTTATAGGCACGGACGATCGACCGCACGGTGCCATCGACGATGGCGTTAAAGGTCTCGGGGCTATATCCACCAGTCGTAATATTATAGAGCAAACGATGCGCATAACCGCCAGGCCCGGCATGGGTGTGGGTCGCGCTGAGTAGGACGTTGCCATGATTAAAGACGCCTGGTAGCTGCCGGTCCAAACGATCGACGACGGCTTGCTTAACGCTATAGAAAGTCATCGATATATCGTCGATGACCAGAGCCACCGTGGCTTGACCGCAGGCATCGCTGACCACCATCGAGCGCGCCCTAAGGCGCATGTGCAGGCCTTCGTCGAACTGTCCGAGATCAGCGTATCCCATCATCCCGACACCAACGATCGGACCGGTAATATCATCGGTCGCTGCTCCAACCAGATAGCCCGATTGATTGCAAGGACTGGCTTTGCCCACGGTCGGCAAAAGACCAAGACACAGCGCCAAAACGCTAAACAATAACGGATTTTTCACTGATTCCACCTCTGGTTGTTGGGGGGTTGATGACAGTGTCAGTCGCTAATGGGACACTCGTATCGCGGCCATTTGGATCACCGACTCGGCCAAGGGCTTCTCCGTCGCGTCGCCATGCAGAGCTAGCTCGCGCAGGTAAATCGGACCAATCGTCGGTTCGGTCGCTAGAGCAAGAAATAGGGCCTCTAAGCCACCGGCAGGAAGCAGTGCCCGCTTGTCACGGTCCAAGGCTTTGTGAATCGACCCGACGTTCTTACCGACAAAGTCAGCGGCAAACTCACCCGCCAAACGAGCCTCACTCGGCGCCGCCTTGGTCTCGGCGCGAGCGACCAAATAATCTTTGAGATCAGCGGTCAAGACGGTCAAAGCGGTTAACGAAAACTGCCGCAACGGCACATTCAGGGTGAGCTCGGCAGAGTGCCTAGCACCCGCATCGGTGCCGACCAGCAAAGGCGCCAAAGACCTTGCGACTGCCTCCTTGTCCGCCCGTGGCATCGTCACGAGGCGAGACCAGGCCATCAACCTAGCTTGGTCTTGATCAGAGGCAATCCACGCCACGACCTGGTCCACCTGGACGCCGCGGTACCATGTCATCGGCGCCACCAGGGACTCTATCTTTAAAAAGGCCATGGGAACCAGCAGCCCCATCACCGCGAGATCGACAAACAGGCGCATCAGCCTCTTGCCCCACTTGCTACGGGGCGATGTGCAGACAACCGTCAAAAGGCTTAGGACGGAGATCGTAAAAATGAGTGGAGCGGCCATGGCGATCTGGGCGCTGTAAGGCTTTAGTAAACCATGCGCAAACACTCCCAAAAGAGCCGCGACGGCGGCCAAGACGGCGAAGGTGGCGAGGTCCCATTGATACTTTTTTATGAGTTGCAGTCCGCGCATTGACACACCCAAAGACATTAGTTCGGTCTAAACGACAATAAAATGCGACTTATACACTTTAATTATGGCGCTTGGCGATGATAAAAGTTAAAAGCGCCCGGCACCTCGATCCTCACTCATTTCCCGGAAGGCCCCGCCCTATGACCGACAAGAGCCCACCTCTCAGCAACAACCTCGGATTCGCCGCCCTCGGCTTGGATAAACGCCTCCTTGAAGTGCTTACCAGTTTAGGCTACGAGGAGCCGACGCCGATTCAAAAAGAAGCGATTCCGATCCTCTTATCGGGACGCGACCTTGTAGGTCAAGCCGCCACCGGCACTGGTAAAACTGCCGCCTTCGCGCTGCCTTTGATCCAACGTCTGGCGGAATCGAAGGTACAAAAAATCCTGCCTCGCGCCCTGATCTTGCTACCGACCAGGGAACTGGCCATGCAGGTTGCTGAAGCAGTCCACCGCTACGGCCGTGAACTAAATATCCGCGTCCTGCCGATCTATGGCGGTCAGGCATATGAGCCGCAAATCCGCTCCTTGCAAAGGGGCGTCGATGTCGTCGTGGCCACCCCTGGTCGCGCCCTCGACCACTTGCGCCGTGGGACGATGAAGCTGACCGGAATCACCACGGTCGTCCTCGACGAAGCCGATGAAATGCTAGACTTAGGCTTCCTTGAGGACATCGAGGAAATCCTCAAGGCGACACCGTCCGAGCGGCAAGTCATGCTGTTCTCTGCGACCATGGCGCCGCGCATTGCCGCCATCGCCAAACGCCACTTAAACGACCCCGTCCGCATCAATATCGAACGCGAAAAGGTCGCCGCCGGCGCTTCGCCCCGCGTCCGCCAGACCGCCTATATCGTCCCTAGGGCACACAAATTAGAGGCCCTAGGTCGTCTCCTCGACCTGGAAGATCCAACCTCTGCCATCATCTTCTGTCGCACCCGTACTGAAGTCGATGAGTTGACCGAAGTCCTGCGCGCCCACAGCTACCGCGCCGAATCCCTTCACGGGGGGATGAATCAGTCGCAGCGCGAGCGAGTGATCAAGCGTCTCAAGGCCGGCCAAGCCGACCTGGTGGTCGCCACCGATGTCGCGGCCAGGGGCCTAGATATCGATCACTTATCCCACGTCATCAACTTTGATGTCCCGTCGGCACCGGAAGCCTATGTCCATCGCATCGGCCGGGTCGGCAGAGCCGGACGCGAAGGCGTAGCCCTAACGCTGGCCCAGCCACGGGAACACCGCCTGCTCAGTAATATCGAGCGGATTACCAAACAAAAAATCAACATCAGCAAGCTACCGTCCTACGCCGATGTCGCCGCACGCAAGCTTGAGCAGACCAAACAGGACGTCCAAGAGTCACTCAGCGCCACCGACCTCGACCGCTACCGGCCGCTGGTTGAATCCTTGGCCAACGATAACGACATCTTCCAGGTGGCACTGGCCGCCTTGCGCCTGCTCCACATCAGCAATGAAACCCAGGGCAGAAAAGGCGGCGCCAGCGCCGCGCCTAGTCCAGAGCCGGAAAAGCCACGCCAGCAGCAAGAGCGGCCACGTGGCGGCTACGGCGAGCGTTCGCAAGGCCATGGTGAGCGTTCACGCAATAATCCTGGATACTGATATCAGCCAAGAAGCATTGGAGGAGGACGGCAACCATGCGCGCGCCCAGATCATTTAGTGGTCCGCGTAAAGTTGCCGTCCAGCCAGCTGGCAGTAAGGGGCGGGGCGTCTTTGCGACGCTGCCGATTCGCAAGGGCGAAACCATTGAAATTGCACCGGCCCTGCTAATCCCTCGCGAAGAGAGCGACGAGTTTCTCGCCACCTTTTTAGCGCACTACATCTTCAAGACCGACCGCGGCCAACGCTACGTCATAGCCCTTGGCTTTGCCTCACTGTTCAATCATGACCGTAAGCCAAACGCTGAGTTCTTCGTTGAGCGCAGCCACATCCGCATTGCCGCCACCAAAGCCATCCAGCCGGGCCGAGAAATTACCGTGGATTACGGCTGGACCAAACAGGAGTGGGCCACCATCGGCGGTGTTGCCACCACAACAGGCGCTGATTAGGCTTGCGAGCTGCGGGCTGCGTGGTAGGGTGGCGCTCTCTCAGCTCCCAGGCACAAGGCCTTGAAGCGAAGGCAGCGAAGGCAGGATGGCAATGGATCGGAAAGTAAACCCCCGGGGACGAGTCGTAAATCTGCGCGCGATCGGCAGCGACCGAGGCCCTAAGGAAGACGGCCCAAATCAGGAGGTCGTGGGCATAGCCTTGGGCTTTCGTCTAGTCTTCTCTAGCGAGGCCGAGGTCTGGACGGTCCGTGGTATCCTGCGCGATGGTTCCCCATCGCGCGACGATATCGGTGAACTGAGCTTCATCACCATCCCAGGTGACACCGAGCCAGCGACCGCGGTCACGGGATTTCTCGCCCCACCCCCGCCGTACACCTTAGCCATCGGTGAGGAGTCTATCTTGCAGCAGCTGCGCGGCATGCTCGTACAGCTGGGTTACGACCAAGAGGGTTTCTACGCCTCCCTTGGGATCGGCGGCAAGCCACGCTATTTTGAAGAATTCAGCCACAACTAGCAGACCCGCTTAGGTGTGTCCGGCGCGAAGCGGAAACGCTTTCGTATACAAATCCTTACTATTCTTTTGTTGGCGCACGCGTTGCTGAATGGACTGCTTGAGCTCAATCGATGCGGTGGGCCAAAGATTGTGCGCTTCGCGAGGATCGGTCCACAGGTCGTATAATTCTTCCTCACCAAGTCCTTGATTGAACTTGAGTAGGTACTTGTATCGCCCCATGACCAGACCGAGGCCGACAAATAGCGTCTTTTCGTCGATGTCATTGTAGTTTTGCATGTAGATCGCCCGCCCCTCAGGTAGTACCTGGTCGAGCGGCGCTCCGGTCAAGTGATCCATATAACCGCTGACCGCGTTAAAGTGCGGCCTGGTAAGTAGCGACATAAGGGTCGGTATCAGATCTGCATTGGAGACGGACTGGCGCGCATTAAGCCGAAGTTGGTGCACAATAGCATCGTTCTTCGCCAGAGCTTTGGGCAGGTGGATCCAAAACGGAACCCGGGCCTCTTCATCATAAAAAGTATTTAAGTGACCGTAATAACCATGTTCACCAAAAGCCTCGCCGTGATCTGAGGTCGAGATGATCAGCGTGTCATCCAGCAGACCCTGCTGCTCAAGCTTAGCTAAGATCAGATTCATCTGTCGGTCATTGTAATGAATCGAATTATCATAAGCGTTGGTCAATCTGGAGTCGCGCCACAGGTCGCTCTCGTTATCAAAAAAGTACGGCGCATGGGTGTTGGTAAACTGAAGAACGCCAAAGAACTTCTTCTTTTGGTCGCGATGCTTGAGGAAATCGGCAAATGCTTCGGGAATGTTTTTATCGTCCAGAGACTCAAACCGATCATTGTTTTGTTGCGTTTGACCGCTCAACTCCATGTACCAATTAAAATCCAGGCTACTTGTATCTAAAAACCGATCAAAGTTGCCCCAATGCATGGACTGCGTTGATATCAGAAAGGTCTCAGCGAGATCAAAGGCCCGTCCGTAGTCAAACACCAAAGGCTCACGATGCAATAGGGCACCGCTTTGCGACGGGACAATACCGGTAAAAAAGCTTGGAAATGCGAGCATCGTCCGGGTGGCATTGGCGTAGGCATGATCGAAGCGGACGATCTGCTTCGGATGATCCGCAAAGAACTGCCTGAGCCGAGGCGTGGTATCGCGAAAATATCCATAAGTCGACTGACTTTTAGCGCGAAGGCTCTCGTTCAAAATCAGCAGCACATGATGTGGCAGAGGACCTAGCTCGGCGTTGACGTTAACCCGTGCTCCAGAACTGACCACCTGCATCTGCTCACCACCGCGGATCTTGTTTTCAATCGCCTTGGAGAGTGAGAAGACTGAATCGACGTCTGGGGTAAAAGCATTGGGACCCATACGGACGTTATTATGAAAACCGAGGCAAAGGATCGCGCCACCAATCGAGCTCAGCCACAAATCACGTCGGCCAGCAGCTACCGCCCCGTGCCTGGCCGCATGGAACAAATAAGACGCTAGCCCTGCTGCTGCCGCAATTAATATCGCTAGATAAGCCGGTCGCAAGGCATCTTTTACGTAGATCCAACAATCAGCGGGTTCGTCGAGCAGGTAATCAAAGGTAAACACATTCGGCAACACACTAAAGTGGTCGAGGAAGCCAAACGCACCGAAAATGGTTGCAAGGTAAAAAAAGGCGGCCGAACAAACTAAAGCCAGGCCGAGAACCTGGCTCTTACCAAGACAAGCCCGAGCAAAACCGAGGAATGCATACCAGCCGAACGTGATGAAAACGATGCTACAAAGGTAGTAGGCTTTAAAATCGAGGGGAAGTTTTGCTAGGTCTGAATAGCGCAGCATGAGATCGGCACCAACCACCAAGAGTGGTACCGGTAAAGCTAGGGCAAGTTGACGCAACCGCCTTGGTCTCAAAGAGTCTGCTTGCATAAAGTTCTCACGCTATGACGGCGGCAACCAAGCCTATCCTTACCTTGATCCACCCAACCAAACCTTCGTGCATGCCTGCATGTCTATTGCCAAAACTTAACAACACGAAAATACGATGCTTTATGACCGCATAAGCAACTCATTTTGACCAAAGTCCAGACACCTGCCCTGATATTGATCAAGTTTAGCAACCTGGCGCAGAGTTGCAACAGCTGTCATCTGGATGAATTGAAGGCGCCCGATTAAGCTGCCCACCAGCGCATTAGACCTTGGTTTTTCAAGCATAACTCATATAATCGGCTCCTACGTAGAGGGTCCCATGCGCGCGATGACAGTCCTGGTGGTCGATGACGAAAAGGTGCAGCGGGAAACCCTGGCCTCGATCCTTACGGACGAGGGCTACCAGGTCCTCACGGCCGGAGACGTACCCGCAGCAACGCAGATTTTACGCGATGCCAGCTGCGACATCGTCCTGACCGACTTTCGCATGCCTGGCGGCACCGGCCTAGACATCGCCCGCAACGCCCGCGAGCTTTGCCCCGAGTCGGTGTCCTTGATCATGACCGCGTATGCCGATGTCCAAGGGGTGATTGAAGCCATGCGCATGGGTGTGCTCGATTACCTGCTCAAGCCACTCAACGTCGACTCGCTGCTGGCCCGCTTAGCGATCATCCGCGATCGGCGCGACTTACAACTGGAGGTTAACTTCTTACGTAGCGAGATGAACCGGAACGTTGATAGGGGCACCCTCCTTGGACATTCACAAGCCATGCTGGATATCCATAAAGTGATTGAGCAGGTTGCCGCAACGCGTGGCACCGTCTTGATTACAGGCGAAAGCGGTACCGGCAAAGAGGTGGTCGCTAGAACCATTCATCGCATGAGCGCCCAGGCAGCGAACAAATTTGTCGCAATTAACTGTGGTGCGCTGCCAGAAAACTTGCTCGAAAGCGAGCTGTTTGGCCACAAAAAGGGCGCTTTTACCGGCGCCATAGCCGATAAAGCCGGCCTATTTGCCGTCGCCAACGAGGGCACGCTATTTCTCGACGAAATCGGCGATATGCCCAAAAACCTCCAGGTCAAGCTACTGCGCGCATTGCAAGAACGTGAGATCACCCCAGTTGGCGACACCAAGCCCATTAAGGTCAACCTGCGAGTCGTCGCTGCGACCAATCGTGATCTCGCCGCTGACATCGCCCAAAATACGTTTCGCCAAGACCTTTTTTATCGCCTCAATGTGGTTGAGCTAAAGATGCCGCCACTGCGCGAAAGACCCGACGATATCGCAATGCTCGCCAGGCACTTCATCGAAAAGTACACGAAGGAACTGGGCAAACCAATGCGCCCCTTATCCAATGAAGCCTGTCGCACCCTAGTACGGTATTCCTGGCCAGGCAACGTGCGCGAGTTGGAGAACATCATTGAGCGGGCCATTATCCTAAGCAAAAGCCCTGATCGCATCGACGTCGAGGATCTACCCGCATCGCTCCATCAAATGCCCTTGCTGAGCACGGCTCCGTCAACGTCAATTCCCGTCAAGTTGGATGAGGCCGTACGTCAATTCTCGCGCGACCACATTCTCAACCTGCTGACGACCGTTGATGGCGACAAAAAGGAAGCAGCGAAGGCCCTAGGCATGAGTCTATCGAGCCTCTACCGCAAGCTTGAAGAGCTCGAGATCGTCAGTAAACGAACGGACGACGTTAAGTGAGGTGGCCACGCCCGCTGCGCCGCATTGGCTGGCGCATTTTCACGCCGTTCGCCGTCCTACTCGTGTCGATGGCCTTGATTTTCAGCCTAGTCGGCCTACAGTTTGCCGACAAAAGCACGAGAAACAACGCCAGCAATGAGCTGCGCATCCTCTCCGTGGTGCTATCGCGCCAGGTTGAACACCAACTCAGCCGCATCGAAGAGGGTTTAACCTCCTTAGAAAACCACGGCTTTCTTGTTCAAGAGCTAAAAAAGCCCGAGCCAAACCGCGCCGCCATCGAGGAGTTTCTGCAAAACCGCCTGACGATGATGCCGCTGTTCGAAGATCTCGCCGTATATAATCGTTTTGGCGTCTGCATTGGGGCGACCGACCCGTCCTGGTATGAACGCAATAGCAAACAGCAACCGTACTTTGTGTCTGGGCTCCGCAACTTCAACTTCTCCGACGTCTTCACTTCGGATGATGGCAAAATCCAGCTGGTTTCAACCCCGATCACCAACGGTACCGTAACCAAGGGCGTACTGGTCGGTCAGGTTAATATGCTGTCGATATACGACACCATGGATCAACAGCTCGGGATCACGCCGAACACCGATGCCTTTTTGATCGACTCGGCATTGCGATTCATCACACCCGGTAAGGACGGAATCGACAGGCCGCTAGAGAGCCACCTCATCGCCACGGCTCTGATCAACCATCTAAAACAGGAATTCTGGGTCGACCAATACCGCAATTTCGAGGGGCAAGAGGTGCTCGGCACGGTGGTCCGCATTCCAAAACGACGTTGGTATGTCGTCGTTGAACGCGACCTCGCTGAAATCAATCGTCCGATCGCGTCCGCCGCCAAGGCCCTGCTGCTGGTCTTCATCTTGCTGGTTGCAGTGCTGATGCTCCTGACCTATTTGCTTACCAGGTCCATCACTCGCCCCTTGATGACGGTGGTCCAGGGTGCACAACACTTAGCCGAGGGAGATTTCCATCAACCGTTCGTGATCCCCCAGGGCATCGATGAGCTGGCCTTTCTCGCAGCGGAGTTCGACCATATGCGAGCCAAGGTAGCCGCTTTTCAAGAACAGATGATGGAAAAACTGGAAGCCAGTGAACGCAAACGCCTAGAGAACGAGCGGCTGGCTGCCATTGGCACCTTAGCATCGACGCTTGCCCACGAAATCCGCAATCCACTGAACGCCATGTCACTACTCCTTGCGCGCCTCGAGCTATCCAAAGGACCGAGCGAAGCAAGGGCCACGGTCACCCGGGACCTACGTGGCGAAATCCACCGGCTCGACCGCTTGGTATCGGACATTTTAGATTATGCCCGTCCGCTCAACCTAGAGCGGCGCGACACCGACGTGCGGGCTTTGATCGGCTCAACCCTGGAGCTTTACCATGGTGTGTTTGAACAAAAAGGCGTGACCTGCATCGTACGCATGCCTGAGGGTCCTGTGACAGCGCGCATCGATGCTGACCGCGTCAAGCAGTGCTTGGTCAACCTGCTGCAAAATGCTGTCGAAGCCGTCAGTCACGGGGGTCAACTTGAGGTCAACGTCACCCAGAATGATGATGAAACAGTCATCGCGATTCGCGATGACGGTATGGGACTACCGACAAGTGCCCCGGCAGGCCGCCTCTTCGACCTATTTTACTCAACCAAAGACAAAGGATCAGGTCTTGGCCTCAGTACGGTCAAGAAGATCATCGACGCCCACCGCGGCCACATCAGCATCATGCCGCGGCCGGCACAGGCTGGCCAAGGAGTCGTGCCGGGTGCCGAGGTCCGCTTAGTATTTCCCAAAAATTCCTATTTCTAGGAATCGGCCTGGGAAAATTCCTATTTTTGCGACGCGCACATCTCCAGCCGCAGTAGTGAATATATGTAATTTCAATGGGTTGCGCTCAAGCAGCTCACTGAAGCAAGTTGGCAGCAAACGTGCATTAGTCAAAGCAAGGTCGCCATTCGGTCTAGCTTGGCGGCAAAACAACAAGTCCAAGGAGTCTACTATGCAACTACGTAACATCCTCGTCGCCGCTTCCTTTTCCGCCCTGGCTTCCGTCGCTGTCGCTAAAGCCGCGAAAGAGCCAAACTGCGAAGTCAGCGGCAAAAAAGTCCACGTGAAAGACGAAAAAGCCTGCACGAAGAAAAAAGGCACCTGGTCTGCTATGCCTGCAGCAGCAGCTCCTGCAGCAGCAACTCCTGCTCCTGCTGAAGCCGCTCCTGCTCCTGCAGCTGCCGCTCCTGCTGAAGCCGCTCCTGCGAAGTAATCAGCGTCCGCTGAATACAAGAGCCGCTCCTGTCAAAAGGAGCGGCTTTTTTTTGCCTGTCGCTGGATCCGGAGGACCCAAAGCTAGCGCGGAGCGTCCATGATGCTATCAGCCCGCAGGTCCGACCGACGCTTTCTAGAGACCGGCAGGTTCGGCAGTGATGCCTGGCAGAGTGGGCGCAGTAGGCACGAATGCACCGGTCGTTGGCATTTTGATATCATACGCCAAGCCCATCAGACGCATCAGCTTAATGACCTGCCACGTCAGATCAAACTCCCACCATTTACGACCCGCCGGGCAAACATCCGGAAAGGCATGGTGATTATTGTGCCAGCCCTCGCCGAAGGCCAGGATACCAACCCACCAGCAATTGGTGGATAGGTCGGGGGTATCGTAATTTCTGTAACCAAATTTGTGGGTCGCACTGTTAACAAACCAGGTGACATGGTAGGTAAAGCAGGCCCGCACGAACACACCCCAGATGACATAATCCCATCCACCCACGGCGAGCAGTATCAGCCCCAAGACAACCTGGATCATGATTTGCGGCATCTCACCGGTCAACCAGTTCATATAGGAGTCTGAGGCGATATCTCTAGCGAATTTGCGTAATTTGACGATGTCGCGCAACTCGGGATTGTAGTAGCACATCCACGAAATATGCGACCACCAAAAGCCCTGCCTGGCGTTGTGCGGGTCCTTGGGGGTATCGACGAAGGCGTGATGCATCCGGTGATCGGCGACCCATTCCAATGGACTGCGCTGCAAGGCCAACACACCACAGGTGGCGAGAACACGCTCAACCCAGCGCGGCGCTTTGAAACTGCGATGCGTCAACAGGCGATGGTAACCAAGTGTGATGCCGATCATGCCGGTTAGGTAGTACAAACCGATGGCTGTGAATACAGCGCCCCACGAGAAAAAGTAGAAGGGCGCAATGATTGCAATCATATGCAAAGCGACGAACCAACCGGTGATGAATTTATCCAGTTTGAGCGAGCCCGCGACTGCACCAGAATCTGCTGTTATATTTGCCGGTGCTTGCATAACGAACCTCCAATGATGAAACGACTGCCTGAGCCATCAGCCTACCTGCCTCTTCGGCAACTTGCTGTAACCGAGGGGTACGCCTTTTGTAACAACCATGTAAAACCTTAAAACCCTAATTTTAAAGGCTTTTTCCTAATGGTCGAGACCAAGCCTTTTACCTAGGTTTGACGATCTTTTTACATAGAAATGCCGTCAAAAGTCCGATGCAGAGATTATACTCGCGATGCTCAGCCCTGACATCGGCCCGAGCCTCGCGCACTCACTAGGAGCATCCTATGTTTATCGTTTGGTTTTTCATCGCTCACTATATCCTGTCCATCTTCTGCCAGACGTTCTTCCTGCATCGCTACGGCGCGCACCGGATGTTCACGATGAACAAATTTTGGGAGCGTTTTTTCCACGCCCTCACCTATATGTCTCAGGGTGCATCCTATCTGAACCCACGCGCCTATGCGCTGCTCCATCGACTGCACCATGCCTATAGCGATACCCGTCGTGATCCGCATTCACCGACTCAGTTCCCCAACGTACTGGCGATGATGTGGGCAACGAAAAAGCGCTACGAGGGTTTCTGCAAACGCATGGAACAACTCGAAGACCGCTTCGAAGGGGGCTATCCTGAATGGCCGTTGATCGACAATATCGGGTTTAGTCGCGTCTCGGTGTTTGCCTGGGTAGGGTTTTACGTCGCGATCTATCTGATTTTTGCCACCGTCTGGTGGCAATGGTTGCTCCTTCCATTGCAGTTTCTGATGGGACCACTACATGGAGCAATCGTTAACTGGTGCGGCCACAAATACGGCTATCGTAACTTTGCCGTAAGCGACGAGTCTCGTAACACACTGTTTTTTGATTTCGTGACGATGGGCGAGTTGTTTCAGAATAACCACCATCGCTTTTGTTCGTCACCGAACTTTGCCAAGCGCTGGTTTGAGATCGATCCTTGCTACTTGGTCATCCGAGGACTTGCCTTGTTGCACATCGTCAAATTAAACGAAGTCGAGGCTCCTTACGAGCTTGACGGAGTCGAGCAAGAGTTATCTTGGGGCGTGCCACAAGCGGAAGCTAAAAAGGCTTGACCTGTCTACCTTCAAAGACTTGGCCGAGAAGGGTCCAAGAATGGGCCCAAGCCGCCATTTTCCTGGATCGCTCACGTCCGGAGAGGTTGCGACTTGCAACCCTGCTAACTTCGGCCGAAGCCAATTTAGCTCAGCTACGGCATCAAGTAGACGTCGAGCTCAAGCAAAGGCTGCGAGAGCTCGAAGTCGACAACCAAAAATTACGTGCTGAGACCCAGGTCCTGCGCGCCTCTGTGCAGGAGGCCAAAGAGCGCCAGGACCGAGAGGTCGCATTGATTCGCGCCAAAGATGCGGCAGAGCACGCAAGCCGGACCAAGACCGCATTTCTGTCCAGCATGAGCCATGAAATCCGTACGCCTATGACGTCCGTTTTGGGATTTGCTGAACTCCTCTCGCATGACAATCCCAGCGCCGAAAAAAGACAAAACTATATCGAGAAAATTCTCCGCAACAGTCGTCATTTGCTCGCGCTCATCGACAATATCCTCGATCTATCGAAGATAGAGGCGGGCCATTTAGTACCCCATTGCCTTCGCTTCTCACCTATCACCGAGCTAGTCCAAGCTGTGGACCTCATTCGTGACCAGGCGGAAGCGAAGTCCCTAAGTCTTACGCTCGAATGCCTTGATCCATTGCCGCAAACGATGGTCAGCGATCAGCTGCGATTTCGTCAAGTCCTCATCAACCTCCTTGGCAACGCCGTTAAGTTTACGGACTCGGGGGCGATTACGGTTACCGTGCGTATGCGCCAAGAGCACAACTGTCCGATGCTTGAAATTGCTGTGCAGGACACCGGCATCGGCATTCCAGCGGCACTTCAAGCAGCTCTTTTTCTGCCTTTCTCCCAGGTTAGTATCAACGGCACTCGCGTCAGACCTGGGACCGGTCTCGGCTTGACCCTAGCCCGTAACATCGCCAGGTCTTTGGGTGGAGATGTTTGTTTAATGGCTAGCACTGAGGGTGCCGGCAGTACATTTGCCGTCATGCTTCCCTTAGACACTTCGACTAAGATAGCAAAGACCAAGCATGACTGAGTCCTGGGACCCCAAGTTCTACATGCGCAGCCCCATGTTTGCCGCACTGACCAAAGCCGCGACCTATTTCAGCCAGTGCACCGACTGGCCCGAACTCTCCGACTACAATGCCATGGCCAAGTCCTTTGATCTTCGCAATGGTTTGGACTGCGTTTTGGCATTTGTCGCTGCCAAGCCTAAACCGCGCGGCCGCCTCCGGCGCCAGGTCGCCCAAGCAACGCAGCTACCCTATGAAGAGCGTATCTACCAATACGGCGAGGTTTCAACCCGACTTCGTAGCTGGCATGACTTCTTTAATGCCCTGGTTTGGGCTACCTACCCAAAAACCAAGGCGGCGCTCAATCAGCGCCAACATGCCGTGTCCTGTGAGACCTTGGTCAGAGGTCGAGAACAAGATCGCCTCGCTATGTTTGACGAAGGGGGCCTGATCTGTTTGCAAACGCCGTCTTCAGAGGCATCCGTTTTGGTGTTTGGTCATGCCTTATTTGAAAGCTATATGCATGGGCGGGTGGACGTTTATGGGATGACTCACACTTTAATCCAAGATGAGACTTTTACACCCTTCATCGACTCTGCTAAACTTAATAACATCGATACAGACATGGCCGAGTGCATCGCGCAAGGTCGTCTTTGGAACCCCGAACAAAGGCCTGGCCGAGCTTTATTTAGCACCATTAAACTCGCCGGATTCATCGATTAACTCCACCGCTCGGACAATCTTTATACTAAACTCCCACTTTGACATAGGCCATTGGTTTCCATAACCTATGGTCTGAGCTACCCTGTACGCTTTGGCAAACAGCACTCCATGGTGGGGTGCCCGGTTGCTAAGTGGTTGTGTAAATCTTGAGGAGATTGCATGAAAAGCAAAGTTTTTGGTACCTTAGTCGCTGGCGCAGTCACTGGCCTCATGCTCGGTACGCCGGCCATGGCGAAAGACAAAAAAGAACACAAAAAGAAGGACCATGGTGCTTGCACCAGCAATGAATGCGCCGGCAAAGTCGCAAAAGCCGACGGCACCGCCGCCACCAACTCCTGCAAAGGCCAGGCTGTCGACGGCGTCACGAAAGAAGAGTGTACCAAGGACGGCAAAGGCACCTGGAAATAACTCCGGGGACCGCGTCCAAAAAAACTGCTTGCGATTGCAGGCAGTCCCGTTAGGGTGCGTCAGACGCACCCTTTTTATTTTGGTGAGACGATGACTTCATCTGTACCGCTAGGCTTTGGTCTGGGACTGCGTGAGCCTCATTACAGCTGGACTTTACAACATCGACCACAGCTCGACTGGTTCGAAGCCGTGACAGAGAATTTTATCGGTAGCGGTGGCAAGCCTCGGCGCTATCTTGAGCAAGTCCGCAAGGACTATCCAGTCGCCCTGCATGGCGTTGGCCTCTCCATTGCCAGCGTAGACCGACCAAACTTGAAGTATTTGGCTGATCTACGCCAGCTAGCCAGCGAAATCGACGCGATCTGCGTCTCCGATCATTTGTGCTGGACGAGGCACATGGGCCAAAATTCTCACGATCTATTGCCCATAGCCTTTACTGAGGGCGTACTCGAGCACGTTATTTCACGGGTTCAGGAGGTTCAAGAACGCCTCGGCCGTCGCTTGTTTTTGGAGAACGCCTCCGCCTACGTGTCTTTTGCCTGCGCCGATATGGACGAGTCTGAGTTCCTTGCCGCCCTGTGCCAAGCCACTGGCTGCGGCGTTCTCCTAGACGTCAACAATCTGTACGTCAATAAGATGAATTTAGGCGTCAACACGCAAGCGTATCTGAGCAGAATCGACCCTGAATGGATTTGCTACATGCACCTGGCGGGTCATTCGGTGCTACCGAAGGTTCGTGTCGACACCCATGACGCTCCTGTTTGCGATATGGTTTGGGATCTCTATGGACAGGCAGCACAGCTTTTCCCCAAAGCAGCAACCCTGCTGGAATGGGATGGCCAAATCCCTGCGTTTGAAGACCTCCGGGCAGAGCTAAGTAAGGCCGAGGCCGTCCATGCAGCCGCTCTCCAAACACTCGCGCGCCCCGTCTTGCCCACCTTGACCATGCGTCAGCCTGCAGCTGCAACCTCGCGGCAGCGGGAATGGCCCGAGTTGGTTGCTGGGTTCTGGCGAATGGCCACCAGCCAGTGCCATGTGGCACCGGAAGACGAGACTCTGGACCTCGTGGCAAAGGACTTGGCAACACCGGCTGTGGTTGGCATGAATGTCTACGCAGATGCTTATCTTTTGCGCTTGCAAGACGCTCTTTGCGGTATCTATCCGTCCGTGCTTTACGTCCTCGGTAAGGCAAGGTTTCTTGATTTAGTTCGTGACTTCCTTGCCGTATATCCACCAAGTGAAGCGTCGATCAAGTATGTTGGCAGGGCCCTTGCTGGATATTTACGCTACGACTGTAGGCCTTTGCTCGAAGACGATGGCTTGTCAAACCAGCTTCTCGCCGATCTCGCCGAGTTTGAGTGGACCACTAGCGATCTCATCGACTGTCATAACGGTCCCCCCAGCGTTCCGGCTTCGGCACTCACGGCGATTTCGGCATCGGAGTGGGAGCAGGTGCGCTTTAGTTTTACTGATTGCCTGCGCCTGGTGCAGGCGAACTACGCGGTCGCACCGGTGATTTTTGCCATCGACTGCGCCGAAGCACCTGAAAAGCCGCCTAAGGGTGACTTTCACTACCTTTTTTACCGCCAAAACGAGGTGGTCTCCTTTCTCGAACTGGCACCCCCGGAAGCCTGCTGCTTCAACCTTCTGCAACAAGGTGGCACATTTAGCGTTGCTTGTGCAGCAGCAGCCGAGTTGACACCAGACACCAATCAAGAACACGTGATCGCAACGATGGTTCATTGCCTGCACCAATGGCTGCGAGTTGGATTGATTGTCGACATCCTTGGCTGTGACGCACCTGTCGCCAAATCGTCGACTGCAAGTCACGAGAAATTGGCTATGCCTGCTAATACTGGCCCCTAAGATTCCGGAATCAAGCGTAGAGTTATGTCGCTTAAAGTTCGCCTGGACGAGCGCCGAGGACCTGGCTGTGCATTTCGTCGGGCCGTCACCCACGAGGTGCAAGGACACAAACAATCAAAGTCGTTGGAGGCTACTCGTATGGTTCGTCGTCACTCAGCCTCGGTTCGCCAGTCGACCCTTCTACTCACCGCGACGGTCTTGAGCGCTTGCGGTGGGCACATGGTCAACTCCGGATCAAAACACGGCAGTAGCGACGCGAACGCGTCAGAACCGGAGCTTGTCGAGGTGCCACCACGCGGTTACTACGATGCGCTGGTTGCCAATATTGCGCCGATGATGTTCCGATGATCGAGCCGCGGTGGGCACTGAGCCCATCGCGGCTTCAACCTTTATAGCGTTGCCGACGCCGCCAGGTGGTGATGAAGCCGGAGCGCAGTAGCCCCCATAAGGTCCCGGCAATCAATCCGGAGATGTGCTCGGTGTTCGCAACGTTTGGCCCCATCAGGCCAACCAGACAAATCAGCAACCAGCCAATCATGAACATGACGGTATTGCTGGCCATGACGTAGCGTGTACCAGCCTCGTAACGACTCATCATCCAAACATAGCCGAGCAAAGCATAAACCACCCCAGACATGCCCATAAAGTGCGGGCCAACCAGCAAATATTGCGCGCAGTTGACCAAGATCGCCAAGAGCAAAAGCAAACAGCTGTAGTAGCGTTTGCCTTCATTGACCTCGATGGAACCACCCAGCTGATACAGCCACATCATATTGAACAGTAAATGCAGCGGGCCATTATGGATGAATACTGGCGTCACCAAGCGCCACACCTGACCATGCGAAATTTCCGGAAAGTCGGCGCCTAGGTAGCGCGAAAAATAAAAGACATCGAGCAGACTTTCGAGCCGCGGTGTCATCTTAAGCAGGGTCAAAAACGCGGAGACGACGATGATACCGATCGTGATGGATACGCGCCGGGCATCGCTGGCAGCAAAAACCTCGCTGCGGACATCGATATAACGACTCCGCCCGGCTGTAGCAGGGGCAGCAGCCTTAGCCGGCGGTGGTGCCACGACATCAAAAATGGGCGCCTCAGGTGCAGCCCGATAAGCACGGTAGTGCTCGTCGGCAGCCGCCACATGATCCTCGTCGATCACCCAAACCACAAAGCGCTCCTCGCCATCGTCACGCAGCTCCGAGCTAATGCCCTGAGCCGCCAGAAACCCAACAAAGCGGTCCGCTCGCCGGCGCCCGAGGATTTCGCCTACCTGCCTCATCGTTGCAACTCCTGAGCAATGCGCTGGACCAAGTCACCGTCCCGCTTGGCGTCGAATACCGGGGCCTGATCCCAATCATAGAACCAAAACGGCTTGGTGATCAGACCAGGTGGTTCATCCCTATAGCGCGGGACGACATGGGCATGCAACGCTGGCTCGAGATTGCCAAGCATCTCATAGTTGATGCGTACGGCACCTGTCACCTTCAAGAGGACGTCCCCAACCGCGGCCATATCGGCGAGAAACTGCGCCCTAGCGGCGCCGCTCAACGCGTTCAGGTGGGGCACGACAGGATCAGGCAACAGCAGGCAGTAGCCTTTGACCACCTGCTTTTCCGCGAGTACCACCCAGCCGGAGCTTAGCTTATGCACCACGGTGGGCAGCTGCCCACTCCTGGCGGCCTCGACCTGGCGATGAATGAAAGTCGGCACGATGCAACTCCTCCAGACTTGCGGATGTGGCTGGAAGTAGCCTACCATTGTCCGCAACAGGTTGAATGTTCCATTCTTTCATATAGCGAGGGAGCGCATGAGCTCAACGGCACTTGGCATCGTCGGCGGATTAGTCGTAGGAGCGGCCTTAGGTTTTGGCGCGGCAACCGTCTACAAAGGCAATCACGCAGGGGAAAACATCACCTTGCTCGAGGTCGATGGGACCAAATACCGCGAAGCGGACCTCCCCGCTGATGTCCGCTCCGGCTATTACGATATTAAGGCCGAGGAGCACGACCGCGGCAATGCCCTGCTTGGGCAATTCGCCCTGCAGCTCGCCTTGGCCAAAGACAAAGACAAAAACGTCAAAGCCGACGCCTTGCCACCTTTCGATCAGCTAGTGGAAGCCCCAGCGCCGACGGAGCAAGAACTTCAGGCGCTGTTTGAAGCCAACAAAGCTCGCCTACCTCCAGACGCCACCTTTGAGAAAATCAAGCCAGACATTGAGCGCTTTGTCCGTAATCAAAAATTGTCCGAAACACTACGCACGAAAAATGACGAGCTTTCAGCCAAAAAACGCGTCGTTTTGCTGACTCCTGAACCAGCATCGCCAAAAGTTACCCTAGTTCTTGACCCCTATGCAGCAAAAGGTGCCGCAACTGCCAGCAACACCCTCGTTGAAGTGGCCGATTACCTTTGCCCACACTGCCAATCTTCAGAGCCTGAGGTTGAAGCCACAGTTAAGGAGCTGGGCGACAAATACCGTTTCGTTCATGTGCCGTTCAGCCTACGTCCAGAAGGTTTGAGCGGAACGCTCGCCCGCGGTGCCTACTGTGCTAAACAGCAAGGGGACGAAGCCTTCTGGAAATACCATGAAAAGGCGTTTGCCACGGCGAAAGAGAAAGGCTGGAAGTCAACCGACCCTGATAGCAAAGATCCAGTCCTTGAAGTAGCGACAGCGGCTGGAATCGATGGCGCCAAGCTCGAAGCCTGCCTGGCCACGCCAGAGGCGCAAGCTTTCGTGAAGAACACCACCGACAGCATGCATAAAGCCGGAGTCAGTGGCACACCCACGTTTTTCCTCAACGGTCGTCGCTTGTCTTTGACCAACAAATCGCTCAAAGACGCGGTGACGGGACGCCTTCAAGCGGCAAGCCACTAGGTTCTGACGAAGTCCGGACAGCGTATAAGGAAAAGCCACCGCCAGGGTGGCTTTTCTTTATCTCTTGGCGCTGGTCCTACCTGGCTTTGTTGCATAAATCCTGCCCTCCAGCCTTCCCGCCCTCCCAGTTTTTGGGCAGCTATTCAGCGCAACTGGGAGGACGGGAAGGCTGGAGGGCAGGATTTATGCAACAAAGCCGTCGGACACCGCTAACATACAAATGATCCATATAATATTAGATCCTTAGACTCCAAAGTGCGCGCACCAAGCAGTTCTATGCTATAAGCCACCGCGGCCTTGGACCCCATGCCTAACGAGACTACCGTGACCCTACGCCTTAAAGACGTCGAAGTCCCAGCGACCGATGGCGCTGCGCAAGCGCAGCTAGCCGCCGCCGTGGCCGCGCGCCTCGGCTTAGCGCCCGATGCCTTAAACGGCCTCGTGATTCGCAAAAAGTCGCTTGATGCAAGGCGCAAGTCACGCATTGTCTACCACTACCAAGTCGACGTCGATCTCGACGATGAAGACGCCGTGCTGCGGAACAGCGATAGCCAGGTCGAGATCGCCCCGGTCGAGACCGAAGCTGATCCATTGGATGGTTTGGCCAGCGGACCGTACCGCTTTCGTCACATGCCGATCATCATCGGTAGTGGACCTGCAGGCACCTTTGCCGCATTGGCTTTGGCCAGAGCCGGTCAGCCCTGTGTCATCGTCGAACGCGGCGAGGCCGTCGAGCAGCGCCTGCGCACGGTCAATAACCTGCGCCGTGATGGTACCTTTGCCGGCGAGAGCAATTATTGCTTTGGTGAGGGCGGCGCCGGCACCTTTTCAGATGGTAAGTTGACCTGCGGCCGCAATCACCCCTTGGTCAAGTTTCTGTTCAACCAATGGGTTGAATTTGGTGCGCCAGATGAGATTCGCTACGATGCCCATCCACATATCGGCACCGACTACCTGCTGCGTATTGCCAAAAGCCAGCGCG
>Ga0315283_10000329_pt1 | contig 33821 bp, 29 predicted proteins | sample YL17G09_0_MG_FD_204541 | JGI IMG/M metagenome (GOLD analysis project Ga0315283, IMG submission 204541) | Sediment microbial communities from Yellowstone Lake, YNP, Wyoming, USA - YL17G09_0 | ecosystem: Environmental > Aquatic > Freshwater > Lake > Sediment | place: USA: Wyoming | collected...
ATGCCATCGGACATGGCGTAGAGTCATATTCGCTGTTGCACGATGTAAATCCTATGCTGCATGGCGAAGCCATTGCTGTAGGAATGATATGTGAAGCATTTATTTCCTGTAAATTATGTGGCCTGCCCGAGGAAGAACTTATTCAGATTGTTGAGTTTATAAATATGCACTTTGCAATACAGCCGCTTAGTTACGAAGCATCTATGGAAGTGCTTGAAATTATAAAGCATGACAAGAAAAGTGAAAGCGGGAAATACCGCATGACGCTATTACCGCACATAGGTAAAGCAATTATTAATCAGGAATGTACACCGGACTTAATCATAGATAGTTTGCATTTTTATGTGAATTCTTTCGATCTCGTTGGGCTCAGCTGTTGAGTTAATACAGTATCATGAATTACGGGTTTAGCGTAACAAGGCCGAAAGGCCGGTTGCGTTATTTTTTTTCTGTAAGGCATTAAACTTCAACTGTTTTCTGCCAGGCCCTTTGGCGATTTGAAACTTTGGAAAATCTTTCATACCTTTCCGCAATTATTTGTAAGAAGATTTTCTCATGGCTATTTCATCAGAACAATTATAGCTATGCAAAGTAAGCAGGTTGTCCGAATTTGGCCGCCTTCAGGCCCGGTTAAGGAAAGGATAACGCTTCCTGCCTCCAAAAGTATCAGTAACCGGTTGCTGGTTATCAAGGCATTATCAGAGATCGATTTCCGCATCATTAACCTGTCTGAATCCCGCGACACAATAATCCTTGACCAAGCGCTTCAACTTATTTCCAACCAGAAAAGCTCCATTGAAGCCGTTACAATCGATGTGGCCGACGCCGGAACTCCCATGCGTTTCCTGGCTGCTCTCCTGAGCATTACGCATGGCAAATGGTTTCTTACGGGTAGCCAGCGTATGCAGGAACGGCCCATTGGCCCGCTTGTAGATGCCTTGCATGCGCTGGGAGCAAATATCGGATATACTGCACATCAAGGATTTCCGCCACTTTCGATAACAGGAAGATTATTTGATAAGGGAGAAGTAACTATCGAAGCCGATATCAGCAGCCAGTTTATCAGTGCACTCATGCTTATTGCTCCTGCACTTCCGAATGGATTGACCATACACAAACTTGGAAATGTCAGCTCTGCTCCTTACATCGCCATGACTGCCTACCTGATGCTACAGGCAGGTGTAAATGTAGAACAGCAGGGTGGAAGCATTCATATCGGGCATCAACAATATAAGTCACTACCAGTCAAGGTCGAAGCAGACTGGAGTGCCGCATCCTTTTGGTTTGAAATTGCTGCTTTTAATCATGCTCCGGGTATCAGGCTTGCGGGACTTCAAACTTCAGGTATCCAGGGTGACGAACAGGTGGCGGCCATCTTTTCCCGGCTGGGTGTTAAAACGGAATATTCTGCCCAGGGAGCTTCATTGCAGAAGTCTGATATACCTGTTGTTAGTTCTTTCTCGTACGATTTTACTTCTTGTCCCGATTTGCTGATACCCGTGGCTGTGGCATGTGCCGGTTTACAAATAGAAGCCAATCTGCATGGGCTTAAAGCATTGCGCTTAAAAGAGAGCGACCGCCTTCATGCCATCTCTGTAGAATTAGGAGCATTGGGTTATCGGGTAAATGTTCTTGGCGACGATACGCTTCTTATACTTCCATGCGATGCTAATGTCCTGGAGGATAATTCGCACATTATCGAAACTTACAACGATCATCGCATGGCCATGGCTTTTGCTCCGTTAAGCTTGCTGCGGCCTGGCATTTATATAAGAAACCCCGATGTAGTGGGAAAATCTTATCCCCTTTTCTGGAATAATCTACGACAAGCCGGTTTTATAATCGGCGCTGTCGGTTCTGCAGAATAAAGTAATTTCTTGTTTCTATTTTGAGAAATCAGCTCTGTGTTCCTTTATGTTCTAACTTTCTTTGTGTTTTTTTGATATCATCTCTGTGTTCCTCTATATTCTTCGTGTTTCCGAAGTTTTTCGTTTTACGTATGAAAGATATTTAGTCACCATATAAATGATATCGTAATTCAGGTTAATTTTCCTATTTTTGTGCAAACATCAAATCCTGTCATGACTGTCGATATTTTTATTCCCTGTTTCATCGACCAATTTTACCCCGAGACCGGCTTTAACATGGTAAAAATCCTTGAAAAGCTCGGGCTTGATGTACATTACAATAAGAATCAAACCTGTTGCGGACAGATTGCATTCAACGGTGGCTTCTGGGACGATGCCAAAGCAATGGGGGAGAAGTTTATCCACGATTTCCCCTATAACCGTCCTATCGTTAGTCCTTCGGCATCATGTGCTGGTTTTGTGAAGAACTATTACGACGAACTCTTTTTCAATACAGCCCTTCATAACGAAAACCGACAGTTGAAGAAGAATATGTACGAGTTCACTGATTTTCTCACCAATGTGATGAAAGTTGAGAACCTGGGGGCTTCATTTCCGCATATTGTCACTTTCCACGATTCCTGCGCTGCCTTGCGCGAATACAAGCTCGATGATGCCCCCCGCAGGCTGCTGGCGAATGTAAACGGACTGGAGCTTCGTGAAATGGAAGAAACCCATACCTGTTGCGGGTTTGGTGGAACCTTTTCAGTGAAGCATGAGGCGATCTCCACCGCTATGGCCGAACAAAAAGTGCATCATGCCATCGCTACCGGCGCCGAATACATTGTATCAACCGATCTTTCCTGCCTTATGCATCAGCAAGGCTATATTGATAAAAACAAACTTCCCATCAAAACCATTCATATCATCGACCTGCTGGCTCAGGGCTGGTAGTTTTTTGAACTAAAAGTTAAAAGTTAAAAACTATAAGTCAGGAGTTATTAGCATCCGTTTTTAACGTAACATTGTTTTTTTTAAAACAGATGAGTTTTCATAGGAGCTCTGATTTGCGGAAAGAGGCTGTCTCAAAAGTCGTATTTTGTTTATTTTTCGACTCCCCTCAAAATGACAAAATACTGATTGTCAGTTGACAGGCTGAGAAGCCTGCCCTGAGCCTGTCGAAGGGGAGAGGAAGTCTGTTCTGACTTTTGAGACAGCCTCTTTCTGCTTTTGGTATCTTTGTTCAAAATCTTTATCCATGGCCTGGTGCAAATTTATTTTCGGTTTATTTAACGAAAAGATTGTTTATCGCACCGGTTCACAATTTAATCCAACACTTGAAGTTGTGGAGACTGGAAGCCACCTGCAACTGGATACAGCTCATGTGAATTATTCATTCGGCGGACTTCATAGAGCTTTTCAGCAATTATTCAGAAAAATGGAGATCGTGAAAGCGAATCCTGAGAGTGTGCTGATTCTCGGATTTGGGGCTGGGAGTATAGCTTCAATACTTCAAAATGAATATAAATTAAATTGTACGATTACCGGGATTGAAATCGACCAGGAAGTAATTGCTTTGGGTCTCAGGTTCTTCGAAACTAATGCATTTGCCGATCTGACAATCAGAGAAGAGGATGCTTTTCTTTATATGGGAAAGAATCGCGATAAATTTGACCTTGTTGTCGTAGATTTGTACCTGGATATGGAAGTTCCGGTCCAGGCTGAAACGCAGGATTTTGCAGTGCAACTGAAGAATGCACTTAATAATAATGGTCAACTTGTTTTCAATAAATATGTTTACAACGATGCCACCAAACAAAGTGCAGACCAGTTAGGCAAAATACTTAATGAAATCTTCGGTAATGTTAAGGTATATAAAACTGGCCATAACCTTATGAACCGGATGATTGTTTGCAAGAATGGCGGGAAAAAAGAATAGTAATGAGGTTTATGAATTATACTGAAAACGGGATAAATTGTCGCATTTTTAAGGTCTCAAATTCCAAACCCAAAATTTCAAGATGGATTGTAGTGAGGGTGTTGGTTCTTGATCCCGCTTGTGGCGGGAGGGACTTGGGGCTTGGTTCTTTTATAGAATGTGATAATATGTCCCACACTAAGTATTACTAACAAATAACCATTTTCGGAAGAATGGAAACCAACTACATTAAAATATTAGCCAACGAACTGGGAATAAGAGAATTTCAGGTTCAGAATACCCTCACTTTGTTGGAAGGTGGAGCAACGGTTCAGTTTATTGCACGTTACCGTAAAGAAATGACCGCCAGCCTCGATGAGGTTCAGATTTTGGCTATCCGGGACAGGCATCGCCAGATGGCAGAGCTCAACAAACGCCGCGAAGCGATACTTGCAAGCGTTACTGAACAGGGCCTGCTCACTCCCGGGCTTGAAAAACAATTGGTTGAAGCTACTGTAATGAGCGAACTTGAGGATTTATATATGCCCTATAAGCCCAAACGTAAAACCCGCTCAACCATTGCTAAAAACAGAGGGCTTGAGCCTCTGGCCAAAATCATCATGTCGCAAAACACGATGGATATACAGGAAGCAGCGAAGCGTTATGTAGATTCGCAAAAAGAGGTGAATTCTATTGAAGAAGCGCTCGCCGGAGCACGCGACATTATCGCGGAGTGGATTAACGAGCATAAGGATAGCCGCTCACGCATGCGGCTCCTGTTTACACGTGATGCGGTTATCAGTTCCAGGCCTGTTAAGGGCAAAGAGTTGGAAGGAATTAAATACCAATCATGGTTCGATTGGCATGAGCCCTTGTCTAAAGCTCCGTCGCATCGCGTGCTTGCATTATTCAGAGGTGAGGCGGAAGGTTTTCTGAAGGTAGGTGTGGCGCCTGACGAGGAAAAAGCTATAGAAATACTCCGCAGATTGTTTGTAAAAGATTCGAATGCCGCTTCGGAGCTGGTTCTGATGGCGCTGAAGGATTCGTATAAAAGGTTACTTCATCCTTCCATGGAAACTGAAGTGCGGCAGGTGGCCAAAGAAAAAGCAGATGCAGAAGCTATCCGTGTATTTGCTGGTAATCTCCGGCAATTGCTGCTTGCACCGCCGCTGGGACAGAAAAATGTCCTGGCAATCGACCCCGGATTCCGATCCGGTTGCAAGGTTATTTGCCTTGATAAACTTGGAAATCTGCTTCACAACGAAACAATATACCCGCATCCGCCTCAAAACGAAGTGAAACAAGCGATGGCCAAAATCCAGAACCTCGTAAATGCATATAAAATTGAAGCTATTGCTATTGGCAACGGCACTGCCGGACGCGAAACCGAAAATTTCATCAGCAGAATTCGTTTCGATCGGGAGGTTATGGCGTTGATGGTAAACGAAAGCGGGGCATCAGTCTATTCCGCCTCCGATATCGCAAGGGCAGAATTTCCCGATTATGATATAACCGTTCGGGGCTCAGTGAGTATCGGACGTCGCCTGATGGATCCGCTTGCCGAACTGGTAAAAGTTGATCCAAAATCCATTGGTGTCGGACAATACCAGCACGATGTAAACCAGCCGGCGCTTCAGAAAAGCCTGGAAGATGTTGTGGTAAGCTGCGTTAATAATGTGGGTGTTGAACTAAATTCAGCCAGTGTTCATCTGCTGACTTATGTGTCGGGTATTGGGCCGATCCTGGCAGAGAATATTGTAAAACAGCGGACAAAAGCCGGCAAATTTACCTCCCGCGACGAATTGAAAAATGTTCCCCGTTTTGGTGATAAAGCATTCGAGCAGTCCGCCGGATTTTTGCGTATCGGAGATGCTCCAAACCCGCTCGACCGCAGTGCTGTTCACCCCGAAAGTTATCCTGTTGTCTTCAGAATGGCTGAAGACCTCAACTGTACGGTGGCTGATTTGATAGGTGAAGAAACACTTCGGGCTAAAATTAACCTGGCTGATTATGTAACGGAAACCACCGGTATGCCCACGTTAACCGATATTATGCTCGAATTGACAAAGCCTGGCCGCGACCCGCGCTCTACCTTCGATTTTTTTGAATTCGACAGAAATATAAACAGAATCGACGACCTTTGTGCAGGAATGGTGCTGCCGGGCATCGTTACCAATATCACGAATTTTGGAGCGTTTATAGATCTGGGCGTCCACCAGGATGGATTGGTGCATGTAAGCCAACTCCGGAATCAGTTCACAAAAGATCCAAACGAAGTGGTAAAATTGAATCAGAAAGTGCGTGTGAAAGTGCTCGATGTTGATAAGGAACGTAAGCGGATCCAGCTTACTATGAAGAACGTTGACGGATCAGTCGAAAAAGTACAAAAAAACACGGAGACACCAAGACCATAGAGCAACACGGAGAATGTTAATCTCTGTGAAACTTCGTGATCTCTGTGTCTCCGTGGTGAATGGGCATAAATTCTACTTAGCGATTTCAGAAATTAAGATAAAAATCTTTTGTCAGTTCTTTATAAGCACTGCTGTATTCATTCTCATTATTGCGGATGGTGAGAATTTCCTCCCCGAATTCCTGCTTATCGTATCTTTCGAACTGTATCAATGTGCGGTTTGCCTTTTTTCCGGGTCTTGGATAAACCAGCATTTTACGGGTAGGATAAAAGCCATATTTCTTCATCAGCGATTCAAACCGGATACCTTCAGGTACAGGCAGGATCACACAGCATCTTCCTTCTGGGGTTGATAATTGTGAGAAAGCCAAAGCCAGCAGGTCATGTGGCATTTCTAAAGAATGCCTCGATTGGTTGCGCCCGGCAGCAGGTGAAAGTAGCGAGTTGTTAAAAAATGGCGGGTTACAAACAACTAAATCATACAGTTGGTTTCCGGATGACATGAAATCCTGCAGAGAAATATTCCTGACGTTCAGCCGCCCTGTCCATGGACAGCACAAAGCATTTTCATTGGCTTGGCCGGCAGCAGGAGGATCGATCTCGATGGCATGCACGATTACTTCTGATCGTTGGGCGAGCATCAGCGCAAGAACACCCGATCCGGTACCGATATCCAGGATTTGATTTACTCCGGTTATGCTGCACCAGGCACCAAGCAATACAGCATCAGCACCAACCTTCATCGCGCAGTTATCGTCGGAAATACTGAATTGTTTGAATCGGAAAGCCATTGGAAGGCGGATATTTAATTTATGTCGGACCAGAAGGAGCCAGGAAAGAGTAAGAAAAACAATTTAAAATTCAAAATGCAAAATGCAAATTATTGATATGAATTATATTCTGTGATATACAATAACTATTATTGGCTTTTCTAAAAATAATAAGGTGATTTCAGTTATCTTTTGAGGTTAGAAATAAAAATTTCAAAAACTCATTCAAAAATAATTTATTCCTATAATCTGTATGTTCAATTTTGCATTTTTAATTATACATTTTGCACTTTCTACTTAAAGATAAATGTCGATCAGCCCTTCCGGCGCTTCAATTTCGATCTTCCTGTTTTCGCGATCTACCTTTTGGATAATATCATCGGAAATGGGCACCAAAATCTCTTTATCTCCATGCCTGATCTGCATGATGGCCTGATGCTGCAGGTCGAGAACGTCTTCGATAATACCGATCGGGCCTTTCACTTTATCGATCACTGCAAATCCATTCACTTCGTGGTAATAGAATTTATTTCCCGTAAGTGGCGGCAAATAACTTAATGGAAGAAAAAGCAGGGAGCCAACAAAAAGTTCCGCATCGTCGGTTTCAATAACATCATGCAGGCGGACTACAGCCTGCTTCCTGGGTCTGAGTTGGAAGCTGTCGATAGAAAATGGAACCAGGTTCTCATTCAATTTAATGAAAACTGATTTCATTTCGAGGTAGCTCTGTGGATCATCTACATCCAGGTAAAATACAACTTCTCCTTTTGATCCGAAGGTCCGGATTATCCTGCCAAGGCAGAAGAGATTATTGTAATCCATGCCGGTCGCTATCTTATGTTTGATCGCAACAGATGCGAATCTTATAATACCCGGTAATTAAGCAACAGGCTTGTCTGCTTCCGGCTCTTCAGCAGGTGTTTCATCAACAGGCTCTGCTGCAACTTCTGCAACAGGTTCTGCTGTAACTTCAGCAACAGGCTCTGCTGTAATTTCAGCAACAGGTTCTGCTTCAACTTCAGCAACAGGCTCTGCTGTAACTTCTGCAACAGGCTCTGCTATAACTTCAGCAACAGGTTCTGCTATAACTTCAGCAACAGGTTCTTCTGCAGCTTCTTCAACTTCCGCAACAGTTTCTTCAGCTACTTCAACAGCAGCAGCACTAGCCAATGCTTTGGCTTCTTTAGCAAATTTTTTTGCCAGGGCCTGGGATTTGGCTTCATTTACCTTAGTTTCGGCTTCCACACGCTTTTTATCTTCAGTTTTAGCGCTCAGAAACATTTCCCTGGAAGCATGCAGGATTTTGTCGTCCTTGGCAACTTGCCATTCGTTAAACTTAACATCAGCCTGTTCCTGTGAAAGGGCGCCTTTAACAACTCCTTTGAGAAGGTGTTTTTTGTACATTACACCTTTGTAATGAAGAATGGCTTTCACTGTGTCGGTGGGTTCAGCGCCCGAAGTAACCCAGTAAAGAGCTCTTTCGAAATCGATTTGGATTTGGGCTGGTACTGCAATCGGGTTGTAGGTGCCAATTTTCTCTATGAATTTCCCGTCTCGTGGTGCACGACCATCCGCAATTACTATATGATAAAAAGGTTGTCCTTTTTTACCATATCGTTGTAATCTGATCTTTGTTGGCATTGTTTAAATGTAAATTAATGATTAATTATGATGGTTAGGCTCTTGTAAGCGATGAATTCTCAGGCATTTGCCTTTTTACGCAAAGGTTTATAAAAGCGGGTGCAAAGATGTGAAATATTTTCGGAAAAACCTGCAATTCCGTGAAATATCTTAGCATTTTATGCTCCGGACCAGTACTTTGCAGGTTAAGGTAGCTGCATTTCAACAGGATATTCGAACTTCAATGAATCGGGAGGAATAGAATCAGCCGGCAGTACAAGCGATTTGGCTAATCCTTTCAATTCAACCTGAGGCAAAAGCCCATCAAAATCTTCCTGTGCAATGAGTTCTTTATGAAGCATTTTTTCCGACATAAGTTTATAGTACGAGGCCAGGAATTCGCGCAGGCGGCCATCCTGGTCAAAGGAATACCTGAACCATTTGGGATGGGGTACAATACTGGCCATATATATAGCCTCAGCCAACGAAAGTTTCGATACATCTTTTCCGAAATAAAATTGCGCACCTTCGTTTACGCCGTAAATCTTGGGTCCCATCTCGAGGATATTGAGGTAAACTTCGTACATCCTTTCCTTCGTTGATAAGCCGTTGTTTTCTATCAGCCAGACAATAAGCACCTCTTCCAGCTTGCGTGTGATGGTTTTGTTCCGGTTAAGGAAAACGTTTTTTACCAGCTGCATGCTTATGGTGCTCCCACCACGGGCAAACCGGCGTTCTTTTAGATTGGTGATGATGGACTGGCGAAAAGCATCGGACAGGAATCCGTGATGATTAAAAAATTGCCCATCTTCGGAAGTCATGATGGCATCCTTCAGGTAAGCAGGGATGACGTCCAGGGTGCGGAAATTAGGATTCGATGGACCAATTTCGAAAGTGCGGACAGGAACACTTTTTTCGTAGGCCGTATAAATGAACGGCTCATTCATTTTACTGAGGTTGGTTTTCCCAAAACTCAGGATCCTGAAATGCTGTTTCTCCAGGCTTGAGGAGAAAACCAGTTCGTCAGGCAGGGCTAAGTCTACCCTAAACTTAAGGTGGAAACCCAGGTCGCCGCTGGTTTTAATTCCTTCGAGATTGTAAAATAAACCTTTTGGCAGCGATTCGAAAAAATCATTCGCATCGAAATGCGGCTTATTGAGTATGATGGTGATTTGCTTACTTGGCTCTGCCCTGTAAAGTAAATATGGATTTATCTCGATTTTATTGAAGATAAACCTGCTGACGCTGTCGAGTTCGATATAATCCGGGCCTATATTGACATGGTAGTCAGCAAGGCCATGTCCAAAAATTACGTCTTCGCTGCTGATACGCGGCTGGTTTATCACCAGGTTGCTGAGTGATGAAATCCCGCTCACCGTAAGAACATTATCCGCAATGCCGGTGCCGGCCAGGCTGAAATGCAGCGTATCGAAGGCGATACGCGTATCCCAGCGCTGGTCGATGTAAGGTAATACAACCTGCTGATTGTTACGGGCAAACAATTTAAACCGGGCTGAACGGTTTCCTGCATCAAGGTTACCTTGCAATACCCACGGCGTTACTTTACCATTGTCTGTTTCCAGGATCAGGGTTTGAAATAGGTGGTCGGAAATAGTCAGTTGTTTCATGTAAAATCCAAACCTGTTGGAATTCAGATTTGCCTCTAAACGCAGATTATTAATGGTAATAGAAGAGGGAATTTGGTTGAACATAGCGCTGAGCAGGCGATCGGCACGATCGGCATAATCGACTGGCTGATTAGGTTCAGCTAAGGTATCAGTAGTTTTTTTACGGGCGTCAGGCAGAAACATATAATTGGTCGTGCTATCGTGTCGCACAAAATTGAACCATACATCCTTCACTTCCAGGTTTCCAAGGGTCAGTCTGAGCCGCAGTAACTTCCATATTTTGATATGGGCATGAAGGTGCCCGATTTTCATCAGCGAATCGCCTTTTGCCGGTTTCAGGGAGATGTTGTTAAAACTTATGCCTGAGATGCCATCGAAAGCGAATGAGCCAACAGCAAGCCTGGCCTGATAGTGTTGGTTGAAGCGGTGGATGCGCCGGTTAATAAAACGCTCCATTAACGAATGCCGGAAGATCATCGCCAATGCCAAAAAACCAAAAAATATTACCAACACTATCAATGCGGCTTTCTTCAGCTTAGGGGAGATGGGTATTTTCGGTTTTTGCAGTTTAATTCTCATAATATGGGCAGCAAAGGTAAATATTAGTTGATCCGGATAACTTGTGAATAGTTTTCAACACCAAAGGAAAGCGAAGTGTTTTTGACTAATTTTATCCGGCAGATCATTTTTATGTAAGTTACTGATATTCAGTTATACCACATGCCTTCTTTTTCACATTTACATGTACACTCCCAATATTCTATACTTGATGGAGCCGCCGATATAGAACTGCTTCTCAAAAAAGCACAGGCCGATAATATGCCAGCCCTGGCCATTACCGATCACGGAAATATGTTTGGCACCTTCGAATTTGTTGCCAGAGCCAACAAGCTCAATAAAGCAAATCCTTCGGCCCCTGTAAAGCCTGTTCTGGGATGCGAATTCTACCTGGTAAGCGACAGGCATAAAAAACATTTTACCCGCGACGATCATGACCAGCGTTTCCATCAACTCCTGCTGGCTAAAAATGCCCAGGGCTACAAAAACCTCGTGAAACTAAGCTCACTTGGCTTTACAGAAGGGTATTATTCCAAATATCCCCGTATCGATAAGGAGCTGATTTTGAAATATCATGAAGGCTTGATCGCTACCACTTGCTGCCTGGCGGGCGAAGTACCCCGTGCCATCATGAACAAAGGTTCCTCAGAAGGTGAAGAACTATTTCGCTGGTGGCTCGACCTTTTCGGCGACGATTATTATATCGAAATACAGCGACATGGTATTCCGGATCAGGAAAAGGTGAACCTGGTGCTGATGGATTTTGCCGTCCGCTACAATGTGAAGATGATTGCATCCAACGATTCGCATTACGTGGAACAGGCCGATTACAATGCCCACGACATCCTGCTGTGTATCAATACCAACGAAAAGAAAAGTACACCTTCCAACAGGGATTATGGCGACAATGAAGAATCGGTAAAAGGCCGGCGATTCGCTTTCTACAACGACCAGTTTTATTTTAAGACTACGTCGGAAATGAATACGTTGTTTCATGACATTCCTCAGGCTATCGACAATACCGGAGAGATTGCTGATAAGGTGGAATTCCTTGAGTTGAAAAAGGATATTCTGCTGCCGCATTTTGTCATCCCCGATGGGTTTGAATCTCAGGATGATTACTTGCGTGATATGACTTTTAAAGGAGCCTTGGATCGGTATAAAGAAATTACCCAGGAAGTAGAAGAGCGTATTAATTTCGAGTTGTTTACGATAAAAACAATGGGTTTTGCCGGCTACTTCCTTATTGTTTCTGATTTTATAAAGGCTGGTCGGAACATGGGCGTGTTTATCGGGCCTGGTCGGGGATCTGCAGCAGGTTCTGTTGTTGCTTATTGCCTGGGCATTACCAATATTGATTCTATTAAATACAGTTTGCTGTTTGAGCGGTTCCTCAATACTGACCGTAAGAGCATGCCTGATATTGATACCGATTTTGATGACGATGGACGGCAGAAAGTAATTGATTACGTAGTAGAGAAATACGGCAGGAACCAGGTAGCCCAGATTATTACCTTCGGAACAATGGCTGCCAGGAGCAGCATAAAAGATGTGGCCCGCGTGCTTGAAGTGGATTTGTCAATTTCCAATGAAATGTCAAAATTGGTGCCCGAAAAGCCTGGTATCAAGCTAAAGCGATTGCTGCTGGCGCCAATTGATGGCGATGGTGGATTAAAGGATAAGGAGAAACTGACGCCCGAAGAGTTGGATGGCGTGAAGAAATTGCGCGATATGGCAAATGGTAGCGACATTCGTGCCCAGGTAATCAAGGAAGCCCTTGTACTGGAAGGAAATGTGCGTGGTACCGGCATACATGCCGCCGGTGTCATCATTGCTCCAAGGGAGCTAACGGATATCATTCCCGTGGCTACTTCCAAAGAATCTGATTTGCTCGTAACACAATACGATGGCAGGCTGATTGAAGATGCCGGTGTCATCAAGATGGACTTTCTGGGTCTCAAAACCCTTTCTATCATCCGCGACGCCATGGCGTTGATCAAAAAACATCATGATGTAACAATCGATATCGACAATCTCCCGCTCGACGACAACAAAACATTCGAACTCTTCCAGCGGGGTGATACCAACGCCATCTTCCAGTTTGAATCTGGCGGAATGCAAAAATACCTGAAGGAACTCAAGCCCGATAAGATTGAGGATTTGATTGCCATGAATGCGCTTTTCCGGCCTGGACCAAAAGAGTATATTCCAAACTATATCCTGCGCAAATTTGGGAAACAAGCAATTCATTACGACCTCCCTGCAATGGAGGAAATACTAAAAGATACTTATGGAATAACCGTATATCAGGAGCAGGTGATGCTGCTTTCTCAGAAACTGGCCGGATTCAGCAAAGGAGATGCTGACACATTGCGGAAAGCAATGGGCAAGAAGAACATGGAAGAATTGAATAAAAAGAGAACCTTGTTCATGGAAGGATGTAAAAAAAATGGTCACGATCTCAGGATTTGCGAAAAGATATGGACCGATTGGGAGGCGTTTGCTGCCTACGCCTTTAATAAGTCTCATTCTACATGTTATGCTATTGTCGCCTACCAGACTGCTTATCTCAAGGCACATTATACGGCCGAATTTATGGCTTCCACGCTCACGCACAACCTGAGCGATATTAAGAAAATCACTTTCTTTATCGACGAATGTAAGCGGATGAATGTTAAGGTTCTGCCTCCTGATGTAAACGAATCAGACCTTAATTTTACCGTAAATAAGAAAGGAGAGATACGCTTTGGAATGGCTGCTGTTAAGGGCGTAGGCGAAGTTGCCGCATTAGGCCTTATCGACGAGCGGGAAATGAATGGACCTTTTCGTAATATTTTTGATCTCGTAAGCCGTGTAAATCTGCGTTCCGTGAACAAACGCTGCCTCGAAGCCATGGCGCTTTCCGGTGCTTTCGATGGTTTTGAAGGAACACATCGCGCCCAGTACTTTCAGAAAGATCCTCCGGAAGATATCATCTTCCTCGAAAAAGTAATTCGGCATGGTAACAATCTTCAGGCAAAAAAGCAATCTGCGCAGGCTTCTCTTTTTGGTGAAATTGTAGAAACGGAAATGCCTGAAATACGCTTGCCGATATGCGAGCCCTGGTCTTTTCTGGAGCAGTTGAAAAATGAAATGGATGTGACAGGATTTTACATGTCAGGTCATCCACTCGACGATTACCGCGATGCAATTGAATTTTTCTGCAACACGGCACCAGGTGATATCAGGGATGATCTTGCGAGTTTCAAAGGAAAAGATATAACGATGGCTGGTATCATAAACATGGCTCAACATAAGATGACCAAGAACGGCAAGCCAATGGGTAGTTTCGTGCTCGAAGATTTCAGCGGCTCATTGCGATTTAGTCTTTTTTCGGAAGATTATCTCAAGATGAGACATTTTCTGGTCGATGGAACGACAATTCATCTGAAAGCACGTGTGGTAAACAGATACAATCAACCCGATCAACTTGAGCTGAAGATAACCCAGATGACCCTGCTGGCAGAGGTTATGGATAATTTTCCAAAACAAGTTACCCTGTTCTTACCTTTAGAAGATATTGATGAATTGTTTGTGAGTACCGTTGCCGGACTGGTAAAAACAAACAAAGGGCATAGTCCGTTTCAGATTATAATTACCGATAGAGAATCGCAAATAACACTGGAATTGCAGAGCCGTCAGCGTATTGTATGTGCGGGGTTTGTAAAGGCATTGCGCGGGTATAACTCAGATTTTCAACTAAAAGTAAGTTAATAGAAGTTGATATGTAAAAACGCTATATCACTCAGGCAACTTTGCAAAAACGTGTATCTTTGCCAAAATACCTAATATATCAATTGTTTTAAAAATAAAATATTATGGCGCTGCAACTAACCGATGCAAATTTTGATGAAATGGTTCTGAAGGCTGATAAGCCTGTTATTGTTGACTTATGGGCCGAATGGTGTGGCCCGTGCCGCATGGTTGGACCTATCGTAGAAGAAATTGCCAAAGACTTTGAAGGCAAAGCTGTGGTAGGCAAACTCGATGTGGACAGCAATCCAGGCATGACCAGTAAATATGGTATCCGCAATATTCCAACCATTTTGTTCTTTAAGGGTGGCGAAATTGTGGACAAGCAAGTTGGCGCTGTTCCAAAATCGGTCCTGGTTGCCAAACTTGAAAAACTGCTTTAATTACTGTTTTAGAAAGATACAGCGCATTCAGTTTGACTGACATCAATACAGATAATTTTCCTGCAGGTGAGTGGGAAGCGTTTTTGTGAACCTCCGCATTGCTGCTGTTTTGGCCAAAGCTTAAATCAGACTTAAATTTTTGAATTAGTTATGTCCTATATTATCGACCAGCAAAAGCTTCAACAATTCGGATCGCTCGAATTTCTGGCAAGGCAGGTAGTAGAAGGCTTCATTACAGGCCTGCACAAAAGCCCTTTTCATGGTTTTTCGGTGGAATTTGCTGAACACAGGCTGTACAATGACGGAGAATCCATTAAACATATCGATTGGAAACTCTATGGACGTACGGACAGGCTGTATGTAAAACGCTTTGAGGAAGAAACCAACCTTCGCTGCCAGCTGGTAATTGATAATTCCTCGTCAATGTACTTTCCCCAGCAGGAAAAACTTTCGGTCGATCATCCGAATAAAATTACATTTTCAATTTACGCTGCTGCAGCAATAATGCAATTACTACACAGACAGCGCGACGCCGTTGGGTTGAGTATCTTTTCGGATATGGTTGAAAAGCATAGTCAGGCGCGCTCAAGTACAGTACATCATAAATTTCTCTTCACCGAAATGGAAAAGATGCTTCAGCCATTGCCAGTAGAAACAAGGAAGAACACACATACCGCTGAAGCGCTTCATTTTATCGCCGAGAATATCCACAAACGCTCACTCGTAGTGATTTTCAGCGATATGTTCGAAAGTGGACATGCCGAAGAAATCTTCCCCGCATTGCAGCACCTGCGCTACAACAAACATGAGGTAATTGTTTTTCATGTGGTGGATAAGCGTAAGGAAATCGGATTCGAATTCGAAAACCGCCCTTACCGCTTTGTTGACCTGGAAACAGGGGAGGAGGTGCGTGTGCAGCCACATGAGGTAAAAGCAGAATACCTCAAAGCTATCAATGCATTTGATCATGAACTGAAACTGCGCTGTGGTCAATACCGTATTGACCTGGTAGAAGCAGATATCAACAGGGGGTTCAAACAGGTTCTGCTGCCGTACCTTCTAAAGCGCGAGAAACTTTATTAATGGCACTACTCAAGTTTCATTTTAAGCAATAGTATTCTTCTATCACGTTGAATGGTAAAAGCCTGTTTGCCGGTAAAAATCAATCCGGTTTGTCAAAATTGTTCATATACCTTACAATCCAGTTTTTCTTGCGAATGATATATGGTGTAGGATGTGCAGGACTCCATTTGCGCGGGTTGGGCAACACCGCTGCTATTAGCGCTGCTTCGCCCGGCGTCAGATATTTTGCCGGTTTGTGAAAGTAGGTTTGCGATGCCATTTCAGCACCGTAAATTCCATCCCCCATTTCAATTACGTTCAGGTACACTTCCATAATCCGTTCTTTGCTCCAGATAAGTTCAATAAGCCCGGTTAAGTATAGTTCCAGTCCTTTACGCAGATAGTTTCGGCCAAGCCACAGGTAAACGTTTTTGGCTGTTTGCTGCGATATTGTGCTCGCACCTCTCAGTTTTTTGCCGCGCTCGTTCAGCTTCCTGGCTTTCACTATTGCGGCAAAATCTACACCGTTATGTTCCATAAAATTATTATCCTCCGATGTAATCACTGCTTTTACCAGGTTAGGCGAAATTTCGGAGAACGAAACCCATTGCTTTCTCATTTTGAGTTCCTTGCCATCGGCTAATTGTCCGATTACACGCATAATCATGAGTGGCGTAACAGGTGGCGCAACAAAGCGGTATATAAAGGTAATGATGATTGTGGATAAGAAAAAGAAAACAGCTCCGATTTTGAGTATTCTGAAGAGCCTGGAGAGGAAGGCGTGATTCTTCTTTATCATTTCGTTGAAAAGTCTTTAGCGACTATACCTGTAGCTGGATAAATAATATTTTGAAGATGCAAATGTATTAAAATATTGGTAAGTTTGCGGCTCCTGAATACAAACCAAACCCTGCTATTAATTGGGACTTATCGCTTAAATATTATGAGCAATTTCATCGGCATCCGCCACGAAGATAAATACGAGATGGAGCTAAGGGCTCCCCTTACCCCGCGCCATGTCGAACGTCTTATCGTCGGCAAAAAGCTGGATATCATCGTCCAATCATCTGCCAAACGAATATTTTCGGAGGAAGAGTACCGCCAGGCCGGTGCTATTATTGCCCCTGATCTTCATCAGTGCAACGTCATTTTTGGCGTAAAGGAAATGCCTGTTTCATTTTTCGAACCAGCTAAGACGTACGTTTTTTTCTCCCATGTTATCAAAGGGCAGAAATACAATATGCCTATGTTGGGCCGTATGATGGAGATGAAATGCAACCTTATCGATTATGAAAAAATTATTGATGAGCAAGGCAAGCGCATGATTTTCTTTGGTAGATACGCTGGCCTCGCCGGGATGATCAATTCCCTCTGGTCGTTGGGCCTTCGGTTGAAACATTTTGGTTTCGATACACCTTTTGCTAAAATAAAGCAGGCACATCATTATTCTTCCCTGGCCGAAGCCCGCAGAGTAATTTCTGATGTTGGCCAGGCTATAGCCGAAGGAGGTCTGACGGCCGATTTGCACCCTTTAGTATTTGGATTCACAGGATATGGCAATGTTTCGTCCGGAGCTCAGGAAATACTGGGTCTGCTGCCAGTGAAAGAAATATCCCCCGAAAAATTACTTTCCCTGAAGCAGCGTAAGAAATTACCGGATAATATTGTTTACAAGGTTATTTTCAAAGAAGAAAACCTTGCAAAGCCTGACGATCCGCATGCACGATTCGATCTGCATGATTATTATTCGAATCCGGATAACTATCATAGCCAGTTTGATAAATATATACCACGACTCAGCGTGCTTATGAATTGCATGTACTGGGACGACCGCTATCCACGCCTGATTACCAAGGATTACCTGGAGAATTTATTCTCTGCCGGACGTCCAAAGCTGACAGTAATAGGAGATATAACCTGCGACCCCGATGGCTCTGTAGAATGCACTCACCATGGCACTGTGATTGAAGACCCGATTTTCGTCTATAATCCAAAAACACGTCAGCCTACAATGGGTTATGAAGGTGAAGGCTTATTGGTGATGGCTGTGGATATTCTTCCCAGTGAACTTCCCCGCGATTCGTCCAATGGATTTTCTGATGTGCTGGTGAATTTTGTGAAGCCTATTGCAGATGCAGATTTCAGCGAATCTTTTGAAGATCTTGACCTTCCCCGGGCCATTAAAAGAGGACTCATTCTTCACAATGGCGAACTTACTCCGGATTTCAAATACCTTGAGAAATATGTTCTTGCTATGGAATAGTAATTTCGGATTTCGGATTTCGGATTTCGGAATTTGGAATTTGGAATTTGAGCTATAAAAGTGCTTCGATATAAAAGTAAATCTTAATAAATACAAACCCCAATGAAAAAAGTCTTGATCCTCGGTGCCGGAATGGTTGTAAAACCAATCGTTAGGCACCTCCTGAGCAAAGGAATGCAAGTTACCGTAGCCACACGCACCAAATCGAAAGCCGAAGAAATGATCGGCGGCCATCCCAATGGCCAGGCAGTCGCCTGGATTGTGGAAGACCAGCCAATGCTCGAAAGCATGATCAGCAGCCACGACCTCACAGTTAGCCTGCTTCCATACACACATCATATTATGGTGGCCAAGCACTGTATCAGGTTTAAGAAAAACATGGTTACTACTTCTTACGTAAAACCCGAAATGCAGGACCTTGATGCCGAAGCACGCGCTGCCGGTATCATTATCCTCAACGAACTCGGCCTCGATCCGGGAATCGATCACATGTCGGCAATGCGGATCATCGACACCGTGCATGCCAAAGGTGGCAAGATCGGAGAATTCTATTCGATTTGTGGTGCTCTGCCTGCTCCGGAAGCAGCAACTAATCCATTTAAATATAAATTCTCCTGGAGCCCCAAGGGCGTGGTTATGGCCGGTAATAATGATGCCAGATACCTGCAACATGGCAAAGAAGTGGATGTTCCTACCCTGGATTTGTTCAAAAAGCCGTTCCAGGTTAGCTTTCCCGAAGTCGGGCAGCTCGAGGTTTACCCAAACCGTGATTCCATTGCATACATTGATATTTATGGCATCCCCGAAACAAAGACAATGTTCCGTGGCACTTTCCGTTTCAAAGGCTGGTGCGAAACAATCGATGCAATGAAGGAGTTGAAGCTTATCTCTTATGATAAGATTGATATGACCGGAAAAACATTCGCCGGATTTATGGCCTTCCAGATTGGCGCATCCGATTCGGAAAATATCAAACAAAAGGTAGCCGCTTATCTTGGCCTCGATATAAATGACCATGCACTGAATGCCATGGAATGGCTTGGGTTATTCGATAACGCACCAATGAACCGTATTATAGATTCACCTTTTGAAGTTACTTCCGACATGATGATTGCCAAAATGGAACTCGGACGCGAAGAACGCGATATGGTTGTATTGCAGCATACTTTCCTTGCAAAATACCCTGACGGAAAGCAGGAAGTTGTGCGCTCGCGCATGCTCGATTTCGGCACTTTGGCAACGGATACTTCTATCGCCCGCACTGTTGCCTTGCCGGCAGCTATTGGTGTGGAGATAATCCTGAATGGCGACATCAGCGTAAAAGGTGTGTTCCGCCCCGTGATCCCCGAAATCTATGTCCCGATACTCGACGCACTTGAGAAACTTGGTATTCGCATGGAAGAAGAATATGGCCTTCCGGTGAGCGAAAATATAAGTTAATTTGCAATGCCTTTTAATGTTTACTTAACTTTACTTATGCAACTAAATTAAGGATCATTTTCTTTTATCTTAAGAATAATAAACGCAGATGCATATTCCGGATGATACATTTGATTATTAACCAATAGATATATGTATTATGAAAAGAGCAATTTTCTTTGCATTAGTGGGTTTTATGTGCTTGCAGACAGTTAAAGCACAGGAAAAAAATCATCAGCACACAAGATTCTTTTTATCCATGAGCATCGGCCCGGTGTTTGGGAAAATTACTGATGATGTAACCGGAGATCCAAATGGAGCTTATAAGATGGATATGAGTGGAACAGGGGCTGTATTTGATTTTAAGATTGGCGGAGCTATAAAGGAGAACCTGATAATACATGCAACGTTAATCTCCCAAACAATGCCAGGTCCAACAATTAAGTTATCGAACGAACCGAACAGTGTTAAAGCCACTGACCAATTAACTGTAGGGGAAGCAATGTTTGGCGGAGGGCTCACATATTATATTATGCCTCAGAATATATTATTATCCGGCTCACTCGGGCTAGGGAATTTTACTATTATTGATCAAACAAATGATCAGACAACTTCAACACAAAGGGGATTTTCGATGCAGTTGAAAGCCGGTAAAGAATGGTGGGTATCGAAAAAATGGGGGCTAGGGATAAGCGTAACTTACGGCAAAACCAACCTTACCAATAATTCCGGAGATCTTGTGGAAAAGCTTGACAGCAACAGATTCGGGATATTGTTTAATGCTACACTAAACTAATATTTCAACCATTTCAATTTCAGTATTTTAATTCCATTGATCTTCAATAAACTGCTCTTGTCAGGTATCCATCCTGTCGACGTAGTTTTATATCTCCAAAGTTTTTTCTAACTGTGAAGGTAGGCGGGCTGGACCAGCATGGATTTGGTTTGGCGTGGGAAAGCGTAATATATTATCATCTATTTACGTCCCATTCTTCTTAACTTAGTATTACATTTACGGCTTGAGCTAATTACGATGAATTCCACACTCTTCCACGCCATACTTTTTATCAACCTCGCCTGCCTGCTTTATACAATCGGAGTTTGGGCTGAAAAATTACAGCGAAAACTAAAATGGTGGCATACTGCCTTTTTCTGGTCGGGATTCATCTGCGATACGATTGGAACGGCAGCCATGAGCATATTATCCGGAAGTTTGTTCAGGCTCACATTTCATGGAATTACAGGAAATATTGCAATTCTGCTGATGTTGTTTCATGCTGCATGGGCAACAATTGTCCTGCTGAAAAACAAGGAAAAGCTAATCCTGAGTTTCCATCGCTTCAGCGTTTTTGTCTGGATAATATGGCTTATACCTATGATCTCGGGGATGGTGTTTGGGGCCACAAGGTAGGTGGAGATTGTCTGGCGATCCCGCATGGATATTTCACAGGATAATTCCCGCTGATAATCACGTCCCATGCCAACATTTGATGCTCTTGCCGGTATCATTTTCTTTACAAGTCTCTGAACCTGTTTTTATAGTTGTTAATAACATCGCAATCCAGCCCGGCAAAAGATTATTTTCCCCTGCGTTTCCATCATCATAGAAATAGAGATAAATTTGCCGGTATATTCCGGCAGAAGCTTTTGCAGGTAAATAGCGAAAAATACAATTATGGCAAACTTTATCAAATGGATTGGTGGCGGACTGGGTTGGGCGCTTGGTGGTCCTATTGGCGGAATCATTGGATTTCTCGCCGGAAGTATGTTCGATAGCATGAACGGCGCTGAATTTGCGTATAAAAATACTTCCGGAAAACCTGCAACCACCCCCGGTGATTTCAGCGTAAGCCTGCTTATACTTTCAGCAGCAGTAATGCGCTCCGACGAGAAAATCATGAAGTCGGAACTCGACTTTGTCCGCAATTTTTTTCTCAAACAATTTGGTTCAGTCTATACCGAACGGCAAATGATGATGCTACGCGAAATCCTGAAACAGGATATCAGCCTGCCCGAAGTTTGCCAGCAGATTAAGCAATACATGGATTATCCTTCGCGTTTACAGTTGCTTCATTTCCTGTTCGGTGTGGCATGGGCTGATGGTACCTATCACCTTAAGGAATTGGAAACGATAGAGCAGATTGGCCGCTTGCTTGGTGTGCGTCAGCCCGATTATGCTTCGGTCAGGGCCATGTTCGTAAAGGATACGACAAGCGCCTTTAGAATTCTGGAAATAACCCCGGAAGCAACTGATGAAGAAGTGAAGAAAGCCTATCGCAAAATGGCGCTTAAGTACCATCCCGACCTCGTAACCCATCTTGGTGATGATATTCAAAAGGCCGCACAGGGTAAGTTTCAGGAGTTAAATAATGCCTATAACGAAATCAAGAAACAGCGCAACTTAATTTGATTTTTTGATAGTATTGGTTTCATATGTTATTAATATCATTTCGGGGTTGAAAAGAAGACAGTTAAAAGGTGAATGACTACTGAATACAGTCGAGCGGTATCAGAAGATTTACAGCAATGGTGTAACCTTTCAACAAACATTGAGTCTAATGGAAAAAATAAAATTCATCCACCATGCAAAAGACATTCTTTAGTTCTGCTTTCTGGGGTATTACCATCATCTTTGTGGGTGTGGCGATGCTGCTTAGGAATTTCTTCGAACTTAATATTCCGGTTTTTACAATTATTGCAGCAGGATTCCTGATATTCCTTGGTATTCGTATGATTGCGGGTCATACGACAGGGACTGACGCCAGTAATTCTGCCGTGTTCAGCGAACAGAAAATGGGTTTTGTGCCAGGACAAAATAAATACAATGTTCTTTTCGGCAACGGTAACCTCGATCTGAGCAGGCTGGAACTTACTGAAAGTAGGTTAGTGGAAATTTCCTGTGTATTTGGCGAATTCAGAGTTGCCGTAAACCGCGATACCAACCTTCAATTATTTTCGAGTGCTGCTTTTGGCAATTTCACTGCACCCAGTCAGCAGTCCAATGCATTTGGATCGTTGGATTTTCGCTCACCAGACTTCGATCCAACAAAACCGGTTCTCACAATCAGGGCCGAAGTTGTATTCGGAAACGTAAAGATTTATTACGTTTAATACCCTGGCTTAACTGTTGCGAAACCTCAGGAATGTGCCAAGAGGAAGGCGTTTTTGATTTTTGTCGGCGAGAAATATCTCGCCGCTTTCTTTTTCAGCCTTTCCGGGGAAATAGGAATTCACAAGGTTTTCGAGCACCAGCGCCGAAAAGCCCATAGAATAGAGATTTGCCAGAAGAAAACTTTTAGTTGGTAAAAGAATCTTTTCGCACAATTGAATGAGTTCGTTCAGGTTTTCTTCCAAAATCCATTTTTCCCCGTCGGGGCCGCGGCCATAAGCCGGAGGATCGAGGACAATGCCATTATACATGCTGCCACGCCTTACTTCGCGCCGTACAAACTTTAGGACATCTTCTACTACCCAATGTATACCGGTTAGTCCGCTGGCTTCCATGTTTTCTCTCGCCCAGTTTATAACCGGCTTAACTGAATCAACATGCACCACTTCGGCTTCTGCAGCGCATGCCGCCAAAGATGAACCACCCGTGTAAGCAAAAAGGTTCAGAACTTTCGGCTGTTGCATGTTCATAGCCAATACTGCATCGTAGATATAATTCCAGTTTTCGGCCTGTTCGGGGAAAACACCGATATGCCGGAATGCAGTGAGGCCGAGCCTCAGCCTGATATTCATCTTCTTGTACTGGTATTGGATAAACCATTGCTCAGGCATATCTTTCCGTAACATCCACTGACCTCTTTCCGGATCATTCTTCTCTTTTTTGAACCAGGCTGTAGCCATTCGCTCCCATTCGTCCGACGGCAGTGAAGTATTCCAGATCGCTTGTGGCTCAGGACGCAGCAGGAAATAGGGTCCGAAGCGTTCAAGTTTTTCGAAATGGCCCGAATCGATAAGTTCGTAGTCATCCCAGGCAGATGGAGTGAGAAGTTTCATTAAAAGGCGTTAGAAAGTTAGGAAGTAAACTTAAAAGGCTTTGAACTTAGAGCCTTTCATCAATCAGGGCTTTATCAACAAATCCTTTGATATCGAAAACTACAGAATCAGCATTTTTCAGAGGCTTCAGATCCAGGTTCAAAAAATCGTTGTGTGCTACTGCGAAAATAATTGCAGCATAATCAGATTTCCCTTCGAGTGAAGAAATAAGATCAACACCATACTCGTGTCTCACTTCACCTGCATCGGCCCATGGGTCGTACACATCTACATTACATTCGAAATCCGCAAGTTCTCTTATAACATCTATCACGCGTGAGTTGCGGATATCAGGACAGTTTTCTTTGAATGTGATCCCCAATACAAGCACCCGGCTACCCGAAATGGTATGTCCTTTATGTATCATAAGCTTGATAACACGATTGGCAGCGTAAATACCCATGTTATCGTTAAGCCGTCGGCCAGCCAGGATAATTTCAGGATTGTAACCCAAAGATTGGGCTTTATGGGTGAGATAATAAGGATCTACGCCAATACAATGCCCGCCTACAAGTCCCGGAAAAAACCTCAGGAAATTCCATTTTGTGCCTGCAGCTTCCAGCACTTCCTGTGTATCTATGCCTATTCTGTTAAAAATCAGCGCTAATTCATTTACAAAAGCTATGTTGATATCTCTTTGGGAATTTTCAATAACCTTGGCTGCTTCGGCCACTTTTATACTCGAAGCCAGATGCGTCCCTGCCGTGATGATGCTTTTGTACAGATCATCAACTTTTTTCCCGATTTCGGGTGTGGAGCCGGCAGTCACTTTTTTGATTTTGGTTACCGTATGCACTTTGTCGCCAGGGTTAATACGCTCAGGAGAATAGCCGCAAAAGAAATCGACATTGAATTTCATACCACTGAACTTTTCGAGTACAGGCACACATTCCTCTTCTGTAGCTCCGGGATATACCGTGGATTCGTATATAACAATAGCTCCTTTACGCATCACTTTTCCTACCGTTTCCGAAGCCTTGATCAGCGGTGTAAGATCAGGGCGTTTATATTTGTCGATGGGCGTAGGAACTGTAATGATGAAGTAATTACATACTTTCAGGTCATCTGCTTTGCTGGTATAAACGAGATGGTGTGCTGCAGCCATATCCTCTTCAGATGTTTCGAGCGTGCGATCGTAACCTGTTCTGAGTTCTGCAATGCGCGGTTCGTTTATATCGAAGCCTGTAACCTTAAATTTTTTTCCAAATTCAACAGCTAACGGAAGGCCGACATAACCAAGTCCGATGAGTGCAATGTGTTTTTCCTGTTCAATCATCATAATCTGGTTTAGATAATTATTATTTTGTAATTGTGAGTTACTAACAAGTACTATTTATTAATGTTTTTTCTGTTGGCAGGTGATAGGTTAAATTTTTCGGGAAAGCGTGCAGCTTTATCATAATAAAAGGCTTCAATCAAAGCAAGGTCGGATTCATAATTGCCGGTAGGCACAACAATATCTCCCACCCCGGCTTCTTTCAGGTTATAATCCAGGTAGCCTAATATGATTGGAATCTTAGCGAGTAAGGCTATATGATAAAATCCACGTTTCCAGTGATGGTTCAGGCTGCGAGTACCTTCGGGTGCTATTGTAATTACAAAATGTTCTCTGTCATGGAACTCATGTGCCACACTGGTAACCACATTGCCGGCATGCCGTCGGTCTACGGCTATTCCGCCCATTGCCTTTACAAGTATATTTAAAGGAAAAGCGAAAGCTTCCTTCTTAATCAGGAAATGGACTTTTATTTTCAGAATAGCATAACCCAGGAATCCGATTACGAAATCCCAATTGCTGGTATGGGGTGCCATGAGAACGATGCAACGCTTTATATCTTCAGGGAAAGCTCCTTTTACTTTCCATCCGGCAATTGCATAAATTAATTTAGCCAGTAAATGTATCATCATCAAATTCCTAATAATTTGAAACTACGAATAAAGTGGAAAACGAAATAGCTGTGTTCAATATCGAGCCTCCGACACAGGCCGAAACAGGAACGTCATTTTCGGGATTACAAATCGAGTTCCAGATCGAGTTCCTTGCGCAGGTGTATCAAAGCTGGATTTTTAGCAGCAAGTGTAGCAAATTTATCCTGGTCAGTATAAGGTCTCCGGGCGTCTTCTGTTATCGTTACTGAGATTTCGAGCCTGATACTATTATTTTGCAACTTGTTCGATAAAAAACTCAACAGATCATTACGCTTGCTCAACAACTCATCTTCCTGAACTTTGTTATCAACTTTCAGGTTGATCGAAAAATCAGGATTTAGTTCGGGAATGCGCTTGGTGAGTGTGGAATAATAGTTGGGTGATTTTGTAATGAACTGATTGGCATAAGCAAGCCATGCCTGGGTCAGCTCGTGTGCTGTAAATGGCGTGTTCAGAGGTTCGGCTGCGGCCGATATACTCTCACTTTCCTCTGCACCCGGTGCATCAGTGTAATGCCCGATTCCTTTGATAGAGAAATTACCAGGAGGCATTGAAGCAGGGATATTTTGAATCGGTGGAATTTGTGTAAAAAGTTTGGTAAGATCAGTATTTATCTGATCTTGATAAGTTCTCGCTTGATCTTCAGCCTGTTGCGGATGCGGCTGTTCCATGCCTTTTGGCGGTTCAGGCTCAGGTGACGGCGGCTTAACCGAAACTGATTCTTGTGATGGCGAAGGAGATTGCTGTTGCTCATGCGTTTGAAAGGGTGCCGGAGCTTTATGAGGCACTGCAGAAACTGGTGCCGGATCAATAGGCGGAGGTTTCTTTTTATCTGATTCTGCGGGCTTGTTAGGTAATTCGCACATTTGCATCAGGGCTAATTCTACATGCAGCCGCTTGTTGTTCGATATCTTGTAACTGAGATCACATTTGTTCGAGAGGTCAAGTGCATACAGCAGAAAAGGTACGGAGCATTCGTTAGCCGATTTGATATAGCGCTGACGGATAGCATCACTTGTTTCAATCAATTTCACTGTAGCTGAATCTTTACACATGAGCAGGTTGCGAAGATGCTCACCCAAACCAAGTAAGAAGTGCTGACCATCAAATCCGTTTTCGATAATCTCATTAATTGCGATAAGCGTGCTGGATAGGTCGCCGGAAAGCAAATATTGCGTGATTTGGAAATAATAATCATAGTCAAGAACATTCAGGTTCTCGATTACTTTCTCGTAAGTCAGTTCGGTACCGCCAAAACTAACAATTTGGTCGAAGATTGAAAGGGCATCGCGGAGCGCGCCATCAGCTTTTTGCGCAATCGTATGCAAGGCTGTCTCCTCTGCATTCACGTTTTCGCTCCTGGCAACAAACGCAAGATGTTTGGCAATATCATCTATACCGATGCGTTTAAAATCGAAAATCTGGCATCGCGAAAGGATTGTAGGTATAATCTTGTGTTTATCTGTAGTTGCAAGAATAAATTTGGCATAAGCCGGTGGCTCTTCCAGTGTTTTGAGAAATGCATTAAAGGCCGCATTGCTGAGCATGTGCACCTCATCAATGATATATACTTTGTAGCGTCCTGATTGTGGCGGTATGCGCACTTGCTCAATAAGTCCACGGATACCATCCACCGAATTGTTGGAGGCTGCATCGAGTTCGTGGATATTAAAGGAAGATGATTCGTTGAACGAAATGCAGGAAGGACAGACATTGCAGGCTTCCATATCCACGGTTGGCTTATCGCAATTGATGGTTTTGGCCAGTATGCGCGCGCATGTGGTCTTTCCAATGCCACGTGGCCCGCAAAAAAGAAATGCCTGAGCCAACTGGTTATTCCGAATGGCGTTTTTAAGCGTTGTAGTAATCGACATCTGCCCAACTACAGTGTTAAAAGTTGAAGGCCTGTATTTGCGTGCCGAAACAATAAAATTTTCCATGCTGTTATCCGTCTGTCTGAGGCCAAAAATACAAACTTTTCGGCAAATTTGAGAAGCCTGACAGAAGCAACATGGCCATTTAGCAAAAATAATTATCTACCGCAACCTATTTGCGATTTCGGACATTTCTCTGCTCAGTTCACTTTCTATTGCTTTCTGGAATGATTTTCTATTGATTTCCATATTGACCGAGTTTTTGTGTATGTTTGTTTGATGATCATCACTTACGTATGTTACTGATCTACACACCACGGATTACGAATAGGCTATTGTACATCACTGGCTTGATAATCAGAGATTTGCTTGGTATTGAACTGGCTTTTACTTCACGTGAGGATGAATACCTTGATTGTGAGGGGCCAAAATTATGCTATGGGAAATGCCTGGCGGCTGGCGACCTTTATATTGCTTCATCTGGCCTTCTTTTCGAAACAGGTATTTCAGGAAGGGAGATGCATCACTTCGATTTCGGAGATTCAAAGGCATTTTTTCCAGTTTATGATACAACATCTTTATTCCCATTCGATATATTTTCAGCTTCATTCTTCCTCGTATCGCGCTATGAAGAATATCTTCCACATATCCGTGATATTCATGGCCGGTTTCCCGCTGAGGAGAGTGAAGCATTTAAGCAGGGATTTTTGCAGAGGCCTCTTGTGACCATCTGGGCAGTGGCTTTAAGGGAAATACTCGCTGCCAGGTTTCCTTCAATTGTTTTTCGCAAACGCACTTTCCGTTTCCAGCCTACATACGATATTGATGCGGCTTATGCATTCAGCCATAAGGGACTAACACGCACTTTAGGTGGTTTCCTCAAGGCCATACTGGCAGGTAATTATAAGGAACTGAAACAGCGGCTGCGGGTGTTACTGAATCTCGAAAGCGATCCCTTTGATACATTTGCATTACAGTTTATATGGCAGAAGCAATATGATCTTCATCCTGTTTATTTCATCCTTTTTGCCGATTATGGGCTTAATGATAAAAACATGCCCGTAAATGACCGCAATTTTCAAGCCCTTATCAAGGCAATTGCCGACCATGCAGAAGTAGGGATTCATCCTTCATATGGCTCCAATAAAAATCCGGTAAAACTCGCAACAGAAATTGCCAGATTATCCAAAGTTCTGCGACGCGATATCACCTGCAGCCGACAGCATTTTCTTAAACTTGAATTGCCTGCAACCTATCGCAACCTCATCAACCTGGATATAACTGACGATTATTCAATGGGGTATGCATCTCAACCAGGCTTTAGGGCCAGCATCTGCGATACATTCAACTTTTATGATCTGGACCTGGATACTGAAACCAAATTGCGCATTCATCCGTTTGCCATAATGGAAGGGACTTTTATTGATTATTTTGGAATTAAACCGGAACATGCTTACCCCCATATCGATCCAATGTTGTGTGAAGTAAAATCTCTCGGAGGAACATTTATAAGCCTATGGCATAATCAAACCCTGAGTAATGAAGGACTATTTAAAGGCTGGGTGACCGTGTATGAGGAATTACTTAAAAATGCTACTTCAGGATAATCTAATAGTTATTAAATCTGATAGGCTTGATTAGGTTTGTTAAATATGCTGATATTGATAAATCCCTGTGGGACGATTGCATTGAAAAAGCAATCAATGGCAAAGTCTATGGCTATTCGTGGTATCTGGATATTGTTTGCAGGGAATGGAATGCTTTAATAGAAGACGATTATGTCGCTGTATTTCCATTGCCATCAGGCCGGAAATTTTTCATTGAATATATTTATCAACCATTCTTTACGCAGCAGCTGGGTGTATTCTCTTGCAAACACCTGACCTCAGCAGTAGTCAGAGAATTTATCGATTGTCTGCCAAAGCGGTTCAGATACGTAGATATCAACCTGAATACGCTCAACAAATCAGGTGATCTTCACTGCAAACTAATTCCTCAACTCAATCACGAGCTCGACCTTATTTTCCCTTATCCGGATTTGGTTCAGAAATATTCACTGAATACACGTCGTAACCTCAAGCGGGCTCTGCAATCGGACATCTCATTGTCTTCATCGCTTACTCCGGACGAGATGGTAAGGCTTTTCAGGCAAAATAGGGGGAAACAATTAGCACACCTTACCGACGATGAATATACAATTCTGCTTCGGCTTATCTATGCTTGCATCCATCGGGGCATTGCTGAAGTGATCGGGGCATATAGCGATCACAACGAACTTTGCGCAGGGGCTATCTTTGTTCGAAGCCATGAAAAAGCTATTTTTCTTTTTTCGGCAGTAAATGCCGAGGCCCGCGCAAATGGCGCGATGTCGCTTATTATCGATCAATTTATCAGGCAAAATGCCGGTATCCGGTTAACGCTTGACTTTGAAGGCTCGAACGTTCCAGATCTTGCCCGTTTCTACAAAAGTTTTGGAGCCACAGCGCTAACATATCCGCGTGTAATAATCTCAAAATTACCCCGGGTGGTGGATATTGCTTTAAGAATCTTACGACGCTCAAAGGGAAGATCTGCATCCTGACCTTTTAATATCTTCGTCTGTTATTTATAGCGTAATAGTATAAACCTCAATAAAGACAAAAGATAAAAGGTTAAATAATTCCGGGAATTTATTAACTTTGCCAATAAACAATTATGATATTTTTGACAGTGTATTTTAATCCTGAAAACAAGGGAGACTGCGGATTATCACGTTCAGTTCAGTAATATTCACCTGATTAAACAAAACTTTTCTTTTTGCCTGTTTTCTGTGAAATACAACAACATAACATAAAAATATTTTTAACCAATGATCATAAACCTGGGTAGCCAACTTTCTGTATTAAACCAGTTTATCGCAGAATTACGCAGTGTTGAAATTCAGAAAGACAGTATGCGTTTTCGTCGTAACCTCGAGCGCTGTGGCGAAATATTTGCATATGAAATAAGTCGCAAACTTGCTTATGAAGAACAGGAGGTGATCACATCACTTGGTGCTGCAACTATTCCATTACTCAGGCAAAGTCCAGTTTTAGGAACAATTTTGCGAGCTGGTCTGCCATTCCATCAAGGGTTATTGAATATTTTTGATAAATCGGAAAACGCTTTTGTTTCTGCTTATCGCAAACATCGTAAAAATGGTGAGTTCACGATTAAGATAGAATACATTTCGGCTCCAGACCTTACCGATAGGGTGCTTATACTTTCTGATCCTATGTTGGCAACCGGACTTTCTATTTCGCTGGCTTACAAAGAATTAATAGCCAGAGCAAAGCCTTCGCACACACATATCGTAAGTATTCTGGCCAGTGCTGAAGGTGTTGAATATATGAAGAAACACTTTTCAAGTTCGGATGTCACATTGTGGGTCGGCGCCATAGATGATGAACTTACCGCACAGGCCTTCATTGTTCCGGGATTGGGTGATGCCGGAGATCTGGCTTATGGTAAAAAGATATAACCCTTCTTTCCTGAAGTACTGGCACTATTTTTGCACTATCTTATACATCCATTAAATTTATTTTTTACCGGAGAGACAAATTCCGACAAATTATTATTATAGAATTACTTTTTCTCTTAAAGTTGATCAATAAGTCTAGATTTAAGTTTATTTTATTGGGGTTTTAATTATGGTTTTTCAGATCGCTGCCTCCACTTTATTAAAATATCTATTGATAATGGCTATCAGTAGTATTAAATTTCTTATTGCTCCTGCTTTATCTTTCGAGATAGGCCTATCATTTCTCCAAACCTGGATTACCACTACAATTGGCGGATTAGCCGGCGTGCTATTTTTCTTTTACCTCAGTAAGGGAATCATAGTGGTGTATCAACGTTTCCTTGCAGCAACTGTATTACGGCTTATCCATCATATCACCACATATGCGCAGCAACGAAATCTCTTTCCAAAACCAGAAAAGCGCATATTTACGTATCGCAACAAATCACTTGTAAGGATTCGGAGGCGCTATGGTTTGTTAGGTATTATTATTCTTACGCCTGTTCTGCTTTCTATTCCGCTGGGCACTTTCCTGGCAATAAAGTATTTCCCCAGACAAAAAAATCTTCTTGCTTATCTTTCACTTTCTGTTATGGTGTGGTCATTTCTGATGTCGTCGGTCATGACTATTTTTTAATCTTTTCGATTCCTGAACCTGTTATAACTTTTTCGTCATACTGAGGTCGTAATATGATACAACCTTTATTTGTACATTTGCTTTAATAAAAGCATTGTGATAATGAACAAACTTGTAACCGAAAACATACGTATTTCCATTAACTCAATTCGCAGTCATCTCCTGCGCACAGTGCTTACCGTGCTAATCATATCTTTTGGTATAATGGCCCTTGTAGGCATTCTTACATCTATCGATGCTATAAAGTATTCTCTGAACGAGAATTTTGCCATGATGGGTGCTAACACATTTACAATCCGCAACAGAGGGATGCGCGTGCATATAGGCAACCATCGCAGCAAGGCAAAGAATTTCCGGCTGATTACATACCAGGAGGCCATGGATTTTAAAAAAGTGTTTTCTTTTCCGGCTTTCACTTCTATCTTCGTTTATGCAACACAGACTTCCACTATAAAGTTTAATTCAGAAAAAACGAATCCCAATGTGCCGGTAATGGGTACTGACGAACAATATATCAGCACGTCGGGTTATGAAATTGGCACAGGACGTAATTTTTCGCCCAACGAAGTTTTCTATGGTTCCCATGTAGCAGTTATTGGTACTGATGTGGTTAAAAAAGTATTCAAACACAACGAAAATCCCTTAAACCAATTAATTGCCATTGGCCCTGGAAAGTATAAAGTTATAGGAGTGCTCAAAGAGAAAGGGTCAAGTCTCGGAATGAATAGCGATAACTTATGCTTGTTACCGCTCAATAATGTGCGGCAGGCTTTTGCTAACCCCAATATGTCGTATTCCATAAGTGTCATGACATCTGATGCACAATCACTCGAACCGGCTGTAGGCGAAGCAACCGGATTGTTTCGTATAATACGCAAAGTTGCTGTTAATGAAGAAGATAGCTTTGATATTACGAAGAGTGATAACCTGGCAAATATGCTTTTCGATCAACTAAAGTACCTGCGTATTGCTGCAATTATTATAGGTGCCATCACTTTATTGGGAGCGGCTATTGGGCTGATGAATATAATGTTAGTTTCGGTATCGGAGCGAACCCGTGAAATTGGCATCCGCAAAGCTGTGGGCGCTACCAGGCGTACAATCAGAAACCAGTTTCTTGTAGAGTCGATTGTAATTGCTCAGTTGGGAGGATTGCTGGGTATTATCCTGGGAATAGCTATTGGAAACGGGTTGGCCATGGTTATTGGCAGTAAGTTTATAATTCCATGGCTGTGGATTATATCAGGAGTAAGTTTATGCTTTATTGTAGCGCTTTTATCCGGAATTCTCCCTGCCCTTAAAGCATCGAATCTGGATCCGATAGAGTCCTTGCGATACGAATAAGTTTCCAAATCTATTTTACCTGCTCACCGACTTTACAGCGATTAATTGGTCGTAAAGGGTTCCTTTGGCACGGTGATACACATAAATCGTATAACTGTTTTCTGTTTCGGAATGATTTCCTTCTATAAGTGCACATTCGGCGATTGTGCTTCTATTTGGCAGATAGAGGTATAGGTAATTGTAATAACCCTGCTTCAGATATAGCGTTGCTTCATATCGTTTTGCCTTGAAATTAAAGTTCATGCGCGAATCTTCGTTGAATTGCCATCCCGAAATTTGCCCGGTAATATACAAACTTCCTTCTGCCAGTGGAGATGCGTATGGAAGGTAAAAGTGAACATAAGCATAGTCAGCTTCCAATTTTGAATCGGTTTCATCCTCAGACTTGATTAAAAAACGGCCATCAATATCCTTGTCTGAAAGGTAAACTTTGAATGTCCTTCGGGCATCGGGCCAGAGGGTTATATGGTAGCCTGAGTCAGTAGCAATTATCTCACGTACATGCTCCGAAAGGTTACGCAGGCTTTTAATGCTGAAATTCCGGAATTCGTTACCTCCTTCAAAGGAATTGCTGCCATCCGTAAAGTTATAATCAAGTTCATCACCTTTAACAAGATAAGGTTTCAGATTGGTAAGCGCATTATCCCATCTGCCATTTTGCCGGACTACAACCTGAAGATCACGGAATGGCTCAGCTATCGGATATTGGTTTGTTAAAATACTAAAGCTTACATCTTGTCTGTAATCCTGTTCATCAATGATTGAAGTATTGCTTATTCTGGCGT
>Ga0315283_10000330_pt1 | contig 33814 bp, 23 predicted proteins | sample YL17G09_0_MG_FD_204541 | JGI IMG/M metagenome (GOLD analysis project Ga0315283, IMG submission 204541) | Sediment microbial communities from Yellowstone Lake, YNP, Wyoming, USA - YL17G09_0 | ecosystem: Environmental > Aquatic > Freshwater > Lake > Sediment | place: USA: Wyoming | collected...
GGTTGTGGAGCGCAGAATGTAGGTGGTCCGGGGCATGCAGGGATGCTCCGGCATGTCCAGCACGAACGACCGCTTCGTCCCCCCGCATTGTCCGCGAACCGATTGCGCCTACCACCATTGCGCCACCGGCTGGCACTGGACGCGCCACGGGACCTACACGCGCCAGTGTCAACCGCGGATCATCCCGCGTTACCGTTGTGGTCACTGCGGCGCCACCTTCAGCTCACAGACCTTCTCCACCACCTACTACCTGAAGCGCCCCGAGCTGCTCGAGCCGCTGTTCCATCGCGCCGTCGCCTGCTCCGGCTACCGCCAGATCGCCCGCGAGTCCCGCTGCTCCCACAGCAGCCTGATGCGCCAGGCCGCTCGGCTCGGACGCCACTGCCTGCTCCTGCTGGCCGAGGCGAGACAGGAGGAGCCCCTCGCGAAGCTCCAGGAGCCGCTGGTCATCGACGGCTTCGAGAGCTTCGCCTTCAGCCAGTACCACCCGCTCCACCTGCACCTGAACGTCGGCGCCGTCAGTCACTTCACCTACGCCTTCACCCACTCCCGCCTGCGCCGCAAGGGCCGCATGACCGTGCAGCAGCAGCGCCATCGCAGCGAGCTCGAGGCCGAGCACGGCCGGGCGGATCCCCGAGCCATCGAGCTCGACATGCTGGCCGCGCTGAAGGTGTCCGCGCCCCGGCCGCAGGCACTGGACGTGCTCTCCGATGAGCACCCGGCCTATCCGCGGGCGCTCAAGCAGTTGCCCGGCTACACCATCACGCACCTCTGCACCCCGTCGGTGCAGGCCCGCACCGTGAACAACCCGCTCTTCCCGGCCAATCGCCTGGACCTGCTGCTGCGCCACAACAGCGCCAACCACAAGCGCGAGACCATCGCGTTCTCCAAGCGTCACCAGGGCGTGGTCGAGCGGGCGGCGATCCTGCTGGCGTGGTCCAACTTCGCCAAGCCGGTCTCGGAGAACCACGATGCGGAGACCCCGGCGATGAAACTGGGGCTCCGTCCGGGCCCGCTCAGTCCGGCGGCCCTGCTGGGAGGCCGGCGCTTCCCCTCGCTGATCACGCTGCCCCGGCCCTGGGAGGAGTACTACCGCGGGATGATCGACACGCCGGGAATCGCCAAGCCCCGGCGCCACACGCTCAAACTGGCGTTCTGAAAAGCCGCGAGGGCCGCGGCTGGGTCGGCCACGGCCCTCGTCACCAACATTCTGCGCTCCACAACCTACTTCTCCTTGCGCCGCCGCCCGCGCTTCACACGCTTCACGCCGAAGATCGAGTCCAGGTAGGCGCTCACTTCGCTGCGCACGATGCCGGGGATGATCTGCCGCATCTTGTTCTGCACCTCGGTGCGGACCTGCGCGCCGAGATCGCCCGCGACCGGGCGGGCCACGACCGCGACCACTGTGGCCTTGGTCCCGCGCTTGGTCCCGCGCTTGTGCGTGACGCCGGACTTCTTCCGCCACGAGTAGTACGTCACCGGCGTGACGCCGAACTTCTTCTGGACCTGCGCTGCCGTGAGGTTCTCGGCCTTCGCCGCGGCGAGCACCTTCTCGCGCTGCTCGGCCGTGTACTCCATCCGCTTCTTGCGAGCCTTTGCCATGTGGCCTCCTGTTCCGAGGGGAGGGGGAAATATGCAACTGGGGACAATAGGCCATATCCGCGATCAGGAGTCAATGGTAGATAGTAGGCGAGTTGACCTTTGCACTACATTCGGGATGCGGGATGCGGTGCCTCAAGTGATGAATACGAAGCCGCAGCCCTGGATCATCACGAAATCGCGTCAGCGCGTCGCTCCGGGTGGCGCTCCGGGTGACGCTGGCGCACGGTCGGCAAAGCTCATAGACTCCACCCCGGTCCTGTTCCTGGGGTGCCTCAGATACGGAACGCGAGATGGGCCGCGCGAGCGGCCGCGGGAGTTCCTCAATGAGTGATGCCACGCCGAAACCGCCCACGCACAGCAGCAGCGGGGCTAGCCTCCGACTCGAGACCCTCGAAGGCACGCGCCTGCGCTTCGGCGTGCGGGTCGGCGAGCAGGCCTTCGTGCTCGACAGCGGTCCCGAGGCCGAGGGCCCGAGCCCGGTGCAGGTGGTGCAGGCCGCGCTGGGCGGCTGCACCGCCATGGACGTCATCAGCATCCTGCGCAAGAAGCGCCAGCCGGTGACGGGCTACGAGGTCGAGGTGCTCGCCGAGCGCCGTCTGGACCAGCATCCCCGGATCTTCACCCGCATGGAGATCATCCACCGGGTGCGGGGCCGGGGTATCAACCCCGCGGCGGTGGCGGAGGCCATCGAGTTGAGCGACACCAAGTACTGCGCGGTGCACGCCATGCTGGGACCTGCGGTCGCTATTAGCAGCCGTTTCGAGATCACCGAGGAGTGACCGTGACCGAGTATCGAATCGAGCAGGACAGCATGGGCGAGATGAAGGTGCCCGCTGCGGCCCTTTACGGCCCGCAGACGCAGCGCGCGGTCGAGAACTTCCCGGTCTCGGGCGAGCCGATGCCGGCGGAGTTCATCCGCGCGCTCGGGCTGCTCAAGCAGATCTGCGCGCGGGTGAACGCCGGGCTCGGACTGCTCGATCCAGCCATCGCCGGGGCCATCGAACACGCTGCCGGCGAGGTGGCGGCGGGGAAGTGGGACGCCGAGTTCCCGGTGGACGTCTTCCAGACCGGCAGCGGCACCAGTACCAACATGAACGCCAACGAGGTGATCGCGCAGCGCGCGGGCCTGTTCCTCGGTCGCAGGGTCCACCCCAACGACCACGTCAACCTGGGCCAGAGCAGCAACGACGTGATCCCAGCGGTGCTCCACGTCTCCGCGGTACTCGAGATCGAGCAGCAACTCATCCCCGCGCTCGAGCACCTGCGCGCTGAACTGGCGCAGAAGGCGCGGGCGTGGGAGCACATCATCAAGACCGGGCGCACGCACCTGATGGACGCCACGCCGATCCGGTTGGGGCAGGAGTTCGGGGGCTACGCCTCGCAGGTCGAGCACGGCATCGCGCGGCTGAAGGCCGTGCTGCCCGACCTGCGCGAGCTGGCGGTGGGCGGCACTGCAGTCGGCACCGGGCTCAACACGCATCCCGAGTTTGCCACGCGCGTGGCCGCGGAGCTTTCGAAGGTGGCGGGTACGGAGTTCCGCGAGGCGGCGAACCACTTCGAGGCGCAGGCTTCGCAGGACGCCGCGACCTGGGCGAGCGGTGCCCTGAACACCGTGGCGGCGAGCCTGATGAAGATCGCGAATGACATCCGGCTGATGAACTCGGGCCCGCGCTGCGGGCTGGGCGAGGTCGCGCTGCCCGCCGTGCAGCCCGGCTCGAGCATCATGCCGGGCAAGGTGAACCCTGTGATCTGCGAGTCGGTGATCCAGGTGGGTGCGCAGGTGATGGGCAACCACGTCGCGGTCACGGTCGGCACGCAGTGGGGGCAACTCGACCTGAATACCATGCTGCCGCTCATCGCCCGCAATCTGCTCGAGAGCATTCGGCTACTGGCGCGCGTGTCGCGCGTGTTTGCCGACAAGGCCATCGCCGGTCTGGTCGCGAACGAGGAGACCTGTCGCGGCTACGTCGAGATCTCGCCCAGCATGGCGACCGCGCTGAACCCGCTCATCGGCTATGACAAGGCCGCCGGGATCGCCAAGCGCGCGTTCGCCGAGCGCCGCCCGGTGCGCGAGTTGGCGCGCGAGATGACGGACCTCACGCCGGAGCAGATCGAGCAGGCGCTGGATCCGCGGCGCCAGACCGAGCCCGGCCTGGGGCCGGGCGGCGGCGCGGGCTGATGACGCTCCACCGAGCGGGGCGATCCAACGACGGGACGGTCGCGTGTGGCCCCGCGCGGGGAACGGGCGGATGAGCGCGTCCGGCGCGGTGCCGCCACCGCCCGGCGCGGGCGAACTGCCCACGCCCGCGGCGATGGCGACGCGACTCGCGGATGCCGTCCACCGCGTGAGCGGGGTCGCCCATCGCACCCCGGTCGCCACCTCGCGCACACTCGATCAGCTCACCGGTGCCAGCGTGTTCCTCAAGTGCGAGAACCTGCAGCGCATGGGGGCGTTCAAGTTCCGCGGGGCGTACAACACCATCTCGCGGCTGGCGCCCGAGGCGCTGAAGCGCGGCGTGATCGCCTACTCGTCGGGCAACCACGCGCAGGCGGTCGCACTGGTCGCGCGCATGCTCGGCGCCCCGGCGGTGATCGTGATGCCGAGTCACGCGCCGCGGCCGAAGCTTGCGGCCACGCGCGGCTACGGCGCCGAGGTGGTCTTCTACGATGCGCTGGGCGAGGAACGCGAGGCGCTGGCCGCGCGGCTCGCCATCGAGCGCGGGCTCACGCTGGTGCCGCCCTTCGATCACCCGGACATCATCGCCGGGGCGGGCACCGCCGCGGTCGAACTGTTCGAGGACGCCGGACCCATGGACCTGCTGCTGGTCCCGGTCGGAGGAGGCGGGCTCATCTCGGGCTCGGCGCTGGCCGCCGATGTGAAGTGCGGCGAACGCTGTCGCGTGATCGGCGTGGAGCCCGAGGCGGGTGACGACGCCTGCCGCTCGTTCCGCGAAGGCCGCATCGTGCGCATCGCGCCGCCCGTGACCATCGCCGACGGCGCCCGCACGCCCTGCGTGGGACCGCTCACGTTCGAGATGATGCGCCGGCACGTTGACGAGATGACGACCGTCCCAGACAGCGCGCTGATCGAGACCATGCACTTCGTCTGGGAGCGCATGAAGCTCGTGGTCGAGCCGACCGGCGTGCTGGGCCTCGCCGCATTGCTTACCGGGAAGGTGCGCGCCGGGGGCCAGCGCGTGGGCGTCATCCTCTCCGGCGGGAACGCCGAGTTGGCGCGCGTGGGGGAGTGGTTCGCGGCGGGCTGAGCCCGGCAACCACGGCTCGTGCGGCCGCGCGTGCAGAAGCGATTCGGCGGCGGCCTACGCGGCCTTGTCGCGGACAGGGTGCAGCATCGAGACCACCACGCTCGCGCCCAGTGTCGCCGCGACCGCGGCGAGTGCCACGAGGTTGTCGATCTTCCACGCCGTCTGCGCCAGCAGCAGCTTGGCGCCCGCGAATACCAGGACGATGCCGAGCGCCGGCTTGAGATAGCGGAACGCGTTCACCGCGCGCGCCAGCAGGAAGTACAGCGAGCGCAGACCGAGGATCGCGAAGACGTTCGAGGTGAACACGATGAACGGGTCGAGCGTCACCGAGAAGACCGCTGGGATCGAGTCGATCGCGAAGGCCAGGTCGGTCACCTCGACGCAGACGAGCACGATGAGGAGTGGGGTCGCCAGCCAGCGCCCCGCCTCGCGCACGACGAAGCGATCCCCGCGGAACCCGGCGGTGACCGGCAGCAGCCGCTTGAACAGGCGCACGATCGGATTGCTTTCGGGGTGCACCTCCTCGACGCGGTTCGAGACCATCCTGGCGCCCGCGACCACCAGCAGAGCGCCGAACACGTACAGCACCCACGCCGCTTCGCGCACCAGCGCGGTGCCGAGCAGGATCATCACCAGCCGCATGGCCACGGCGCCGAGCACGCCCCAGAACAGCACCTTGTGCTGGAAGCTTGCGGGCACGGCGAAGTAGGTGAAGGGCAGCGCGATCACGAACACGTTGTCCGCGCTCAGCGACAGCTCGATCAGGTAGCCAGTGAGGAACTCGACCGCCTTGTCCGGGCCGGCCAGCCGCCACAGGCCGGCGCCGAAGAGCAGCGCGATGGTCGCCCAGGCGGAAGTCCACCCGAGCGCCTCGCGCAACGAGACCGTGTGGCTGCGGCGATGGAACACGCCGAGGTCCAGCGCCAGCATCAGCAGGATGAATACGGAGAACCCGATCCAGGCGATGAGCGGTACGTTCAACAGAGCGGACCTCGGCGGTCAGGGAAGGGCAAGGGAAACATGCGGGACAGGACCTACCTTAGTCGAACAGGTTGCCGAGCACGCAAGCGCGAATTCGGTGGGTGAATTCGCCGGGTATCTGCCCCGTCGCGGGGGTGGATGGATGGGGCCGGGAAACAAGCCACCCGTTGGACGGAAGCTGCCCAGCCGGGGGCTGCGCGCCTCGGAGGATAGCCGGGCGGGCGGGGGAATCAAGGATGAAATGCGGCCGCTACTTGATCCCCGCCTTGGCGAGTGCCTCGCGTAGCACGCTCTCCTCGCGCGCGCCCTGGAAGTTCGCGCTGATCTTCCCGTCCTTGCGAATCAGCACTAGCGTCGGGATGGCGTTGGCCGGGTAGCGTTGGCTGGCCTCGCACGTCGGGGCGAGGGCGCTCGCCGGCCTGGGGTGGAATCAAGTCAATGGTGCGTTCGGACGAGCTGAGCGCAAGTCCGAAGCAGTACCCGCCGCGAGTCCTGCCGCGGTATGGGGCGCACTGCACGGGCTCAAAGCTAGACCGATTCTGTGCACGTCCGCGGAACTGATCGGAGGGCAATCCGATGACTCTTGAAGTCGACGACCCAGCGCCCTGGGATGACCCGATCGTGTCCGAAGTGCGGAAAGCCCGCGAAGCCATCTTCGCCGCGGCGGACTACGAGCTCGAGAGGCTCAGCCGGCGACTCCGGCAGGAGCAGTCGGATTCGGGAAGGCAGGTCGTGCCCCGCGCGCCGGGGCGCCCGAACCACCGTGGCGGCGAAGTGGCATGGAGTCTCGGATAACCATGGGCGCAAGTCCAGCCAACGCTGTGCGGTTAACTTGCCGACGGCGAAGCCGACCGACAGGCGCAGCCGCTTCAAATGCTCATGCCGCCCCGCGGAATCTTGCCACGGGCACGCTCCTGTCGGACGCGAGTTGACGCCAATGCATCCGAATGCGCTCGATTTCCTTCAGGGTATCGGCGGCGAGATAGCTCCCGCCGCAGTGCGGACGACCAATGACCGGCACCCCCTCGATCAGGAAGGCCGACCGTCCGCGGCCATAAGTTCTCGTCACCCTCCGAATCCGGGCGCCGCTCCCACCGCAGCCGTCGCAAGTCATTTGTCCCCAGAGCTACAGAGCATGGACCGTGATGAGCACCAGTCTCTCCGTCGGCCCGATCCTCGCAACCACCGTTGCTCGTGTCCCCGTCAAGGTGCGGCCCCGACCAGGTACTTCCACTCACCCGTCACGCGGTCCCTCTAGCGTTTCACGATCCTGCCCGTGAGAATACGGTGTTCCACGTCGAAGATGCTCACCCCGTCGGCCTCGATCTCGTCCGCGCCATGCACGGTCAAGAGATACGCGCTCGCCCTGATGAGAGCTCGCATCCGCTTCATCATTCGATCGAACGCCACCCACCCCCTCCCGTGGTTCTGACGCCGGCCTCACCCGCGATGACCCTGGCGATCTGTGCCCGGCCAGGGACGGCTACTTCATCCCCGCCTTGGCCAGGGCCTCGCGCAGCACGCTCTCCTCGCGCACGCCCTGGAAGTACGCGCTGACCTTGCCATCCTTGCCGATCACGACCAGCGTCGGGATGGCATCGGCCTGGTAGAGCCGTCCGGCCTCGCCCTTCGTGTCGAGCAGGATGGGCATGGTGTAGGGGTTCTTCGCGAGGAAGCCCTTCACGGTGGCGGGATCCTCGGCGAAGTTGACGCCGAAGACCACCAGGCCTCTGGCCTTGAACTCCTTGTAGAGCGCTTCGACGCGCGGCATCTCGATGCGGCACGGCCGGCACCAGGTCGCCCAGAAGTCGAGCAGCACGACCCTGCCCTTGTAGGACGCGAGCGAGACGGTGCTGCCCCTGACGCCCTTGAGCGTGAACGGCGGGGCGGGCTTGCCGACCAGCGGGGACGGGGTCCCGGCGCCGGCCTGCGGGCCGAACGCCTGCACCAACTTCGCGTCCGCCGGGGGGGCGAAGGCGAAGAGCGAGTCGGGCAGCGCCTCGTTCACACGGGCGAGCGTGAAGCTGGTGACCTGGGCCATCGTCATGTCCGCGCCGGTCGCGGGATTGCGCAGGCTGATGTTGATGCTGTCGCGCAGCACCAGCGCGCGGGCCTTCTCCACCCAGAAGGTGACCGTGGCGCGGGCGGTGCTGTCGGCGGCGAGCGCCTGGGGTGGCGTCATGTCGCAGTGCACCACCCAGCAGTCGGCCGGCGTGGCGCCGACCGTGATCTGCTGCTCGCCCGCGAGGTCGGCGGCCTTGAGGTCCTGGAGCGGATCGAAGTAGCGCAGGATCGGCGAGTTCCCCGACGGCTTCGGCATGCCCGCGCTGTCCGCCACGGTCTCCGCCGGTTTCTGCATGTACTGGTTGAGCGAGTAGATGTAGGTCGAGGTCTGCCTGCCGTCCGAGACGAGCAGCCCACCCTGCTGTGGATGGCGGAGATCCAGGCGCGTGCGCCCTGCGCGGTCGGCCGCCAGGACCAGCGGCACTTCGAGACTCTGGTCCGCGCCGCCGCTCATGCGGGTGTTCATCGTGCCCTCGAAGTGATAGCTCGTGAGAGCGCGATAGGCATCGCTCACCTGCTGGAGCAGGGCGCGCGCGTCGGGCGCCTGCTCGGCCCGCACCGGGCCGGCGAGGGTGAGGGCGAGCAGCGCGGCCAGGATGGGCTTGAGCATGGCGGGATTCCTCTGGACTGAGGTCGGTCGGTCGTCAGGTGGTGCCAATGAGGATACCCCGAGGGGGCGGGGCGCGTCCAAACCACGGTCGCGCCATGCCGCGTGCAATCAGTGGATGCGGGCGCGGAGCGCCCGGGGGCCGAACCCGGGGCGCCGTGCGCCTGCGCACTCCGTCGCGCGTTCGCTGCCTGCCGTTCAGGTCCCCGTGAGCCTGGCGAGCCCGGCTACGACATCGCTCTCGAGGTGCAGCCGCACGACCCGCCGGCCGCGCCGGGTCAGGACCTCGAAGTCCCCGGCGGCCTGAGCGCGGCGCAACATGCCGAAGCTGTACGGTTCGCCCGGGATCGGCACGTCCGGGCCCTCGTCCGCGGTGATCTGCAGGAAGAGGCCCTGGTCGGAACCGCCCTTGTGCAACTGGCCGGTCGAGTGCAGGAAGCGCGGGCCAATGCCGAGCGTGCTCACGAGCCCGGAGTGCCCGCACGTTGCGACGCGCACGCGCTGGAGCGCCTGGTCCACCGCGGGCGTGGCGTGCAGGTAGGCGAGCAGCGCAAGGTAGTCGCCCGGGCGTGCGAGCGACAGCAGTGCCGCGAGGGCTGCGCCGGGTTCGCGTGCGCCCGCCGCGCTCAGCGCCGACTCCGCCGGACCTGTTGCGTAGAGGCTCCAGCCGTCGCCCTGCGTCAGCGGGGCCTCCGCGGGGAAGTGGCCATCGGCGAGCGCGCGATCGAGCACGGCCTGGGTCGCGTGCTTGGCCTCGGAGACGTTGGGCTCGTCGAAGGGATCCACGCCGAGCACGGCCGCCGCGGCGGCGGTCGCGATCTCCCAGCGCAGGAAGGCAGCGCCGAGGTCGCGCGGCGACTCAAGATCGAGCAGCCAGGCGGGGCCGTCGCGATGCGCGATCGGTCGGCCGAGCGCGGGGTCGAGGTCGGGGGTCGCGACGAAGGCGCGGTCCGCGCCGGCGAGTATCGCGGGCCCGCACACTTCGCCGTCCACGGGCACGACGCCCTGGCCGTCCTTGCCGGTGCTCTCGGCGACGAGTTGCTCGACCCAGGCGCCGAAGGGCGCCCAGCGGGGACCGAAGGCGAGCGTGAGCTTGTCCTGGCCGGTGAGCGCGGCCTCGCCGATCGCGACGCCGAAGGCCACGCCCGCGCCGCCGGACGTGTCGCGACGGGCCTCGTCCAGTTCGCGCGCCGCACTCTCGATCAATGCGACGGGGCTCGCGCCGATGAGTGCCGCGGGCAGCAGGCCGAAGAGCGAGAGCGCGGAGTAGCGTCCGCCCACGTCGGGCGGGTTCAGGAACACCCTGCGATAGCCGCGTTCGGCGGCGCGGGCCGCGAGCGGGCTGCCGGGATCGGTGATGGCGACGAAGGCGCGGCCCGCGTCGGCGCCGCGCGCGGCGCGCGTCCATTCGAAGAAGTGCTTCTCGAAGGAGGCGACCTCGATGGTGCCGCCCGACTTCGAGGAGACCAGGAAGAGCGTGCGGCGGGGATCATGCGCGGCGGTGACGGCGCGCACCGCGGCGGGGGAGGTGTTGTCGAGCACGGTGAGTTCGAGGAATCCGGGTGCCACGCCGAGCATGCGCCGCATGACCTCGGGCGCGAGGCTCGAGCCGCCCATGCCGAGCAGCACGGCGTGGGTGAAGCCCTCGGCCCGCACCTCAGCCACGAAGGCCTCGAGCGCCGCGACCTCGTCGCGCATGCCCGTGGGCAGGTCGAGCCAGCCCAGGCGGTTCGCCGCGACCTTCTGATGCGCGGGGTCCGTGCTCCAGAGCGTGGCGTCCTTCTGCCAGAGCCGGGCGGCGAACTCCCCGCGACGCGCGTTGTCCCAGGCCGAGCCCACGCTAACCCGCCATCCGCGCGCGCTTCACTTCGAGCGTGGCGAGCAGGGACTCGAACGACTTCACGAACGCCATGACACCTTCCTCCTCGAGTTGGCCGATGAGGCCTTCCACCGGCACGCCCAGCTCGGGCAGGCGCCGGAACAGCGTGCGGGCCTCGTCCGCGCCGCGCAGCAGCCGCGGGTCGAGCACGCCGTGGTCATTGTAGGCCGCGAGCGTCTTCGGCGGGACGGTATTCACCGTGTCGGGGCCGATCAGCTCGTCCACGTAGAGCGTGTCGGAGTAGGCCGGGTTCTTGGTGCTGGTCGAGGCCCAGAGCGGGCGCTGCACCCGCGCGCCGCGCGCGGCGAGCGCGTGGAAGCGCGGTGCCTCGAAGACCTCGCGGAAGCGCGCGTAGGCCAGCTTGGCGTTGGCGACTGCGGCCTGGCCGCGCAGGTCCGCGAGTTCGACGTGTTCGACCGAGTCCGCCGGCAGGGTGGCGAGGCGCTGCTCGATCGCGGCATCCACCTTGTGGTCCACGCGGGAGATGAAGAACGAGGCCACCGAGACGATGGGCGCGAGTGGCTGGCCCTGGGCCTCGCGTGCCTCGAGGCCGGAAAGATAGGCTTCCATCACCTGCTCGTGGCGCGTGAGCGAGAAGATGAGCGTGACGTTCACGCAGGTGCCCTCGGCGATCAGCGTGCGCACCGCGGGCAGGCCCTCGGCGGTGGCGGGCACCTTGATCATCACGTTGGCGCGGGCCACCGCGGCCTTGAGCCTGCGTGCCTCCTCGACCGTGCCGTCGGCATCGTGCGCGAGCCGCGGGCTGACCTCGATGCTCACGCGGCCGTCGAGCCCGCCGCTCTGCTCGAAGACCGGCAGGAGCGCGTCGCAGGCGGCCTGTACATCCTCGATGGCGAGCGATTCGTAGAGCGGCACGCCGGCGAGATTTCGGGCGAGTCGCTCGCGGATGGCGTCGTCGTAGTCGCTGCCCTGGCCGATGGCCTGCTGGAAGATGGTCGGGTTCGAGGTCACGCCGACCACGCCCTGATCGCGGACCTGCGCGGCGAAGATGCCGGACTGGAGTTCGCGGCGGTGGATGTAGTCGAGCCAGACGCTCTGGCCGAGATCGAGCAGTTGCTGGGCGCGGCAGGGCATGGGATCTCCTGGGGCATGGCTGCGGGAGACCGCGCGGTGCGGCGCGGAACCCTGATAGAGGTCGGAGCATCAAAGTGCACTGATTCGCGGGCAAGATGCGCCCGGGCGAGGGCCTGACGCAAGGAGGCGCGCCGCGGGATGGCGCGGTACCCGGTAGTGGTGGAGGGCGAGCAGTGGCACCATGCGCTCGCCCTCCACCACTACCGGGTACCGCTTGCGCGGTGCCTCGCGCCCTCCTGTCGCCGTTTGATGCTCCGGCGAGCGGCCGCTACCATGCGCGTGTCACGCGAAGTTCAGGGCCGCCACCCCAGCCTCCCGCCGCCAGGTCCCTGGTTGGGAGCATCGCCATAGGACGGACGACATGGCAATTGTATCGAATCGCAAGCTCGAGGCCTGGGTTCAGGAAGTCGCCGCCATGTGCCAGCCGGAGAAAGTGGTCTGGTGCGACGGCTCGGCCGCGGAATACCAGACCATGCTGCGCCTCATGGTGCAGGCGGGCACGGCGCAGTGGCTCGATCCCGTGAAGCGCCCCAACAGCATCTACGTGCGCTCTGATCCGGCCGACGTCGCGCGGGTCGAGGAGTTCACGTTCATCTGCTCGAAGAGCAAGGAGGACGCGGGGCCGACCAACAACTGGCGCGACCCGGACGAGATCCGCCAGACGCTGACCGGGCTCTTCGCCGGCTGCATGGCGGGCCGCACGCTCTACGTGATCCCCTACAGCATGGGTCCGATCGGTTCGCCGATCGCCAAGGTCGGCGTGGAACTCACCGACTCGCCCTACGTTGTCGCCAACATGCACATCATGGCCCGCGTCGGCACGCGCGTGCTCGAAGCCCCCGGCGCCGAGGGTGAGTTCGTGCGCGGGCTGCACTCGGTCGGCGCCCCGATCACCTCGGCCACCGCGGCGGACACGCCCTGGCCGTGCAACGCGCAGAACAAGTACATCTGCCACTTCCCCGAGACCCGCGAGATCTGGTCATTCGGTTCGGGCTACGGCGGCAACGCCCTGCTCGGCAAGAAGTGCCACGCGCTGCGCATCGCCTCGGTGCAGGCGCGCGACGAGGGCTGGCTGGCCGAGCACATGCTGATCCTCAAGCTCACGGACCCGGCGGGCAAGAGCCTCTACGTCGGCGCCGCGTTCCCTTCGGCATGTGGCAAGACCAATCTGGCGATGCTGGAGCCGACGGTCGCGGGCTGGAAGGTCGAGACCATCGGCGACGACATCGCCTGGATGAAGTTCGGCGCCGACGGACGGCTCTACGCCATCAATCCCGAGGCCGGCTTCTTCGGCGTCGCACCGGGCACCAGCATGCAGAGCAATCCGAACGCCCTGCGCACGCTCGGCAAGAATGCCATCTTCACCAACTGCGCGATCACGCCCGAGGGTGACGTCTGGTGGGAGGGGATGAGCGACGCGCCCCCGCCTGCCCTGCTGGACTGGCTGCGGCGCCCGTGGACGCCGCAGAGCGACCGCAAGTCGGCACACCCGAACTCGCGCTTCACCGTGCCGGCGCGGCAGTGCCCGGTGATCGCGCCCGAATGGGAGGACCCGAAGGGCGTGCCGATCTCGGCCTTCCTCTTCGGTGGGCGGCGTGCGGCCACCGCGCCGCTGGTGAACGAGGCGTTCTCCTGGCAGCACGGCACGTTCCTCGGTTCGATCATGAGCAGCGAGACCACGGCCGCGGCGGCCGGTGCCCAGGGGCAGCTGCGCTTCGACCCGTTCGCCATGCTGCCGTTCTGCGGCTACCACATGGGGGACTATTTCGCGCACTGGCTCAAGATCGGCGGGGCGAGCACGCCCGAGAAGCTGCCGCGTATCTACTATGTGAACTGGTTCCGCCGCGGCGCCGATGGAGGGTTCCTGTGGCCGGGCTACGGCGAGAACAGCCGCGTGCTCAAGTGGGTCTTCGAGCGCGTGACGGGCACGGCCCAGGCCGTGGACACGCCGATCGGCCGGCTGCCCGCGCCGGGCTCACTCGACCTGGCGGGGCTCGACGTGCCGAAGGCGGACCGGGAGGAGTTGCTGCGCGTGGACGCCGAGCGCTGGCTCGCCGACCTGCCGCTCATTCGCGCGCACTACGAGAAGTTCGGTGCGCGGCTGCCGGCGGTGCTGAAAGAGGAGTTGGACGCACTCGAGCAGAGGCTGCGCGCGGCGAAGTAGCCAACGTGCCGCGGCGGATGCGCGGTGCGGTGGAGATCGAGATGCGACGCCCGTGGCGAATGGGCGCGGGCGTCGCGGCGTTCAGGCGCTCGCCAGTGCCAGCCGCGCGGCGCCCCAGAGCGCGGCGCGGTCGTCGCACAGGACCGTGACCGGGATGCGCGCCAGCACGGGGCCCAGGCGTCCCTTGTCGTGGAGGGCCGCGAGGAAGCCACCGGTGCGCAGCAGCGGCAGGATGCGCGGGGCGATGCCGCCGCCCAGGAAGATGCCGTTGACGGCGAGCGCCTTGAGGGCCAGATTCCCCGCCTCGGCGCCATAGATCGAGACGAAGCGCTCGAGCGCCAGCCGCGCTCGCTCGCAGGAACCGTGGAGCGCGGCGCTGCTCACGACTGCGGCCGGGTCCGCGGCGGCCTCGAAGCGGGCGGCGACGTTGAGCGATGCGTTCCCGCGGCCGGTCGCGGCGAAGAAGCGGTAGAGGTTCGCGAGCCCGGGCCCCGAAAGGATGCGCTCGTAGCTCACGCGCCCGTGGCGTTCACGGAGCCACAGCAGCAATTCGTCCTCGAGCGTGTCGCGCGGGGCGAAGTCGGTGTGTCCGCCCTCGGAGGCGCACGGCCGCCAGGTCTCGCCGTCCCAGATGAGGAGGGCCTCGCCCAGTCCCGTGCCAGCCGCGATCAGGGCGCGGTTGCCGGGCCGGGGCGTGCCAGCCTGCAACGTCTCGATCTCCGCGCCGTCCAGCAGCGGCAGGCCCCAGGCGGTGGCCTCGAGGTCGTTGATGAGCAGCACCGGGGCCCCGCCGAGTTCCGCGCTCAACTCCGCGGCGCCGATCTTCCACGGAAGGTTGGTGGCCTCGATGCGCTGCTCCACTACCGGCCCGGCGATGCCGAGGACCGCGCGGTTGGGAAGCCCGGGCGCGCCGGCCAGGAAATCGCGCACCAGGGCCTCGAGCGTGGCGTACTCACGGCTCGGCAGGCGGCGCTCGAGGACGGGAGCGCGCACGGAGGAGCCGGGCTCGTAGAGGGCAAGGTGGGCCTTGGTGCCACCGACATCACCGGCGAGGATCACGGGGGCATCCTAGTCAGCGCCGGGTGGGCGGGCAAGGGCGGTTGACGCCGCGCGCCGGCGCGGACAATATCGGTTGCGTCGCGCGGGTCCCGCGCCGTTCTCACTGGGAGAGACGTCATGAAACGCATCGCTGGTCTGGTGCTGTCGCTCGTGGTGCTCGGGATCCTGGCTGCAGGCTGCGCGGTCAATCCCGTCACGGGCCGGCGCGAGTTGTCGCTCGTGAGCCCCCAGCAGGAGTTGCAGATCGGGGGCGAAGGCTACAAGGCGGTGGTCGCCGAGTACGGGCTCTACGACGACCCGCTGCTCCAGGCATACGTGAACGAGGTGGGGCAGAAGGTGGCGCTGTCCTCACATCAGCCCAGCCTGGCGTGGCACTTCGCCGTACTCGACGACCCCACGGTGAACGCCTTCGCCATGCCGGGCGGCTACATCTATGTCACCCGCGGCATTCTCGCGCACCTGAACTCCGAGGCGCAGCTGGCGGGCGTACTGGGCCACGAGATCGGCCACGTCACCCACCGTCACTCCGCCGAGCGCATCACGCAGCAACAGCTCTACGGGCTGGGTCTGGGCGTCGCCTCGGTCTTCTCTCAGACGGTGCGCCGCTACGGTGACCTGGCCCAGCAGGGTCTGGGGTTGCTGTTCCTCAAGTACAGTCGCGACGACGAGCGGCAGGCCGACGAGCTGGGGGTCGCCTACGCGACCGGGGCCGGCTACGATCCGCGCGAGGTCCCCTCGACCTATGCCACGCTCAAGCGCGTGAGCGACCAGGCCGGGCAGCGCCTGCCGGGCTTCCTCTCGACCCACCCCGACCCGGGCGATCGCGAGGTGACTACCGCGGAACTGGCGAGGCAGGCAGTGAAGGGCAAGACGGGCCTTGCCGTCAACGGGCGCGCCTACGTGCAGCGCCTGGACGGCGTGGTCTTCGGCGGCGACCCACGGCAGGGCTACTTCACGGGCGACGAGTACGTCCATCCCGCGCTGCGCTTCCAGCTGACCTTCCCTGCGGGCTGGAAGCACGAGGACACGCGTGCGGCCGTGGCGGCGCAGGAGCCCGGCCAGCAGGCGGTGTTGCAGCTCACGCTGGCCGACGCCGGCACGCTCGCGCCGGCCGCATTTGTCGAGCAGCTGAGCGGCCGCGGCACCTTCGCGGACGTCGCGGGCAAGGCGGAGACCATCGGTGGCTTCGCGGCCTGGGTGGGGCGGGTCTCGCTCCCGCAACAGCAGGGCGCGGCGGTGCCGGCTACGGCCGGCTACATTCGTCGCGCCGACTCGCTGATGTTCCAGGTACTCGGTCGCAGCCAGCAGCCCGGCGATGCCAACGACGCGAAGATCTACGCGAGCCTGCGTTCGTTCCGCGCCGTGACCGACCCCGCGCGGCTCGCGGTGCGGCCCGACCGGGTGAAGGTGGAGAAGATCACCATGACCGCGACCCTGGAGGCGACTCTGCGCAAGCTGGGCGCGACCGACAGCCTGTTGCAGACCGACGCGATCCTGAACAACCTCGAGACCGACGAGACGGTGATGGCTGGCACGCTACTCAAGGTGGTCGTGACCGGGAAACGATAGAGGGCGCGCGCGAGGCGACTCTTTCGCGCGCACCACGGCGCCCGGGACCAGCATGGACCGGGGTATTCGAATACCGCCGGGGTGGCGGAACTGGCAGACGCAGCGGACTTAAAATCCGCTGGGCTCACGCCCATCCGGGTTCGACTCCCGGCCCCGGCACCAGGCGCGGTACCCGCGGCGAAGGCCGCCTACGGCTCCGGCCCGACCTTGCAGATGATCGCGGTCAGGTCGTCGGTCTGGGGGCCGCCTTCCGCAAAGGCCCGCGCGCCGGCGACGAGTGCTTCGAGCACCTGCTGGGCGGAACCCGCGAGGTGGGCCCGGACGAGCCGCAGGGCACCCTCGGCCCCGAGCAGGCTGCCGTCGGGTGCCTGGCTCTCGGTGATCCCGTCGGTCATGAGGACCAGGGTGTCGCCGGGTTCGAGCGCGATGGGCTCGGCGTCCGTGACGCCCCAGGTCGCCGAGACGCCCAGCGGGGTCCCGCTGCTCTCGAGCACGGCCCGCACCCCGCCGTCGCGCCCCAGGACGAACCCGGAGGGGTGGCCCGCGTTTGCGTAGGTGAGGGTCCGGGTGCGTGCGTCCAGGCGCGCCAGCAGCAGGGTGACGAAGCGCCCTTCCTCCAGTTCCGCGATCAGCGCGCGGTTGAGGGCGCGCAGCACGTCGCCCGGCCCCGGGAGCGTGCGCAGGAAGGCGCGCAGGTACGCACGCGTCGCGGCCATGACGAGTGCCGGGCCCAGGCCGTGCCCGCTGACGTCGCCGATGACGATCCCGAGCTGGCCGTCCTCCGTGGCGACATAGTCGAAGCAGTCGCCGGTCATCGCGGTGGCCGGATGCGCGGCGCCAGCGAGGTCGAATCCGGGGAACTCGGGCGCGCAGGCGGGGAAGAGTCCCTGCTGTACCCGGCCGGCGATGCCCAGCTCGAGCTCCTGCTCCTGGCGGAGGCGGCGTTCGGTCATGTCCTTGCCGACCGCGACGAAGTGCGTGACGGCATCCGCCGGATCCTTGATCGGCGTGATGGTCATCTCGGCGTAGTAGATCTCGCCGTTCTTGCGCCGGTTGATCATCGTGCCGCGAAAGACCTCGCCGGCAAGCACCGTGCTCCACAGTTGGCGATAGTGGGCTGCGTCATGCCGGCCCGAGCGGAGCAGCCCCGGTGTGCGGCCGAGGATCTCCTCCTTCGAGTACCCCGTGATGCGCTCGAAGCCGGGGTTGACGTATTCGACCACGCCGCTGCGGTCCGTGATGTAGATCGCGTCGGCGGTCTGCTCGACCGCGTTGGACAGGCGGCGGATGGTGTCGTCGGCGTTCCGGTGGGCGGTGATGTCGTGGAAGACCGCGACGGCGCCGAGGAGTTCTCCCGAGGGATCCCGCCAGGGCATGGCCGTGACGCTGATCAACGCGCCGTCCGGCCGGTGCGGGCCGCGCACGTAGATCTCGATGTCGCGCACGGCCTCGCCGCCGGCAGCGCGGGCTAGGGGAAGCTGCCCGGGTGGATAGGGCGTGACGCGGTCGGGGAGGAAGAGACCGTAGGCTGCGGACCACTCGCCCGGTGGCGCGTCCAAGGAGCCGACGCCGAGGATCCGCTCGGCGGCTTCATTGAAGACGAGGAACACGCCCTTGTGGTCGACGACGACGATGCCGTCGGAGATGGTCTGGAGGATGGGTTCCAGTGCCCGCGTGCGGTCGCGCACCGAGGCACGGCCGGCGACCGGACGATACGAGCGCGTCCCGGGCTCGCCGCCTGCCCGTTCCCTGGCTGTCGGCATCGAAGATGAGCACTCCTGGGTCAAAGGGGCCGTCGAAGTGCGCCGCCACGGCGAACGGTGCGCGTGCGTTCATGCGGTGGGACGCCCGGTCTTGCGTTTCCTGATGGTGCGACCCGCAAACTCGGTCTCACCGATGAACCTAGGATGCGCCAAATGTCGGGATGATGGTCCGAAAGATGACAATGATCCTCGAACTGGCACGTTATCGGGCTCTGGTGTGGCGGCGCCCGCGGCTTCGGGCAAGCTCAGCACGCTCGTGCTATTCTCGCTGCGCCTTCGTCACTTGCCACCCGCCTTCCATGGGAGCCGCCATGCCGATCACCAAGCTCGAGCAGATCATCGAAACCGTGAAGTCACGCCCCCGCAAGCGCCTCATCGCCGCCTGGGCCGTCGACTCGCACACCATCGCCGCCGTGGGGCAGGCCGTGAGCCTGGGCCTGGTAGAGGGCACGCTGGTGGGCGACGAAGCCACCATCCGCACCGTCTGCCAGAGCGAAGGGCTCGATCCCGCGCTGTTCACCCTCGTGCAGGAGTCGTCCGACACGAGTGCGGCCGCGCGCGCCGTGGCCATGGTGAACGCCGGCGAGGCGCAGATCCTGATGAAGGGGCTGGTCTCGAGCGACAAGTACATGCGCGCCATCCTCCACAAGGAGAAGGGGCTGATGGACCCGGGCGCGATCCTCAGCCACGTGACCGTCATGGAGGTCGAACGCTACCCGAAGCTCATCGTCTGCGGCGACGTGGCGGTCCTGCCTGCGCCCGAGCTCAAGGAGAAGATCGCGATCACGCGTTACCAGATCGCGGTGGCCCACGCGCTGGGCATCGAGCAGCCCAAGGTTGCGATCATCGCGGCCACCGAGCAGATGCTCTACAAGATGCAGGCCTGTGTGGACGCGGCGATCATCGCGAAGATGGCCGATCGCGGCGACATCAAGGGCGCGCTGGTGGACGGTCCGCTCGCCCTGGATGTGGCGGTGGACCCTGAAGCGGTGGCGATCAAGGGGCTCAAGAGCACGGTGGCCGGCGATGCCGACTGCCTGGTGTTCCCCAACATCGAGTCGGGGAACGTCTTCTACAAGACCTGCACCAAGCTGGCCGGCGCCGAACTGGCCGGCCTAGTGGTCGGCGCGCGCGTCCCCTGCGTGCTGACCTCGCGCGGGGACAGCTCGAAGTCCAAGCTCTACTCGATCGGGCTGGCGGCACTCACCGCGCGCTGAGCGGAGCATCGCCAGCGAACGCGGGCGGGCGGAGCGCATGGTGCCTCTGCTCCGCCCGCCCGCGTTCGCTGGTGATGCTCCCTCCGGGTCGGCCCGGCGGTCCTGACGAACGAAGTCGCGCAGGGCGCCCCGGATTCGCACCCGGGGCGCCCTGGTCTTCGCCGCCTGCGCGCTCAGGGCGCCGGCCGGGGAGCCCGTCGCGCCGGCCGTCGCGCCCGTTGCGGCGGCCGCACCGGCTTCAGACTGCTGGCTTCTTCGGCTCCGCCACGTACTGGCGCGCCTCCTCCTTGCCGTCGAGCACCCGCAGCGCCCCCTTGACCAGTGCCGAGATCTCGTTCTCGCCGGCGTAGACGCTCACGCCGCAGCCCATCGCCGCCACCAGCCGCGTGATCTCTCCCACGAGCCGCTGCGAGCGGGCCATGCCACCGGTGAGCAGGACGCGGTCGACGGGCTCGCCGTCGAAGGCCGGGAGGAGCGAGGCGATCTCCTTGGCGATCTGGTAGGCCATCGCCTCGTAGACCCGCGCCGCCTCCTGGTCGCCGGCGTCGATGCGGCGTTCGACTTCGCGCAGGTCGGCCGTGCCGAGCAGGTCGATGAGCCCGCCGCGCCCCTTGTTGAGCAGCTTGAGCTCGGCCCTGGTGTAGCGGCCCGAGAAGCACAGCTCGATCAGCTGGCCGGTGGGCATGCCGCCCGAGCGTTGCGGCGAGAACGGTCCCTCGCCGTCGAGCGCGTTGTTGACGTCGATGTAGCGCCCCCGCTTGTGCGCGCCGACGCTGACGCCGCCGCCCAGGTGGCAGACGATGACGTTCACCTTCTCGTAGAAGGTCTCGCGTTCCTCGGCGTAGCGGCGCGCGGTGGCGATCTGGTTGAGGGCGTGACTGATGATCCTGCGGCGCACGGCCTTCATGCCACTCACGCGGACCCGCTCGGGCACCTCGTCCACCACCACCGGGTCCACGACGAAGGCGGGCTTGGCGAACTCCGCGGTCAACTCGCGGGCAATCAGCGCGCCCAGGTTCGAGGCGTGCTCGCCGTAGCGGCCCTGGCGCAGATCGGCAACCATGTCGTCGGAGACGGCCAGCGTGCCGTGCGGGATGGAGTGCAGGATCCCGCCGCGGGCCGAGACCGCATCCAGGTCCGCCACGCTCAGTCCGTGGTTGGCGAGGGCCTTCGTGATGATCTCCTTGCGGAAGGCGTACTGCTCGGTGATGCTCTTGCCCTCGAAGGGAAGCAGTTCCTCGGCGGTGTGCTGCAGTTCGAGCGTGAAGCTCTCCTCCTCGCCCTCGTAGACGCCGATCTTGGTCGAGGTCGAACCCGGATTCAGGGCCAGCACGCGGTGGCGGCGGAAGAACGTGTCGCGCGGTGTGTGCTGCCACTCGCCGAAGCGGTACATGCGCAGCACGGAGGCCTTGACCGCGAGCCGGACGTCCTCGGGCGTGCAGTCCATGGGCAGGTCCACGCCGCGGAACCGCAGGCCGAACATGGCGGGGAACTTCTTCGCCTCCGGGAAGCGCGCCGCATAGAGATGGTAGAGCAGGTTGCCCATCTCGAGGTTCGGGCAGATGATCACGTTGGGACTGCCGTCCCACTTCGTCTCGCGGTCTCCTTCGTGATACATGGCCGAGCGCTGCGACAGTGCCACCGAGACCTTGACCTCGCCCTGGATGTGGATGGTCGCGTAGCGCTCGCCCTTGTCCACGCGCTCGGCCAGCACCTCCGGGATGAGCGCCATGGCCTGGCGGACCAGTTCGGGCGAGGGTCCTTCGTCGGAGCCGCGGTTCGAGTACGAGACGATGACGCCGCGGATCTCGGGCAGCACGTCCGGCGGGATCAGGTCGCGGGCGACCACGCAGGTGCCGACCGCCACGTGGGCGAGCACCTCGGGCGTCATGGTGGCGTTCACACCGACATCGCCGAAGACCACGATGTTGTGCGGGAAGACGTCGGGCGCGGCGTCGGCGGGGAGCACGAAGACCCCCGCCTCGCAGCGCACCTGCTGCTTGGCGAGCAGCCGGAGCATGGGCCGGAAGTAATCCTTGGGCGCGTGCCGGGCGCCACCCACGACGGTGTCGGCGTGGTCGAGGCGCACGGACCAGATGCCGAAGCGGGCGGGCTCCATGACCATGCGACGCGCGGTCTCCAGCGGGACCGGCGAGCCCTGCTCCCGGCAGAACTCGAACTGCGCCTTCGTGAACTCCTCGATCAGGTCGGTGCGTGCGGGGACGTCCACGAAGGCGCTCTCCGACAGGAGGAAGTCCACGCGGTCGGGATCGACGTGACCGAGGTCCCGGGCGATGACGTCACGCACCTGCGGCTCGGGGGCGAGGAACACGGGACGCACGTAGCGGGCGAGGTGGCAGACCGCCTCGATGACGCGCGGGTCGAGGGCCTCCGGGAAGACGACGGTGGGGCGGACCTTGGTGAAGGTCTGGATCTGCTGGTCGAAGCTGCCTTCAATATCGAACATGCGGCCTCTGGCTCCCACGCCTGCCGGGAAGCGCGGCCGGCACGGGCACGGGTACGGGGATGAGGCATCATCTAGCTTGACCGGAGTCACCGGTCGCGGCGGTGCATTCTAGCAACGGAACGGTCCCGTGCGCACCTCGGGAGGCCGTCTCGGGAGGCCGTCGAGCGCCGGGCCGCTTTCCGAGGCCGGTGGCGCAGGTCGATCTGCCGCCCGCGCAGGCGCTTCTTCGCCCGGAAACACACCTCAGCCCCGCGTCAGCCCCGCCCCGTCCGCTCGAGTGCCGCGGCGAGGCCCGCAGCGCTTGCCGGCACGATCCCGACCTCGGTGATGATCCCGGTGATCAACTCGTGTGGCGTGACGTCGAAGGCGGGGTTGAGCGCCCGTGCGCCGGCCGGGGCAATGCGCACGCGGGCCAGCCGGCCGCGCTCGTCCACGCCTTCCACCGTGAGCACCTCGTCCTCGTCGCGCTCCTCGATGACGATCTCCGCGCCTGTGGGTGTGACCGGATCGATCGTGGTGAGCGGGGCTGCGACATAGAAGGGCACGCCGTGCGCGCGCGCGGCGAGTGCCTTGCTGTAGGTGCCGATCTTGTTCGCCGCGTCGCCGTTGGCGGCGATGCGGTCCGCGCCAGTGATCACCAGGTCCACGAGCCCGCGCTGCACGAGATGCGGGCAGGCACCGTCGGCCACCACGACGTGGGCCACGCCCTCCTGCGCCAGTTCCCAGGCGGTGAGGCGGGCGCCCTGCAGCCGCGGCCGGGTCTCGCTCACGTAGACGAACGGCTCGAGCCCGGCCCGCGCCGCCCGGTAGACCGGCGCCAGCGCGGTGCCCCAGTCCTGCACCGCGAGCCAGCCGGCGTTGCAGTGGGTGAGCACGCGGGTGCGCGGACGGAAGAGCGCGAGCCCGTGCTCGCCGATCGCCGCGCCCGCGGCGACCTCGGCCTTGTCGTAGGCGCGCGCGGCGGCGAGCATGGCGCCGGCCCCGGGACCGGCCCGGCGCACGGCCTCGAGGCCGGCGCGCAGGTTCACCGCGGTGGGCCGGGTGCCGAGCAGGCGGGCGTGGGCCGGCTCGAGCGGTTCGCCGCGCCGCGCCGCGAGCGCCAGCCCGTAAGCCGCCAGCACGCCGATGGCAGGCGCACCGCGCACCGCCATCTCCTCGATCGCGCGCGCCACTTCCTCGATGTCGCGTGCCAGGCCGAACTCGAGCGCGTGGGGGAGGAGGCGCTGGTCCACGAAGCGCACGCCTTCGTCGGACCACCACACCGCGCGCAGGTCCCGCCCGCCGACCCTCATCGCGGCCCCGCGTCGAGCTCGAGCGCCCGGCCGAGGTGGCGCACCAGGATCGCGCCGGCCTCGCTCGCGCTGGCGCCGAAGGTGAGCACGCCGTCGTCGTGTCCGCCCATGACGAGGATCCCGAGCGCGGCGAGCGGTCCGTCGCGGTGGAGCCGCTGCACCTCGAAGGCCATCTCGGGCGTGCCGTTCTGCGCCCCGTCCCGCGTGGCCGGCAGACCGAGGGCCCGCGCCTGTCGCCAGACTTCGGGTGCATGCGCGTGGAGCACCACCCGCGCGGCCGGAGCGATGTCGTAGAGGGCGCCGTGGGTGAGTGACTCGGATGAGGGTGGCAACGGTCCCGAGCTGTGCACGCGGTTGCGTGCAAGGTCGTAGTCCTCGACCACGCAGAAGTCGGCGAGCGTGACCTGCCGCCTGCCCCCGGTCTGGGTGCCCGTGACGAGGAACCGGCGCCGGCCGCGGGGCGCGTCGCCGAAGGGACCGAGGCGCGCACTCATGTTGCCGTAGCCCAGACCCCCGTAGCGAGCCGGATCCTGGCCGAGCAGTCCGAGCCGGGCGAGGATCTCGCGCCAGGCGGCCAGCGCGCGCGCCGTCTCCCCGAACACGCGTTCCTCGAGCGGGTGCGTCTCGTGGACGACTTCGAAGCGGATGACGCCTTCTGCGTGGGACTCAGCCATCGCGGGCACGGTAGCATCGGGACCCGCCGGCGGCCAGAGCGTGATCGCGCCGCGGTGATCGCGGCCCTACGCTGGTTCCCTCGCCCCGTCCTCCGGGTCGATGCCCTCCGGAGGCCGCTGCCGGCATTCGGTGCAGAGCTCATCCGCGCGCAGGAAGTCGGGGTGCTTGTTCAGGAAGACCCGCGCCTGGGCGAGGAGATCGGACGACTCGCGGCTTGCGCCGCAGCCCGGGCAAAGGGGGAGAAGTTCGCGTAACTCGACGAGTTGGGTGGCATCTTCCAGCACGACCAGCACGAGCTCGCGGTCCCCGAGTGTGAACGGCGAGGCGCTGACCTGGAACCAGCGGTCCTCGGAGGGCACGGCCGTGCCGAGGATCATGTGCGCCAGGCGGCGCGGCGCCGGCCGTCCCGACGACACCGCCTCGATGGAGCGCCGCACGAAACACGACGGGCAGAAGTCGGTGGTGCCGCAGACGCCGCGGGAATCACGCGGGAAGATGCACTGGAACACGTTTCCGAGAGGCTGGCCCAGCTGCATTCCGACTCCGTCGCCCAGCCACTGCCGTGCGGACCGGTTCGCTTCGAGGACCGTCACGTTGGCATCCGCGATGAAGGCCAGGGACGGGATCGCATCGAGCAGCGCGAGCAGGCTGGAGCCTTCCGGCAACAGTGGTTCCATGGGGATGACCTCGGAGCGAGCGATGGGTTCCAGCATTACAACGACCGGGCCCGGGGCGTGGACTCCCTTGCGGGAGGCGGACGCTCCGACGCCGAGATCGAATGGAGCTTGCCACAGGCCTGGAGTCCAGGCAAACGGTGCGGCTTGTCCGGGGGCCGCTCCTGCTCTGATCCCGCGTCTGCCCGGGGTCCGCGCCCGCCCACCCTCGTGGCCGCGTCCGCCGCGTCCGCGCCCCGGGCGCTTTGACGCGGGGCGTCCGCTGGCGGACGATGCGGCCGGGAGCGACCCGCCCACTCCGCACGCCCTGTCCTCTGGACGGTCGGAGCGGGGCGGGGAATGCCCGTCCAGAATCGCGTCCTGTCCCATCCCGGCCCTCCGGCCCCTACCGGTCGGGCCGCGTCCCCGGGGGAGAACTCATGAGCCGCACCGCCACGTTCCGGCGCGGAACCCGCGCCCTCGTTGCTTCTGCAACGCTCCTCGTTGTTGTCGTCGCTGCGGTCATTGTGCCGGCCGCCGTCCGCGCGGACGAGGGCATGTGGACCTTCGACCACCTGCCGCTCAAGCAACTGCAGGAGCGCTACGGCTTCGCGCCCACGCCCGAGTGGATCGAGCACGTACAGAAGGCCTCGATCAACTTCGGCGGCGGCTCGGGCGCGTTCGTCTCGCCCGACGGACTGGCGCTCACGAACCACCACGTGGCACTTGGCCAGCTGGCCAAGCTGTCCTCGCCCGAACACGACTACGTCCGCGACGGTTTCTTCGCGCGCACCCGCGCCGAGGAGTTGCCCTGTCCCGACCTCGAACTCAAGGTGCTCATGACCAGCGAGGACGTGACCGCGCGCGTCCTGGGTGCTGCGGACTCGGCGGCCGCCGATTCGGCGCAGAGCGTCCAGCGCAAGGTGGCCATGGCCCGCATCGAACAGGAGGCGAGCCGCGACGGGCTCAAGGGCGAGGTGGTCGAGCTCTACCGCGGCGGCGAGTACTGGCTCTATCGCTACAAGACCTACAAAGATGTGCGCCTGGTGTGCGCGCCCGAGGAGCAGGCCGCGTCTTTCGGCGGCGACCCCGACAATTTCTGCTTCCCGCGCCACGACTTGGACTTCGCCTTCTTCCGCGTCTACGAGGACGGCCAGCCGGTCCGTCCGCAGCACTGGTTCCGCTGGAGCAAGGAGGGCGCTCGCGAGGGTGACCTGGTCTTTGTGTCGGGCAACCCGGGCTCGACCCGGCGCCTCTACACCGTGGCCCAGCTCGATCACGAGCGGAACCTGGATCTGCCACTGCGGATCCGCCTCAATGACCAGCGCCTCGCGGCCTACAATGCCTACGCGGCGCGCGGGCCCGAGCAGGCACGCCAGGCACGCGACCGGATCCGCGGGCTCGAGAACAACCTCAAGCGTCAGCACGGTTTCCTGGAAGCGCTCTCCGATTCCGGGGTGATGGGCATGCAGCGGCGCGCCGAGGCGGACCTGCGCCAGCGCATCGCCATGAACCAGGCGGCCTCCGGGCTGGCGATCCTCACCTGGGAGCGCATCGCGGGTGCGATGAAGGAACTGGGCCGCCGGCACACGGAGTACGTGGCGCGTGAGTTCGGGCGCTCGAGCCGCCTGCTCGACATCGCGAACGGCATCGTGCGCTACACCACCGAGGTGGTGAAGCCCAACGAGCAGCGCTTCAAGGAGTACCGCGACGCGAAGCTCGACTCCGAGCGCTTCCGGCTCTTCTCTCGGGCGCCGGTCTACCCCGAGCTGGAAGAGACGGCCCTCGGCCTGGTCCTCAAGCAGTGCCGCGACGAGCTGGGCGCGGACGATCCATTCGTCCAGCTGGCGCTGGGCGGACGCTCGCCACAGGAGGTCGCGCGCACGCTGGTCGCGGGCACGAAGCTGGGCGATCCGGCCGTGCGCAAGGCCCTGATCGAGGGTGGCGCGAAGGCCGTGGCTGCTTCGAAGGACCCGCTCATCGTCTGGGCGCGCAAGCTCGACGCGCCCTACCGCGAGCTGCGCGCCTGGCACGAGGCCCGCGTGCAGAGCGTCGAGACCCTGGACGGCGGCAGGATCGCGCGGGCGCGCTTCGTCCTCGAGGGCCGCGCGCTGCCGCCGGACGCCACCGGCTCGCTGCGGCTCTCCTACGGCAAGGCCATCGGCTACCCGCAACTGACCACCCAGGTGCCCTGGGCCACCACGTTCCACGGCCTCTTCGACCGCTCGCTGAGCTTCGGCGGCAAGCCGCCCTTCGACCTGCCGGCGCGAATCGCCGAGCACGAGAAGGATCTGGACTTGAACACGCCGCTGAACTTCGTCAGCACCGACGACATCATCGGCGGTAACTCCGGCAGCGCGGTGCTGAATCGCGAGGGCGAGTACGTCGGCCTGGTCTTCGACGGCAACGTGCAGTCCTACGCCTGGGACTACTACTACACCGAGGAACAGGCGCGCTGCGTCTCGGTGCATTCCCGGGCGCTGACCGAGGCGCTGCGCAAGGTCTACGACATGGGCGCGCTGGCGGACGAGGTGGAGGGGAGGAAGTAGGAGGCGTTCGCTTGCGACCGGGACTTGCCGGGAAGGCGTGGCGGGGGCCAATCCAGAGGCCGAATGTGCGGACAGTCAGCCGTCCTCCGGCCTGCCCCCGCCCCGCCGCGTTCACCCGGGCCTCGTTGGAGTCGCGGCCCCGCCCTGTGGCATAGTTCGTCCTGACCATGGCCATCACCCGCGCTTCCGGTCTACTGCTGCACCCGACGTCGCTGCCCGGACCTTTCGGCATCGGCGATCTGGGGCCCGAGGCATTGCGCTGGGTGGACTTCCTCGCCGCGGCCGGGCAGAAGTTGTGGCAGGTCCTGCCGCTGGGCCCCACCGGCTTTGGTGACTCGCCCTACCAGAGCTTCTCGGCCTTCGCCGGAAGCCCGTACCTGGTGAGCCCCGAACGGTTGATCGAGGACGGGCTGCTGGAACCTGCGGACCTCGCGGGAGTCCCCGCGTTCCCCGCCGACCGTGTGAACTACGGTTCGCTGATCGAGTGGAAGCTCGCGATCCTGGCGAAGGCCCACGCGCGTTTCTCGGCGGACGCCGCCCCCGGCCTGCGCGGAGACTACGAGGCCTTCTGCCGCGCGCAGGCGAACTGGCTCGATGACTTCGCTCTCTTCATGGCACTCAAGGAGGCGCACGGGGGCGCGACCTGGACCTCGTGGGAGAAGGGGCTGATCGCGCGGGATCCGGCAGCCCTCGACGCTGCGCGCGAGCGCCTCGCGGTGGTGGTGGACTCGCAGCGCTTCCGCCAGTTCCTCTTCTTCCGCCAGTGGAGTGCCGTGCGTGCGTACGCGCGGGCGGTGGACGTGCGGATCATCGGTGACCTGCCCATCTTCGTCGCGCATGACAGCGCCGATGTCTGGGCCCATCCGGAACTCTTCCAACTCGACCTGAAGGGCGCGCCCGCGGTCATGGCCGGCGTGCCGCCCGACTACTTCACGAAGACCGGGCAGTTGTGGGGCAACCCGCTCTACCACTGGGACGTCATGGCGCGGGACGGGTACGCCTGGTGGGTCGAGCGCCTGCGCGCTACCTTCGAGGTCGTGGACATCGCGCGGCTCGACCACTTCCGCGGTTTCGAGGCGTATTGGGAAGTGCCGGGGGGAAAGGTCACGGCCGAAAAGGGCCGCTGGGTGAAGGGGCCGGGCGCGGCCCTTCTCGAGAGCGTGAGCGCTGCCCTGGGAGCGCTGCCCATCATCGCCGAGGACCTCGGCCTCGTGACTCCCGAGGTCATCGCCCTGCGCGACCGCTTCGGCCTGCCGGGGATGAAGATCCTGCAGTTCGCCTTCGAGAAGGACGCCCTCAGCCCGTTCCTGCCGCACAACTTCCCCACGAATTGCGTGGTCTACACCGGCACCCACGACAACGACACCACGCGGGGCTGGTACGCGAGCGCACCCGAGAAGGAGCGCCACTTCGCGCGTTCCTATCTGGGCTGCGAAGGCGGCGACTTCACCTGGGAGTTGATCCGCGCCGGCATGGCCTCGGTGGCCGACACCTTCATCGCGCCGCTGCAGGACATCCTGGACCTGGGGCCCGAGGCGCGCATGAACCTGCCCGGCAGCGAGGGGGGCAACTGGGGCTGGCGCTTCCGGCGCGAGCAGGTGACGGAGGCCGTGCGCGACCGGCTGCTGGACCTGACAGAGACCTACGGGCGATAGCGGACGCGACCCGCCCGCGCGGTCCTGGCAGTGATCAGTGGCCGAACAATATTCGGTCCGCCTGGATTCGCGAAGCGACGATCCTGATCCAAGTGGCCCGTTTGCCGTGGGCGCAGGCCGCCCGAGGGTGTATAGTGCCGCGCTTGATGGCCGCCCGTCGGCCGCGCCGCGCAGGAGACCGGATGTACGGCGCGCATTCCGTCGACCGAGCGGTCTTCTTGTGACCATGGACGCCGGAGCAGGCGCGATGCGGCGCGACAGAGCCGTGGCCTGCCGGGTCCGAGACCATGCAACCTCCACCAGGGAGAACAGGCATGAGCGACACGGGCGACAAGCGGGCGGACCTCGCCGGCCCGGGCGTATCGACGTACGAAGAGGTCGAGAAGATCCTGCCGAACGGCTATCAGGCGATCCTGAATCCCAAGGAAACGCAGATCGCGCTTGGCGCGCTCAAGCGCTACATCGAGGACAATCTCTGCAAGGAGCTGAACCTCTTCCACATCGAGGTCCCGCTCATCGTCACCAAGGAGAGCGGCGTCAACGACTACCTCGACCGTGACGGTTCACGCACGCCGATCGACTTCCCCTGCGGGCTCGGCCTCGAGAAGCGCATGGAGTGCCAGGTCGTCCAGGCGGCCACCAAGTGGAAACGCATGGCCCTGAAGCAGTTCAACTGCGAAGTGGGCGAGGGCATCTCCACCGACATGCGAGCGGTGCGCAAGGACTACTTCCTCGACCACGATCACTCTTCCTACGTGGACCAGTGGGACTGGGAGAGGCGCATCACCGCCGACATGCGCACCCTCGACACGCTCAAGGACACTGTCCGGAAGATATGGAAGGTAATCACCGGCGCCGAGGACATGGTCCAGGGCATGTACCCCAAGCTCAAGGATCCGCGCTTCCCGAACCTGCCGAAGGAGCTGAAGTTCCTGCACGCCGAGGAGATCCTCGACATGTACCCGGACCTGCCGCGCAAGCAGCGCGAGACCCGGGTCATCTCCGAGCACTATCCGGCGATCTTCATCATCGGCATCGGCTGGGTGCTGAAGGACGGCTACCCGCACGAGATGCGCGCCGCGGACTACGATGACTGGTGCACGCCGACCGTCTCCGAGAAGGGTCAGCCCATGCACGGCCTCAACGGCGACATCCTGGTGTGGAACCACGTCACCAAGCGCCGCCACGAGCTGACCTCGATGGGCGTGCGCGTCACCAAGGAGACGCTCAGGCAGCAGCTCGAGATCACCGGCCAGCTGGACTTCCTCAAGCTGCCGTACCACCAGGCCATCCTGAAGGACCAGATCCCGCTCTCGATCGGTGGCGGCATCGGACAGTCGCGTACGACCATGCTCCTGCTGCGCAACGCTCACCTGGGCGAAGTCAGCGTCACGGCGTGGCCGAAGCAGCTCAAGGACATCTGCGCGAAGAAGAACATCCACGTGCTCGAGTAGGATCTCCGCGGGGCGTCCGGCGGACCCGACCCGCTGCGCGGGTCGGGTGCCCAGCGTCCGGGCGCCCCGTCGGTTCGCGTTCCCCGCTGGACCCCCTCCGACCCGGAGCTGCGTACCATGCCTTCCGCGCCCGAAAGAGCCATCCCCAGCGTGCAGGCTGCGAGCCTGCCTGCCTGCCTGCTCGAACGCCTGATCGGCCGCCCGGCCTCCTCCTGGACGGTGGATGACCTGGTGGCGCTCGCCGTCGAGCGTGGCGTGCGCCTTGTGAGCCTCATGCACGTGGGAGGTGATGGCTGGCTCAAGGCCCTGGACTTCGTCCCACGGAGCCGGGAGCACCTGCGCGACATCCTCTCCGGTGGCGAGCGCGCCGACGGCTCGAGCCTGTTCGCCGGGCTCGGACTCGAGGTGGGAGCCTCGGACATCCTGCTGAGGCCGCGCATCGAGACCGCGTTCCTCGACCCGTTCGCGGAGCAGCCCACGCTGGTCCTGTTGTGCGGCCATGCGGGCCGCGACGGCGCCCGCCTGCCGCAGTCACCCGACACCATCGTGCGCCAGGCCGGCGAGCGGCTCACCCGCGAGCTGGACATCGAACTCCTGGCCTTGGGTGAGGTCGAGTACTTCCTTGGCCGGCGCGCGGTCGAGGAGGATGTCTACGGCGCGAACGACCGTGGCTACCACGCCACCTCACCGTTCGTGTTCGGCGAGTCGCTGCGGCGGAACGCCATGGCCGTGCTGGCCGAGATCGGCGTGCCGGTCAAGTACGGGCACAGCGAGGTGGGCTATGTCCAGGCCAGCAAGGCGGACGGCTTCATCTGGGAGCAGCACGAGATCGAGCTGGGGCTCGCTCCGCTCGCCGCCGCCGCCGACGCGGTGGTGATCACGCAGTGGGTGCTGCGCAACCTCGCCCACCGGGGCGGCATGCGCTGCAGCTTCGACCCCATCCTGCGTCGCGGCCACGCCGGCACGGGCCTCCATTTCCACTTCTCGCCGGTCGGCCATGGAGAGCATCTCGGTGGGCGCGGGGTGGACGGTGCGCTGAGCGCGCCGGCGCAGTGGCTGATCGCGGGACTGGTGCGCATGGGCGGGGCGCTGATGGCGTTCGGTAACCGCACCGAGGGCTCGCTCATCCGTCTCACGCAGGCGAAGGAGGCCCCGAACGCCGTGGTCTGGGGCGAGTTCGACCGCAGTGCGCTGGTGCGGCTGCCGATCGTGGCCACGACCGAGGATGGCCGTCCGGTAAGCCCGCCGACCATCGAGTTCCGGCTGCCCGACGGCTCGGCTCACCCGCACCTGCTGCTCGCGGGCGCGGCTCAGGCGATGGTCGAGGCGCGTGCGAGCGGGGACCTCGAGGCGCTGCTCGAGCGCACGTCGGTGAAGGCGCTCAAGCGCGGAGCCGGGACGGCCGCACCGGTGCCGACGAGGTTCCTCGAGGTGGCCGAGGCGCTCAAGGCCAGCCGCGCCGCGCTCGAAGCCGGCGGGGTCTTCCCGCCGGTGCTGCTGGACCGGTTGATCGAGCGCCTGAGCGCTTGAGTCGGGCGAGGTGGTAGCGGGCAGGCCGGTGGGTGGCTCCTCGCACCCCGCGCTCGCCCACCGAAGTGCCGGGCGCAGCGGCGTGTGCACGGGGCTTTGTGCCACGGGGCAAGGGGATCCGGTTCCATTCCATCCGGAGGAGTGCTAGCCTGCCGGTGCAGTTTCCCCCAATAGGCGCGTCATGATCGGTAGGACGCTTTCTCACTATCGGGTCGAGGAGCAGCTTGGCGCCGGAGGCATGGGCGTCGTCTACCGTGCCTACGACGAGCGGCTCAATCGCGCGGTCGCCCTGAAAATCCTCCCGGAGCCGGTGCTCGACGACGCCGGTGCCCGCCGGCAGTTGCGCAACGAGGCCGCGGCCCTCCTGCGCCTCAGCCACCCTCGGATCGGCACCATCTTCGATTTCGACACGGCCGAAGGCGTGGACTTCATCGTCATGGAGTTCGTGCCGGGAGAGACCCTCGAGCGGAAGCTCGAGCATGGGCCCCTGCCCCTGGGCGAAGCGGTCCGGACCGCAATCCAGATCGCCGAGGCGCTGGAGGAAGCGCACGACCGGGGTGTCGTCCACCGGGACCTCAAGCCCGGCAACTGCATCGTCTCCGCGCGCGGACAGGTGAAGGTCGTGGACTTCGGCCTGGCCAAGCTGCTCGATCGGGCCGCCAGGACTTCGTCCTTCGGGGCGCAGCCGCGGACCGTGACCGAGGTGGACACGATCAAGGGCACACCGTCTTATATGGCCCCGGAGCAACTCCTGTCAGGAACGGTGGACGCGCGTACGGACCTCTTCGCCTTGGGCATCGTGATGTACGAGATGCTGACGGGCGACCGCCCGTTCAAGGGTGAGACGACCCTGTCGCTGGCCAACACGATCCTGAATGCCGTGCCCCGCACGCTGCGGCAGGTGGACCGGCACATGCCTGTGGCGGCCGAGCGCGTGGTGATGCGGTGCCTGGAGAAGGATCCGGCGCGGCGCTACCCGAACGCGGCGGCGCTGCTGGGGGACTTGCGGGGACTGGCGGTGGTTTCCGAGCGATCCTTCGTGAGCACCGGTTGGAGCCGGATCGGGTCGTGGGGGGTGGGGGCCGCCGTGGTTCTGGCCCTGGCGGGGCTCGTCCTGGGGTTCGACCTCGGCGGCATCCGCACCCGTCTGCTCGGGATGCCCGCGAGGCACGACATCCGGTCCATCGCGGTGCTGCCGCTCGAGAACCTGTCGGAGGATCCCCAGCAGGGGTACTTCGCAGAGGGAATGACAGACGCGCTGATCACCGACCTCGCGCAACTCTCGGCCTTGCGTGTGATCTCGCGTACGTCGGTGATGGGCTACAAGAACCGGCGTGTGCCCCTGCGCCAGATCGCGCGCGAGCTCGACGTGGATGCGATCGTCACGGGCGTGGTGATCCGCTCGGGAAACCAGGTCCGCATCTCCGCCGAGCTCATCAAGACCTCGACGGACGAGCATCTGTGGGCGCGGAGCTACGATCGGACCGTCGGTGATGTCCTCGGGCTGCAGAGCGAGTTAGCCAGTGCCATCGCCGAGGAGATCCGGGTGAAACTCGAGCCGCAAGAACGGGCGGGGCTCGCCCGGGGCTCCAGCCGGAGTGGAACGCGCAGGACGCCGCACCCGGTGGATGCGGCCGCGCAGGACGCCTATCTCAAGGGCCGGTACTTCGCGAGCAAGGCGAGCGAAGGCATGCTGCGGGTCAGCCTCAAGTACTTCCAGGACGCGATTGGGCGCGATCCGCAGTATGCGGAGGCGTACGCCGGGCTGGCCAACACCTACGTCCTGCTGGCCTCTTCGGGGAGCCTCCCCCCGGGGGAGGGCTACACGAAGGCCAAAGAGGCGGCGCGAAAAGCCCTCGAGTTGGACGGAGGACTGGCGGAGGCTCACACCTCGCTCGGCCTGGCGCTCTTCTACCACGACTGGGATTGGGTGCACGCCGAGTCCGAGTTCAAGCAGGCCATCGCCCTGAACCCCGGTTCGGCCTACGCGTACAACTGGTACGGCGTGCTGCTCTCCGCGATGGGGCGGCATCCCGAGGCGATCAGCGCGGCGGGCAAGGCCGCCGCGCTGGATCCACTGTCGCTCCCCATCCAGCTCAACGTGGGCGTCCGGCTCTACTACGCGCGCCAGTACGAGCGTGCGGCCGCGCAGTTCCGCCGGCTCCGCGAACTCGAGCCGGACTATGCGTCCACGCACTACTGGCTGGGCCTCACGCTGCAGCAGACGAATCAAACCGACGCGGCGATCGCGGAGTTGCGCCAGGTCGAGGGTC
>Ga0315283_10000331_pt1 | contig 33737 bp, 17 predicted proteins | sample YL17G09_0_MG_FD_204541 | JGI IMG/M metagenome (GOLD analysis project Ga0315283, IMG submission 204541) | Sediment microbial communities from Yellowstone Lake, YNP, Wyoming, USA - YL17G09_0 | ecosystem: Environmental > Aquatic > Freshwater > Lake > Sediment | place: USA: Wyoming | collected...
TTTCCGTTTTGTGATTGGCTCCCCTCAGGGGCACATCGCAACAGTGCTCAGCCTCGTGCGAACTGCTTCTTGGTGATGTCGAGCCACATCTTCATTTCCTTGACGAGCGCAGGGTCGCCGGACTTCATTGCGAGCTCAACGGCCTGCTCGCTGTACCTGATGGCGTCGGGCTTGCTCCTGCGGGAGCCGTAGATGGACGCGAACTGGCGGTACACCAGCGCCCTGTTGCGGAAGTCATTGATGTCGAACTTCTCGGCAGACTTGCGCAGGTGCTCCTCGGCATCGTGGTCCCTGAGGTCTCCCGAGGCGCTCTCGCTCATCCCCAGATATGAAAGGCCCGCAAGCGCCGATTGCCCTGTTTTCTCAGCCAGCGTTGCGGCCTTCTCGTAGAACGGGATGGACTCGTTGAACTTGTAATTGCGGAAGTTGGCGTGGCCCAGCCAGTAATTGCATTTTGCGAGCATTGCATCGTCGCTGGCGGAAAGCTCCAGCGCCTTTTCGTAGCATCTGATTGCGCGGTCGTACTCGGAATTGTCCTCGAGGGCGTTGCCCCTCGCAATGAGCTCTTCGGGGGTTCCGGAAAGGTCCAGCGGCGGCTTCGCCTTCTCCCGCAGCGCCATTATCTTCTCGAAGAAGGCCTGAGAGCCGTCGGTATCGCCCCTGTTTGCACACTCATCCATTTTGACCATGAGCGCCTCGATGGTCTCGGGAGCCTTGGCTGGCGGAGCGCGGGATTTGGGATTCTTCGCCTTTGCGCCTGTCGCCTTCGCTGAGGCCCTCGCCTTTGCGCCTGTCGCCTTCGCTGAGGCCCTCGCCTTTGCGCCTGTCGCCTTTGTGGAGGGCTTTGCTTTCGCAGGAGCCTTCCTTACTGACGAACGGGCCTTTTCCTTCGGGGCCTTTGCATTTGCTTTCTTTCCGGCCATCAGAACCCACCTGTCGCTGCGAATGCCATTACGGGAATTAAATATTCCCGAGTCACGGCGCGCTTTTGTATGATGTTTTTTGCTTGTAACACTATGGTCCCGAATCCGGCCAACAATTAGAACCCGAACCTATAACTATATCTAGTAGCTAAATAATACAAAAAGTTAGCAGGGCGAATTGCTCTGTTAAACGGGGGAAAAGGCATGCGAAAGGCGAGAATCGTAACTGGCATTCTGATAGCGTGCATGATGATTACGCCCACGGCCAGCGTATTCTCTGAAGAGGGAAGGGCTGGCAACCTTGCGCGCCTGATAACGACCCTCGGGGACGGGAGCTCGATGGCAAACATTACGTTCAATGCTCCCGGAACCGACAACAGCCTGTTCCTCCGCATCCCGAACGGAGCGACAATTCTCTCGGCCAACATCAACGTGTCCGGTGATGCCCTGACGCCCGGCGGGAAGGACTACCCCGAGAATGTGACGCTGGATGTCGGAGAGGACGGCAGCCTGGAATGGGTGTTCGACGGGACCGGATACGGCCACCTGGGCCATCAGTACCTCATCTCCAACACCACCAATTCCACGGAGTTTCTCAAGGTCCCGTTCCACGGGCCGGGCTCGTTCGACAATATCCGGATAAGGCTGCCCAAGCAGGCCAACGTCACCAGCGCCACCCTGAAGCTCGAGGGCTCCAACGGCATCGGGCCCGGAAACCTGAGCACGCTGACACAGTGGCAGTCCTGGGCCCCCAACATGTGGGTCAACTCGGGAGCGAGCACATGGGTCAACGCCCTCAACGGCCAGATACTCTACGACCTCCTCCAGTTCGACCTATCTTCGATCCCGAACACGGCATTCGTCTCGAACGCCTCATTCTGGTGGGGCCGCAAGGGGACGAGCTATTACGGCTCCAACCCCGGAACATACAACTTCAATGACCCGCTGGGCGTCTACCAGAACCTCGAAGCATGGTCCGTTCCGACGACCAAGACCCTCAAGGAGACCGCTCCGCCAGAGTCCACGAACATGATGTCGAGCCCGAACGTCTGGTACAGCTGGAACATCTCGAAGATGATGTCGTCGTGGGTCGACGGGACTGTCACCAACAACGGGCTTTGCATCCACAGGACACAGGCGGCCATCCAGGACAAGTGGGATTACTGCCTTGCACCGTTCGTCCTTGCCGAGTACGGGAGCCCCGGAAATGTCTCATTCGTCATAAACGACACCTCGCCGGTTTCGATATTCTCGCAGGTCGGCACGTTCAGCACATTGGCGTCCGCACCTGACTTCTCGGCCAAGATCAACGGCTACCTTGCGGCGCACGCAGCGGACCCGGCGGATTACGTGGACATATTCGGCAACGAGTTTTGCGATATCCCGTTCTCCATGTCGTCCACCGACCCGGGCCGCATCAACATTTCCAACATTGACATCGCATACCAATATTCCGGAGTTGTGGACGAGAACCCGACATTGGGGGACCTCAAGAGCATCCTCAATGAGCTCGTCCCGGACGTTATCGACGGAGGGCATACGGACATCCCTCTGGCGTTCTTCTCCAACCACACCGGAAAGCTGAGGGTCTCGGGCATCAGGATAGAGTTCCTGCCTCCGGACCATGCGGCCACAATAAACGCACAGACGCCGGCCAACTACATGGTCACCATGAACGAGAACGATACAATGGACTTCAACATCACCGCCGGCGACCTCTACCAGTACCCGCTCTGCGTCACATGGTCCTTCAACAAGAAGGAGGTCGCCAACTCCACGTGGAACTGGTCCTACTTCGCGGATTTCGAATCGGCGGGCAAGTACAATATCACGGTCACCATCAACAACGGCCTCCACGACACGAGCACATCATGGAACCTGACCGTCAGGAACGTCAACCGCAACCCTATCATGAACTCGTCGTCCCCGGCCGACAATCCCTTAATGAAGGAGAACTCGAGCCTGGAGTTCCGTGTGAATGCGACCGACCCGGACCGGGACACATTGCGGTACGCGTGGTTCGTGAACGACCTCGACAGGGCAGGGGTCACGACGAATGCATTCAATTTCACGACGGACTTCACCAGCTCGGGCATCTACAACGTGAGATGCCAGGTCTCCGACCCCGGTAACCTCGGATTCAACAGGACATGGAGGCTCTCGGTCGAGAACGTAAACGTCCCGCCCAAGGTCGACGCCTACAACCCCAAGGCCAATGTGAAGATCAAGGAAACGGAATCCCAGACATACTCCATCATGGCCTCGGATTTCGACAAGCAGCCGCTGACCTTCAAGTGGTACCTGAACGGTACGGAGGTCGGCACCGGAACCCAATACATCTACAAGTCCGATTACAGCTCGGCCGGCAACTACACCGTAAGGGTCGTTGTCACGGACGGCGAGCTCAACGACTCCCGCGTCTGGAACATGACCGTCGAGAATGTGAACCGGAACCCTATACCGGTCATTGACAAGCCAGCGCCCGCGCAGGAGTTCATGGACACGGAGGAAATCGACTTCAGCGCCAAGTCCACCTCCGACCCTGACAGCGACGCCCTGAGGTACCGCTGGACCGAATCCGGCAAGGACATTGCGACGACCCAGGAGTTCGCCATGACTTTCCCCGCCGGAGAGCACGAGGTGACCATGGAGGTCACGGACGCCCTTGGCGGCGTCAACACATCCAGCGTCAAGTTCGTCGTGCGGTTCATCAGGCTCTCAGGCAACATCACGATAGACAAGGACAAGTTCACCGACGGGGACATGGCGGTCGTCACCGCCTCCGTCAGCAACCTTGGCGACGCACGGGCCATGGACGTGCTGGTTGAATTCCTTGTTGACGAAAAAGTGGTTGAGTCGAAGAACATCGATTGGATAGACGGCGGCGGCGCTGATGATGCCAAGTTCAACTGGAGGACCGTGAAGGGCCTGCATACCCTGACCATCAGGGTTGGGAACGAGACCTACAACCTCACCCAGAGGGTGGATGCGAGGCTGATACCGGGAATAGCCGGCGGGAAGGACACGACCTTTGCCATCGGCCTGATACTCGTTGTTGTCGTGATTGCCGCCGCCATGGGCGGCTATGTCTACTACCGCAAGAAGAAGGCGAAGCAGAATGCATATTCGGCGTCCGAGCTCTCGACTGCGCCCCAGCAGGCCCCGCTCGTCGGACCGGCCGCGTACGTGACCTTGTCCCAGCCGGCACCCGTGTATCCGCCGGCACAGACAATGCTCGTGCAACAGCCTCCGGCGCCCGGGTATCCGCCGGCACCGACATACTCCGCCCAACCGGCCGCTTACGGGTATGCGCCGCCTCCCCCGCCGGGACCGGCGCCTCCGCCGGCATACGCTCCTGCGCCCCAGATGCAGACCCAGCAGACGGCCCCTCCCGCAGCGCCCCAAACGGGCCCAGTCGTGACGGAGCAGAGGGAGGCGGAGGAGCTCCTGGCAATAACCGAGAGCCAGCTGCAGCAATACGAGGCCGCCGGCAATGTCAACGACCAGGCCCGCCAGACCGTCAGGCTCGCACGCCACTTCTATACCAAGGGAGCATACATAAAGGCGATTTCGTATTGCGAGAGAGCGGAAGGCATGATGAAGTGAACATGCCACATTAATAAAACGGCACGCGCCCCGCACGCGTGTCTCCCATTTCCAATATTAATAATATTCACCATGAACCATAACTATATCTAACCATATGGATTATTAATGATAACAACAGCAGAGGGGAAAGGGAGGCCAATTAGATGAAAAACAGCGATAGTCTGCTTGCGATACTTGTGACATTGATTCTCGTTGCACCGGCGTCTTTGGTGTTCTCGGAGGATACGAGGGCCGGGGCCATCGTCCGCCAGATAACGACCCTGGGCGACGGCAAGAACGAGAGCACCGTGACATTTTCGGGCACCGGTTCGGACAGCAGCCTGTTCGTGCGGGTCCCAAATGGATCGACGATAATCTCGGCGACCATCAACCTCACGGGGGAGCCTTTCACGCCGGGCGGGATGGAGTATCCGTTCAACGTATCGGTCGATATCGGCGAGGACGGGTTCCTGGACTGGCAGTTCGACGGCGCCGGCTACGGCAAGCTCGGATACCAGTATCTCCTGATGAACAGCACCAACATCTCGGAATACAAGACAGTGCCGTTCGCCCAGCCCGGCTCCGACGAATCCATCTCTGTCCGGCTGCCCAAGGGCGCGAACGTCACGAAGGCGAACCTCAGGCTCGCCCCTGCCTCGGTTGCGTTCAACATCACCAAGCTCCTGAAGATGCAGGCCTGGGCGCCCTCGGGCAGCGGCTGGGTCACCGGGCCCCAACCCGCCAGTACAATGTGTGACGAGCTCAACAGCAATATACTCTACGATAGCATGTGGCTGGACGTATCCACCATGCCGGCCAACGCATTCATCCACAACGCCACTTTCTGGTGGGCGAGGGCGGGCACCAGCCCGTACGAGACGTGGGGACGCAGCTTCGACGACCAGCTGAGCATCAACAGGATTGAGGAGACCTGGAGCTATCCGACAGCCAGGATGTTGTCCGAGAGCAGGCTGGACCAGGACACGAACTCGCTCAAGACCAAGTGCGTCTACTATCCATGGAACATGACCAACACGTTCATGTCATGGTACAACGGCTCCGCCCCCAACTACGGCGTCTGCCTTCACAGGACAGCGGCCGCGGACAATGACAAGTGGGACTATTCCATGTCGCCCTATATCATCGTCATGTACGGGAGACCTGGCAATGTCACTATGACCATGAAGGGTGGAGCGGACATCCAGCTTTTCAACCAGTCAGGACCCATGACCATTCCCTACATGGTACCCGATTTCTCGGCTGCGCTGAACGATTACCTTGACGCACACGACGCTGACTATATCGACGTTTTCGGGAATGAGTTCTGCAGCGTGCCGCTCGCCATCTCCTCGACGGATATAGGAGCGGTCAACATATCCGGACTCGACCTAGCCTACAAGTGGGACGCCATGGTCGACGAGAACCCCTACAACATCAACCTGACGAACGTCCTGGACCCGCTGGTATCGAAGGCCATCGATGGCGGATATACGGACATCAAGCTGCCCATCTTCGTCAACTCCAGCTTCAAGGGGAAGGTAAAGGTCTCGGGAATAAAGATCGATTTCATGCCCCCGGACCACGCCGCCACCATCGACACGCGCACGCCCGACATGGGCAATGTCGTGATAAACGAAAACGAGTCCATCGAGTTCGTCATCACCGCCAGCGACCTCTACAAGTATCCGCTGAACGCGTCGTGGTTCTTCAACAAGAAGGAGGTCGCGCATGACCAGTGGAACTGGTCCCACTTCGCCGACTTCGAATCCGCGGGCAAGTACAATGTGACCGTCACCGTATGGAACGGGATGCACGAGACCAGCCTCACCTGGAACCTCACCGTGAAGAACGTGAACCGCCAGCCGGTGCTGAACACATGGTCCCCTCCGGACGCACCTACCATGAAGGAGAACTCGAGCCTCGAGTTCCGGGTCAACGCCTCCGACCCGGACAGGGACCCGCTCAGATACGCCTGGTTCATCAACAGGGAGGAAAGGACCGGGAACAGCATCCCGTCCCTCAACTTCACGACGGACTTCGCCAGCTCGGGTACGTACGATGTCCGGGTGATGATGATGGACCCCGGAGGGCTGGCCATCAACAGGACCTGGCGGCTGTTCGTGGAGAATGTCAACGTGCCGCCCAAAATAGACGCGTTCAACCCGAAGGTCAACGTGAAGCTCAAGGAAACGGAATCGATGACGTTCTCGATAATGGCGAGCGATTACGACAAGCAGCCCCTCAGCATCTCGTGGTTCCTCAACGGCACCGAGGTTGGCACCTCGCTGCAGTACATCTTCAAGACGGATTACAGCTCCGCTGGCAACTACACGTTGGTGGTCGCGGTGAACGACAGTGTGGCCAGCGACAGGCACACGTGGCTCATCACCGTCGAGAATGTGAACCGGAACCCGATACCATTCATCGACAAGCCGACAGCGGACAAGGAGTTCATGGACACCGAGGACATCAAGTTCAGCGCCATTTCGACGAAGGACCCCGATGGCGACGCGATGCGTTACCGCTGGACGGAGGCCGTCAAGGACATCTCGACCATGCAGGAGTTCGAAATGAGGTTCCCCGCCGGAGAGCACGAGGTGACCATGGAGGTCACGGACGCCCTTGGTGGCGTAAACACCTCGAGCATAAAGTTCGTCGTGAGGTTCATCCGGCTCACGGCCAACATGTCAATCGACAAACAGAAATACACAGAGGGCGACATGGCATCAATAACGGCGACCGTATCCAACCTCGGCGACGCCCGTGCACAAGACGTGCCCGTCGAGTTCATCGTGGACAACCGCACCGTCGAGACGAAGACCATCAACGGGATAGACGGCGGAGGAGCGGATGTCGCCAAGTTCGACTGGAAGACCGTGAAGGGCCCGCATACCCTGACCATCAGGGTTGGGAACGAGACCTGGAACACCACTGTAAAGGTCGACGCAAGGCTCATACCGGGAGTCGCAGGCGGGACCGCCACGCTGATAGCCATCAGCCTGATACTCATCCTTATCATCGCATGCGTCGCCGGCGGGGCCTATGTCTACTACCGCAAGAAGAAGGCGAAGCAGAATGCATATTCGGCGTCCGAGCTCTCGACTGCGCCCCAGCCGGCCCCGCTCGTCGGACCGGCCGCGTACGTGACCTTGTCCCAGCCGGCACCCGTGTATCCGCCGGCACAGACAATGCTCGTACAACAGCCTCCGGCGCCCGGGTATCCGCCGGCACCGACATACTCCGCCCAACCGGCCGCTTACGGGTATGCGCCGCCTCCCCCGCCGGGACCGACGCCTCAGCCGGCCTACGCAACCCCGCCCCCGATGCCGCCCCAGCAGGCGGCCCCTCCCGCAGCGCCCCAAACGGGCCCAGTCGTGACGGAGCAGAGGGAGGCGGAGGAGCTCCTGGCAATAACCGAGAGCCAGCTGCAGCAATACGAGGCCGCCGGCAATGTCAACGACCAGGCCCGCCAGACCGTCAGGCTCGCACGCCACTTCTATACCAAGGGCGCATTTGTGAAGGCCATCTCCTACTGCGAGAAGGCAGAATCGCTCATGAAATGAGAAGGCCTGCATTCATCTGAAGCGAACCTGCAGGCAAAAGGCCAATTACGGGCCGCAAGGCTCCGCCCGGCTGCGAGCAGGGGCACCAATACAATTATATTCCCCCCACAGAATTTTGATGGCGAGGGTGGGTCGGTGCGCGGTGTGAAAGAAGTGGCCCTGGCGGTTGCGTTCCTTGCGATAGTGTGGTTCCCAGCGGTCGGCGCCGTCGAGGATGGGAGGGCGCATCTGGCCCAGACCCTGACGAAGTTCTCCAGCGGCTCCGGCAACGCATCCGTCTATTTCCCGTTCCCGAGGAACGATACCAGCATTGGCATCAGGCTGCCCTACCTCATAACGGTCACCAGTGCCACCGTCGAATTGTACAGCATCGAGCAGGTGACCAACTTCACGTTCGACGTGGGCGGGGGGGACCCGGAATGGTACCTCCCCGGCCCGATGCCCCTGCTGACCCAGACGTTCAGCTTCGGAGAAGGTCTGGACGCAGCGGTCCATGCCCTCACACCAGGAGGCGACGGAAACGTCACGGTGCCCATAAGGCTCCATGTCGACACCCCAGGTTACGCCAACTTCTCGTTGCTCGAGGTGAAATATGTATTCAACAACGCTCCATTCGCGGCCCTGCTCGAAGGACCCGAGGACGGGAAATGGTGCACCAGCCTTTTTCCCACGCTCAGGTTCAACGCCTCGGACCCTGACGGCGACCCTCTCAAGTATTTCATAGAGCTCTACAGGAACGGCTCCGTCACCCCATCAAGGAGAATCGACCAGCGCCAGGGCACGGCGGGCTGGTCAGCGGCCAGCTACACCTCAGGCCAGTCGGCCGCGTACTCGTTCGCGGGCGGCTCCGAGCTCGACAGCGGCGAGAGGTACACCTGGCGTGTCGCTGCCTGGGACGGCTTCACGTTCGGCCCATTCTCGGATTTCCGCACGTTGCCCGTCGACGACACTCCGCCCGAAGGGACCGTGGATGACTTCGGGCCTGAGACCTCCAGCCATTCCACGCTTCGTGCTTTCCTCAACCTCACGGACCCCGACTCCGGCCTGGTGCAGCTCCAGTACAAGCTCGGTATAGGCATCAACTCGAGCGACCTCCGGGCTCCGGTCAATGCGACGGACCCGCATGTCACCGTCAGCGACCTTACATTGGTATATGGACGCAAGTACTGCTTCTCGGCGAGGGGCCTCAACGGCGCCGGCCTGTGGTCGCAATGGATAAGCTCGAAGGGCATATCGCTCAAGAAAGGTGTCATAAACCATCTGCCGACCGTCAACATCACGACCCCCTCTGAGGGTGCGACCCTTACGGGGCTCGTATACATCAACGGCACCGCCAGCGACATCGACTTTCTGGACACCATCACCGTCGAGCTGGCCATCGACGGCACGGGATGGACACCCGTGCAGGGAAACATGACCTGGACATACGGCCTGGACACGACCACCATTTCCAACGGGACCCACACCATCACGGCCAGCGCCTTCGACCAGACGGACCATTCCGAGGATTTCACCATCAATATCACCGTGAAGAACAAACGCGACATCGAGATATCCGCGGTTTCGCCGCCGCCGGACCCGAAGATATCCGAACTTGAGAGCCAGGTGTTCTCCATCAGCGCCTCGGACCCGCTCGGCCATGAAATTCGCTACCAGTGGACCGTCGACGGGGTGCAACAGCCCGGGCGCGTGACCCGGACATTCACATACGATGCGACATACTCGTCCGCCGGTATTCACCGGATAATCGTTTCGGCGCTCTACGGGACACGCGAGTCAAGCTGGAGCTGGAACCTGACGGTCCAAAATGTCAACAGGCCGCCCGTGGCAATAATATCCATACCGGCGACGGGGCAGGTGACGGAACTGGGCAAGACGGTCTTCTTCGATTCGGTCGGCAGTGCCGACCCCGACACGGAGGAAAACCTGAGCTTCGTGTGGGATTTCGGCGACAAGACGCTCGGATACGGGGCCAACGCAACGCATTTCTACGACAAACCGGGGAAGTACCAGGTGACGCTGACGGTCACCGACAGCGTCAATTTCAGCTCGGCTTCCGTTGAGCTGAAGGTGAAGGAGACGGCCACCACCCAGAAGGACTTCTTCGCCCAATCTCTCTCGCAACCATGGTGTCCGGCGGTCATCATCCTCGGGATAGTGGGCGCCATAGGACTGGCGGTCGTTCTCATGAGACGAAAGAAAATGGCCAAGACAGCCGCCGGGCCGGATGCGCCGAGACGGAATGTCCCGATAACGATGGGCCCGACGCCGGTGATGCCGGCGAAAACGCCCGTGAAATACAGGCCCGTCGCCGCACCCAGGGATGCGCCCAGGATGGAAGCGGTGCCTGAACCGGGATCGAGGTATGCCCTGTCGGCCCTCGACGAGGAGGCGCGCGAGGCGGTGCGGCGCCAGGCTGAGCAGGAAGCCTACATTCCAGAGGTCGCGGCGGAGCCAGCGGCGCCCGCCGACACATCAGGGATAGTCGAGGGCAAGACCACGGAGGAATCGCTGTCGTTCGGCCTCAGAAGGAGGGCGCTCTCCAAAGACGAGGAAGAGGCGGAAAAGGCCGCAACCCTGAGAGGGACGTCAGGGGCCAATGCTCCCGAGGATGCTTCATCCGGCAATGCTACGAGAGATGCGGGGAGCCCCGCAGAGGATTCTTCCCAGAAGGAGGAGCTCGACAAGCTGCTGGGCAAGCTCACCTCCGACGACAAGGCCCCGGATAAATGACCGGCGAACGGGCCGGCGGTCTCCCCCCCTATGATACCGGGAAATTCTATCCTCTCGAGAGCCTATTCTCCAATCCTTTGAGGGCTTTCCTGGCGTCCCGGTCATCCGGGTCTATCTCGAGGGCCTTCCGGTATGCGTTGACCGCTTTCCGGAACATGCCTTCCAGTTCAAGGCTCACCCCAAGATTGTACCATGCGGGCGCCAGGGAAGGGTCCACCTCAACGGCCTTGCGGTATGACCTCAGTTCCTCGGCTCTGTCGCCGTTGCGATGTGCGATGAGACCAAGGTTGTACCAGCCCTGCCCGTCGTCGGGGTCCAGCGCCAACGCTTTTTTTGTGGCTTCGATTGCACCGGAATAGTCATTCTGCTCGAACAGGACGATGCCGAAGTTCAGCCAGGCCCCTGCGTCGCCAGGGTTCAGGGAAAGGGCCTTCCGGTAGGCCTCGTTGGATGTGGGTATGTCACCGAGCGCTTTCAGGGCCACACCGAGGTCGAACCATGCAACCGCATCATCAGGCTCAAGGGCGATGGATTTCCGGTATGCTCTGACCGCGTCATCATATTTGCCCATTCTATCGTAGCATTGCCCCAGGTTGATCCAGATATCGGCCCTCTCGGGGGCCACTGCAAGGGCCTTGACATATGCATTGGCCTCGCCTTTGAACTCGCCGATATCTGCATTGCAAAGCCCGAGGTTCACCCAGGCTTCAACGCTTTCCGGATTCGACTTGAGCCACTTGGTGAAATCGACTATAGCACCGGCCGCATCGCCCTTCCGTGCCAGTGAAAGCGCCTTCTCGAACCGACCATCCTTGTTATTGGGACGTTTTGCTTTCTTGCCGGGCATCATCTTTGCATGCAGTACCGGCATGAAATAGATTTCCATATCCAATATAAAAATGGCTCATTCGAAGGCCGGCCGTTGCATCACGGATACTTCATCTCTTCAGGTCCTTCCGGACTGCCAGCAAGGGTACCAGGACGAGCAGGAGAAGAACGGTATTCAGCACGCCGTTGAGCACAACCCCGAAATACAGGGAGATGTAGGTGTCGACGGGATACCAGACGGCAATGGACACCGCCAGGCAGTTGAATGCCCACGCCTCCCTTTTTTTGAGAGGATAGAGGGCGATGAACAGCAGTGTCGTGCCCCAGCCGGCCAGCGTTGCGCCCCATACACCGAAGGCCCATGCGTAGAATCCCCTGGCGCCGTCCGTGACCCCCTCTTTCCAGAAAGGGGAGGTGAACGGGTCCCCGGCCGGATTTGGCATGGCGCTCATCGATATCAGGAACGCCCCGAGGGATAGTATCAGCAGGCTGTCTGCTATCAGCCATCTCCTCCAGAAATCATGGCCCGGCATCGCAGGTCGAATTGCCATATGGTGATATGCAATTTTGGGCAGGAATGGCAAGAAATGTGCGGAGGGGCGAGCCTGCGCTCACCAGACGCATGAAATGAAAGCACGCCATCACATAGGTCGTCAAATGTCCTTCAGCGAGATGATGGTGACCTTTCCGTTATCGCCGACGGCGAATCTCCTGTTGGCCGGGTCCAATGCCAGATGATGTTTCCCGGGCCCCTTCATCATGACGCTGGGCTGGAAGACCTCCGGACCGGGAACGAGGTCTTCCCACCGGTGGACCACTTTTCCCGTCTCTATCTCGATGAGCTTTGGGTAGTCGTAGAACGATACGATGTGAGAATCGCCCACCGGCATCATCCTTCCCACGAACTCCGGCATAGCCCTCGTCGACAGCAGTGTCTTGGAATCGAGGTCGAACACCTGGAGCAGAAAGCGCGTGTCGGGCGGATTCTTTCTCGTGTCCCCGAGGTCCACGGGCTTGCCGTCAGCGTCCGTGATCGAGAGCTCCGAGGCAACGACCCGCCTCACCTTGGTGCCGTCATCCTCCGTCGTCTTCTCGGGCACGCCTGGTTCCGCCGGTATTATTTCGAAATTTGTCTCCGGTTCCTCGCCCTCGTAGTTGCCCTCGAGGAAGCTGGAGTAGACAAGCTTGTGGCCGCAGAAGGCCGCTGTTTCGGGCTCCCATGCACGTGCGCTGGAGTACGGGAGCATTATGCCGTCGCCGTCGAGATGCCCCGGCTCTTTGAGAGCTCGCTCCACATCGTACACGCACAGGACGTTGACAGGCTGCCAGACCCAGCCGCGGTCCAGCAAATATCTGCCGTCCAGGCTGGCGGCAAGATTGGAATGGAAGATGTCATCCGGCTTGTAATCCCGCTTCGTCAGCCTCTCCTCGCTCAGGATATCCTCGATATCCAGCGCGCAGTATTCCGTCGGGCAGTGGGCGATGACGTCCCTGCCGTCGGGAAGCGTGAACAGCGTCACTGGAAAATGATAGTCGCTGGCATGATAGTAGGGCCTGTTGAGCTCCCTGATATCCGATGAGCGCTCCAGGTCCACAAGAAGGCCCTTTGTCCCGTGAGCCTCGTAGAGTAAAGCGTAGCGCCCATGGGAAATAACGGAATCCCATTTGTAGGCGTATCCCCTCGTGATCTGGGGCGCCAGCATCGTTCCGTCGAGATGGTAGGTCCTCCCTAAGCCAAGGACATCAAGCAGGCGGTCCCCGTGCCAACACAAGGACGCAACGTACTCGGTCTCGATGTCGACCCTCTTGAAATCGGTCATCACATTACGGTCCAGGCTCCGGGATGGGGGCTCGGGGATATTCATGTATTTCGGATGTAAAAAGGTGCGTCGAACTCGGCGGAGGTCCTCGTTGCGGGACGGAAAATGAAAATATGAGGCCATCCGGGGGACGGCCTCATTTGCTCTGTCTACGTCACCTTGAGCTTCTTGTCGAGGTTCTTCCTGATGGCCCCGATGAAGTCCTCTGTCATGACGACCTTGTTGTTCTTGTTGGGCGTCGCCGCCAGCGCCAGGTCATTGGTCATGATGCCGCTCTCGATGGTCTCGAGCGAGGCCGCATCGAGCTTGTTTGCGAAATCCACGACATCCGGCGTCTTGTCCAGCTCTCCCCTCTTGCGGATGCCGCCGGTCCAGGCGAAGATGAGCGCCATGGGGTTGGTCGAGGTCTTCTCGCCCTTCTTGTACTTGTAGAAATGCTTCTGGACCGTCCCGTGGGCCGCCTCGAACTCGAAGTAGCCGCTGGGCGACACGAGCACCGAGGTCATCATCGCCAGGCTGCCGAACGCCGAGCCCAGCATGTCGGACATGACGTCGCCGTCGTAGTTCTTCAGGGCCCACAGCAGGCCCCCTTCGCCCTTCATCAGCCTCGCAACAGCGTCGTCGATGAGGGTGTAGAAGTACTCCAGCTTGGCGTCTTCCATCTTCTTTTTAAAATCCTTTTCGTAGACTTCCTGGAATATGGCCCTGAAGTTGCCATCGTAGCTCTTCGAGATGGTGTCCTTGGCCGAGAACCACAGGGGCATCTTCCTGTCGAGGGCGAACAGGAACGAGGCTCGGGCGAAGCTCTGGATTGAGGCGTCCGTGTTGTGGACGCCGCGAAGTATTCCGGGCCCCTTGAAGTCATGAATGGTCAGTCTCACAGGTTCGCCCTTCTCTGGCGTAAATAACAGTTCGCCCTTTCCCGGGCCGGTGACGCGTATCTCCTGGTTCTTGTAGACATCGCCGTAGGCATGCCTGCCTATGAAAATGGGCTTCTTCCACGTGCGGACTCCGGGAAGGATGTTGCCCACGAGGATGGGCCCCCTGAAGATGGTGCCGTCCAGCGCCGCTCTCAATGTAGCGTTCGGGGACTTCCATTCCTGCTTCAGGCCATATTCCTTTATCCTGTTCTTGTCGGGAGTTATGGTCGCGCACTTGATGCCCACCGTATGCTTCTTGATGGCATTGGCGGCATCCACGGTGATCTTGTCGCCGGTCTCGTCCCTCTTGGGCAAACCGAGGTCATAGTACTCGAGTTTCATATTCAGGTAAGGAAAGAGAAGGTCGTCCTTGACCCACTTCCACATCACCCGGGTCATCTCGTCGCCGTCTATCTCCACTATCGTGCTCTTCACATCTATCTTGTTCTCGCCCACCACATCAACTCCCTGTTCCGAAATTGCGGACGCGGGGCGTCTTGGGGCCCCGCATCCCGTTCACTTACTTATTTCCCCCCTTCTTCTCCGCCTCTATGAGCGACGACCGGCCAACGCCGGTCGTCTCCATCCGATCGGAGCCCACTCCACTTCGCCCCTGCTTGACAGAGGTGGTCTCCTCTCGGATGAACTGCTCGAAGCCGTCAGGCCTCTTGGGGAGGTCGAACAACACGTCCTCCCACGGGTGCCTGTAAAGCCGTGCGCCCTGCCTCTTCTGGTCCATCACATGACCTATTATGCCGATGCTCCTGCCCAGGACGAAGAGACCGTTGAGCATTCCAAGTTTCACTTCCGAGCTTATCTGCTCCTTGGTCATGCCCAGGCCCGCCATCATGTCCAGGCAGCATATCCCGATGCAGCCGTCGACATTCAGTATGAGGTTGTTGCGCTTGGCGGTGGTCACCTTTTCCACTTCGAGGGCGTAATCGATGTAAGCATGGCCCGGGAAGTTCTTGTTGACATAGGCCTTGAGCAGCGACACCCTCAGGTCGGGGTTCGTAACGGACTTTATCCTGTGGCCGATGCCCTGTATGTTCATGCTCTTGACCTTCATCTCGTTGACGAAGCCCTCGGGAGTGAGGTTCCGGTCCTTGGCGTCCTGGAACATCTCCGCCGCGCCGTCAACGGCGCCTCCGAACCTCGGCCCGATGGTCAACAGGCCGCTCACAAGCGAGGAAATGAGGTCCTTTCCGGCGCAGGCCGCGACGATGGCGTTGTGGGCGCCCGAAACGGCCGGGCCGTGGTCTGCCGTTATCTGCAGCACTATCTCGATGAACCCGCTCGCCCACCTGGGCAGCATCTTCTTGAACCACAGCAGCCCGATGACCCCGCCGATTCCGATGTCGTACTCGAAGACCTCCGACAGGCGCAATCCGGAATAGAGCAGCTCCTCGCCGCTCTCGTCCGATATGGTGGTGGTGAATGTCGTGGGCCTCCGTATCATCCCGCCCTTGAGGGCCTTGGCGTAGTCCTGCGGTATCGGCGGCGCCTTGGCGTCCGATGGTGCCCTGGCCTTGCCTTCCTTGACTAGCTTTTCGTATGTCTGCCTTATCTTGACATCGAAGTCGTTGAAGGATTCCGGCACTATGGCGCCCGCCTCCTTGAGGGCCTTGTTCTTGGCCTCGGAGGTCTCCATCGCCGCGTCGGCTCTTGCGCCGGCGTGGCCGAACTGGACGCCCGCCCCGAACTTGGTGCTGCTGGTGCCTATGCACCAGACCACCAGGGGCTTGGTTATCTTGCCGGCCTTGAGGGCGTCGACAATCGCGTACTCGTCCGTGCCGCCTATCTCGCCGAGCATCACAATCATGGAGATGTCGGGGTTCTTCTGGTAGCGCATGACATGGTCGATGAACCTGGTGCCCGGGTACCTGTCGCCGCCCAATGCGACTCCCTCGTAGACGCCGTCCGTGTTCGTGCCTATCATCATGTTGAGCTCGTTGGAAAGGCCTCCCGACTTGGAAACATAGGCGACGGACCCAGGCCTGAAGAGCTTGGCGTCCGTGATGTTGAGCAGGTCGCCGGCCGTGTTCCCTATCTTGAAGCAGCCGGCCCTCAGTCCTCCGACGGTGGCGGGACCGATTATCGTCACGCCCTTCTCATTGGCCTTGGCGATGAGCATCTTGGTCCTCCTCTCCGGCACGCCTTCTGCAATGAGGGCTAGCACCTTCAGCTGCGGGTAGTCCAGCGCATCCCAAGTTGACGAGAACGTGGACCTCATCGAAGCGAAGTTTACCAGAACGTCGATGTCGGGATGCTTTCCAAGGGCCTCCTCGAGGCTCCTGTAGATGGGTATCATTATTTCCCTGGGGCCCCAGAAGCACTTGTGACCGGTTGCCTCTCCGGTGGGGTCCACGATGGCGGCGACGCTGGGGGTCTTGCGACTGCAGATGAAGTCATAGTCCACCATTCTCTGTATCGCGTTCTGCTGGTAGTTGAATATGACAGCGCGCGTGTTCTCGTCGAATAATATGTAATCCGGCCTCTTGTTGTTGTGAACCATCTTTTTCACATCCTAGAGCTTTTCCATCGCAAGTGCGCTCACCAGTATCTTGGTCATCGGATAATCGGGGCCGTGGACCTCGATTATCGGTATGCCCTCCTTGACGAGGTCCCTCATCTTCTTGAGACCTTCGGGGTAGTTGGGGCCCCCGCGCCGGACGAATATCTTCACATTGGCCTTGTTGAGCCTGTCCTTGTACTCCTTGAGGGCCTTGATGATGCCGGCAAAGGTCTTGGCCACATCCGTGAAGTTCGCTATGCCGCCGCCGATTATCAGGTACTTGTTCTTGCCCTGCGGGTCCGGCTCGCGTGTAAGAAGGTCCAGTACGGTCTTCGAATACTCGTATGTCTCGTCCATCGACGGGTCGCCGCTGTACTCGCCGTAATTGGCGAGCTCCTTGGCCCAGCCGAGGTCTGCGACCGTATCCGTGTAGATGACACTGGCCCCGCCGCCCGCCACCAGGTTCCACAGCCTGCCCTTGGGGTTGAGGAGCGTCAGCTTCATGGACGCGCCCGATTTGCTGTCGAGCTCCTCGACGTACTCCTCCTCCTTGGACAGCTTCCTGCCGAACGGGGCGGGGAAGCCGATGGGGCCCCACTTCTTTTCGGATTCGAAGCTGGCCGTGTCGTCGAGCCTGCACTTGAGGTCGAGCGGGTAGAGCTTTTCGCCTTTGACCGCGAATGGGTTTATCTCGAGGAATGCGTAGCCAAGGTCGATGTAATATCTGAAAAGGCCTTTTATCATCGCGGCGATGCGCTTCCTGTCGGCCGTGAGGTCCCCGGGGAGCTTGGCGGCAATATCGATGCTGTCGATGTTGGCCAGGGTGGGCACCTGTATCGGAACCACGGAATCCCAGTTGGTCTCTATCTCCACGCCGCCCTTGGTCGAGAAGAAGATGGTGTCGAAATCGCGCTCGGACTTGATGGCGACGTAGTATTCGTGGTCGGCCTTCACGAAGGGCTCGATGACGAAATGCGTGAGCTCGCCGCTGACGTTGCCCACGGTCACCTCGGCGCCCCTGTTCTGGCCCAGCCACTTTTTAGCGGAGGCCCAGTCGGCGTCCAGAAGTATTAGCCCGTGCTTGCCCCTCTTGCCCATGAGCATGTCGGGCTTCACGACCAATTTCTCGGTCGAAAGCCAGGCGTTCTCTTTGGCCAGCTTGTCCAGGTCCGTTTCCGGACCTACCTGCGCGACCTTGGTCCCAAGCTGGAAGTCATTGCCCATGTATTCCTGCCAGTGCCGTGCCAGCATGTTCTTTGCGTCGTACTCCCTGATTGGTTTCTGTGCCATTTTCCCACCTCGTTCTCCACTTTGGATTTCTCGGGTTTGTCAGGTTCATTTCTCCGAGCCCATTCCGTATTCCCCCGACCGGTCATATCGCAATTGCTCACTTGTTCTTGGCGGTTATGTAATTGAGCGTGCCGCCGGCCAGCAATATATGCCGGTCCCGTCCAGACAGGCTGTGCTTGACCGGTATGTCCTTGCCCTTGGTCTTGTTCCTGATGACCAGCTTTCCGCCGCTGTCCATGGCCTTCCGGAAGCCCTCGATGACGAGCTCGTCGCCCGCAGATATGCCGTCGTAGTCCGCCGGGCTCTCGAACATCAGCGGGACGATGCCGAAGTTGATGAGGTTGGCCATGTGAATTCTCTCGATGGTCTTGGCGAGCACCACCTTGACGCCGAGGTACATCGGGCACATGGCCGCATGCTCCCGCGATGAGCCCTGGCCGTATGATTCGCCCGCGACTATCAGGTTGGCGACCCCCTTGGTCTTGTTCTCCCTGGCCCTCTTTGAGAATGTGTTGTCCACGATGTCGAAAACGAAGTCCGAGTACTTCGGCACATTGGACCGGTACTTCATCTTGTCGCCGGCGGGAATGATGTGGTCCGTCGTTATCTTGTCCCCCACCTTGATGGTCACGACACCCCGGACTGACTCTGGCAGGGGCTCGTTCTTGGGGGGTTCCCCGATGTTGGGCCCGCGGAGGATGGTGACCTTGCCTGGCTCCTCGGACGGCTTGAGTATCATGGTGTCGTCGATGAGGAATCCGGGCGGTACCTTGACCTTCGGGCACCTGATGCCCAGTTCCCTCGGGTCGGTGAACACGCCGGTGATGGCCGATGCGATGGCGGTCTCGGTGCTGACCAGGTAGACCTGCGCGTCCTTGGTCCCCGACCTGGCCTCGAAGTTCCTGTTGCTCGTCCGCAACGACACGCCCTTGGACTGTGGCGACTGGCTGTTGCCTATGCAGAACCCGCAGGCGGCCTCGGCTATCCGGCAGCCTGCATTGATGAGCGTGGCCAGTGCGCCGTTCTTGGCTATCATGCCGTAGACCTGCCTCGAGCCCGGCGCTATCACCACGCTGACGTTCGGATGTATGTGCCCTTTCTTTTTAAGGACCTGGGCCACGAACATGAGCTCCCGAAACGACGAGTTGGTACACGAGCCGAAGCAGACCTGGTCGACCGGCATCCCGGCCAGCTCCTTGACCTTCTTGATGTTCCCCGGGCTGTGCGGACAGGCTGCCAGGGGCACGAGCTTGTTGAGCTCTATGGTCACATCACGGTCGTAGACGGCGTCGGGGTCGGCTTCCATGGCCTTCCACTGGTCGGAGCGGCCCTGCGCATCCATGAACTGCTTCGTTATCTCGTCGGAGGGGAACAGCGAGAAAGTTACGCCGGTCTCGGCGCCCATGTTGGTGATGGTGGCCCGCTCGGGCACGGACAGCGTCTGGACGCCCGGGCCCGCATACTCGAGGACCACGCCGGTGTTTCCCTTGACTGTAAAGAGCTCCAGTACTTTCAGCACGATATCCTTGGCGCTCACCCAGGGCTTGAGCTTGCCCGTGAGGTTGACACGGACCACTTTCGGGCACGTCAGGTAGAACGGCCCGCCTCCCATGGCCACGGCGACATCGAGGCCGCCTGCGCCTATGGAGACCATGCCCAGCCCGCCGCTCGTCGGCGTGTGGCTGTCAGCGCCCAGAAGGGTCTTGCCAGGCCTTCCGAACCGCTCGAGGTGCACCTGGTGGCAAATGCCGTTACCGGCCCGTGAATAGAGAATCCCGTACTTCGCCGCCACTGTCTGAAGGTACCTGTGGTCGTCGGCGTTCTCGTATCCTATCTGGATGGTGTTGTGGTCCACATAGCTAAGAGAGAGCTCGGTCTTGACATGCGGGATGCCCATGGCCTCGAACTGCAGGTAGGTCATTGTCCCGGTGGCGTCCTGCGTGAGGGTCTGGTCGATCTTGATGGCAATCTCGGTGCCCGGCTCCCACTTGCATTCAATCAAATGCTCTTCGAGTATCTTGTGCGTCAGCGATTTTCCCACGTCTACTACCCCCAAATCCTAGATATGATTAACATTATTAAAGATAACGACAGCCCGTGTCGCAACATAGCACGCAGGTCGGGGCCAGCCGGCCTTGCCACCTCGGAGCCGTGCGCGTTTCGATGCGGTCCCCGAATACATTATCACAGGGCCGTCCGTTCACTGCCAGGACTGGTGAACAATTGAGAATCGATACGGCAACCCAACGTGACCTGCCGCAGGTCCTCGACCTCGTCCGCGATGTCATATTTGACATGAACAAGAACGGCAACGAGCAATGGAACGAAGAGTACCCCAAGCCCGGGCTCTTCGAATCCGACATCCAGAACAAAGAGATGCATGCCATGAAGGACGGCGGAAAAATCGTCGGCATCATCACATTATCGGAAAAGCAGGACAAGCAATACGATGACATCAAATGGACGGACAGACTCGAAAGGCCCCTGATGGTCCACAGGCTCGCCGTCCACCCGAAATGGCACCGGAAGGGCATCGCGACCAAGCTCATGGAATTCGCCGGAGAATACGCACAAAAGCACGCGTACTCGTCAATTCGCCTCGACACCTACCACAAGAACGAGCGCAGCCGTGCCATGTTCCTGAAAATGGGCTACCTCAGGAGGCCCGGCCACATACATTTCCCGGAGTGCAGGGGGCCGTACTACTGCTACGAGCTCGTCCATTCCAGATTCAGGCCTGGAGCATGACTGTACTTTGCGTGGAGGGCCTCAGATAGTCCAAAGTGGCCGTGCTCAAAGGCCTGGACGGCGGGGGGATTTCCCCCGCGCTGAGGGGCGCCTCCAATATCCTGGCCGGAGCCCTTATTCCTCCTCTTCCTTCTTTTCCGTTGCCTCTTCATCTGTCAGGCGCGAGCGCCTGTTCTTCTTGTTCTGCACAGCGACCACCATGAAGGCGACAAGGAGCATCGCGATGACTGCCACCGCGAGGGCAATTGTCAGCCATGGTGTTGTCTGAGGGGCTGGCGCGCTGGTCGCCACAAGCGCAGGGGCGAGGGATAGCGTTCCGTTGGACGAGATGAAGGTGTTGTAGTTGACGGGCTTGTAGCCGGCTTTCGTGATTGATATGCTGACGCTCTGCCCCAGAACGGTCTTCGGAAGGATGAAACGGGCGTGGCCCGTGGCGTTCGTCGTGCCGGTAAAGGTACGGCCTCCGGAGCTCATGGTCACGATCGCCCCTTCGACGGCCTTTCCCTTATTGTTCACGATGGGGCCGAACGAGAGCGTCCAGTTCGGGTCGATTACTTCCTTCGCGAGAGCCGGGAGGGGAGCCGCCAATTTCCTGTCCCTGCCGATTCTGGTCTGGAGCGTGGACGGTTTGTAGCCCGCCTTTTCGATGCGGACCGTGACGTTCTGGTCAACATGTCCGGGCTGCATTGTCAGGGACACATTCCCGTCCGGGCCTGTTGTGTTGGTCAAGTTCGTGCCCAGCACTGTGAGAGTGACCAAAGCCCCTTCAACGACAGAGCCGTTCTCGTCTTTCACGGGCCCGACATTCATCACCCATGGCGAAACCGGCAGCTCCCGCACGGTCACCCTGACGGCGTCCGCCGCGGTGAGCGACATCGAATCCGTTACTTCGAGGATGACGGAGTAGTTGCCCGCCGCGTTGAAGGTGAACGAGAATACAGGTCCGTACTGGACCACAGAATCGTTCCCGTACTGCATTCTCCAGGTGTAGTTGACGATGGCGCCGTTGCCCGTCGACAGGTTTCCGTTTAGTGTGACCGTCTCGCCGGTCAATATGTCGACATCGTTCCCAGCTAGGGCGACGACGGGGCCCGTGGTTGCCACTATTCTGCCGGCGGCCCCGAACAGGGAAAGGTGGCTCACATCCGCCCAGAGGAATCCGGCGTAGTCCTTCCCGTACATCGTCATGTCGGTCGTGTTCACCCCGGTTCCTTTCACCCATTCGAGAGAGCCCGAGAGCTTCGTCCAGGTCCCGCCGGTCTCGTTGAACCAGTAGAGCGAGAGCAGGCTCTCGTTGAAGTCCTCGGAATCATTTGCGTCCCCGTCGCCGTTGCGGTCCAGGTCGCTTATGCTGTAAAAGAGCTCGATGTGCCCGCCGGCGAAAGAGACCGCACCAGTTACCGGGACCATGTTGCTGAGTTCTACATCCAGGTACCTGCCGAGCGGCAGCTCGTTGGCCTCCATTCCGTTCCAGGAGCCCAGGGCGTTGGGAATATCGTTCCCCGCGTGCTTCGTGAAAGTGAGGTTGAATGTGGCGTTGCCGTCCAGTGCGCCCCATGCCTGTGCGCCTGTCGTTGTCACCGCATCGTAGGTATCTAGCAAGAACTCCGACCTTGCGGAGAGATATTCCACCCGCATTGAGCTGTTCGTGCGTGTCACCTTCATGCCCTTCAGGACGCCCAGGACAAGGTTCTCGTCGTAGGGCCAGATATTGGAGAGCATCATCACGGTTTGGGTGGGGCTCCAGAATCCGTACCTCACGGCGAAGTGGTCGGCGTCCACACCCATCATGTTATCCAGCTCGTCGCCGGAATCTGCCAGCAGGTCCCGGATTATGGAGCCGGCTGTGCCGTTCGCCGCATCCGGCCTGCCCACAAGGACTATGTTGGGGGCCGATGTGCGGTTGGCCAGGAGGTCCTGTGGCGTCGTCGTGACAACTGTAGCGGTCTTGGACAGGTTCGCCTTGAAGGCTTCCGCTGATGGGTCCGAGTCCATGACGAGGACTATCTCTCCGACCAGCTGTGACATGTAATCGGTGTCCAAAGAATCGGCGACTCCGTCGCCGTCCGTGTCTCCCGAGAACGGGTCCAGGCCTATGGTGAGCTCTTCTTTATCGCTCATCCCATCTCCGTCGGTGTCATTGGAGGTGGCATTGAGGAAATTATCGAGTTCGAATCCGTCGGAGAGGCCGTCGCCGTCAGTGTCGTTGGAGACGGGGTTCGTGCCAAAGGCATCCTCATCGGTGTCCCCGAGCCCGTCCCCGTCCGAATCGTCCGAGTTGGGGTCGGTGCCCATTTCGAATTCCGGGCCGTCGAACGAGCCGTCGCCATCCGAGTCCGCAGAGATGACCGAGGAGCCGAACTGGACCTCTCCGAGGTCGCCGAGCCCGTCCCCGTCCGTGTCGTTGCTGGTCGGGTCGGCCCCGAGCAGGAACTCCTCGTTATCCGGAAGGCCGTCGTTGTCCGAGCTGTTGGTGGTCGGGTCGCTGCCGTACGTGACCTCGACGCCGTCACCCAATCCGTCGCTGTCCGAATCCGACATCGTCAGGTTGGAGCCGAGCGCGCGCCCGCCCAGACCCTTGGCCTCTTTGCCATCGGAGAGGCCGTCCCCATCGGTGTCGCCTATGCGCGGGTCGGCCGAGTATTTGCGCTCCTCGCTGTCGTTCAGGCCGTCGGCGTCCGTATCGGCCACGAGGGGGTCGGGTGCGACCTTGTAGGTGAATTTCCCGGTGGAATTGGACACAGTCACGTTCCAGCCGGCCTTCTCGTCAACGTCCGTGAGACCGTCACCGTCCGCGTCTGTGAAATTGGCTGTCATGTTGGCGGCGGGGAGGGTGATGTTGTTGTACAGCTGGACTATCACGGCAGGATACATGCCGACGGTGTCCAGGACGTATATGCGGTCATCGATGCTCGTGATGCCACGCTGGTTGTAGAATAGATTATTGCCGAGGTTGTCCTTGGTCACGTTCGCCAGCAGATTTCCGTTGTAATCGAACTTCTCGATCTTCCTGGGGCCCGTTTCTGAGATCAGAAGGTCATCGTTGGAATCGATGTTCAGCCACATTGAATAAGTCCCGGTATTCCATTTCTTGAGATAATTTCCCCAGGAATCGAACACCTGAACGCGGTTATTGTCCGGGTCCGCCACATAGATTCGCCCCTTGGAATCTATATCGATTCCGTACGGCTGGGAGAACTTGCCATTGGCGGTCCCGTATCCGCCCCATGACAGGAGGAAGGTCCCGTTCCTGTCATATTTCAGGACTGCCATCTCATTGTGGTCGGCAACATAGACAAAACCGTCATCATCCACGGCGACGTCTGCCGGCACCATGAGTGTTGCATTACCGACCTTGGTGGAGATGTTCAACAGGATCTCGCCGGTCCTTTTCATCTTGTAGAAACAATAACCGGAATAGTCCGCCACCCAGAGATATCCCTCCGGATCTATGTCGACGCCGACAGGATATGTCAGATTGCCCGTTCCCAGATTCGCTATGAAGGTCCCGTTCCGGTCGAACTTCCTTATGTACCCACCTGCGGATGTTGCATAGATGTATCCTTCCGCGTCGACTGCGATGTCGAAGCCGTCCACGAAGTTGTCATGACCGAAACTGGTCACATATTCCAACGAAGTGGTGTACTGCTCTTTCGACCCGTCCAGCTTCCCGTCGCCGTTTGTGTCGGGGGACCGGGCGTTGAACAGCAGGGAATATTCCCTGCTATCGTTCAGGCCGTCTGCATCCCCGTCGACCAGCACAGGGTTGGACGTCACCAGGGCGAATATCTGAGTAGTTCCGTAATAGTAGGATATGACCCAGCCGTCGCGCTCCTGCTTGTCGGTGAGCCCGTCACCATCGGTGTCGTTGAGGGACGCATTGAGCCCGAGCTCAACCTCCAGACGGTCGCCTAGGCCGTCCCCGTCCATGTCAGCAAGCGCCGGGTTGGTATGAATGAGGAGCTCGTACTTGTCGGAAAGCCCGTCCGCGTCGGTGTCGCTGAGCCATGGGCTGGTGCGCGTCTCGTTAGCGTTCCTGATACCGTCGCCGTCGGAATCCAGCGACTTGACATCCTTCCAGGCCATGAAACCGTCTATTGTTGCCGGCATGATGTCGAAGTAGAGGGTGCACTGCTTTGTTACTCCATCGCCGGTTTTTGATTTCCTGTCCTTGATCCAGAACCCGAAGACCCAGGCGCAGTCGTTGTAGTATATCTTGTAATCGTATTCCATGTAGACCATGAACGGGTAGTTGATGGTGGCCGAGCTGGGAGTGAAGGAGAGAGAGTCGTAGTACTGCCTTGTCCTCGTGCTCCCTGACGTTTTGTCAGAAACCGGAGTATCGGACTCCTTTGAGTAGACCTTCTTCTTGGATGGAAGCTTCTGGTAAAGGTCGGGCTCGAAGTAGCTCTGCTCAAGGTCCTTGTCCGATCCTTTGCTAGTCTTCTTGACAATGCCATTTGTGGACTGGGTGAACTCTATCGTGTCGCCGACATCCAGTCCGTTCATGTCCCGGTCGTTGATATCCACCGAAGAGCTGGCAACTGCCATATCGACCTTGCTGCGGGTCTCGATCTTTGAGACAAGGGACATGATGGATTTCACAATCCACCCCACTAGCCTGTCCGTAATGGAAGTGCCCGTCACCAGCCATGTAATGATGTCAGCCAGGGCATACAGAAGGGCCAGCACGGCCCCCACCGGACCAAGCATGCCCAGTGCAAAAAGGAGCAATGTGAAGCTGAGAGAGGTCAGGGCGTACACCACCCCAAGCATCGTTCCAGAGGGGGCCCAGCCGCAAGCGCAGCCCACGGCGATGATCGTGTATATGGCAATCCCCACTGCAATGACCAGCCCAATCACCTGAAGGGCCTTGATGCCGCGGTTCACATTGCCCATCGCTCCGGAGCTGGCCGCCTTGGCATCCGAGTACCCATCCATGGCGAGCGAGAAGAATGAAATGGAGCTCGTCATCCTCGAGATTGAGACATAGGAATTGTAGGCACAGTAGAGAACGGCGAATGCCCTAACTACCTGGAGCACGACGCCGAGCGCCTTGACGCTGAGCGCTGTAATCAGGCTCGTCATTTCTCTCAATTTCATGACATCGTCCGGTACATTCTGCTGGATGGTCACACCATCCACGCTGATGGTCGCATATTCTCCGTCGTACCAGGCCACTATCATTGGCATGAGCGTCATGAAAGAGCCGTTGTCGAGACCCCAGGTCAGGATCTCGGCTATTATTGCATCCAGCTCGAGTGGACGGTTGGTGCTGGTGTTGTACCAGGCCGACTTCAGGGAGCGGCTCGTGGTCACGGGCGCACTCGTCAGGTCAGCGTTCAGGGTTGTGCCCGCTATGTATGAACCCGGGGAGAGCTGGGCCATCTCAAGGACGGTGAAATTGTCCTCGATGACAATGGACACAGGGAGGTTTTTCCCATCCGGAAGGGTGTCCAGCGCGTTGTTCATCAACAGGCCGTTGGATTCTCGGATAGCCAGGTCCTGATGGGCGAACTCTGTGAGCGAGCTCTGGACGCTCACATTGTAGCTGGCCAAAAGTGACGGGATGTAGGAGATGCTGTTCGTGGTATTGTGGACGTAATCAATGGACAGCAGCATGTTGGCGGCCAGGAGATGAGACACATTCGACGAATGGTAGAGCCCGAGCTTGCTGCCGTGGTTCTCCTCCAGTGTCATTCCCGTGATTATGAAATCATCAGGGTACAATGCCAGAGTTGTAATTTCAGGACGGCTCCCTGCGCCCACCTGCGAGAATCTCTGAGAGGTGCTGACAGTGGACGCCGCTGCGGCGAGCAGGCCGTCGGCCCTGAGCGTCAGATATCTTCCGTTCAGCGAGGACTTGAGGGAGACCGTGTCGCCGGTCTCATCTCCCAGCGTGAACAGGCATGTCTTGTCCGCGGTTGAACAGGTGGCGTTGGCGCCGCCGTTCGGCGCGACGCTGAGGAATTTCCCGTTCGCTGCCTTGAGCGCAACGCCCTCGCTCTGCTCTATCACTTCGAACTGGGTGGAAATGCCAATGGCGGTGGCATTGGCCTGGACCACGCCGGTCTCGTTGACCGAGAGGTATTTGCCGTTCGCCGCTTTGAATGCATGGCAAGCCTTGTCGCTGTAGGCGTTGACCCGCCAGGTGAACGATATCTCCGAGGTGACTGTCAGCGGTGTCCCGCTTTCAGGAATCAGCATCTTGCCGTTGAAAGCGACAGTGCTCCCGAAATCATCGACTGGGAAAAGGGGCATGAACGCAGTCGTGTTGTCGGTCACTATTCCGTAATCTAAAAGCTGGGTCTGGTTCAGGACGACATTCGTCTGCAGCTCCAGAAGGGGCGTTATGTAGATATCCTCGGTGGACTTGTCAAGGTCCATCATCTGCCCCTCGGAGTCATCAGGCCAGTCCCAGGCCATTGCGGAGAGGTTCAGATGCGCCGGGTTGCTGGGCCGCACCTGTAATGACATGTATGTGGGGCTTCCCCGTGTCTTGACGCTGACGTTGAAGCTGCTGGCAGCCTGCGTCTTGGCCATGGGGGAAGTGTCGAGCCCGTCTGCCACCCTGTCGTTGTCGTTGTCCCTGTCCCATGAATTGGGGATGCCGTCACCATCGACATCGGCGCTGACATTGTGCACCTCAAGGTAATCCGCAAGGTGGTCTCCATTGGTATCGGCATTCATCGGGTCGAGCGTGAGGTTGATCTCATCATAGTCCGTGAGTCGGTCGGAGTCGCTGTCGTTGCCATCGGGGTTGGTCCCAATCACCCGCTCCACGGAATCCGGCAGGCCGTCCGAGTCGGTATCAGTCATGTTCGTCGTGTGCGCCAGCAGCTCGGCTACAATCTCATTCAGCTCCCTCATTGGCGCGGATATCTCCCTGTAGGTTGGAGTCCGTTCGCTTTCCGAGAGCGATTTTCTGAACATCTCGGCCGTGGCGGACTGGAACGATGTCCCTATCAGTATCGCAACTGCGAAAATGGCGATGTAACTAGTTTTTCCCATCTAAGTACCCCCCAATTGACGGAATCTGTACAGGCACATGGAATATTCCAGCTTAAAGCCATCTAATGCAAGCTCTATCTAAGATATTCACTGATTTTCAGTCAAAAAATTGCACATATATCGGCGTGAAAATTCATCCAATTCGTATAATATTTCAGCCATCCGATTATTATATTGAAAGAGTTACATGTGCAGTAATAGCAGTATTTAAAAACCCCATAACGGTATTAGTGACCGATGGAACGCGTCGAGCTCCTGCTTCCGGCGGGGGACAAGGAAAGCCTGCGTGCGGCCGTCGCCAACGGGGCGGACGCTGTCTACCTCGGCACGGAATCGTTCAATGCCAGAAGGTTCGCCCCCAACTTTTCGCTCGGGAGCCTTCCGGGCGTCGTAGATTTCTGCCACAGGAACAAAGTGCGCGTGTTCGTCACGGCCAATATTCTTGTCAAGAACCGGGAGCTCGAGATGTTCTTCAAGCTGGTGAGCGGAATAGGCAGGGCCAAGGCGGATGCAATAATCATTCAGGACCCGTGCCTCATTCCCCTCGTAAAAGAGTGCGCTCCAAAACTCGAAATTCATCTCTCGACCCAGGCGACCACGACCAATAAATACGCGGTTCCCGAGGGCGCGGACAGGGTGATAGCCCCGCGTGAATTGAATCTCGAGCAACTCTCGGCAATGGCCAAGGTTGTTCCGGTTGAGATGTTCGTCCATGGCGCCTTGTGCCTGAGCTACAGCGGCCAGTGCCTGTTCTCGTCTATAGCCGGGGGAAGGAGCGGGAACCGTGGAAGATGCGCACAGCCCTGCAGGTACAAGTACAACGGAGAGTACCCGCTCAGCACGAGAGACCTCTGTCTCCTCGAGAAATTGCCGGACATCATCAAGACCGGTGTCGTGGCGCTGAAGGTCGAGGGAAGGATGCGCGGGCCCGTTTACACGGGCGTCGTGGCCAGGACATACAGGAAATACATCGACATGTTCTATAAAAGTGATTTCAGAGTTATTCCCCGTGACATAGAGGAGCTGAAGATGGCATTCAACCGTGATTTCACGACCGGCTTTGCGTTCAACAGGTCGGTGGTGGACCCGAGATACGCGCTCAACAGGGGCCTTTTCCTGGGGGTCCTTGAAGGGGGCAGGCTCCGCCTCGAAACGGACCTTCGGACAGGGGACGGCGTGACGGTCTTCCACGATGATGACAAGTCGGGCAATACCGTGAGAAAGATAAAAAAACAGGACAGGGACGTTGACCGTGCAAGCAGGGGAGACATCGTGACGATAGAGGTCAGAGGGGCAAGGAACGGAGATTCCGTGTTCAAGACCTTTTCAACGGAGCTCAAGGTGGACCTTGGCGCCGACTTCACCATGGATGAGAAAAGAATCGAAGCCAAGCCGTTCATCCTGCCTCGACCCCAGGAGAAGAAGGCCGATGGTCCGCCGTTGCTGTTCGTGAAGGTCCACGACATCGAGGGGGCGATGGAGGCAGACCGTTCCGGGGCGAGCGTGATATATTACGATATTTTCAAAGATGATTGTGAAGCCGTCCGCGACAGCGTCAAGAGCGCCCGCTTCTTCCTCGCCACGCCGCGCATCATGTCGGACGAAGAGGTCGAGAAAGCATTCAACCTCATCGAGACGCTCAACCCCGACGGGGTCCTCGCCGGAGAGCGCGGCCTCCTGTCGATGTTGAAAAGAACAAAATCGCCCTTCGACATCCATCTCGATGCGTCGTTCAACGTTTTCAACGACATAGACCTTGACGCCTACGGGGGCACTCCAATCATCTCATCGGAGCTCACGCTCGAGGAGCTCGCAGCTTTCAAGTCGAAGAGGTTCATAGTGATGGTCCATGGCCCGCTTGTCCTGATGACCACGAAGGAGCCGATAAAAGCGGCAGCTCTCGAAGACAAATCAGGAAGGACGTTCAGGACCCGAAGATACGGGGACCTGACGCAGATACTGAACTGCTCGGACCTCGGACTGTTCAACAAGGCCATCGCCTACTTCGACCTCGGGCTCAGATGGTTCCATCTGGACCTGGAAAAGGATGTCGGCAAGCTTGTCAGCATATACGAAAGGATCCTCTCGAAGAAACGATTCAATGACAGGAATGCCAGACACGGCTTCACGACCGGGCATTCCACGAGGGGAGTGGATTGAGGCCCCCCGCATCTGGAATCCGGGCGGACATCCGGATTGCTAGCGACATTGGCAATATTAAAGAGCGAATAACGATGTTCATGTCCTCATGGTGCCGGACGGAGGAAAGGGCCAGATGAAACGCATATCGCTCACTGTGGGCGACCATAGATGTCGCATTCTCATCGGCAACGATATTCTGGGCACCACGGGGAAGCTCGTTTCGGAAGATGGGTCGGGACGCAGGTTCGCCATCATCACCAACCCCAGGGTCAATTCGCTATATGGAAAAAAGGTGGCACTGAGCCTCCAGGCGAGCGGTCTGGACCATGTTACGTTCGAGGTTCCCGATGCTGAAGCGTCGAAATCCCTGGAAGTGGCGAAAAAACTCTACAGGCAACTATCGGAAAAAGGATTCGACAGGGATTCGTGCGTCATCGGATTGGGCGGCGGGGTTGTCGGGGACCTTGCCGGTTTCGTTGCCGCGACTTATATGAGAGGCATCAATTTGGTCAATGTGCCGACCACACTTCTCGCCCAGGTCGACAGCGCCATAGGCGGAAAGACCGGCGTCAACCTTCCCGAGGGAAAGAACCTTGTCGGGGCATTCCACCAGCCCGAGCTGGTGATATCCGACATCGCGACCCTTAATACCCTTCCGGAGAAGGAGTTCATATCCGGCCTCGCCGAGGTCGTGAAATACGGAGTGATATCAGACCCTGCACTATTCTCCCGGCTGGAGACCGGCGCCGGTGTCTTTCTATGCAAGGACCCAAAACCGCTTGAAGAGGCGGTCTCCAGGTGCAGCGCCATCAAGGCGCGGGTCGTCGAAGAGGATGAAAAGGACCATGGCAAAAGGCTCATCCTGAATTTCGGGCACACTCTCGGCCATGCGTTGGAGGCGGCATCGAATTATGAGGGGTACCGGCACGGGGAGGCCATCGCCCTCGGGATGCTCTTTGCCGCCAAATTGTCCGTGAAGCTGGGCATTTTCACGGAAAAAGACATGCAACGGCTTTCTGCGGTGATATCCTCCCTCGAGCTTCCCGTTATTATTAATAAACGCCTGAAAACGGAAACGCTCATCGGGTTCATGAAAGCGGACAAGAAGACAAGGGGAGGCCGGCTAAGGTTGGTCTTGCCCGAGCGCATCGGAAAGGTGGTGGTCTCGGACAAGGCCGGCCCTGAAATGGTCCGCGCGACATTGGAGGAAATGAGAGAATGAACATAGTGCTGACGGGCCCGATGGGTGTCGGCAAGACCGCTGTCGGCACACAGGTGGCCAGGGAGCTTGGCCGCAAATTCGTTGATACGGACGGGATGATAGAGCGACGGTCCGGTTGCACCATCCGCGAACTGTTCGCAAAAATGGGTGAGGCGCATTTCAGGGAGCTCGAGAAGAAGGTCGTTCAGGAGGTATCAAAAAAGGATGGCCTCGTCATAGCCACGGGCGGAGGCGTTGTTCTGAGCCCGGAGAACATGAGGCGACTGCGGTCGAATGGCATCATAGTCAACCTCGATGCCCCGCTCGACACCCTTATGAAACGGCTTTACGGTGTGAAAGACCGGCCCCTTCACGCCTCTGCAAAAAAAAAGCGGGACACTCTCAAAAGTTATCTCGGGAAGAGGGCCGGATATTACTCAAATTCGGATTTCACCGTAGAAACCAGAAAGATGGGGATACAGAACGTCGTGGATAGGGTATGCAGCATCGCAATGATGCCATTCATCAGGATTTGCGGATGCATTTCGGGGAAGAACGCTAAGAGGGACCTCCGGTTCGCCATCGAGAACGGTGTATCGATGCTCGAGCTGAGGCTCGACCTCATCCCCAAACCTGACGTTGAAGGTCTGGTGCGGATGAGCCCGGTCCCAGTCATCGCCACCGACAGGAAGAACAAGGAGCGGCTGAAGGAGGCCATCGGAGCCGGCTGCGATTTCGTGGACATCGAAACCGATTCCCTGGAAAAGGACGAAATCATCAGACTGGCTCGAAAGATGGGGTGCAAGGTCATCGCTTCATTCCATGATTTCGATGGTGTGCCAAATAAATTCCCGGACAAGGGGAAAGCCGACCTGCTGAAGATAGCAGTGAAAATAAATTCAAAAGATGACATGCAAAAACTCGTGGCTCTGCACGGCCGGAGGGATGACATCATAATCGTCGGGATGGGAAAGCTCGGCGTTCCGCTGAGGGTATTTGCACCCCTGCTCGGCTCGTTCCTGACCTATTGTCACATCGGCAAGCGGACCGCACCAGGCCAGCTGGACCTGCGGACCTTGAAAAAGCGTTACAGAGAGATTGGTTTGAGATGAAGGGATTGTTCAGGATGATGGGATCGAGATGAAGAGATTGTGCGTGATAGGGGACCCGGTGGGCCATTCGATGAGCCCTCTGATGCACAACGCGGCCTTTGAGAGCCTTGGCATTCAAGAGGAGTTCGTCTTCGAAAAACAAAATGTGTTGCGGGAGGAATTGGCGGATTTCGTGGCGAGGGTCAGGCAGAAGGAATTCGCAGGTGTGAGCGTTACAATGCCGCACAAGAAGACCATAATCCCTTTGCTGGACGATATATCAAGGGAGGCGATGCTGGCCCAGGCCGTCAACACCGTCACATGGACCGGAGATACGTTGACGGGGCACAACACGGATGGAGCAGGGTGCGCAAAGGCACTTGAGGCCGCCGGAATATCAATCAAGGGAAAGGTCATAGTCATACTTGGCGCAGGCGGGGCGGGAAGGGCCATCGCCATCAGCCTCGCGTCGAAGGGCGCCGGAAGAATCCATATTTTGAACAGGACGCCGATAATGGCGGAAGACGTCGCGGAGGTCGCCCGGTATGAATCGGCCTCGGAGGTCGCGGCCTCGGGACTAGATTCCATTGAAAAGGCTCTGGCCGGCGCGAATATCCTCATAAACGCCACTCCTGTTGGCACGATGGACACTATCGACAAGACCGTCGTTCCCCCGGGGCTGCTCAGACCGAACATGACCGTCCTCGACCTCGTCTACGAGCCGGCTCGGACACAACTGGTCAGAGATGCAAAGAAAGCCGGCGCAAAAATAATTCCGGGAATCGAGATGCTGTTGCAGCAGGGCGCCCTCCAGTTCAAGCTGTTCACGGGGAAAGACGCACCCCTGGATGTGATGAGGGCGGCAATAAATATAGAGACCGGAGGCCTGAACCGGTGAAGCTCGTCGTGGAAAAAACCGCGGAATTGCACGGTGCGGTCACTGCGCCTCCATCGAAAAGCCATACACACAGGGCCATCATTATCGCAAGCCTGGCGTGCGGCACATCCTCAATCGAGAATCCGCTCAGGAGCGGCGACTGCAGTGCCACCATTGATGCCTGCAGGAAATTAGGCGCCGTGGTAGAAATGGGAGGCGCCTTGAGGATAACAGGCGTCGACGGCAAGCCCAGAACTCCCGCATCGGTGATAGATGTCCGGAATTCGGGCACGACCATCCGGTTCATGACCGCTGTTTCGGCACTGTGCGACGGCGTGACGACATTGACGGGGGACAGCTCGATACGGGCAAGGCCCATCGGACCCCTTTTGCGCTCCATCACGGACCTTGGGGCCAAGCGCGCTCAATCCATCAACGGGAACGGATGTCCTCCGGTCTCGGTATCGGGGAAGATGAAGGGCGGCAG
>Ga0315283_10000333_pt1 | contig 33699 bp, 31 predicted proteins | sample YL17G09_0_MG_FD_204541 | JGI IMG/M metagenome (GOLD analysis project Ga0315283, IMG submission 204541) | Sediment microbial communities from Yellowstone Lake, YNP, Wyoming, USA - YL17G09_0 | ecosystem: Environmental > Aquatic > Freshwater > Lake > Sediment | place: USA: Wyoming | collected...
CCCCCGCGATCACCGACTTCATCCTGATGGTGAAGGAGACCAGCCACATGTTCGTCACCGGCCCGAACGTGATCAAGGCCGTGACCAACGAGGAGGTCTCGTTCGAGGAACTGGGCGGTGCGCTCACGCACAACTCGCGATCGGGTGTGGCCCACTTCGCCACCGAGGACGACCTCGACTGCATCGCCACCCTCCGCCGACTCCTCTCCTACCTGCCCCAGAACAACACCGAGGACCCGCCCACCGTCGTCCCCGCGGACAACCCGGAGCGGCGCGACCCCGAACTCGCCACCATCGTCCCGGCCGAGCCAAACCAGCCCTACGACATCAAGGCGGTCATCACCCGCGTGATGGACCAGGGGTCCTTCCTCGAGGCGCACGCGCACTTCGCGAAGAACCTGGTGGTCGGCTTCGCGCGGCTCGACGGGCGGAGCGTCGGCGTCGTGGCGAACCAGCCGAGCGTGATGGCGGGCGTGCTCGACATCAACTCGTCCATCAAGGGGGCCCGCTTCGTCCGCTTCTGCGACGCCTTCAACATCCCGCTCGTGACCTTCGAGGACGTCCCCGGCTTCCTCCCGGGGACAGCCCAGGAATGGGGCGGGATCATCCGCAACGGCGCGAAACTGCTCTACGCCTACTGCGAGGCGACCGTGCCCAAGCTCACGGTGGTCACCCGCAAGGCCTACGGCGGCGCCTACGACGTGATGAGTTCGAAGCACATCCGCGGCGACTACAACGTGGCCTGGCCATCGGCGGAACTGGCCGTGATGGGGGCCGACGGCGCGGTGCAGATCATCTTCCGCCGGCAGCTCGAGGAGTCCGCCGACCCCGCGGCGGAGCGCAAGCGCCGCGTCACGGAGTACAACGAGACCTTCGCCAATCCCTACGTGGCCGCGTCGCTGGGCTACCTGGACGACGTCATCGAGCCCACCGAGACCAGGCCCAGGCTGATCGCCGCGCTGCGCATGCTCGAGAACAAGCGACAGACCCGCCCGCCCAGGAAACATGGCAACATCCCTCTCTAGCGCGACCGCGCGCCACCCGGCCGGGCCGCTGGCGGGACGCCGCGTGCTGGTGGCGAACCGGGGCGAGATCGCCTGCAGGATCCTGCGCGCGGTCCGCGAGGAGGGCGCCCTGGGGATCGCCGTCTACTCCGACGCCGATCGCGGCGCGTTGCACGTGAGCCTGGCCGACGAGGCCCACCGCATCGGGCCGGCCCCCGTGGCCGGGAGCTACCTCGATCCCGCGGCCCTCCTCGAGGCGTGCCGCCGCTCGCGGGCCGAGCTGCTCCACCCCGGCTACGGCTTCTTCGCCGAGAACGCGGACTTCGCCGAGGCCGTCGAGCGCGCCGGCATCCTCTGGGTCGGCCCGCCCGCCGGGGTGATCCGCACCATGGGCGACAAGCTCGCCGCACGGCGCGCGATCGAAGGGAGCGGGGTGCCGCTGGTCCCGGGCAGCGGGGCGCTCCCGGCCGACCCGGAGGTCGCCCACGCCCACGCGCTGGAGCTCGGCTACCCGGTGCTGGTCAAGGCCGCCTTCGGCGGTGGGGGCCGGGGCATGCGCCGCTGCGCCGACCGCGCCGGGCTGGTCGCCGCGCTGGACCTCGCGCGCCAGGAGGCCGGGCGCGCCTTCGGTGACGCCACGATCTACCTAGAGAAGCTCATCCCGCGGCCGCGCCACATCGAGATCCAGATCCTGGCCGACCGCCACGGCAACGTGATCCACCTGGGCGAGCGCGAGTGTTCGATCCAGCGCCGCCACCAGAAGCTGCTCGAGGAGAGCCCCACCCCCGCGCCCTTCCCGGGTCTGCGCGAGCGGATGGGCGAGGCGGCGGTGGCGATCGCGCGCCGCGTCGGCTACGTGAACGCCGGCACGATCGAGTTCCTGGTGGACCCCGAGGGACGCTTCCACTTCCTCGAGATGAACACCCGCCTGCAGGTCGAGCACCCGGTCACCGAGCGGGTGGTCTCGTTCGACATGGTCCACCGCCAGTTGCGGATCGCGATGGGCGAACCGCTCGACCGCCGCCAGGAGGACATCCGCTGGCGCGGCCACGCGATCGAGTGCCGCATCAACGCCGAGGACCCCGGGCACGGCTTCGTGCCGTCGATCGGGCGGATCGCCGCCCTGCACCTGCCCGAGGGCCCCGGCGTGCGCAACGACGTCGGCATCATGGTCGGCAGCGAGGTCACCACGCACTACGATCCGCTGCTCGGCAAGCTCATCGTCTGGGCCGAGAACCGGGAGGAGGCGATCGCCCGCGCCCTGCGCGCCCTGCGCGAGTACCGCATCGCCGGCGTGCAGACCAACATCCCGTTCCACCGCTGGCTGCTCACCCACCCGCGCTTTGCCCGGGGGGAGACCGACACGGGATTCATCGAGGAGGAATACCGGCCCGACGAACTGGCCCGCGACCGCGAGGAAGTGACCGCGATCGTGGCGGCCGCCTGGTCCGCGTACCACGCGGCCCCCGCACGGCCCGATGCGCGGCCGGCTGGCGGGGCCTCGGCCTGGCTGCGCTCCGGGCGGCCGGGCGCCGTGGAAGGGCGGACCGGATGGCGCTGAGCGGAGGGTGGCGCGAGTACCTGGCCGTGGTCGGCGACCGGCAGCGCCTGGTCCGCATCGAACCCGAGGGCGACGACCTGCGGCTGCGCATCGACGGCGAGGAGTTCGTCGTCGGCTGCGAGCCAGCGGCGGGCGGGGAACTGTGCCTGCTCCTGAACGGGAGGCCGCAGGTGCTGCACGTGCGCACCGACTCGCCCGGGCACTATCGCGTCTCGCTGGCCGGGGGCGAGACCCTGGTCGAGTTGCGCGACCCGCTGGAGGCACGGCTTGCGTCCGCGGCCCGGAGCGTCACGATCCGCCAGGCGCGGGAGTTCGAGATCCACGCACCCATGCCGGGAGTGGTTTTCGCCGTGCACGTGCGCGAGGGTGACGAGGTGGTGGAAGGAGCTCCGCTGGTCGTGCTCGAGGCCATGAAGATGCAGAACGCCCTGGCGAGCCCGGCCGCGGGCATCGTCCGCTCGGTGCGCGTCACGCCCGGGCAGACCGTGGACGGGGAGGCGCTGCTGGTGGTGCTGGAGCGGCTCGCCGTCCCGGTCGATCCGAGCGCGGCGGCGCCGCGGGAAGGGAGCGAGAGATGAGCGAAGACCGGGAGCGCTGGCACCGCGCATACGACGAACAGGCCAGGCGGCGCGAGCGCTTCGCCTCGTCGTCGTTCCCGCTCGAGCCGCTCTACACGCCGGCGGACCTGCCACCCGGTTCCGACCCGGAGCGCGACCCCGGCTACCCGGGCTTCTTCCCCTTCACGCGCGGGATCCAGCCCACCGGCTACCGCGGGCGCCTCTGGACCATGCGCCAGTACGCGGGCTTCGGCTCGGCGGAGGAGACCAACGCCCGCTTCCGCTGGCTGCTCGAGCAGGGCCAGACGGGGCTCTCGGTGGCCTTCGACCTCCCGACCCAGATGGGCTACGACTCGACCGACCCGCTGGCGGAGGGCGAGGCGGGCCGGGCCGGAGTCGCGATCGACTCACTCGAGGACATGGAGCGCCTCTTCGACGGCATCCCGCTCGACCGCGTGACCACCTCGATGACCATCAACGCGACCGCCGCGATCCTGCTGCTGATGGTCGAGGCGGTCGCCGAAAGCCGCGGCGTACCGGCGGCGAGCCTCGGCGGGACCACCCAGAACGACATCCTCAAGGAGTACCAGGCGCGCGGCACCTTCATCTTCCCGCCCGGCCCGTCGCTGCGCCTGACCACGGACCTGATCGAGTACTGCACGCGGCGCCTGCCCCGCTGGAACCCGATCTCGGTGAGCGGCTACCACATCCGCGAGGCGGGCGCGACGGCAGTCCAGGAGCTGGCCTTCACCTTCGCGAACGGCCGCGCCTACGTGCGCGCCGCGATCGAGCGCGGGCTGGCGGTGGACTCCTTCGCGCCGCGGATCTCGTTCTTCTTCAACGCCCACAACCACCTGTTCGAGGAAGCGGCGAAGTTCCGCGCCGCGCGGCGGATCTGGGCGCGGATCATGCGCGACGAGTTCGGCGCGACCGACCCGCGCAGTTGGATGCTGCGCTTCCACACCCAGACGGCCGGGAGCACGCTCACCGCGCAGCAGGTCGACGTCAACGTGGTGCGCACCGCGGTCCAGGCGATCGCTGCCGTCCTGGGCGGCACGCAGTCGCTCCACACCAACTCCAGGGACGAGGCGCTCTCGTTGCCGAGCGAGGCGGCGGCCCTGCTCGCGCTGCGCACCCAGCAGGTCCTGGCCGAGGAGTCCGGCATCGCCGACGTGATCGATCCCCTGGGCGGGTCGTGGTACGTCGAGGCGCTGACCGAACGACTGGAGCGGGAAGCCGGCGCGCTGATGGCTCGCATCGAGGAGATGGGCGGGATCCTGGAAGCGATCGAAACCGGATTCATCCAGAACGAGATCCACCAGTCGGCCTACGCCCATCAACTGGCGGTCCAGAGCGGTGAGGCCGGCGTCGTGGGGGTCAACCGCCACGTCGTGCCGGAGCGGGTCGAGACACCCGGATTCCGCATGGACCCGGATCTCGCCAGGCGCCAGGCCGGTCGCCTCGAGGCCCTGCGAGGCCGGCGGGACGCGGTGCGGGTGGAGACCGCGCTCGCGGCGCTCGAGCGGGTCGCCCGGGGCGAGGGGAGCCTGATCGAGCCGCTGAGCGAGTGCGTGCGCGCCTACGCGACGATCGGGGAGATGTGCGGACGGCTGCGCGAGGTGTTCGGCGTCTACCGCGAGCCCGGAGTGCGCTGACGCCGGACGAGCTGCCGAGGAACAGTCTGGAAGGAGACCATGAAGATCGATCACATCGGAATCGCGGTCACCGACATCGAAACCACTCTTGCGACCTACGCGGACGCGTTCGGGCTCCGGCCCGAGCGGGTCGAGGAGGTCGCGGGGCAGGGGATCCGTGCCCATCACCTGCCGATCGGAGAGACGCGGATCGAACTGCTCGAGTCCCTCGGCGAGGGCTCGCCCATCGCCCGCTTCCTCGCCCGGCACGGCCCGGGCCTCCATCACATCGCTCTTGCGGTGGATGACTTCGATGCCGGGCGGGCGCGCATGATCGCGTCCGGGCTCGAGCCGATCGGCGAGCCATCTGTGGGGGCCGGCGGAAAGCGGATTCAGTTCTTTCACCCGCGCTCCACCGGGGGCGCGCTCATCGAGATCTGCTCGGGCGGGACGGAATGAAGGACGGAGCGGCGGCTGCCATGGCACACGAGGACGAATGACGACTTTCGGGCACTTCACGGTCAGCATCCACGATCATGGCTACTACCGCCTGGACGGTGGAGCGATGTTCGGTTCGGTCCCCAGGGTCATCTGGTCGGGCCTCATCCCGGCCGATGGCGACAACCGCATCCGCCTCGCCACCAACTCCCTGATCGTCGGGACCGGTGAGCGGCGCTTCCTGGTGGACGTCGGCTGCGGTGACAAGTGGTCCGACAAGCTGCGGCGGATCTACGGCATCGAGCCGGGCGCGCCGGTGCCCGCGACCGCGAACGTCACCGATGTGATCCTGACCCACCTGCACTTCGACCACGCCGGTGGCCTCTCCCGCCGCATCGCGGGCGCTGGCCAGGAAGTCGAGCCCTGCTACCCCGGGGCGCGGACACACCTGCAGGAGGCCAACTGGGACGTCGGGCGCGCCCCCGGCCCGCGCGAGCGTGCAAGTTACCTGGCCGAGAACCTCGCCGTGCTCGAGCGGACTCCGCCCGCGCTGGCCCGCGGCAGCGCCGAGCTCGTCCCCGGCCTGTGGGTGCACCGCAGCGACGGGCACACGCGCGGCCTGCAGTGGGTCGAGGTCCGCGGCGGCGGCACGACCGTCGCGTTCCCGAGCGACCTGATCCCGACCTCGCGCCACCTGCCCGTCCCCTACGCGATGGGCTATGACATGCACGTCGAGTTGCTGCTGGAGGAGAAGGCGGAGTTCCTGCGACGCGCGGTCGCCGGGGACTGGATCGTCGTGTTCGTTCACGACCCGGACATCCCGGCGGCGCGCATCAAGATCGACGAGCGCGGCCACTTTGCCGTCCGCGAAGCCGTCGAGCTCTAAGTGACACGCCCGGGACGATGACCACCCGAAACCCAGGAGAAGCTTTCCACATGACTCCGGACACCTCCGAGCGCAATCCGCTCGGCCCGAACTTCTGGGATGACTTCTTCCGGGGCAGCCGGGTGGTCTGCGCGCGGCTCATCAGCCTGGTCGAGGACCGCCCCGACCTCGTGCCCGCGATCCGCGACCGGCTGGTCCCCCGCCAGAAGGGCGCCGTTCGCATCGGCATCACCGGCCCGCCGGGCGTCGGGAAGAGCACGATCACGGCAGCGCTGGCCCGTCGCGCGGTCGCGGCCGGCCACAACGTGGGCGTGATCGCCGTGGACCCGTCGAGTCCCTTCACGGGCGGCGCGTTCCTGGGCGATCGCGTGCGCATGCAGGGTCTGATCGGCGACGAGCGCGTGTTCATCCGCTCGATGGCCAGCCGTGAGGGCCACGGGGGCCTCTCCCCCGCCACGCCTTACGCGGCGGAGATCTTCGACGCGTTCGGGATGGACCGCATCTTCATCGAGACCGTCGGGGTCGGGCAGGCGGAGCTGGACGTGATGACCTGCACCGACCTGATCGTGCTCGTCCTGCAGCCCGGCACGGGTGACGTCATCCAGGCGCTCAAGGCCGGGATCATCGAGGCGGCCGACCTGCTCCTCATCAACAAGTCGGACCTGCCGGGGGCCGAGACGCTGCTGGAATCGCTGCGCTTCCTCTACGAGATCGGAGGGCGCCCGAAGGCCGTCGCCGCCCCGCCGGTCCTGACCGCGTCGGCGCTGCAGGATCAGGGCCTGGACGAAGTCTCCGCCGCGATGGAGCGGCTGATCGAGCAGAACACGCGGTCCGGACGTTTCCGCGACCGGCAGCGGCAGCGTCTCGAGGCGGACCTCAAGGCCTCGATCCTGCAGGACCTCTGGGAGCGCTTCGCGGCGCTGACCGATGCGCCAGCGGAGTTGCGGACCGCGGCGGAGGAACTGCTGGAGAACGGACACTCGCCCTACCCTTTCATCCGTGCCATCGGCGCCCGGGTCAGAATGGAGATCGAGGATGACAGGACCTGACGAAGCGGCCGCGGGCCGGAGGGCGTGGGAGCAGATGCACGCCGGCTCGCGTTTGCGCGACGCCGACTTCTCCTCGCTCTCGGGCCGCCCGCTCGCGCCGCTCTACACTCAGGAGGACCTCGCGGGCCTGCCGGACACCAACAGCTTCCCCGGCGAGTATCCGTTCACACGCGGGGTGCACGCCTCGATGTACCGCGGGAAGCTCTGGACCATGCGGCAATTCGCCGGCATGGGCACGGCCAGCCAGACCAACGAGCGCTACCGGTTCCTGCTGGAGAAGGGACAGACCGGCCTCTCGGTCGCCTTCGACAACCCCACGCTCTACGGGCTCGACTCCGACCACGCCCTCTCGGAGGGAGAAGTCGGCAAGACCGGCGTCGCGGTGGACACGCTGGCCGATATGGAGAGGCTGTTCCACGAGATCCCGCTCGAGCGGGTCTCGACCTCCATGACCATCAACGCACCCGCGGCCTGGATCTTCGCCATGTTCCTGGCCAACGCGCGCAACCGCGGCATCCCTTTCGGCCAGCTGCGCGGCACGCTGCAGAACGACATCCTCAAGGAATACATCGCCCAGAAGGAGTGGATCTTCCCACCCGAGCCGCACCTGCGTCTCATCACCGACCTGATGGCCTTCTGCGCGGACCACGTGCCGCAGTGGAACACCATCTCGGTGAGCGGCTACCACATCCGCGAGGCGGGTGCCACGGCCGCGCAGGAGCTGGCCTTCACCCTGGCCGACGGCTTCGCCTACGTGGAGCACGCGCTGGCGGCGGGCCAGAAGATCGACGACTTCGCCCCGCGCCTCTCGTTCTTCTTCAACTCGCACCTCGACTTCTTCGAGGAGATCGCCAAGCTGCGGGCGGCGCGCAGGATCTGGGCGAGGCACATGAGGGACACGTACCACGCAAAAGACCCTCGCTCCTGGCTCTGCCGCATCCACGTCCAGACGGCAGGCTGCAGCCTCACCGCCCAGCAGCCCGGGATCAACGTGGTGCGCACCGCCATCGAGGCCCTCGCCGGCGTGCTCGGCGGCTGCCAGAGCCTGCACACCAACTCGCTGGACGAGGCCCTCGCACTGCCCTCGGAGAAGGCGGTCGAGATCGCGCTGCGCACCCAGCAGATCCTCGCCTTCGAGAGCGGCGTGGCGAACGTGATCGACCCGCTGGGCGGCTCGTACTACGTCGAGCAGCTGACCAGCGACCTCGAGGCCGAGGCCGAGGCGTACTTCCGCAGGATCCACGAGCTCGGCGGCGTGGTGAAGGCCATCGAGCAGGGCTTCTTCCAGCGCGAGATCACCCGCTCCGCCTACGAGTACCAGGTGGCGCTGTCGCGCAAGCGCAAGATCCACGTCGGCGTGAACGATTTCGTCAACGAGACCGAGCCGCTGGAGATCCCGATCCTCGAGATCGACGAGTCCGTCGAGCGGGACCAGGTCGCTTCGCTGCGCGCGGTGCGCCAGCGGCGCGACCACGAGGCCGTCCGCACGCGCCTCGAGGCGCTGAAGCAGGAGGCCCGCGGGACCGGCAACCTGATCCCGCATCTGCTGGACTGCGCGGGTGCGCGCACCTCGCTGGGCGAGATCAGCGCTGCACTGACCGAGGTCTTCGGGGAATACCGGGAACAGCCGTTCTTTTGATCCGACCCTCGCAAGAGGGTGATCATCCGCGAGGAGAGCACGAGATGGGCGTCGAGAAGATCAAGGTCGTCATCGCGAAGCCGGGGCTCGACGGCCACGACCGCGGGGCCAAGGTGGTCGCCCGCGCGCTGGTCGAGGCCGGGATGGAGGTCGTCTACCTGGGCCTGAGGCAGACGCCGGAATCCGTCGTCTCCGCAGCGATCGAGGAGGACGCCGACGTCATCGGCCTCTCGATCCTGTCCGGGGCCCACATGACGCACTTCCTGAGGATCAAGGAACTCATGGACGAGAAGGGCCTGGGAGACCGCCTGCTGACGGGTGGCGGGATCATCCCCACGGCGGACCAGGAGAAGCTGACCGCCCGCGGGGTCGGCCGCGTCTTCGGCCCGGGCGACGACCCGCAGGCCATCGTGGACTACATCCGGGAGTGGCACCGGGCGCGCAAGAGCTGAGCGGACGCCGAGTACGGGCGGTTCCTTCGTTGCGAGGCGAGAGTTGCTCGCCTCCCGGGGGCGATGTCCGCCCGGGGCCCCTCCAGTCCGAGACTCATGAGATTCGTGTATCCTTGCCGAAATGGACCCCGCATGACTCGACGCCCGACGCGACGAGCCGAGGGACGCGGTCGCGGACCAGCTGCAAAGGCCATGGGCCGCCCCCACCCGGCTTCCGCGCGGGGCGTGGGCTGTGCCGTACTCGCACCCGCGGGGCCCGTCGCGTGGGGCCGCGCAATCCTCACGGTGCTGCTGGCCTGCGCCGTGCTCCTGTTCCACGCGCGGCACTACCTCCCGTTCATCGCCGATGATGCGCTGATCTCACTGCGCTACGCGGATCGCTTCCTGCACGGGTCGGGGCTCACCTGGAACGACGGCGAACGCGTCGAGGGCTACTCGAACCTCCTCTGGATTCTCTCCGTGTCGGCTCTCGGCCGCTGCGGGATGGACCTCATCGTCGCCGTGCGCCTGCTCGGCGGCCTCGCGATGGCGGCGGTGATGGCCGCCGTGGTGGCGGCCTTCCCCCCGCGACACGCCGACGCGACGGCGACCTGGGCGTCGCGGGTGCCACTCGCCGCGCTGGTGGGCACTCTCGCCATCGCGCTCACGGGCAGCGCCGCGGCATGGACCATCGGCGGCCTGGAACAGCCTCTGCTCGCCGCGCTGCTGGCCTGGGCCGTCGTGCTGCTCCTGCCCGTGCTGGACGGGGCTGAGGTGCCGCCGCGGCGCATGGTGTGGCCCGGCGTGCTGCTGGGACTCGCGGTATTGACGCGCGTGGACGCGCCGCTCTGGACCGTGCTCGCGTGCCTCGGGGTGCTCGCGGCGCGCGGTCTCGGCCGCCGGAATCTCGCGCGCGTTGCCGCGCTCGCGGCGGTCCCGGGACTGTGCTTCCTCGCTCAGCTCGGCTTCCGCCTGGCGTACTACCACGACTGGCTGCCGAACTCCGCTCACGCCAAGGTGGCGTTCACCGCGCACCGACTCGTCACGGGAGTCACGTACGTGGCGGTCGGCTCTTGGTCGCTCTGGCCCCTTATCGCGCTGGCCGGCGTGGGGGCGGTGGCGGGAACCACGGGCGCGCGTCGCGGGCGAACCATCGCCATCGCTCTCCTCGCGGTCGGCTGGCTCGCCTATGTCGCGGTCATCGGAGGGGACATCTTCCCCGCCTGGCGACATCTGCTGGTCGCGGTGGTCCTCGCCAGCCTGCTCGCGGCCGGTGGCGTGGCGCGGCTGACCAGCGGAACGCGATCCCGCCCCGTAGTCGCGTGGGCGCTCGCACTCGTGATGCTGCCGCTCCTCGCCGTGCTCCAATCCCGCGACGCCGAGAACATCCGCGCGCAGCGTGAGCGCTGGGAATGGGACGGCGAGGTGGTCGGCCGCATGCTGAAGTCAGCGTTCGGCCGCGAGCACCCGCTGCTCGCCGTGGACCCAGCAGGGTGCGTGCCGTACTTCAGCGGCCTTCCGTCCATCGACATGCTCGGTATCAACGACCGTTGGCTCGCCACCCATCCTCCCGCGGACTTCGGTGAGGGCTGGCTCGGCCACGAACTCGGCAACGGCGCCTACGTGCTGGGCCGGCGGCCCGATCTCGTACTCTTCGGCGGCCCGGCCGGGTTGGCGCCGGGCTTCCGCAGTGCCCGCGAGATGACCGCCGATCCGCGCTTCTTCGCCGACTTCCAGCTCGTGCAGTTCGCGAGCACGGTCCCGCGGCCGTTCAAGTCCAGCATCTGGGTGCGCCGCGAAGGCGGCGCGGTCGGCATCCGCCGCGCGAGCGGGCGCGTGGAGGTCCCGGGCTTCCTGCTGGCGCCGGTCGACCAACTGGGTGCCGTGTTGTCCGGCGCGCCGGGCAGTCCCACGACCGACATCGGCAGTGCGACGCTCGAGCCCTCCGGGAGCTTCGCGTGCGAAGTGCGCGAAGGCATGCCCTGCGTGCTCCAGCGGCTCCCGATGCCCCCGGGCCGCTGGCGCATCCACGTCGAGCCCGCCTCAGACGCCGTCCGGCTGCGGGCGCGGTGTGGTGCCGTCGAGACCAGCGCCGACGCACGCGGCCGCTGCACGGTTGACATCACCGACGGCGCCGGCACCATCGACATGGCTGTCTCCGCCGAGGGCGCCCCGACCATCCACGTGCGACGACTGGTGCTTGAACGCCTGGCATCGCGCTGAGCCCGCCGGGGGCGGGCGCGGTCCCGCCTGGTAGCTTCGGCTTCGTAGGTGTCGATGTCACGCCCGACTCAGTCAGGCACCCGCCGCTCGATCCGTCTCAGTCACGGCCCCGCCACGCTCGCTCTTGGCCCGTGACCTCGCCTCTCCCCGCCCCCTACTCCGCCAGCAGCGCCCGCGCGATGACCACGCGCTGGATCTCCGAGGTGCCCTCGTAGATCTCGGTGATGCGCTGGTCGCGGTAGAGCCGCTCGATCTTGTAGTCCTTCATGTAGCCGTAGCCGCCGTGGATCTGCAGCGACTTGTGGCAGACGCGGTGCGACATCTCCGAGGCAAAGAGCTTCACGATCGCTGATTCCTTCGTGTATTTCTGGCCCCCGTCCTTCATGCCGGCGACGCGGTAGAGCATGGTCTTCGCCACCTCGACGTCCACCGCCATGTCGGCCAGCGTGAACTGCAGCGCCTGGAAGTCGGCGAGCCGCTGGCCGAACTGGATCCGCTCCTTGGCGTACTTCACGGCTTCGTCCAGCGCGGCCTGGGCGATGCCCACGGCCTGCGCTGCGATGCCGATGCGCCCGCCGTCGAGCGTGGCCAGGGCGACGTTGAGGCCCTTGTTCTCGATCCCGAGCAGGCAGGTGGCCGGCACACGGCAGTCCGTGTACACCATCTCGGTGGTGCTGGAGGTGCGGATGCCGAGCTTGTTCTCGTGCTTGCCGACCGCGAAGCCGGGCACGTCGCTGCGCAGCAGGAAGGCCGAGATGCCCTTCGCCCCCTTGCCCGGATCGGTCTGGAAGAAGGCGATGATGACGTCGGCGAAGCCGCCGTTGGTGGTGAAGTTCTTGGTGCCGTTCAGCACGAACGAGTCCCCGTCGCGCACTGCGTTCGCTCGCAGCGAGCCCGGATCGCTCCCGGCCCCGGCTTCGGTCAGGGAGAAGGCGCCGAGCCACTCGCCGCTCGTCAGCTTGGGCAGGTACTCCTGCTTCTGCGCCGGGGTGCCGAACTTCATCACCGCGTCGTTGACCAGGGAGTTCTGCACCGAGACCGCCACGGCCGTGCCGGCGTCCACCTTGCTGAGCTCGATGATGACCCCGGAGTACGCCACGGCCCCGAGATCCGTGCCGCCGAACTCCTCCGGCACGGTCATGCCGAGGAAGCCCAGCTCCCCCAGTTCCCGGATGGCCGCGAGGTTGCACTCCTGCTTCTCATCCAGCTCCGCGACCGCGGGGGCGAGTGCCTTGTCGGCGAACTTCCTCGCCTCGTCGATGACCATGCGCTGCTCTTCTGTCAGCTCGAAGTCCATGTGCGTTCTTCCTCCGCGGCCGGGGGATGTTCGCTGGGTTTCTAGTCCACGCGTTCGATCACCAGTTCCGGCGCCGCGGCCGGCCCATCACCGATGCGGAAGCAGGCCCGGGCGCGCTCGACGGCGGCCGCGTCGGCCTTCGCGAGGTGCAGTTCTGCAAGCAGGTCCCCGGCGGCCACGCGGTCGCCGATGCGGCGCCGCACCATCAGGCCCACGCGCGGGTCCACCTGGTCCTCCTTCGCACGCCGCCCGCCGCCGATGCCGACGACCAGCTCGCCCAGGGCGAAGCTGTCCACCGCCTCGAGCACGCCGGCGCGCGCGGAGTTGGCGGGCACGACCACCGGCGCTGCGGGCATGCCGCCCGCGCGTTCGACGCTGGCGGGGTCGCCACCCTGTGCGCGCACCAGCTCGACGAAGCGCTCCCACGCCGCACCCGAGTCGAGGGCCAGCTCGACGCGCTTCGGCGCCTCGGCCACCGACGCCGCACCCGAGAGGCTCAGCATCAGCGCCGCGAGTTCGAGCGTGAGCGCGCGCACGTCGGCGGGGCCGCCGCCGCGCAGGACGGCAATGGTCTCCTGCACCTCGAGCGCATTCCCCACGGCGACGCCCAGCGGCTGGTTCATGCCGGTGACGCGTGCGGCCGCCCTGCGACCCAGCGAGCGCGTGGCCGAGATCAGGCGGCGCGCGAGGTGCACGGCGTCCTCGCGGGTCTTCATGAAGGCGCCGCTGCCGCACTTGACGTCGTAGACCAGCGCGCCCGCGCCCTCCGCCACCTTCTTGCTCACGATGCTCGGCACGATGAAGTACTCGCGCTCGACCGTGGAGGTCACGTCGCGCAGGGCGTAGATCAGGCCATCGGCCGGCGCGAGGTCGGGCCCCTGCCCCACCATGACCACGCCGATGCGGTCGAGTTGGGCACGCATCGCGTCGGGCTCGAGGAAGGTGCGGAAGCCAGGGATGGACTCGAGTTTGTCGAGCGTGCCGCCGGTGTGGCCCAGCCCGCGCCCCGAGACCATCGGCACCAGCACGCCGCAGGCCGCGACCAGCGGCGCGAGGATGAGCGAGATCTTGTCGCCCACCCCGCCGGTCGAGTGCTTGTCGGCGGACGGCCGGCCGAGGTCCTGCCAATCGAAGGTCCGTCCCGAATGCAGCAGCGCCAGGGTCAGCGTCTCGGTCTCGGACTCGTCGAGGCCGTTCAAGTAGGCCGCCATGAGCCAGGCGCTCACCTGGTAATCGGGAATCTCGCGGCGCAGGTAGGCCGCGATGAACTCGCGCAGGTCGGCGGCGGCGTGCACCCGGCGGTCGCGCTTGGCGCGGATGAACTCGCGGGGGTCGAGCATCGGGCTCAGTAGCCCTTCCCTTCGTTCTTCTCGCCGCGCACGATCTTCACGCCGGCGGAGGCGCCGATGCGCGTGGCCCCGGCGGCGACCAGCGCCTCCGCGTCCTCCTTGGTGCGCACGCCGCCCGAGGCCTTCACTCCCATCTCGGGGCCCACGGTCTCGCGCATCAACTCGATGTCCTCGACCGTCGCACCGCCGCCCGCGAAACCGGTCGAGGTCTTGACGAAGTCCGCGCCCGCGGCCTTGGCCAGCGTGCAGCCCATGATCTTCTCCTCGCGCGTCAGCAGCGAGGTCTCGAGTATCACCTTGACCAGGGCCTTCGGCGCGGCGGCCTGCACTACGCCACGGATGTCCTGCTCGACCAGGGCGAAGTCCTTGGACTTCATCGCCCCGACGTTGATGACCATGTCCACTTCCTCGGCGCCCTGCTCCACCGCCCGGCGCGTCTCGTAGGCCTTGACGTCGGGCGCGTGCGCGCCGGAAGGGAAACCGATCACCGTGCACACCTTCACCCCGCTGCCCTTGAGCAGGTCGTGGCAGAGCGGCACCCACACCGGGTTCACGCAGACCGAGGCGAAACCGAACTGCGCCGCCTCCTGGCAGATCTTCTCGATGTCGGCGCGTGCAGCGTCGGGCTTGAGCAGGGTGTGGTCGATGAGCAAGGCGAGCCCGTCCGAGGCCGGGCAGTAACCCGTCGTCGTGACCACGCGCGAAGCTCCCGCCTCGTGCAGCGCACGCGTGTGCTCAGGCCCGCTCGAAGTGGAGACACCAAACAGCCGGTAGCGGTCGGCGGTCGCGGGGTCCGCGTCCTGCACCGCGTGCGTCGCGCGCCAGGCGGCCGCATCCCGCGGCGCCGCCGGCGGGCTCCCGGCGCCCGTTCCCGCGGCGAGCGGGGGCCCGCTCTTCAGCGCCTGCAGCACCTGCCGGGTGATCAACTCGACCAGTTCCTCCCGTTCGCGGCTCATTTCTTCCTCAGGTCCGCCAGGTTGAAGGCGCTCGGCAGCAGTTCCGTGAGTTTCCGCTTGAGGATGCGCCCGCGCGCATCGCGCCAGTAGACCCACGCGTTCGGAGCGAACTCGTGCAGCACCTGGCGGCACGAGCCGCAGGGCGGGGCGCCGAGACCGTCGCGGGCGGTCACGGCGATGGCGGTGAACTCGGTCACGCCCTCGCTCACCGCCTTCCACACCGCGTTGCGCTCGGCGCAGATCGTGAGTCCGTACGAGGCGTTCTCCACATTGCAGCCGAGGTGGACGCTGCCGTCCTTCGCCAGCAGCGCCGCGCCCACCGCGAAGCGCGAGTAAGGCGCATAGGCGCGCTTGCGCGCCTTGACCGCCTCCGCCATCAGCGCCTTGGGGGTCATGCTCATGAACGCACCTCCTTGAGGAAGCTCCGGCCGGACGCGGACCACGTCACACCGAACGCCTCGGCGATCGTGGCCGCCACGTCGGCGGAGGTCTCGCGCGTGCCCAGGTCGGCGCCGGCGCGCACGCGCGGGCCGGCCACCAGCAGCGGCGCGTATTCCCGGGAGTGGTCCGTGCTGGCGTCGGTCGGGTCGTTGCCGTGGTCGGCGGTGATCAGGCACATCTCGTCGTTCCTCAGGTGGGCCCGCAGTTCCCCGAAGCGCTCGTCGAACTCCTCGAGCGCGCGGGCGAAACCGACAGGGTCGTTGCGGTGGCCATAGTGCTGGTCGAAATCCACCAGGTTTGCGAACACCAGGCCGCGCCCGCTCTTTCGGACGATCCCGGCAAGGGCCTCCACGCCCTCGGCGTTGCTCTTCGTGTGCAGCGACTCGCTCACGCCGCGTCCGGCGAACAGTTCGTCCACCTTGCCCACCGTGATCACCGGCTCGCCCCGCGCGACCAACTGGTCGAGCAGCGTGGGTTGCGGGGGCTCGAGCGAGAAGTCCCGCCGGTTCGGCGTGCGCCGGTACTTCCCGGGCTCACCGGCGAAGGGCCTCGCGATGACGCGGCCGACGCCGTGCTCGCCCTGGAGCAGCACGCGCGCGCGCCGGCAGGCCTCGTAGAGCTCCTCGAGCGGCACGGTCTCCTCGTGCGCCGCGACCTGGAAGACGCTGTCGGCGGAAGTGTACACGATGTACCGGCTGCTGCGTTGATGTTCCAGACCGTGGTGTTCGATGATGTCGGTGCCCGAGCCCACGACGTTCGCCATCCAGCCGCGCCCGACCCGCCGGACCCAGCGATCGAGCAGCGCCTCCGGGAAACCAAGCGGGTAGGTCGGAAAGGGCTGGTCCGTGATGTGCCCCGCCAGTTCCCAGTGTCCGACCGTGCTGTCCTTGCCTTTCGAGAGCTGCCCCAGCCTGCCGCGCGCGCCGCTCGGGTCAGCGAGTGGGCGGACACCGGGCAGGTCGAGCAGACGTCCGAGGCCCAGCTTCTCGAGGTTCGGAAGGCGCAGCCCCCCCACCGCCTCGGCCACGTGCAGCAGCGTGTTCGTGCCGGCGTCGCCGTACTCCGCGGCATCCGGCAGGGCACCGATCCCGACTCCGTCCAGGATGATGAGGAAGATGCGCATGTCCTAGCCCCGTTTCGCCGCGACCACGGCCTCGGCCCGCATGCGAAAATGGTCCGCAGCCTGCGCCACCCATTCGGCGCGCTCGCCCACCAGCGAGGTGAGCTTCACCGGCCGGCCACCACGCACATAGATGCGCGTCACGCGCTTGCCGATCGTGCACATGATCTCGTAGGAGAGCGTGCGGCTGCCCTCAGCGACCTCCTCGAGCGGCAGCAATGTTCCGTCCTGGTCACCGAAGAGGACGACATCGTCACCCACGCCCGCCTCGGAGACCGGCGTGAGGTCCACCATCGTGAGATCCATCGTCACGCGCCCCACGATCGGCACGCGCCGCCCCCGCACCAGCATCTGGCCGCGGTTCGAGAGCAGCCAGGAGTAGCCATGCCCGTAGCCCACGGCCACCACGCCCACGCGCATCGGACGCTCGGTGACGTAGGAGCGGCCGTAACTGATGGGCGCGCCCGCAGGCAGGTCGCGAACCTGGACGAGCCGGCTCTTGAAGGACATCACGGGCGCGAGGGCGAGCTTCGCGCGCGCGTGCGGCGGGCGATGGCCGTAGGCGAGCAGGCCGACGCGCACCCAGTCGAAGCGCGCGCCGGGCAGGTTGACGGTGCCGGCGCTGTTCGCCGCGTGGAGCCGGGGCGCTTCGAGGCCGCGGGTCGCAAGCCGCGCGGCCAGCGCGCGGAAGCGGCGCACCTGGTCTTCGGCAAAGGTGAGATCCTCGGCGTCCGCGTCGGGAAAGTGCGTGAACAGGCTCGCGAGCCGCAGGCCCGGCAGCGCGGCGAGCGTGCCGAGGAAACCCTCCGCCTCGCGCTCGGAGACACCCGTGCGCCCCATGCCCGTGTCCACCTCGACGTGGCAGCGGACCGCATGGCCAGTGCGCACCGCTTCGGCCGAGAGCTCGCGGGCGAAGGCGAGGTCGCACACCGTGGGGTCGAGCCCGTGCGCCACGGCTTCGCGGATCTCGCTCGGCAGGAGCGGCGAGAGCGCCACGATCGGCAGCCGGCATCCCGCCTGGCGCAACTGGATGCCTTCGTGGAGCGTGGCGACCCCGAGACACGCCACACCCTCGGCTTCGGCCGCCTCCGCCATCTCGATCGCACCGTGGCCGTAGGCGTCCGCCTTCACCACCAGCAGGAGACCGCGCGCCGGATCCGCCACGGGACCCGCTCCGGCGCTCCCGCCGGGCGCGTCCAACCCCACCAGCGCGCGCACGGCGCGCAGGTTGGCCGAGAAGCGATCGAGGTCCACCTCGACCCAGGTCGAGACGGGCATGCCCATGCGAATCCCCCGCGAAAGGCCCAGGTGCGCCAGAGAAGTTACGTAGCATAGGGAGCCCTCTGCGGGTGCGCAAACGGCGAGCGCCTTCCCGGGGGCGGGCTCCAGCACCGGAAGCTATTCCGCGAACACGCTCCATGGCTCCCGGTGCCGGAGCCCGCGCGTTGGAAGCTCGCGCGATGCTCCGTTATGCTGCGACCATGAGCGATCCTGGAGCCACTGAGCGCGAGCAGAAGGCCTTCTCCGAACTCATCGCGGTCTGCCGCAAGCTGCGCGGGCCCGAGGGCTGCCCGTGGGACCGCGAGCAGACCCTCGAGAGCATGACGCCCTACCTGGTCGAGGAGGCGGTCGAATCGGGCGAGGCCATCGGCTCGGGTGACGCCGACCACACCACCGAGGAACTGGGAGACCTCGCCTTCCTCGCCATCTTCTGCATGGAGCTGGGCGGCGAGAAGGGCGGGCCCGGGATCGCCGAGGGCTTCGAGCGTGCCGCCGTGAAGCTCATCCGGCGGCACCCGCACGTCTACGGCGGCGACGCGGTCAAGGACGGCGGGGCCGCCTACCGCCAGTGGCAGGAGATCAAGCAGGGCGAGAAGGGTGGCGCCGAAGGCCAGGCCTCGCTGCTTGGCGAGCAGCCCAAGGGTCTGCCCGCGCTGGTCGCCGCCTACCGGATCCAGGAGAAGGCCGGGGCGGTCGGCTTCGACTGGCCCGACCTCTCGGGGCCGCTGGCGAAAGTGCACGAAGAGCTGGGCGAACTCGAGCAGGAGCTCGGCCACGATACCGACCCCGCGCTCGCGCACGAGGTCGGCGACCTGCTGTTCGCCGTCGTGAACCTGGCGCGCCACCTCACCATCGATCCCGAGCGTGAGCTACGCGCCGCCTCGCGCCGTTTCCGCGAGCGTTTCCAGCACATCGAACGCGCGCTCAACGCCCAGGGCCGCAGCCCGGTCGACGCCACGCTCGAGGAGATGGACGTGCTCTGGGAGGAAGCCAAGACCCTGGACCCGCCACCACGGACCGGAGGAGAGAAGCGATGACCGAGATGAACCACCCCTCGCGCCAGGCCGCGCTGTTCCTGCAGCTCCTGCTGGGACTTCAACAGAGCGGCATGATGACGCTGGGCAAGCTGATGAACCCGCTCACCCGCCAGATCGACAAGAACCTCGACGCCGCGCGCGACACCATCGACACGCTGGCCGCTCTCGAGGCCCGCACCCGCGGCAACCTCGAGCCCGACGAGGCGCGCGTGCTCCAGCAGGTGCTCACCGAGCTGCGCATGAACTACCTGGACGAGGTGAAGAAGACGGGCGGGACGCCGGAGAGTGGAGCGTAGCGGCCGACGGCGTACTAGCGAACGACGGCGTCGCCGGAGCGCGCGGAGTTGACGCGATCGGCCATCCCGTCCGCAGCACCGCCCGATACGGACCCGCCACCTCCGCCGGGCCTGGCGCGGGAGCCACCCGCCAGCGCGGAGGGCGCTTCCGCGGCGACGTCGTGGCACTGGTCGCACCCAACCGACGTCACGCCCCGCCCCGCCGGCCAGACGAGCCCGAACGGTTCGTTCGAACCGTGGGCCTTGTGGCAGGTGAGGCAGAAGACGCCGTTGCGGCGGGCATCGACGACGCGCCCGCCCGCGTAGTCCGTCGCCCCGCGCACGACGACCCGGGCGCGGGTCGTCCCGCCGAATCCCGAGCCGTATCCCTGTACCCAGTGCGCCGACGCCGTGGTCTCACTCGCGTCTCCCTGGGCGATGGAGTTGGTCGCGCCGCCCTCGCTGTCGTACGAGGGATGCCGCTCGTGTCTGCCATCCCCGTCCGTGTCGACGGCCCGGGCGCCGCTGATCCGGTCGTGGCAATCCACGCAGAGCCGGGACGCCTCCCGCAGTTCGTCGCTGTCGAGCGAGCCGTAGGAGACGCGCGCCGATTCGTAGCGCCGCATGCCGACCGCGGCTGGGTCCACGAACAGCCCGAGGGGCGGAGTGACACTGGCGCCGCCGGCCAGCCTGAGGTTCCGTGCGACACCGTTGCCATGCGGATCGTGGCAGTCGATGCAGGTGAGCAGGCCGTTGCCCGACCCTGCTCCCCGCACCCCGTGTCCCAGGGCGTGGCCCTTCCGACTGCGCACGTCACTGGGTCCGAAGAATCCAGCCGAACGATCATCGAGACTGTTGGCGTCGGTGCCGACCACGTCGGGGATGCCGGCCTGACCGTCGTGGCAGGAGAGGCAGAGGTCGAGCGGGTCGGCCTCGCGCAGGAGCGCCGGATTCGGCGTGACGGACGCCACCCGGTACACCGCCAGCTCGGCGTCTGCAGACTTGCCCGGGGCGCTCCGCGAGGCACTCCCGAACAGGTGGCAGTCGGCGCAATCGACCTGGCCCTGGACGTGATGCTTCGGCTCGGCATCGTCGAAACGCCGGCCCGGCGTGGCAACACTGGATGCGATCCCTGCGAAACGTCCGGGCCCGCCACGGCTCGCGGTGGTGTCACCCGCAGGTGCGACCCCGGCCGGCAACAGCAGGAAACCGAGAAGCAACGCAGCCACGGGCGCACGGCGCCAGACGCCGGGCCACGCGACGAAAGGACGGAGCCAGGAATCCGGTCGGAGAGATCCCGGGACGGACTTCATACCTCCTGTTATCGGGAGGACCACCCGGGACTGCAGCGCAAACCCGCCGGCGTTGCGAGATGCACGAGTTCTGGGGGCGCGTGCCAGGCCTGCATCGGCCGGCCCTCCCCGGCCACCGGGGCGGCGCGATCGGATGCGCCCCGGCGCGCCGTCCGCTCAGCCGGCGGCCGTTACACCGCCTGCAGCACCGCGCACTTGAGATAGTGCGTCTCCGGCACGGCGAGCAACTGCGGGTGGTCGGGCGACTCGGCGCGCCACTCCACGACGCGGAACGGCCGGTGCGCGGCGCGGGCCGACTCGAGCAGCACCTGGTGGAAGAGCGCATCGTCGAGGTGGTGGCTGCACGAGCAGCTCATGAGCACGCCCTCCTCCTCGAGCAGCGCCATGGCCGCGCGATTGAGTTCGCGGTAAGCGCGGGCGCCGGCCGCCATGTGCTTGCGCGACTTGACCAGCGCGGGCGGATCGAGGATCACGAGTCCGAAGCGCTCCCCTCCACGCTCGAGCTGGCGCAGCACGTCGAAGACGTCCCCGCGCCTCAGGCCCACGCGGTCCGTGAGCCCGTTGCGCTCGAGGTTGCGCGCGGCGGCGGCGAGCGCCGGCTCCGAGGAATCCACCGCCAGCACCGAGGTCGCACCCCCGCGCGCGGCGTGCATCGCCCACTCGCCCTGGTAGCAGCAGAGGTCGAGCACCCGCTTGCCGGCAGCGCGCGACTCGGCGAAGCGCCGGTTCAGCCGCTGGTCGAGGAAGAGCCCGGTCTTCTGGCCATGCAGCAGGTCGGCCTCGACCTTGAAGCCCTCGAGTTCGACCTCGACGCGCTCCGGCACCTCGCCCCACCAGACGCCGCGCTCGAGCGGCAGGCCCTCGAGCGTGCGCAGCGGCGAGTTGGCCACGCGCACGACCCCGCGCGGCGCGAACACGCGCTCGAGCGCCTCGCGCACCAGGTCCTGCCGCAGCTCCATGCCGAGCGTGAGCACCTGGACGGCGAGATACTCGCCGTAGCGGTCCACGATCAACCCGGGGAGGAAGTCGGACTCGCCGTAGACCACGCGCAGCGCGGATTCGCCCGGCAGCACGGCTTCGCGCAGCCGCACCGCCCGTTCCATGCGTTTCACGAAGAGGTCCGCGTCCACTTCGTCGCGCTTGCGCGTGACGAGCCGTGCGCAGATCAGGCTCTGCGGATTGTAGTAGGCCCGGCCAAGGAAGGCGCCGCGGACATCGGCCACCTCGACCAGGTCGCCGGGCGCCGGCGCGCCCTCGAGCGTGGCCACCTCGTTGCTGAAGATCCAGGGATGCCCTCCGCGCACGCGGCGGTCCTGGTTCTTGCGCAGCACGAGGCGCTTCGTCGCGGTGGTCATGAGGGATCTCCGATGCCAGACGCGCGGCCCGCCGGCACGCCCGGACTCGCGAGCGCGAGGCCGATGAGCCGGTAGGCGAGACGCGCGGCCAGGAAGTCCGAGGCGACCTGCCCCGGGATGGGTGCCAGTTCCACGAGGTCGAAACCCACGATGCGGGAGCGCGCGGCTACGGCGCGCAGGAGGTCCACGGCCTCGTACCAGTCGAGACCGCCGGGCTCGGGCGTGCCGGTCCCGGGCAGCACCGAGGGGTCGAGGGCGTCGAGGTCGAAGGTCACGAAGACCGTGCCGGTGAGCGCGGAGAGGATGGGCTCCCAGTCGCCTCCCAGCGCGCGGAAGGCGCGCGGGCTCCACATCGGCACCGGATGCTCACGCAGGAAGACGGCCTCCTCCTCGCTCATGGAGCGGATGCCGACCGACGCGGCCGGGCAGCACTCGCGCACGCGGCGCATCACGCAGGCGTGGCTGTAGGGCGAATCGAGGTAGGAGTCGCGCAGATCGGCGTGCGCGTCGAACTGCAGCACCGAGAGCCCGCCGAAGCGCTGCGCGGCGGCCCGCACCGCGCCTGCGGTGATGCTGTGCTCGCCCCCCAGGATGGCAGGCAGGCGGCCCTGGTCGAGGATCCAGCCCACGGCCCGCTCGACGCGCGCGGCCATGGCCTCCGGGCCCAGCGCGGTGGGCTCGACCTCGGGAAGCGTGTGGATGCCAGCCCTGTACGTCGCACCCAGTTCGTCGTCCCAGAGCTCCATGTTCTGCGACGCGGAGAGGATGGCGCGCGGGCCCCAGCGCGTACCGCCCTGATAGGTCGTGCTGAAGTCGTACGGCACGGGCAGCACGATGGCCCGCGCCCGCTCGAGCGACGCAAACTCATCGCCGAGTCCGCCGAAGTTCGGCGGCAGTCCGGTCGGCCAGTCGGGTTGTTCCATGCGCTCCCCCTCGCAGACACATCGGGCCCTGACCGGCTGGATGCCGGATCAGGGCCCGCGATGATGGGACGTCCATCCGGATGCGACGCCGCATGTTGAGACGCACGATGCACCAGCGCTCGGCCCGGGCGAGCCGGGATGCGCCGTTCAGATCTCAGTTGAGATTCCGGTTGAGACCTTTGGGGACCCCTTCCCGCTACCGCTCCTTGTCCACCCCGTCGACTTCTTCGAGGTCGTCCTCGTCGTCGTCGTACTCCTCCTCTTCGAACTCGTCGTCGAACTCGTCGTCGTCCTCGTCTTCGTCGAGGTCGTCTTCCTCGAGGTCGTCGTCGAAGAGCTTGTCGTCCTCGTCGTACTTGTCGACTTCGTCGTCCGGGATCGGACCGAAGTCGTCGTCGGGAATCCCCTTCTTCTTGATCATGACTCCCTCAGGCAAGTGCCCTGACGTGACCCGCGCGCCCATTGACGCTGTTCCAGCCTGGTGACGCGCATTCGATGCCGGGGCATACTCACAGATCCGCGCCCAGGCGAAAATGCATCGGCAGTATACGGAGCGAGCCCCCGCCGTCAATGAGAAATCGAGGCGCTCCAAAGGCAACCCCCGCAGGGGTTTGGGGCGGACCGCCCATCGGCTTCGGGGAAGAGGCTCCACGCGGCCGGCTGGCACGGTGGGTCAGGCCGCGGCTCCACAAGGTGGTCGGGACGAGAAGATGACGTTCAGAAGAGCGCACCAGGCAGCGAAAACGGCCGGCTGGAGCCGGCCGGTGATGATGATGGCGGGGTTGACGGGACTCGAACCCGCGACCTCCTGCGTGACAGGCAGGCGTTCTAACCAACTGAACTACAACCCCGCGGGAAAAGGGCCGCTTATGTGCCCTTGAGCCGCGGAACACTACCCGCGGCGTGCCACAGTGTCAATTCACTGGCGGCGCGGCTTTCGGCGACGGCGCCACCTCTCAGGATAGGCCCCTCGCGCGGGCGCCGTCCACCCGCGACGGTCAGTAAAGCCGCTCGAGCAAGATATGAGGGTAGTACTGCTCCAGGATCTGCTCGGCCCTGACACCCGCGCGGGCCATCCCCAGCGCGCCCGTCTGGCACAGGCCCACGCCGTGGCCCGAGCCGGCCCCGCTCGCCAGGACCTCCATCGCCCGTCCGGTGACCGGGTCGCGCCGCACGTCGATCTTGAAGAGGGTGGAGCGCAGGATGGCGCCCGGGTTTCCGTTACGACGCAGGGCTCCCCGGATGGCGTAGGCGGGAATCGTCATGTCGCCGGTCGTGGTCCGCACGATCAGCCGCCAGACCCGGCCCGAACGCGAGCGCGCCTCGGCCCGCACGTCCACCAGGTCGCCGAGCCCGCCGGGCGGCAGCCGGAGCTTCAGCGCAGGGGCGAAGCGCTCGAGGTTGTCGAGGAACTCATCTTCGCTCCAGCGCTCGCGCCAGCGGTACTGCAAAGAGGACTTGCAGTTTTCACCACCGGGTCTGCCATCGCGCCGGCTCTCGAGGTAGGGCAACGCCGCCGCGGGCCACGCCTCCCAGACCTCAGCGCTGACACCTCCGCAAGTGGAACAGTAGTTGGCACGGATGGGCTGGCCATCGTAGAGCGCCACCCTGCCGCGCGTCTGCTCGATGCACCGGGTCGCCAGCGGGCGCTCGCTTTCGACCGGGCCGTAGACCTGGTCCTCGACCGTGCCATACAGATCGAACCCCTCGCTCGCGCGGCGCCCACGGTAGAAGAGCGTGTAGGAGCGCGCCGCGATGGCCTGGGCGCGACCGGCCTCGATCAGGTCCTCCGAGAGTCCGCCGATCTCGCCCGGCACGACGCCCAGCAGGTAGGTCTCGAGCGGGATGTGGTTGGCGAGCGTGAGCTTGCCGCGGGGATTGAGGAAGATCTTGAAGGTGCCTCGCCAGGACTTTCCGTTCCAGCGCAGCAGGCCATGCCGCGCCCTCACCCAGAGCGTGTCCGAGCGCGTGATCGGAAGCAGCGACACCGGGTCCGTCCCCCTGCCGAACCTCATGCCGGTCGCCGCGGAGCCGACCTTGATCGGACTCGCGACGCTCGGGAAGTCCGTCGCGCCGGGGGCGCCGAGGCCCAATTCCTCCCCGTCGATCTGGAGGCTGTCCACATCCCACGCCAGCCCCACGCAGATCATCGGTTCACCTTCGAGCCGGAGAGGCCCGGGCGGCTGCGCCGACTTCTCCCCCCGCGTCGCCACCGGCGGCGGTGACGCCGGGCCGGGCGGTGGCAGCTGGGCACACGACGACGCGAGAAACGCCGCCAGCAGTCCGGCGGCGACCGCGCGCGGCGCCGCCCTCATCGCAGCGCCCCCGGGGTGATGTGCCCGAGCACGACGGGATGCGCCGCGCCCGTGGCGGTGGGGACGTTGCCCGCCAGGCCACAGAGCGTCTGGTGCGCCAGGAAGGCGAACGCCAGCGCCTCCTTGGCCTCGGGTGGCACCCCGAGCACGGCCAGCGGCTGAAGGCTCACGCCGGCGATGCGGCGCTCGAGCGCCTGCATCAGTGTCCTGTTACGCACCCCGCCACCGCTCACGTAGACGGCGTCCGGCCGGCCGCGCGGCACGACGAAGCGCTGCAGGGCACCGGCCACCGAGGCCGCGGTCAGCTCCACGGCCGTGGCCAGGACGTCCGCCTCCGAGAGCCCGAGCGAGCGCCCCAGGTCGAGCAGTTGCACGGCGTAGGCGTCGCCGAAGTGTTCGCGCCCGGTCGAGCGCGGCGGGGGCAGCGCAAAGAACGGATCCTCGAGCAACTCGGCGAGCAGCGCCTCGTTCACGTGGCCGCGTGCGGCCACCACCCCATCGCGATCGTGCGTCTCGCGCCCGCCGCTCCGCAACGACATCACCGCGTCGAGCACGGAATTGCCCGGCCCCGTGTCGAAGGCCAGCACGTCGGCCAGGCTCCCCCCGCGCGCCAGCCAGGTCACGTTCGCCATCCCGCCCAGGTTGAGCAGCGCCCGCGCTTCGCTCTTCGAGCGGAACAGCCACCAGTCGGCCAGCGGCACGAGCGGGGCGCCCTCGCCGCCCGCGGCGGTGTCGCGCGTGCGAAAATCCGAAACCACGGTCAGGCCACTGCGCTCGGCGAGCAGCGCGGCCGATCCCAGCTGGAGCGTGAGCGCCTGCCCCTCGCCGCGGTGACGGGGGATGTGGCGCACGGTCTGCCCGTGCGAGCCCACGGCGTCCACGCGGCCGCGGTCCACCCTCGCTTCGGCCAGCAACTCCAGCACGGCGGCCGCGAAGCGCTCGCCGAGCGCGGCGTCCAGGCGCATCAGGCGCTCGGGCGCCAGCTCCACGGCGGCCGCGACCTCCAGCACCTCGCGCCGCAGAGCGGGCTCGAGCGGGGTCTCGCGGTACGCCAGCATCTCGTGCCGGGCCTCGAGCCCGAGGCCGCTGAAGCGCACCAGCACCGCGTCCACCGCGTCGACGGAGGTGCCGGTCATCAGGCCGACAATCAGGTGCTCCTTCCGCGCGGTGTAACCGCGCACTGGAGCGAGCGCATCAGGTCTGGACGATAGGCCCACTTCTCCGCTCCCCCGATGAGGCTTGGTTGGGTGTGTCGCTGGAAGTCAGGGAACCCGGCCGGCAGGGACAGACCGCGCTCACTGCTTCCCCACGAGCTCCGCCAGCTTCGCCTGGGCGTCCTTCACCGCCTGGGCCGCGCTCTTGCGGTCGTAGAGCGCCTGCTCGACTTCGTCCTCGATGGCGGCTTCCATCTCTCCCCAGGCCGGGTGGTTGGGCGTGAAGCGCGCGCGCGCGAGCTGTCGCACCATTGCAGCCTCCTGCGGCCGGGCGCGGTAGTACGCACTGGTGTCGGCGCCGAGGGTGGCAGGTTGCACGTTCTTCGCGGCTGCGGCGATCCGGATCGCGTTCTCCGGCTGGACCAGGAAGCGCGCCAGCTCCAGGGCCAGCTGCTTGTGCTTCGAATCATTGAAGGAGACCAGCACCTCCCCACCCGCCCACGAGGCGTTCGTGTCCCGCCCGGCGGCGGGCCCCGGCACCAGGGCCACGCCGTAGCGCAGGCCGGGAGCCTCGCTCGCGATCCGCTCGAACATCCAGGCTCCCGAGAGATCGAACCCCAGGCGGCCCTCCCTGAACTCGCGATCGAGGGCTTCCTGCTGTCCCATCGTGCCCACGCGGCGCAGGTTCAGGAAGAACTCGAGCGCCTGCACGTTCGCGGTCGAGTCGAACACGGCCCGCCGCAGATCGTCGGAGAGGATGCTCCCGCCGTTCGCGAACAGAAATGGTAGCACTTTCTTCGAGAGCACCTGACGCTCGCCAGCCTGGACTCCGTAACCACGCGCCCCGTGCCCGAGGCGCTGGATGGCGGCCGCCGCGCGGCGGAGTTCGTCCCAGGTTTCGGGCGGCCGGGTCGAGTCGAGCCGGGCGCGCGCAAGGAGCGTCTTGTTGTAGAAGAGCGCGCGCGTCTCGAGCACCCAGGGCACTCCGTAGATCACCTCTCCCACCGAGCAGAGCTCCCAGCCGCGCAATCGCGGCCGCAGGTCGGCAACGCCGGCGCTCCAGTCGGCCAGTCGCCGGCCCGCAAGCAGTCCGGGCATCCATGCCGAACCGACTTCGCACAGGTCGGGCACCGTGTCCGCCGCCACCGCCGCGAGGATCCGCTCCTCGCCACACTGGCGGGTGAACCGCTCCACGCGCACCTTGAGGCCGGGATGCGTGCGCTCGAAATCCGTGACGATCGGGCTCACGACCTCGAGGGGCCAGGACTGCCAGAACACGAGTTCCCGCACCTCCGGGGGCTTCCGCGCCGGCGCGCAGGAGAGCGCGGCCAGCATCGCGACCGCGAGTGCGGGCACGATCCAGCGGACCAAGCGCTTCACGGGGTCCCTTCCAGCGCGGCCCGGACGAACCCTGCCGAGTTCGCCAGCCGCGCCTCGGCCTCGGTGCGGGGGCATTCCAGCTTCAGCATCACGATGGCGGTCTTAACGCTCCCGCCCGCCTCCTCGATGACGCGCGCCGCCGTCGCGCGGTCCGCGCCCGTCACGGTCATGACCGTGCGCCGGCCGCGCTCCACCAGCTTCTCGCTGGTGGCCATCAGGTCCACCATCATGTTCTCGTAGGCCTTGCCCATGCGCACGAAGGCGGCGGTCGTGATCATGTTGAGCACCAGCTTCTGGGCCGTGCCCGACTTCATCCGCGTGGAACCCATCAATACCTCGGGGCCGACCTCGGGGCAGATGGCCACGTCCACCTCCAGCGCGAACTCCGCGCGCGGAGTGCAGGTGACGCAGGCCGTGCGCGCCCCGAGTCCGCGGGCCTGCGCGAGGGCCGCGACCACGAAGGGCGTGCGCCGGCTCGCGGCCAGACCGATGACCGTGTCCTTCGGGCCGACGCCGCACTTGAGCATGGCCAGCTCACCCTCGGCAGCACGGTCCTCGGCACCCTCGATGGCGCGGACCAGGGCCCCGTAGCCGCCCGCGATCACGCCCTGCACCAGCTCCGGGTCGCAACCGAAGGTGGGAGGACACTCCGAGGCATCGAGCACCCCCAGCCGCCCGCTCGTGCCGGCGCCCACGTAGAGCAACCGCCCGCCCGCGCCGAACGAGGCCACGACCAGCTCGACCGCGCGCGCGATGTACGGGATCTCGCGGGCCACAGCCTCGGGCACGGTGCGGTCCTCGGCCGAGATGCGCTGGAGGATGCCGGAGATGTCGAGGATATCGAGGTCGAGGGTGCGCGGATTCCGCTGCTCGGTGGCGAGGCGGGCGAACTCCTCGAAGCGGGAAGGGTCTTCCATGCGCTCTCCCTGGGCGGGGCGGTCCATCGTGGACGCCCGCAGGATGCCACGCGGCACGAGCGCTGCGCAACGAGCGGGGCGAGCGGGTCGGGAGCGGATGCGCAGGCAACGAACGGCTGGCGAGCGGGCAGGAGCGCTCAGCGAGCCTGAGCCGCTCGAACGACTCGTCGGGCGCCGTCCTGCTCACCCCCGCTCGATCTGCTCCACGTGGTGCTTGAGGCGGCAGAGGCAGTCGTGCATGCACCACTCCAGGGACACAGCTTCCCGGTCACCGATGACGCAGGTTGTGGAGGTCCTGAGTTGACTTGTCAGGGGGGAGCCTCTTCGGTCCATGGATGGCCTCACTGCAGCGACGTCACGGCGGCGTCTGCGAGCGACGTCGACGCTCGGCGACGTAGATTTCGACCAGCGCGTCGGCTTCTGACGCGAGTGCGGCGATTTCCTCCTGGCCCTTGTTCATCATCAGCGAGATCACCAGGCCGAACTCGGGGTAGACTGCGAAATACGAGGTGCTGCCGACCGCAGTGCCGTGATGGCTGTACATGCGGGTGATGACGCTGCCGTCGAACAACTTCTTCTCGTTGCTGACGCGCCAGCCCAACGCATAACCCTGTGGGTTGGCGCTGCCGTCGGCGAGTAACTGCGGCGTGAGCAGGAGCTTGCGGGTGGCACCGCTGAGCAAACGGTCGTCAAGCATCGCATTGCCGAGCAAGAGCATATCGCTCGGAGCGGCGATCAAGCCACCAGAGGGCCAGCGGATGCTGTTGTCCACCGCGAAGGCGGACTTGTAGCGACGCTCCTTCGTTTCGTAGAACGCGACCCGCCCGGGAACGTCGGCGTCAGCGAGATCTCCTCCTCCGCCATGCATCTCCAGCGGCTCGAATACCGCACGGTCGAGATACTCCAGGAAGGGTGTGGCGGCCGCTGCTTCGATGACTGCGCCAGCGACGTTGGCACCGTAACTGCTGTAGGCGAAGCCGGTGCCTGGCGGGAACTGCAGCGGGTCGTTCTCGAACACGCGCAGGGCGTCGCGCACGCTCGTGAAGTGGCGGCGGTTGAGATGCTCCCAGACCGGGAAGCACAGACACAGACCGTAGTTGCGCACGCCGGCGGTGTGGCTGATGGCTTGGCGAGTAGTGACGGCGGCGAGAGGCTCGGGCAGATCCGGCAAGTAGCGCCCGACTGGCAGGTCGATATCGAGCCGCCCGGCATCCAGCAGGGTGCCCAGAGCCACGGCGGTGACCGCCTTCGAGGTGCTGCCCAGTCTGAATCTCGAGTCGAGCGTGATGCGCTGGTTTGCGGCGATGTCGGCGAATCCCACGGCGCCGGCCCAGACCCGATTGCCATCGATCGCGATCGCGGCGGAGATCGCCGGCGCCTGCATGCGTGCCTGCGCCTCGCGCAGCCGCTGCGCTGCCTGCGGCGCGACTTCGCGCCACGCCTGATCGATGAACTGCGCGTCTGGCGAAGCATCACTGGGCTTCGACGGCGGCAGTTCTCGCCAGCCGATGTTCCAGACAAGCACCGGCTCGAATAGGCGGAAGCCGACATAGGCCAGCACCATGAATGCGGCGAGCAGGAACCAGCGCAGGACACTACGGCGCGGCGACGCGGCCGATTCGGCAGAAGGCACTGAGAACTCCTGAAGTGGGTGGGCTGAATGAAGAACCGCGAAGCCGAACTGGCGACGTCTGGATCAGCATGATCGGGGGGCGGGTCGACTCAGCTTTCTACGCCTAACGCGAAGTAAAGGTTTCATCTATCCAGATATCCGCTTCCGGCCGGTCGGTTGCCGCCAGAGCGCAGATCCCTTCGCACGCCACTTGCGCGCCTCCCGGTCCCCTTCTACCGTCCGGCCCATGCCCGAACTCCCCGAGGTCGAAACGGTGCGTCGCATGCTGGACGAGAGCGTGCGCGGGCGCACGATCCGCTCGGTCACCCTCTCGGGACACAGGCTGCGCGAGCGCATCCCGGCCACGCTGCCCCGCCAGTTGCGCGGGCGCACCATCGAGCGCGTGGAGCGCACGGCGAAGTACCTGCTCATCGGGCTCGACCGCGACCTCACGCTCCTCTCCCACCTCGGCATGAGCGGCCGCTGGCTGGTCCTGCGCCCAGGCGAGCGGCCGGCGCTGCCACACGTGCACGCCCGCATCCGCTTCACCGACGGCACGGGGCTCTGGTTCCAGGACGTGAGGCGCTTCGGTCTGCTGCGCCTCGTCAGCGGCGGCACGCAGCGCCGGCTGCTGCATGCCGAAGTCAGGCCGCCGCACTCGACTGCGCCTGCTCGTAGAGAGTCTCAGGCGCAATGTCCGCGCCGTTCGGCCATGACACGGTCCCGCCGTCGAGGAAGAATCGCTGGAAGTACTCCGGGTCCTTGAGGGGCTCGAAGATCGGACCCTCCAGCCACCGGACAAAATCGATCGTGCCAGACTTCCCGTCGTTGAACGTCACCTGGATGCTGTAGCCCCCGCGGTATTCCGCGCGAGTCACGCTAGGCAGAAACGCCATGGAACCTCCTCAGTCTAGCGGTTGAATCCGGTCGAGCGATCGCCCTGCTTTCATCCGCTCCCAGTTGGCGTCCAACTCGGGGCCGTGCGCGGCTGCCCACTCCGCGATGAGCCGGAGCGCCGTCCGAGAACCAATGCTGCCGGCGAGGACTCTGCCGTCAAGGGTGAACGTGGCTTGCTGCCCCTGATGCTCGGCGTGGAAATGAGCGATGCCATGCTCCCGATAGAACATGCGGATCACGATTCCGAAGAAGACCGAGATTACAGGCACCGCAGATGCTCCTCTCCGTGGGTTGTCATCGGCCGAACGCTCGGTATCTGTGGGTTCCGGAAAGTCTGGCACCTGATTTCCGGATATTATGGCCCCTTTGCGGAGGGGACTCCGGTCTGATTCGGCACGCTTGAGGTGCCGGGTACGATACGACGCTCCGCGCAACTCCACCAACCGCCCGCGCTCGAGCACGCGATCGAGGATGGCCTCGGCAAGGTCGGGGTCGTGCAGCACCAGTCCCCAGGCGGCGAGCGGCTTGTTGGTGGTGAAGATCATCGGTCGCCGGTGCAGGTAACGCTCGTTGACGACCTGGAACATCAGGTTGGCGGCGTCACCGCCGACGGTCAGGTAGCCAACCTCGTCGATCACGAGCACCGAGGGGTGCGTGTAGTGCGCCAGCACCCGGGCCAGTTCGCCGCGCCGCGTGGCCCCGGAGAGGGTCTCGATCATCTCGGCGGCGCTGGTGAACAGCGCCTCGTAGCCGTTCTGGATGGCGCGGTAGGCGATGGCGATTGCCAGATGCGTCTTGCCGGTCCCGGAAGGCCCGCAGAGGATCAGGCTGCGACCCTCGCTGACCAACTCGGGGCCGAGGCAACTGCCGAGCAGTTGCAACCGGATCGAGCTCTGGAAGGTGAAGTCGAACTCCTCGATGGTGCGCAGGAACGGGAAGCGGGCCTTGCGCACCGAACGCTCGATGCGAGTCTGGGCCCGGTGCGCGACCTCCTCGGCGATGATCGTGGCGAGGAAGTCACGGTAGGACTGGTCCTCGGCCTCGGCGCGCAGCTCGCACTCGGGGTAGAGCCGGCGCACGGTGGGTAGGTGCAGACGCCGGAGCATGCCGTCGAGATCGAGCACGGTCATGAGCGCACCCCTTCCGGCAACAGCTCGAGCACGTGGTGGGCCGCGTAGAGGTGTTGCTCGCCGGCCGCGGCGAGCGAACGGTGCAGGACCGCCGGCCCGTGCACGAGCAACGCGCTGTGCAGTTGTTCGACCTCGGCCTTCCAGGTGAAGCGATGCCGATGGACGATCTCGGTGAGGAAGACCTCCGCCACCGGACCCAGATCGAGCAACTCTTGACGCTTGAGGTAGAGGCGCCCCCGCTCCCCGGCGACCTTCGCGAGCCGGGCGGTGCGATGCTCGGGATGGAAGCTGTCGCGGCCGCACTCGGGCACGCGTGGGTGCTCGCTGACGTGGCGGCCAGCGATGATGCGCACGCGTTCGCGGTAGAGCCACAGTGTGCCGGGGATGCCGATCGCCTCGGGCGGCATCGAGTAGCGATAGCCCTCGAAGGGGACGACGGCGGTCGGACCCACCATCACCGGGAAGCGCAGCGCGTAGTCCTGCGGCGCGATCGCCAGCGGTCGCATCCGTTCGCGATCGGCCGCGATTCGCGTCGCGGGAGTCACGCCGGTCGCCCGGCACGGGCGCACCTCGTTCACCTCGTGGTGCCAGTCGGCATGCTGGACTACCAGATCGGCGCGGTCATGGAAGCGCCGCACCTTGAAGAAGCTGCCTTTCACGAACCCGACCAGGTTCTCGACACTGCCCTTCTCCTGGCCGCGCGCCGGCGTGCACAACTCGACCCCGAAGCCGTAGTCGAGTGCCACCTGACCGAACGTGTCGTTCCACAGAATGCGCCTGCCCTCGCGGCCGAGCGTCACCGTCTTGGGATTGTCGAACACCGCCACCAACGGGATCCCGCCGAAGCTCGCAAAGCCCGCCAGCAGGCTGCGCACCAGGGCCTCGACCCGCTCGTTCTCGACCAGCCGCACGTCGATCCAGCGCGAGTACTTCAGCCGCGAGGCGAAGAAGTGGATCCGCTCCCCACCACCCGAGAGGTAGCGCACGTCGACCTGGCCGAAGTCGTGCTGCGAGAACTCGCCCGCCACGCCCTCGAACCGCACCAGCGGCGTCACCGGCCGCGGTCGCAGCACGCGCACCGCCTCGTACAGCGCCGTCTTCGCGCCGGTGTAGCCCAGGCTACGCGCTCGGTGCAGCACCTCCACCGTCGGCAGCTTCGGCTCAGTCGCGAGCACGGCGGCGATCCGGTCGCGATACTCCTCGACCACGCTCGGTCGGCCCACGCCGCGCTCCTGCGCGCTCGCGACGTCCCCGGGCGCCTCGATCAACGGCTCCCGAACGATCCGCTTCACGGTGCGCAGCGGGATCCCGGTCTCGGTCGCGATCCGCCGCAACGTCTTGCCGCCGGCCCGCAGCACCTGCACCCGATGTCTGGCCATGGCTCCGATCATCTCCCTTCGCCCCCCGACGCCGTGGGGCATCCACGGCCGTTCGGGACGGCAGGTTATCGGAGCCCCTCAGGGGGCCATATTTTCCGGAATTCGTGGGGCCAGAGTTTCCGGAACCCGCAATGGCGTATGTCGAG
>Ga0315283_10000334_pt1 | contig 33663 bp, 39 predicted proteins | sample YL17G09_0_MG_FD_204541 | JGI IMG/M metagenome (GOLD analysis project Ga0315283, IMG submission 204541) | Sediment microbial communities from Yellowstone Lake, YNP, Wyoming, USA - YL17G09_0 | ecosystem: Environmental > Aquatic > Freshwater > Lake > Sediment | place: USA: Wyoming | collected...
ACGTCTTCATCCGGCCGGAGCGGTGGGAGAATGTGGACGAGCGCGCCCTGGCGGTGAGCGGGACGACGGTCGAGGTCCTGAAGGACGAGCGGCACGTCTCGCCGTTCGTGGCGCACCACATGATCGAGGAGGCCCTCGGGCGGCACGTCGACAAGTTCGACCGTGCGGACAAGCTCTACCCGGCCGGCTACAACTGCCGCTTCGACTACGACTTCCTCCAGGACATCTTCGAGCGGGCCGGCGACCGCTACTTCGGGAGCTGGTTCAACCACAAGACGATCGACCCGCTGGCAATCCTGCGCGTCATGGACCTCGAGGGTGCGGTCGGGCTCAGGGGATACAAGCTATCCGACGCCTGCGCCGCATACGGGATCGAGTTCGATGCGCACGACGCGCTGGGCGACGTGCTGGCGTGCAGGCAACTCTACCACGAGATCGTGAAGCGGCAGGACGGCCTGGTCGTGCTGACCCCGCCCCCGCGCCGCGAAGGAGCAGCGACATGATGAACAAGGCGATACTGATCGGCAGGCTCGGCCAGGACCCGGAGACGAGGGCGACCCAGGGCGGGCAGGAGGTCTGCAACTTCTCGCTCGCCACGTCCGAGAAGTGGACGGACAAGGGCGGCGACTCGCAGGAGAAGACCGAGTGGCACAAGATCGTCACGTTCGGGAAGCTCGCCAGCGTGTGCACGAAGTACCTCAAGAAGGGGAAGATGGTCTGCGTCGAGGGCCGCCTGCAGACGAGAAAGTGGGACGACAAGGACGGCAACAAGCGCGAGACGACCGAGGTGGTGGCGCTGAGCGTCATCTTCCTCGGCGGCGACCGCGAGCCTGGCGACGATCGCCGCGAACGCGCCGCCCCGCCTCCGGCCCAGCAGAGGGCGCAGCCGCAGCAGGGGCAGTTCGACGAGCCGGACTTCTCCCCCGGCTCGCGCCGCCCGGCGTTCTGATCCCGAGGTTGGCCGCGGGCGTGGTCTCTCCTCCTCCCCGCGGCCGGGAGGGGTGCGGGCGAGTCCCGTGCCCCTCCCACCATTCAGATATGGAGGTACCGATGCGAGACACGAAGATCGAGTGGTGCGACAGCACGATCAACCCCGTCCGTGGGTGCTCCCCCGTGAGCGAGGCCTGCGACCGCTGCTACGCAGCCAGGATGGCCTCCAGGGGACTCTCCCCGGCGTACGAGGGTCTGGCTAAGGGGGGGCGGTGGAACGGCGCCGTGCGGCTCAATCCTGGCGACCTGGAGAAGCCACGGGGGTGGAAGAGGCCGTCGAGGATCTTCCTCTGCTCGATGGGCGACGTCTTCCACAGCGAGGTGCCGGACAGCTACATCTACCAGATCATGGCCATGATGGCTGACACGCCGAGGCACACGTACATGCTGCTGACAAAGCGGCCGGAGCGGATGGCGGCATTCTTCGCCGGCTGCGACGTACCGGATAACCTGTGGGTGGGCACGACGGTCGAGAGCCAGCGCGTCGCCCACGCCCGCGTCCACGCCCTCCTCCGCGTCCCCGCCTCGGTGAGGTTCGTCTCCTGCGAGCCGCTCCTCGGCCCTCTCGACTTGTCAAGGTGGCTATGGGTGGCGTGGAAGTGCTCGTACTGCGGCGGCATGTTCGCGGGCCCCTACATGAAGACCTGCCCCGACTGCCGCCGGGAAGGCGGGTGGTGCGGCTCGCACGAGCTCAACCCGAGGCCGGCCGCCGGGCTGTTCCCGGCCCAGCGCGGCCGGGGAATACACTGGGTGATCGCGGGGGGCGAGAGCGGCCCGCACGCGCGGCGGTCCGATGCAGAGTGGTTCCGGTCGCTGCGCTGCCAGTGTGCGGCGGCAGATACCCCGTTCTTCTTCAAGAGCTGGGGCGCGTGGGCGCCCGGAGATCAGGTCGGCGAGGGCGGCGTTCCCGCTGGTGGGAAGGTCAAGACCCTCGACGGCCGCATTCACAAGGCGAGCCCGGCGTGGCTCCCTGAGGAGAACCAAGATGGCGAATGAACAACCGCAGCAGCAGGCGACGACGGCGCTCGCCACGACCCAGCCCCACGGGGCGGTCATGAAGTCGGAGGGGTTCGCGGGCGCGACCACCCTGGCGGTGGGCGAGACCAGCGCGGTGGCCATGGCCGAGCAGGCCAAGGCGGCCGTCCAGTCCCGCTACCTGATGGCGATGCGCAACCCGCGCAACTGGGACGACGTCCGGACGAGGCTGATCAAGGAGTGCAGCCGGCCGAGCTTCGCGCCCACGGCGATCTACAGCAAGCCGGTCGGCGACGGCGCGGTGAGGGGCTTCTCCATCCGCTTCGCCGAAGCCGCGATGCGTGTGATGACCAACCTCCTGCCCGAGACCTACGTGGTCTTCGACGACGCCGAGAAGCGCATCATCCGCGTGATGGTGACCGACTTGGAGAGCAACCTGACTTACTCCAAGGACGTGATCATCCAGAAGGTTGTGGAGCGCAAGAAGGTGTCGGAGCACCAGGAGGTGCTGGGCAAGCGCCTGAACACCTACGGGAAGATCGTCTACATCGTCCGGGCGACCGAGGACGAGATGCTCAACAAGGTCAACTCGGCCGAGTCGAAGGTCATCCGCAACCACGCGCTCCGCCTGCTGCCTGGCGACATCCTTGACGAGTGCAAGGCCAGGATCGAGGAGACCACGACGGCCGAGCACTCGAAGGACCCGGACGCCGGTCGCAAGCGCCTCGTCGACGCCTTCGCCGCCGTCGGCGTGAGGGCCTCCGACCTCGTCGCGTACCTCGGGCACGACCTCGACAAGCTCCAGCCCGCAGAGCTGGTCGACCTCCGCGCGATGCACCAGGCGCTCGCGGACGGGGAGGCCACGTGGGACCAGTTCGTCGCGGCGAAGAAGCCGGAGGACGGGGCCGCCGCGAAGTCGCCCGCGGGCGACCGGGCGCAGAAGGTCAAGGACGACGTGGCGGCCAAGGTCGCGGCCAAGCGGAAGGACAGGCCGGCGCAGCAGAAGGCGCCAGAGCCCGAGCCGGCGAAGGCCGCCGCGCCGGCGGACCCCTCGGACGAGTCCGTCGCGCTGCTCCAGCAGGCATACGAGGCCGCGAGCAAGGTGGTCAAGATCTTCGACCTCAACCAGGTCCTGAAGTCCGCCGCGCTGCCGATCGCTCCCTACGAAAAGTGGGACCGCGACCAGCGCGTCTACGGCATCTACCTGCTGAACTCGATCACAGAGGGCGGGTGCGTCCCCGAGACGCCCGACGTGCCATTCTGGCTGGGCGAGGAGGAGTCCGAGGTGTGGGCGCGGTCCTACCGCGGCGGCGTGGGGAAGGCCGGCCTGCTCGCGCCCGCCACGTGATCCGGCCAGCCCGCGAACGCTAGCCGCGCCATCGCGGCGTCACGAACCCCCTGCAGAACCATGACGTTGTAGCCGGAGACGGCCACCCCCTCGGACAGTCTCAGCCACTCCGGGTCCGCCTCGACCGCGGCCTTGACCCTCCACTCCGGCCACGCCTTGTGGCGGTCCGACTCCGCGACGATGGCCCTCGACCTCCACGCCGTCCGGTGGGCCGCCGCCCGCTCGTGCTCGAGCAACGCGCAAGCGAGGGAGCCCCCTATCTCGGCCATCAGCCTCACGACCGCGTCCCTGTCCGCCAGGAAGATGCGGTCCTGGTCCACCTCGCGGTCCTCGCCGTCAATCTTGAGATGGAGCAACATCGGGATCCGCCTTGCCCTGCGCCAGCGCGTTCTGCCGCTTGGCCCGCATGGCGCGCTCGTTGAGGTACCACTTCACGCCGTGGCCCTGCTTCCACGAGATGTACTTCTTGGGGCCGGCGTACTTCCGCTCTGTCACCGGGGTCCGCATGACGCGGCCGACCCACAGGCGCGGGGTCCACATCCCGAACCTCGCCACGTAGACGCTCGTCCCCCGCCTGAGCTCCTTGAGCACGGCCTTGAACAGGGCCTCGATGAACTTGCCCATCTTGATGTCGTTGTGACAGTGCGGGCACTCCAGGGGGGTGACGCCCGCCGCGTTGGCCACCGAGATGATCGAGGTGACCCTCGTGTTCAGCAGCGTCTGCTTCCTCCTCCGCTTCATCGTCTCCTCCTCGCCCGGTCTTCGGCGGGCACCGTCTCGATTAGACCCTTGCGCGCGGCCGCGCCGACGGCCTCGGCCGCGAGCGCCGCGCCCTCGACGTCCATGGACCGGCAGATTGACGGGAGGCCGACCATGCGGGTCGGCCGGGGGTGCAGCTTGGCCATCGTGGCGGCAGACACGAGCGAGCGCATGTCCGCCTGGCTGACCGGGATCAGGATGTCGACGTTGGGCTTCCTCCGCTTGAGCTGTATCTGCGCCAGCGGCTGCCTGCGGCGGGGGCCCAGCTTGAGGGCGTAGTCGACCCGCTTCCTGGCCCACCCCTCGTCCAGCTCGACGATCTGGCCGGGGATGACGGCGCCGGGGGGCACGTTCACCTCCGCCCAGGGCAGCTCCTCGAGGAGGATCTTGCGGAAGTGGCGCACGATCTCGGCGGCGGCCGGGAACCGGTTCCTCCAGTTCCGCCCCTTAACCCTCTTCCGGCGCCCGGCCGCGGGCTTCCCCGTGGCGGGCCCGGAAGGCGTCGACGGCGCCGCGCGGGCGTCCGCCTCGGCCAGGACGCGGTCGACCGCGCCCGAGATCGGGGCGGACGACACGACGGCCCCGCCGGGGCCCAGCCGGTAGGTGAGGAACGATGAGCGGTCCCCGCCCGAGTCCTTGACGTGCCTGGTCAGCAGCCCGCACTCGCGGACGACGCCGCACGGCTCTGCCCCCGGCCCGCCGTCGCAGGCCGGGTCCCCGTGTGCGCGGAGCCCGAAGCAGGGCGGGAGTGTGGGCGCGATCACGGCGCCACCCCCAGCCTGATGATCCAGGAGCGGGCGTTCGCCACGGCCTGGCGGACGACGTAGACCGAGGTGGGCCTCGACGGCGCGGCGGCGGGCTTCACGTCCACGTAGCCCTTGTTCCTCAGCTCGCGGACAAGGAAGTTGGACCGCCGGTACGACAGGCCGAGCATCTCCGCGACGCCCCCGCGGCCCTTGACCGGGGCGCCCACGGAGCACAGCATCAGCCAGGCGGCGAAGGCCTCCTGGCTCAGCTCGCGGTACCCGTCCTCGATTCGCTGGGCGAGAGGCGGCCTATAGGTCGATTCGATCCCCATGGCCCGAGCCTAACCCCGGCCGGGGGTCGGAGTCAACAACGAAAGCGGCTCATGTTCCGGGGGGGCGGAGGGATGGCGGGTCTGCCGGCAGCGGCTCGGGCTCGCTGGTGTCGCGCGGCGCAGTGGCCTTCAGCCCGTGGATGCGGTCGTCGCGCCCCAGAACCGTCTGGGCGAGCACCTTGTGAATCTGGCCAGCGCCCCAGCCGAGGACGATGCCCAGGACCAACGTGGCGCCCCACGGCATGTCCGGGCGCAGGCCCGGCACCCATATCAGCCCGACCGTGAGCGCCGTCGGGAGGACGGGCAGGAGCCGCACCATGATCGGCCTGCGGAAGACGCCTGGCGACGCCTTCCTCGCGATGACGATGGCGAACCAGGCGGCGATCATGATGAGCAGGTTCTCGGTCGTCAGGAGGAGGTCTGTCAGCGTCTTGACGGCTTGCGCGTCCATGCATGTCACCCCATCTTCTCGATGGCATTGCGTATCCACTCGACGTGGACCCGCAGCTCGTGCAGCTCCTGCCGCACGCTCGCGATAGCCTCTACCCGTGCGTCCTCGCGCCGTACGCAATCGTCGTGGCGCTTGTCGCAGGATGCCTTTTCGACGAACTTCTTGGCGAGCCCAGGCTCGAGCACCCACTTCCAGAATGCGGCCCACAGGCCGATGACGCCCGTCGCGACGCCGATCATGGTTACGATGTCCACCTGCGGCATGGGGATGTCCCTCCTGCTAGTGCGTTGCTTCGACGATCTGCACGCCGACATAGACGGACAGGATGGCGGCAGCCACCCCCGCCACGAAGGCGACGGACCCCACGAACCACGGGCTGCGCCACCAAGGGTCCGCCTCGGCTAGCGCCCGCTTGTACACCGACTCGACTGCCTTTGCGTATCCCCGCTCGACCTCGACGACGGCCGTGAGCTCGCCGACCCGGATCTCCGCACGGAGCAGCGACGCGAAGCGGCCCTCTGGCACGAGCAGCCCGTCGAAGGGCGCCGTCTCGCCCGCCATGACCGGCGCCACATCGGACGACGCGTCGGCCGCGAAGACCGCAGCCGCCAGGATGATGGCGCCCCATATCACCTCCGGCCCCGGTTCGCCAGCCTCGCCAGCGCCTGGAGCCTCCGCCTCTTGTCTGGGATGGCCTGCGCCGCCGCGACCTCGTCGCGCTTGCCGTCGGCCTCGGCCTTGATGGCGTCGATGCGTCCCTGGCGCTCTTCCTTTGCTTCGCCCACGGCGATCTGCGCCCGGCCGAGCGGGGAGCCGTCGTCGCGGCTGATGATCCTCAGCACGGCGATGGCCGCTCCGACAACGGCCAGTGCGGCAAGTGACAGCCAGATCCATGTCCTCTTGAGCCAGGCCATGCCTCGGACCTCCGAAGGAGATTGTAGCACAGCAAAGGTGTGGATGGAAGGGACGCGGGGATCAGACGATCCCTTCCTTGGCCTTGGCGGCGGCCACGCCGAGGATAAGCGCAGCGTCCGCGCTCGTGGCGCCGTCCACCGCGACCGAGCTGGGGTTCTCGGCCAGGTCGCCGTCCTTGACGGCGTACTCGAGGACCGTTCCAGCCGGCGCGGCGTCGTCGCCGGTCACCACGATCCGCGTCCTGTCGAGGTCGATCTCCCGCGCCATGGCGTCACCCGATCCCTTCAGCGGCCTTCACCTGGTTGACGACTTCTGTCCACAGAGCTGCGAGCGGGCCGGCTAGGAGCCCGGCGGATATGTCGGGCACAATCTCCGCCCGCTTCTCCGCCCCGCCGTCCGCGATCACGTAGTCGACGACGATCGCGCCGGGGTGGTGGGGGACGAACAGCCTAGCCTCTCGCACCGTCTTCGCCATGGGGCACCTCCGCCGGCGGCGCCGCGGCCGCCCGCCTCTGGCCCTCCGCCTCGAGCAGGAGCTCGATGGCCGAGGACATCTTCCCGTTCACCATGTGGACCGTGCGCTCGACCTGCGCTGCCCGCTGCTGGAGCGACTCGATCTCGCGCCGGATCGCGACGAGCTGGCTGTCCAGCTCCTTCGCCTCGATCCGCGACGTCGCCAGCTTGCGGTAGACGCCGGACTCCATGCCAGCGAGCGCGGCGCCGCGCGACTTGTCGAGCTCGGCGACGTACGCCTGCGCCTCCTCCTGGCTCATCCCCGCCTCGCTCTGCTCCTGGGCGGGCGCGCCGCCCTGGATCGCCTTCAGCTTCCCGTTACCCTTGGTCATGGATGTTCTCCCTGTGCCGGCGCTTGTACAGCCCGGCCAGTCGGTTGGGTCAGACGATCGTGCCGTCCCGGACGTTCGCCTTCACCCAGTTGTAGAAGTCGGTCTTAATCGCCAGGTGGTCCGCCTCGTGCGCCGCGATGAACGCCGCGTAGTCCGCGCCCGTGATCTGGTAGACCTTGTTGACCGTGGCGAGCGCGCACGAGTTCCGCACGATGCCTGGCACGAAGGTCGCCCCGCTCATCGTCCCGGGGACGATGTCCAGCGAGATCGCGTCCCCCTCGAGGTCCAGGACGACCTTCATGATCTTGAGGTGGGTGTAGCTCCCGCCGGCATCGACGTCCCCGACGGGGATGGGGTCTGTCATTAGAAGCGGCATGGCTCAGCTCCTCTCCGCCGCCAGCGCCAGTCGGTCGGCGCGGACGAGCTTCCTGATGTCTTCGTACTCCAAGCCGAGCATCTTGGCAAGGTGCCCGACGACCTGGTGCAGCTCGCCGATCGCGCCGAGCTGGAGCGCGAGCGCGCGCTTGTAGCTCAGGAACCCGTTCTGGAGGATTCCCATCTCCTCGAGCTTGCGCTCGGTGTACTCGACGACTCTGTCCCACCCGCCCTCCATCCCGTACGCGAGGTCCTGGCACGCCGCCGCGTCCTTCTCGTCGTCGAAGTAGCGGACGTTGACGTTGCCCGAGCCGTAGGTGTTGGTGCTGGCTAAGATGACGATGTCCCCGTTGTACTTCACCAGCAGCACGGTGGAGTGGTCCTGCTGGAGGGCGAAGAGGTTCCCCTTCGTCGCCGAGCTGGTGTAGCCGTCGAACAGGAAGTGGCCAGTCGACGACGATCCCGTCGATGTCGATGCGGCCGCGTTGGTGTACGCGTTCACGCGGTAGATCAGCGAGACGGTGTCCATGTAGACGGTCTGGTCGAGCCCCCCGCCGTTCGCAGCCGGTTGGAGGGGCTGGATCATCCAGTACGTCTCCACGTTGGGCGCGAACCCGGTCCACCCGTTGTTCAGCCCCGCATACTGGGTGGTGAAGTGGTTCGTGGTCGCGGCGTCGGGCCTGATGGTCAAGCCTCCGGCGGTCGCGCACCCAGGCACACCGGCGCTCCCAGTTGTGACCCGCCCGTCGCTGTAAATGCGCATGCGGGCGGTGCCGCCTGTCGCGAGGTGGAGGAGGTTGTCGGTGTTGATGTACGCCGGCTTCCCCGTGAAGCTGATGGACGCCAATGTGGAACGGAGGAGAAAGTTGATCTCGCCGTCCGTCGACGTGGCGGTGCGGACGAAGGAGACCACCGGGATCGTGGAGTCGATGCCAGATCGGACGTAGAGCCTCTGGTTCGCCGACGTAGCCACGGTGGCGCCGACGCCCACGTGCCCGTAGAAGAGGTTGTCGAAGTCGGTCCCGGCCACGATCCCGAACTTGCTCCCGATCGTCCAGCCGGTTGGGTTCGGGGCGTAGAACGCCACGTAGTCGGCCGTGATGGTGCCCGCGCCGGATGAAGCCTCGGCAAAGAAGGCGTAGTAGTTCGTCGCCGTCGCGCCGGCCGGCCCGTCGATCCGTGACCAGTAGCCATAGATGTTCCCCGCCAGAGTGGTCGTGGCCGCGAGTCCGATCCTGGCCATGTACCCAGCCACGGGGGCGGTCAGCGTCCCGGCCGTCGTGATCGCGATGTCGTTCCGGTGGCCCTGGATGTAGCTCGACGTGCCCGTGGACGAGATGGTGTAGTATGTCTTGGCCGCCATGTACTCGCCGGAAGCCAGCGCGCCAGAAAGCGTGCAGTTCATCTGGACCGTCGAGTCGGTCGCCCCGAACCCGCCGAAGCCCACCTTGTACGTGCCGTTGGCCCGCAGCTCGAGGAAGTTACCGCTCTTGACGATCTGCCACGGCCCGGCGCCGGTGTTGTCCCACGCCTGGAGGGTGGACGCCGTGACCGACGCCCAGCGGTACGAGAGGCTCCCGCACACGTATGTGTTCGTCGCCCACGGCAGGACGTTGCGCACGGTGAGGTTCGTCGCGTCGAGCGCCATCACCGCGCCCGTGGCGATGTCCCAGAAGTAGGTGTTGTTCGTGCGGTTGTAGTACGTCCTGTCCCCGGAGTCCCACTCGAAGTAGGGGTTGCCGCCGGAGGCGTAGAACCCGAACGACGGCGAGAGGGCGTCGCTCACGCACTGAGAGCACGTGATCTGCGAGATCCACCCCTGCATCCAGCGGTTCGACGTGGAGCCGAGGTCCCAGGTGTTGGTCGGGAGCGTGGGAAGGAGGTCGCTGCCCACCGTGCCGGAGACGACCAGTCTGGTCCCGAAGTAGCCCTCGGCCCAGCGCAGCGCGCCGGAGCCGATGTCCTGGGTGTTGTCGGTCAACGGGAGGAAGTCTCCCGAGAAGACGAGGTTGATGACGTAGAGGTTCTTCCATCGGACCCCAGGAGCCCCGAGGTCATAGTTGCCATCAGCGCCGGGGTGCAAGTCTCCGGTCACAAGCATGCTCCCATGTTGCCAAGTAGCATAGGCCCCATGGGCATCGCCACAAAGGCCGATGCGCCCGCTCGCCCCGTTGATGTGGAAGTAGCGCACGGCGCCCACGTAGTGGTTCACGGTCCCCTTGAACGTGTGGACGTCGGTCGCCGTGTCGCCGGCCGTCAGGTTGCCCGTCACGGTCTCGTCGGAGTAGACGGTCTCGACGTTGTGCTCGGTCGTCGTGCCCGTCACGTCCAGGTTGCCGAGGATGTTGACGTTGCCGTCCTTGTCGACGTTGAACGTCGACGCGCCGGCGGGGTTCTTGACCTGTATCTGTGCGTAGGTCCCGTCCCCCGCGTAGCTCCTGACGCGGATCTTGAGGTGGCCGCCGGGTCCGGCCTCGACCACGTCGTTGAGGCTGGAGAAGTTGCTGAAGAGGCTGACCTGGTCCGAGGTGTCGAACGCTGCCGGCGGGCTGCCCGCCCCGACCCCGGTCACGATGCCGACGAAGGTGTGGACTGCCGACAGACGCAGGTCGGTGTCGCGCCTCACGCTCGGCCCGAGGACCACGGCGCAGTAGTCCGCCGGGTTCGTCGACGGCGTCGACTGGCCGAACTGCGCGGCGCTCACGACGAAGTTGCTGCCGTCCCACTGCGACGTCAGCGTCTCGACGGCGATGGCCTCTGTGACCGCGTACCGCCCGGGCACCCGCTTCCACACGACGACGGATCGGCCAGCATATGAGTGCCCCGCCTCGAGCAGCGAGTCGATGTCGATCCTCAGCCCGCCGCCGGAGACGGCGACCGAGTCCGGCGATCCCGACTCTCCGATCGTCTCCTCCCAGAAGTCGAAGTTCGGCATGCCCGTGCGCGGGTTGACCTGGATGCCGCGCGGGCGCTCGGCCCACTTCAGCCCGACGTAGTAGTCGATCCCGAGGGCGTTCTCGAACTTGGTCGCCGCCACCAGCGCAGCGAGTGTCGCGAGCGCGTGGCCGGCCCCGTCTGCCGTGTCCACGTCGGTCGTGAGCGCGAACTGGTCGGCACCCGCCGCGGACATGGCGATGACGCCGAAGACCCCCTGGGTGGGCCACAGTCGCTCGAACAGGTAGCGGCCGGCGGACTCGTGCCGCTCGAACCACCGGTCCTTCAGGTCCTCGATCCCGGGTATCCGCTTGAGCTCGAACTCGATCCTGGGGTCGCTGGTGATCATGTCTTGCTCCTCGTCAGCTTATTGTGACCAGGTCGGCCTCGAAGGGAACGGGCGCCACCTCGAACTCGGTGGCCTCCACGACCTGCCCGCTATCGTGCCACAGGCCGGCCGTCCCGTCCATGGTGGCCGTGTCCGTCACCTCGATCACGGGGTTCGAGTCGAGGTAGCATCGCACGTGGTCGCCGGACGGCGAGCACGCGACCTCGGCCCGCAGGAAGTAGTGGACGCCCGGGAACACGCCGAGCGGGCCGCCGGCCAGCGGGACGACGACGTCGACGCTGGGCGCCCCCGCCTGGTAGCTCGTGAAGCGCACAGTGTTGGCGGCCACGTCGATCGCGAAGATGCGGAAGTTGAGCGCGTCCGTCCAGTGGAAGACGATGCCGACCTTGCCGGCCGCCGGGCTCGGCGTCATCACCCTGGCCGAGGGTATCACGCCGGCCCACGCAGCCGCGCCCGGGACGTTCGCGACCACGACCTCGTACGCGGTGGGGTCGGACAGCGTGAGCTTGTTGTTCGCGACCAGCATCGACGTGCCCGCCGCCTGCGTCCACTGGAAGTAGTCGCCGGGCACCTCGAAGAGGTCGAGGAAGCGGAGGTACGTGACCTCTACCCGCTCGCACGACCCGCGCATCAGGTCCACGACGTCGAGCACGAGCCGCCGGTCGAGGCTGCCGGAGTCCACGATCCGCAGGTTCGACTCGAACTCGCTCGGCCCCCACCCCGGCGTGTGCAGGAAGACCAGGTCGTAGCCAGCCCCGTCCTCGCCCCACTGCATCTCGCCGAGCATGCAGCGCCGGTCGAACCAGGTGACCACCCGGGCCCGGCTGGCGGTGATGGCGCGGAGCACGTCCAGCATGGTGTCTTCCGGCCCGCGGTCCCGCCACAGCTTCCAGCTCGTCACGATGAGGCGGCGGAGGAGGTCGACGGAGAGGCGGTCGGTGATGTAGTCGAGGTCGGGCGTCCACCCGACGATCCTGCGCAGGTAGGGCAGGAACGCGTCCTCGCACTCGAGCGGCGACCAGAGCGTCGGGAGCTGGGCTATGCGCAGCCGCGTCCTGTCCCACTCCTGCTGGACGGCGCCGACGAGGCGCTGGAGGAAGAGGTCGCCCTCGCGGGCGTCCGCCTCCCGCAGGGGCTTGGGGAGGAAGTTGTACGCCTGCAAGACCATGGGCTACCTCACGACCGTGATGGTCAGCGTGCCCAGCACGGGGAGCTCCCTCGGCTCTAGCTGGACGTTAGACGCGGGGACGGCCAGGTCCACCCGCTTGATGTCCGGGTCGGAGGTGAACACCTCGTGGACGATGCGCGAGGTGGGGACGAGCGCGCCGAAGTCCCACTCCCACGTCACCCCGTCCTCCATCCTCGCCTCCGGCTGTATCACGGCCGCCAGCTTGTTCCTGACGGTCTCCTCCTCCACGTCGCCGTAGACGGTGACCGTCACGTCTATCACCCTCGGCGTGTAGTTGACCGTGACGGCCTGCTGGTTGGCCACGATCCGCTTGGGCAAAGGCGGGTACGTCGTCCTGTCCCCGTTCAGATACTGCTGCAAGGCGGCGAGCTGTGCCGGGGTCCCGAGCCCGCCGCCCGACGCGACCACGGCCACCTCGATCGTCTTCGGGCCGTACCCCTCCTCGAACGCGCGGGCCCGCGAGAACGGGCTCGCGCCCGTGCCGTCCCTGAATGCGACCGACAGGGACTCGACGTCCTCCGGCCCCAGCGCGACCTCTCGGGTCCTCAGCGTGGCGGGCCCCGCGACCTTCGCCTGCTCGAGCGTCTCCGGCGTGCTGCCCTCGGCCGGCTTCCACCCCGTGGCGGGGCGCGGGTTCGCCAGGCTGGACACGGCCGACAGCCCGGACCTGTCGGATGTGATGGTCAGCGCGCCCACGTTGCCGTCGTCCTCCGCCCCGTAGCGGTAGGTCGCCACGATGTTGTTCGTGCCCGCCGGCGGGACGCGGCCGCTCTGCCCGTCGCCGAAGACGACGGTCGCGCGGTCGTTGTCGCCCAGCTCCACGCGGAAGTGCAGGTCGTTGGCCTGCGACTCGAGGAAGGTGTCGACCTCCACCCACGGGGTGCCGTCGACGGTGACCTCCATGGTGCCGCCCAGGAAGTAGTCGCGGGCCGTGTCGAACCGCTGCGACGGCTCCCCGGTCGACGACCCGAGCGGGTCCTCCGTGATCGACTTGCCCTGCGTGGACTGGCCGAGCACCCACTGCTTGCCCGCGTCCATGGTCGCCCAGTCGAGGCTCGGGCCCGGGGCGCCGGTCGCGGTGACGACGCGGAACCTGACCCAGTAGCACGAGACGGCGTCGACCTCCCCGGCCGCCCAGTTCGTCTGCTCGTCCTGGGGGACGTCGTACTCGACGGCGCCGGACGCGGACAGCAGCGACGTGCCGTCGACCGAGTTCGGGAGGGGCTCCCAGTCGGAGCCCACGGTGTAGTCGGCCGGGTCCGTGGACGGCGCGGTCTGGCCGAGGTAGCCGGTCGTGGTCACGACGTTGGCCGTGCCCGACCAGGCGACCGTGAGCTGCTCGAAGGTCATCGTGTCGTTGCGGTAGACGCGGACGACGGTGCCCTGCCTGTTGTCCGTCCCGAGGTACGACGTGAGGTCGAACTCGAGCGTGCCGCCGAGGTCGGTCACCGAGCTCGGGATGGTCTTGAGCCAGTTGCCGTCGTAGTACTCCCACACGCCCGCGATGCCCGAGGCGGGGGCCAGCACCTCGGCGTAGAGCTTGTCCCACAGCGCCTGGGCGTGCCCGAAGTAGACCGCGTCGCCGGCCGCGGGCGCAGCGCCGAGCGGCTGCCACGGCGAACCGGGGGTCCGGTCGTTGGCCTGCGCGGTGAAGTCCGTGAACGCCCCGAGGTGGTAGCCGAGGACGGAGGTGAACATGTCGGTGCGGCTGCACTCGATGGCCGCGTCCGCCTCGAAGGTGATGGGCGGGACGTCGCCTTGCCGGCGCGTCGACACGGGCGCGCGGTACGGGACGACCTCGGTCGTCGCCACCAGGACCTTGGCCAGCTTGTAGAGCATGGGCGCCTGGGCGGGCGACGTGGGCGCGAGCTGGTAGCCGATCAGCTTGAGCATGTTCCGCACGGTCGCCTGGAGGCGGGCCGTCGGCAGCGTCCCCTCGTTGGCCGCGATGTCGAGGTTGACGTTGTTCATGTGGCCGACGAGCGCGACCATCCGGAGGAGCTGGATGAAGGGCTCGTACTCCGACTCGTCGGTGATCTCTGGCACGTTGCGGCGCTTGTACGCGACGAGCGCCTCCAGGATCTGCGGGTAGTAGAACCCGCTGAAGTCGAAGTCGGGGATGTCGATGGTGGTAGCCATGGTCACCTCGCTGCGGACGTGGAGCTGGAGAACCGCCTGGAGAAGCTCTTGGTCTCGTCGCTCTCCAGGTTGACGTACTTGAAGTCCAGGATCAGCTCGCCCTCCTCCTCGCTCCACGCCACCGAGTCCTGGACGAGCTTGTACAGCTCGAGCGCCTCGAATCGCCTGAAGATGGAGTTGACGCGCGCCATGATCCTGGCGCGGAGGCCCATCGACTTGTTGTCGAAGATCATGTCGACGCCGATCCCGATGTCCTGCTGCCAGGCGTGCTCGTTGTCGTCGTCGTTGAGCGCGAGGAGCATGATGGCCTCCGAGTGGTCGTCGCCCTCGACCAGCGCCGCGCCGCCGCGCTGGTCCACGCCCACCGGTATCGCCAGGCCCTTCGCCATCGCGCGCTCCTCACAGGTCAGGGATCTTGACCTTGGTGCTGTTGATCGTCGGCAGGTACGGCGGGGCCAGCATCGCCACGCCGAGCGACGCCAGGCTCGCTCCTGCCGTGTTGAAGAGCCCGGCCGCGGTCGGCAGCAGCGCCAGCATCACGGGGTCGTTGGCCGCGCCGGTGATGTTGCCGCCCGCGCTCGCCAGGATAGCTGCTGCGGCATCGATGACGGCCTCGAGCTGGGTGTAGAGCTCCTGGAGGTGCTCCGCGATGGCGACGGACATGGCGCCGTCCCCGACGGTCGCCTTTGCCAGGGCGTCCTTGCCTTGGAGCTTCAGCGACGCGCCCGAGTCCAGCTTGACCTCGCAGAGGTTCGGCCCCAGGGTCAGGACGTGCTTGGCGCCCTCGAGCGAAGCGGTGAGCTGGTGCGACCCGGGCGCCAGCTCGATCTTGTCCTTGTCCAGGCTCTCGATCAGCACCGTGCCGTCGGCCTTGATCGTGACCTTCGTGCGCTTCGAGTCCGCGGGCGTCGCCGTGCTCTTGACGGGCGAGGTCGGGATCGTGAGGTAGAACGACGGCTCCATGTCGTCGAACACCATCACGTGGCCGTGCGGGGTGCAGAACCCCCGCCGCTTGCCGTAGTGCTCCTGGAAGTCCGGCCGGACGTCGAGGGGCTCCTGCGCGAGCGGGCTGTAGAACCGCTTGCCGCGCCACCGCAGGTCGGCGTTCTGGATAGACGCCTGGCCCCAGGACTCGTCCGTGTCGGCGTGCGACCTCGCCTCGATCTCGATCAGCTCGCCGATGTCCGGCACGTAGAACCAGCCCCAGTCGAGCGTGGGCTCCAGCCACTGGGGCAGCTCCGTGTCCTGGTCGCCGGTGATGCCGGGGCACGTCACCTTCAGCCGGCCCCGCTGGTCGGGGTCGTCGGTCTTGGTGACCCTCGCCTCGTGGCTCTCGTACACCTCGGCCATTACTTAATCACCTTCCTGCAGTCGAAGTCGCAGGTGTAGCCGGTATCGTTGGAGAAGACGTGCGCGACGCGGGAGAAGTAGTAGTCTCCGTCGAACTCGGGGCTCGTGCCCTTGATGGCGTGGATTTGCCTCGCCCGCAGCGAGGGGATGCCGATGAGCGTGCTGCCGCGGGCGGTCACGAAGTCCCGCTCGTGCCTCCGGTACCACGCCTGGGCCCAGGCCGTGGCCTGGCCGGCGTTGGCGAACCCGCACCTGGGGACAATCGTGAAGGAGTAGTCCTTGATGAAGAGCTTGATGGCCGCCCTGCTCTGGGGCGGGCTCTTGAGGTCGTCGAGCAGGGTGCCCGTGACCGTGACGCCGGCGGGGTCGTCCTCGGCCTCGACCTCCTCGTCGATCGACTCCCCGCGCACGCAGTCGGTCGCGAGGACGCGCAGCTTGGTCATGCCGCCCTGGATCAGCATCTCGGGCTCGAACGACGCGAGTGTGGAGTCCTCGCCGGAGTTGTACTTGAGGGCGATCTTCGCCTTCTGCGCGAGCGGGCTGGCGGGGGACTTGAAGTGCAGGGTCCACGTCCCGTCCTTGTCCGCGTCCACCCACAGGAAGAAGTTCGAGATGTTCGAGCAGCCCTTGACCAGCTCCCAGTCGCTCATGCCGGCCTTCTGCACCACCTCCAGCTCGACCCCGCACGGGTCGATGTCCTCGGCCATCTTCCACCGGTCGGCCACGGCCATGACCACAGTGTCCAGCGTGCAGAGCGCGAAGACGCGCTCCTTGCCCTTGAGGGGCTCCTTCGACATCATCTGGTAGTCCTTCGAGTATCCCGTGACCTCGATGGACGGGAACTCCGCCTGGGCGAACGTGGGGCGGTGCCGCACGATGACGGCGCGGCCGACGTATGCCTTCTCCGTCCCGTACCCGTAGCTGACCGCGACCTCGTTGCCTGGCTGGAGGATCTTCTTGCGCGAGAGGATGTAGTCGGGGTTCTTGACGACCATCTTGAGCGCCGACGCCATGCCGTCGGCCTCCTCGTACTCCATGCGCTGGACGAGCGCCGAGATCTCCGGGCCGACGTTCTGCCCCTCGACCTCGATCGAGAACGTGGGCGCCAGCCCCTGCTCCCAGGAGACGAGGGTCGGGCTCGGGCTCGGTGCCTCGGCCATCACGTCACCTCAGCACGTGGGACACGTAGGCGTGCCCGCGCATGGCAAGGAACTCGGCGCGGAGGTCCTTCGTCGGCGTCGGCACCTCGGAGTCCGAGTCGTAGAACGGGACGGACGCCGGCCGGACGGGCCCCGGTTCGAGGGCGTCCACCGATGGGAGCTTCACGACGTCGCCGGGCTCCAGGTACACGGCCTCGTGCCTGCGCCCCACGAGGACGCCGAGCGCGGGGTCGCCGTACTCGCGCAGCGCCAGCATCTCGTAGTAGTCGCCCTTCTGCGCGCGGGCGTACCTCGTCTCGTGGAGGTACTCTCCCATGATCTGGAATGGCACGTACTGCCGGAGGGTGACGCTGAACGTCGCCCCGCGGACTCCGCCGAAGGCCGTCAGGCGGTCGTAGACGATGTCGCCCAGGCTCTCCAGCACGCTCTCGATGTAGATGTCGCCGGAGCCGGCCAGGAAGACGATGATGGGGGGGCGCTTCGCCCGCTCGTCGACCTTGAGCCACCTCTTCAGCGTGTCGAGCTCGGTCTTGACCTCCTCGGCCACCGAGGCGGCGAAGACGCGGGCCCGGAAGCTGACACGGTCTGCCTGCCCGTGCAGGAACTGGAGGACCTCGTTCTGCCGCGACAGCGAGGTGTGGCCGGAGTACGCCGGCGCGCCTGGCCGCTCGGCCAGGTCCTCGCCCTCGAACTGGCCCACGATCTCCTCGCCCGTGTCCACGCAGATCATGGTCCAGGACCGCAGGAGCGACAGGCTGATGGCTGGCATGCGTCACCTCGATGTTGCCGGGGCGGGCATGACGCCCTGCTCCCGGAGGACGCCGCGCTGCCACGGCGGGGTCTTGGCGCCAGACCTCTCCCACGTCTCGATCTGCTGGCGCGCCATGCCCCGCGACAGCTCCTTGCCGTCCAGGCTTACCTTGTTGTCCACCTGCACGTGGCTGGTGTGCTCGACCTTCGGTGGGTTCTTCTGCAGCGCCCTGCCCACGTGCTCGCCGATCTTCTCGGGGTCGATGACTGGCATCTTGGCCGCCGCGAGTTCGGCCCCGACCATCGCCGGGACGGCGGGGGTTAGTCCAGCCGCGATAGCTGCCGGCCCGCCTGCCTTCTGCACCGCGACAGGAGGTACGCCCGGCTTCTCCGGCCAGATGAGCCCCGAAAGCCCCTCGCGCCCGAACGTCTTGAGCGCGCCGGGCACGTCCACGCCGAGGAGCTCGGCGAGCTTGGTGACCTGCGTCACGACGTAGCGGAGTGGCACCAGGATGGCGTCCAGGATGGCCACGCCGAGCCTGGCAAGCCCGGAGAGCACCCCGCCCTCGTAGAGCATCTGGACGGCGTCGAGGACCCGCCTGACGTGGTTGTACGCCATCTGGAGCGGCGTGATGAAGAAGGTGCCGAATGTCCGGTAGAACCAGACGAAGGTGGGTGCCAGCGACGCCCACGCCTTGATGATGAACGCCACGACCTCTGCCACGGTCACGACGATCGTGCCGAGGATCGTCCCCAGCGTCATCCCGAGGTCCTTCCAGTTCAGCTCCATGCCGCCGGTCGTCCCCGCGAACTGGGCGGCGATGTCCTCCATCGACGCCTTGATGATCCCGATCGTCTCCGTCCAAATCACCTGCAGCTCCTCGAGCACGGGGGCAAACGCTGCCGAAAGGCCCTGCCAGTATGGGATTAGCACCTGCTCGAAGACGTAGACCGCCGCGTCCTTGATGTTCTGCCACACGCGCAGGGCCGTGTCGCCGAAGCTCTCGCCCTCCTCGCGGAGGAGCGAGAACGCGACGAAGCCGGCCACCCCGATCGCGGCCAGCACCGGGAGGACCCACGAGGTCAGGACGCCGGCCAGGCCCGACACGATGAGGGCCAGGCCCTTCACCGCGGGGATGACCACGCTGAACAGGACGAACCCGAACGTCACGGCCGCGCCGAGCACGGGCGCGAGCGCGGCCGCCACCGCCAGGAACTTCACGGCGAACTCGGCGATCTCGATGACGGCTCTCGGTCCGAAGGTGGCGTAGAACCATTCGGACGCCTTCTGGAACATCCCGGTGATGGTCGTGATGCCGGTCTTGACCGCGTCGATGCCGCGGACGACGCCCCACGCTATGGCCTCGGGCATGCCTGTGATCGGGAACTCCTCTCCCGCCCCGAGCGTCTTGATGCGCTGGATCGACAGCACGATCGCGGAGACGGAGTCCGTGGCCCGCGTGACCATCTGCTTCAGGCCCACCAGCGGGCCCTCGAACAGCTCTATCGTGAAGCCCTCGATGGCGCTCGTGAGGATAGTCCACTGGCCTTTGAAGGAATCCAGGCGGGTATCTGCCATAATCTTGGCGGCGCCGTCCGCCTTCATGATCTTGGCGTGGAGTTCCGAGAACGTGAGCGCGCCCTCCTTGCCCTGCTTGTCGAGGCGGGACAGCACGCTGGTCAGGCCGATCCCTCTGAGCCCCAGCAGATCGGAGGCCACGGCCGCCCTGTCTACCTTGCCGCCGTAGGAGTTCATCCCCTTCTGGAGCTGGCGCAGGGTCGCCTCGAGCCCGATGAAGTTGCCGTTCGCGTCACGGATGGTCAGGCCCATCTTCTCCATGATCTCTTGCTGCTTCTTGGTGGGGGAGGCCATGGCCAGGAACGCGTTCTTGAGCGCGGTGCCGCCGAGCGTGTTCTTGAAGCCTGCGTCCGCCATGAGGCCGAGTGCGGTGACCGTCTCCTCGAAGCTCATGCCCGCCTGCGCAGCGATGGGCGCGATGTACTTGAGGCCTTCTTGCAGGCCTAGGATCGAGGTGTTCGTGCTCGCGCTGGCAACCGCGAGCTGGTCCGCGACCTTCGCGGCCTCGCTGGCCGGCTTGTTGAACGCCCGGATGTTCAGCGCGACGACGTCGGCGGCGTCCGCAAGCGACATGCCCTCGGCGGCGGCCGCATTGAGCACGCCGCCGACCGCGCCCATGGTCTCCTTCGCGGAGAACCCGGCGCGGGCCATGATCTCCATGGCCTGCCCCGCCTCGGTCGCGGTGAACTGGGTGGCGGCGCCCAGGCGCTTGGCCTCGGCGGTTAGCATGGCCATGTCCGACGCGAGCTTGGTCGGGTCCGTGATGGGCGCTCCGATCGACTTGACGACCGCCATCTGGGCCTCGAAGTCCACCGCCATCTTGCCGGCCATGCCCACGGCGATGCCGATGCCCGTGGTTAGCATCGCCGCGGACTTCATGGCCGTCCCCACCTGGCCGATGCCGGCCGATATGTTCTTGAAGCTCGCGTCCAGCGCATTGACCTGAGTCTGAGCCTGGGCCATGTGGCCCGTGGCCTTCGTCACCGATCCGCCGAGCTGGTCGTACGCGGCCGAGGACCGCTGGATGCCGGCCACGCCCGCCGCGTCGTCGAAGATGAGCACGGCCCCGAGGCCCATGGACTCGAACGCCATCGTCAGCTCCTCCGGCCCCTGCCTGCGGCCTTATCGACCGCCTTCTTCTCGTCGATCAGCTGGCGGGTTACCCGCTCCAGCCACCACCGCCTCTCGTCGCGCGTCATGCCCTCGGCGTCCGAGTAGCATATCGAGCCCTTCATCGAGTAGAGGAGCTGGAACTCCTCCTCGCGGGATCGCTCCAGGTCTACCGGGAAGACATCCCAAAAAAACTCTCGAAGCTCCAGTCCAGCGAGGTGCGGATGTCCTCGCCGCATGCCGGGCACACGGTCTCCACCGCCATGTCCGGCCCCACGTGGTTCGCGTCGATCGCCTTCGTGACGGACTCCACGTCCCGCTTGGACATGGAGCATAGGTCGTCGTCCGTGAGCACCACGTTCGCGGCGTCTGTCCCGGTGATGGATGCCCTGATGATCGCGGCCTTCGCCGCCCCGACGTTGATTCCGCGCTGCGGGGGCATCGACTCCACCGCGTACCACCGGGCCGGGCCCATCTTCAGCGTGCGGACGACGGACGACCGCACCTCGATCGGGACCTTCAGCTCGTACTCCCACGAGGCGTCGCCGATGGCGTCGACGACGCGGACGTCCAGGTCGTCGAGGTCGGCCATCACGTTGGCCGTGGACCGGCGGCACGCCGGGCAGCGCACCGTGAACGCGATCTCCTGCCCCAGCGCCTCGCGCCGCAGCAGGATGTAGGCGTAGTAGACGTCGCCGATGAACGCCTGCGAGATCGCGGACGCGCGCTCCGCCTCCTTGAGCTTCGTGAAGTCCTTGTCGCCGAAGCGGGTCAGGAGAACGGTCAGGACGGCGTTCACGGTCGCCGCCATGCTCGCGTCGCCCGCCTTGTCGCGCAGCCGCCCGATCTCCTTCTCCTCGCGGAGCGAGAACGTCCGGGCGCCGAGCCCCTTATCGAGCCCGGCAGGGGTAGGCACGCCCACGGGCAGGGACAGCCCGAGGTCGCGCATGGTCATCACTCTCGTCTTGGATTCCTGGGTCATGGTGCTGCTCCTCCAATCGGCCCCGGCGGGCCTTGTGAGTCAAGCGCGTCTAGGGGCGGTGGTCAGGTGGTCGGCAGGATGTCGTCCACGCTGAACGTCCACTCCACCTGGGCCAGCTCGCCCTCGTTCGCCATCTCCACGTCGGGCAGCTTCCGCTTGCGCGGGAACATGCCCAGGAGCGTGAACGTGCGGACGGTCAGGCCCGAGATCGACTTCATCGTCAGCGCCGCCACCTTCTTGTAGGTGGGGCTCACGGGGTCCTGGCTCTCGCGGAACCACACCTCGAGAGCGGCCTCCTCGAGCTGGTGGTGCGCCGGGTGCATGCCCACGATCTCGGCCATGCCCCGGTTGCCGCCCGTGGCGCGGGTGCGGTCGGGGAGGTCCGTGGTCTGGAGCTCGTCCTCCAGCCCCGTGAGGCTGGTGAAGACGATCGGCGGCAGGCCGATGACCGTCATCTCGTACTTGTTTCGCCCGATGTGGTCGGGCTGGATCACGCCCTTCATTGGCAGGCTCCTTGGGTGCCGTCAGGCCCCGGTAGTTGTCACTCCAGCTCGACCTTGAGCGTCAGCGCGGTGGCGGTCGTCGGTGACGTGGCCGCGTTGTAGTCGGTCCTGAACTGGTTGAACTGGGCGACGAGCTGGTTGTGGGACTCGACCAGCCCCTTCAGCACGTCGTAGAGGCGGGTCTCGCCGTTCGACTTGTCGATGCCGGCGCCCGCCTCTCCCAGCACCTTCTTCAGCTTCGTGGTCATGACGATGTCCTTTCCTTCACGGCGCTAGCGCCGCGCTCGAGTTGCTTCTTAGATCAGGCCGCGGCCTCGAAGATGCCCTGCTTGCCGATCCTGATGCGGAACCGCTCGACGGTGTCGGCGAGGCGCAGGGAAATGTCCGCGAACATGTCGCCGTCCGCCATCGTGGCGTCGGTGTTGTTCTCGGCGTCGATCTTGATGATCGCGGCCTCGTCCAGGGTCTTGCCGCGGATGGCGCCCTTGCGCCACTCGGGCAGGAAGAAGCTCTTGAGGCTCGTGAGCCCGAGGCCCTGGGTGTCGGTGGAGTTGATCTGGAACACGATCCAGTCGAAGGCCTCGATGAGCACCTGCTCGTAGTAGCTCATCTGCTCGCGCTGGTGCTTCCACTTCCAGTTGGGGTCGGTCCACAGGGTCCGGTCACCCCAGGAGACGAAGTTCCCCTGGACCTTCTTGACGACGTTGATCCCGCGCGGGTTCAGCATCTCCTCGTCCAGCAGGCGGTCGCCGGTCGGGATGTCGAGCACGCCGGTCAGCACGGCGTCCACGCCGGCCTCGGCCTTGTGGTAGCCCTGGTAGTTGCGGCAGATCGCGGCCTCGCGCCCGTGGATGCGCCCGGTCAGCGTGCAGAGCTTCTGGCGGTTCTCGGTGCCGCTCGCCGGGTCGTTCACGTAGCCGTAGCTCGGCCAGGAGACGACCGCGTAGTCGGAGCGCCCGAGGGTGTCGTTGACGTACCCGTCGGCGGACACCTCGTCGGTGACGTTGGCGGGCACCTCGTAGCGGTACTGGTGGTTCTTCGCGGCGGCGTACGCGAGGCCCGCCTTCTGGACGGAGGTGCTGGTGACGCCGGGGGTGGCGAACTTCACCAGGCCCACGTTCTTGCCGCGGAGGCGGTTGAACGGGGACGAGCCGACGTCCCACGCCTGCTGGTTGTAGTGCGCGTCGGTGATGTCCGCGTGGCCGTCCCGGCCGCCCGCGAGCTCGACCTTGGCGTCGATCTGGAACTGGTCGCCCGGCGCGCCGTCGTCGGTCATGTCCGATCCGTCGGCGACGGTCACGGACTTGTGGTCGTTCGCCACGATGCGGAACTTCACGCGGGGGGCGTTCGCCTTGTCGGGGAAGCAGGAGCCGCCCACGAGGGAGGAGGGCGCGAAGGGCTTGTACCAGATCGTGACGACGTCGTCCTCGACCAGGGTGCCCGTGCCGTTGTCCAACATGAAGGGCGGCGCCCATTTCATCGTCGGGGCGAACGCCGTCCCGAGGGTGCCGGTGCCGAGCGCGCCGTGCTTGTCGCTCACGGCGGAGAAGGTCAGGTCGCCCGCGAGCACGGTGCAGGTGACCTTCTGCGGCAGCATCTCGTCCGTGGTGGTGCCCATCGCGAGGGTGGGCACCGCGCCGCCGGGCGAGACTGTCTCGTGGTTCTCGGTGACGGCGGTGAGCACGGTGGCTGTGACGGCGGAGCTCACCCCGTAGTGGCTCGCGGGCCGGACGTCCGCGGTCGGCGCGCCGGTCCAGAGGTCGACGGCCGTCCCCTCGAAGTTGTCGCCGTCCTCGTTGATCTTGGCCACCCAGTACCGCGGGCTGGCGGGGTCGATGGAGAGGTTGGCCCACTTCTTGACGAAGGCGCCGTCGACGTAGACCGAGACGGCGAACTCCGTGGTGGGCTTCTCCTCGCCGTCCTCCACGAGGACGGAGAGTGCCTTCCCCTCGTTGGCGATCGCGACGTAGAACCGGAAGTCCGTCCCCGCGCCGAAGTCGGTGAGCATCTTCTGGTCTGCGGAGACGGTGATGACGCCGGCGGCGTCGTTGCCCACGATGGCGTAGCTCTTGTTCGCGATGCCCGCGAACACGAGCGACCCGCCCTTGAGCTGGTCGGTCTTCCACCCGGTGAACCCGGTCGTGAGCGTGATCTCGGTCAGGTCGCCCACCCCTGTGAACTCGGACGTGAAGTTGTACGCCTTCCCGCCCCACCGCCCTCCGTTCTTGGCGACCAGCTTGCCCATGGGCGTGAGGACCGGCCTCTTGGCGTAGAGCGTGATCTCGGACTTCAGCTCGTTGCCGTCGGTGACGCGCACGAGCCACATGCCGCCCGCGCCCGCCGCGAGGTCGGCGTAGTTCTGGCAGGCGTCCGGCGCCTGTCCGTCCGCGATGAGCCCGCCCATCTTCCGGGTGAACGCGTTCTTCCCCTGGCAGTAGATGAGCTTCCCGACTTCGCCCTTCTCGAAGAGGCCGGCGTAGCCGACCTGGCCCAGTGCGCCTGGGGTGATGGGCTTGTCGCCTTCCTTCTCCTCGATCTGGACGCCCGCGGCCCGGATGGGCCCGAAGATTCTCTGCGCCATGTCAGTCTCCTTCATGTGTGCTGAAGTTCAGGCTGCCCCTCGAGGTGAACCTCGTGGCGGCAGGGTGTTGCCTTGCGCCGCCCAAGTGCAGCGCGACGTTCCGCAGTCTGAGGCGGCACGATCCCGTGTGCAGCTCGCCCTTCGACGCCACCAGCCTCGACGTGTACCGCTCGGCCACGGTGAGCGGCCACTCCTCGTCGAAGGCCGGCGACCTCACCATGGGCTCGGCCGCGACGAGCCTCTCGATCTCCTCTGACAGCCTCAGGTGGTCGACGAGCTTGTCGGAGATGCTGGTGAGCCGGAAGTCCAGGTCGCCCTGCACGGGCGGGAGGAGCACGAGCCCGGAAGCCGGGCCCTTGTTCACGATGTCCTCGCCCGCGCCCCGCGAGTACGCGTCGGCCAGCGACACGTCCTCGACGAGGACCGCCGGGTAGCCGGCCACCTCGTCGTAGTCCTGGCTCGTCATGACAGCCACGATGGGCTCGTACACGAACCGCACGCGGACGCGCTTCCCGGCCGCCAGCTCCTCGGCGAGCACGACCGTGGTCGGAGGGCTCCACGCCACGAAGATGTCCTGGTAGTGCTCGGGGTCGTCTGTCTCGTTGAACGCGGAGTCGATGCCCACGATGTGGTAGCCCGTCTCTATCCCGCCGATGCCCACGCTGTCGGTGTCCTCAGCCAGGTCGATGAGGACGTCGCCCCGCGGGCGCAGACCGGCGCGGATCGTCGGCACGAGCGAGCGCAGCACCAGCTCCTCCAAGAAGTCGGCCGTGGTGTCCCAGGACAGCTTGAGCTGCGAGACCTCGGGCGTGGCCTTGTCGTCGCTCGTCCAGAGGCCCATGACGACCCTGACGCCGTCCTGGACGGGGAAGTCGCCGACGTGGGAGGACACCTCCTCCTCGGTGTTCCACTCGTCCGTGGTCGCGGCCCACGCCGCGCCGTCCCACCAGAACGAGTCGGCCCCGGCGCCAGCGAGCCGGTAGCCGACCCGCGTGCACACGTCGCCCTCCGCGTCCACCTTGTTCACCGAGCTCGCCTGGAACCCGGTCCACCGCGCGGCGCTCGAGGGGCGGAAGAGCCTGCTCCTGCACTCCTCGAACGTCCCGACGGGGAAGGCGCCGAAGTCGTCGGCCTCGAGCTGCACGCGGTGGGTGGCGGCGTTCAGCCGGCAGCCCGGCCCGAACTGCATCGATGCCCGCTCGCTCTCGGGGAACTCGAAGACCTTTATGAGGGGCGTCGTCCTCATGCCGTCCCCATCAGGCGCTTGAAGACGAAGGTCATCGCCTGCTGCCACATGCCGCGGACGGCCCTGGCTATCGCCGGGTCCTCCATCGGCTCGCGCGCGAAGGGGCGGGGCGGGATGCGGATGGCGTCGGTGGTGTCGCCGATCGGGCTCCACGGCCCCTGGTACCGCTCCCACAGCTCGGCGGCCCGCCCGGTCAGGCTGACCTGCCGGCCCTGGGACCGCAGGTAGAGGTAGTAGAACATGGCCCGCATCTTGGCGGTCACCTTGATGGCGACTCCGTCGTGCAGCGTCTTGGCGAGGTTGTACGCGCCCGAGGTGAACTTCACGCCGACGAACGCCCTGTTCCAGTCCTGGATGTCGACGGCGATGGCCTGCCAAATCCCGCGCGCCGTGTCGACCAGGGGCGCGGTCTTGCCGCCCTTGATTGCGAGCGTGAGCGTCGCGTTCTTCTCGTACCTTCTGCCGGGCGAGATACGCTGCCGCATCTCCCTCTGGATGTAGTGCGCAGCCTGGCCGATGGCGGAGCGCATGACGCGGCGGGACTCGCGGGCGTATGCGGCGGAGCTCAGCGCCTCCTGGAACTTCTTCCAGTTGACGTTGCGGGTTATGGTGATGGTGGCGGCCACGTTCACCTCGTGGAGAAGTGGGCCTTCAGCAGGCCTGGCCCGCCGAGGTCCGGGTAGTGGGCGGTCGGCTCGGTCCGCTCCACGTAGGCGTCGCAATCCCTGCCGCCGATCGAGGTGAAGCGGTCGCCACGCACGATCATCTTGTCCACAGCCCGCAGCTCCGCGAGGCTGAAGAGGACGTAGCCGGAGGCCCGCTCGATCGCGCCCTCCTTGGCCGCCTCGAGTGTCATGTCCGAGATCCACTTCACCTGGCCGCTCATCGTGAACGTGACCTTCCGCGCCACGACCTGGACGGCCTCGCGGGCGTCATCGTCGTACGCGGTGGCCTGGCGGTCGATCTGCTCGACCACGACGGGCACGGGATGGAGGAGCCTCGGGACGGGCACGGGTCACCTCCACCAGTCCGCGGGCGCCGCGATGGCCTTAGGCCCGCGGTGCATCATGAGCACGTCGATGATCTCCGGGTCCTGGGTGACGCCGGTGAAGCCGGAGCGCCTCGACCCGACGTCGCTGCCCGCGGTCCCGTAGTCGATCCTGTGGCCGTCGGTCGTCTCCGACTTGACGGAGCCGAGGACAGGAGGCACGGGCATCACGGAGCCGGAGGGCGCCGCTGCGCGGAGCTTCTCGATGACGAGCTTCACCAGCGCGCGCCTGACGGCGGGCGGCGCCCAGTTGTCGCCGTCCACGAACCCGAAGACGCCGGAGAGCTCCTGGTTCTGCCGGCCGGACAGGAACTCGCCCCGGCGTCCGTGCCAGCTCGTGTAGATGTCGCCCGGGTCGCACTTCAGCGCCAACTTGGGGTTGCGGCGGTGGTCCTGCACGCCCCCCGTCCCGGCGTAGATCACGTAGAGCGATGGCGCCAGTGCGGCGATGTCGTCGTTGACCTTCAGGCTGTCCACGACGACGATCGGGACGGGGAGGAAGAGGACGTCGTTGCCGGAGCCGTCGAGCCGGAACGTGAGCCGGCGCGGCAGGAACCACTGGCGGCACATGCGGTTGACGACCGACTCCCACGTGCGGATCGACTCGATGACGGCCACGTCCGACGCGGCCGCCTCGTCGATCCCGGCGTCGCGAACGTCGGCGAGGAGAGCGGGAGAGTCGAACTGGCTCAGGCCGGCCGTGAGGACGTCGAAGTGCTCGACGGCCGTGCGGTAGGAGTAGTCGCCGGCGAGCTTCCACCTCCACGCGATGGAGTGGCGGCCGATGCTGCCGTCCGGGTCGGGGGTCCACCCCGCGCCGGCCCCGGCGTCGTACGCCCACAGGTGGCCCTCGGCGTCGTGGCCAGGCCCGCCCACGAGCTCGGCCCAGCCGCCGCCCGCGGGGAACACCTGCACGGGAGAGGCGCCGGTCAGGTCCCAGACCTGGATCGCGGCCTCGGCGGGGTCAACACGACGGCCAGCGTCGGCCACGTAAAGGTCGAGCATCTCCGGGCTATTCGCTTGCCCTGCGCAGATTGAGGCCATCGGCGGAATCTCCTCCTCGGCTCGAATTGTACCCCAATCCACACCCAGTGGCAAGATCGCAGGATCACCCTCGCTCTGGCCAGACGCCTGGGCGCGACATCTTCCTCGCGAACTCGTCGAGCGTGAGGTAGTTGCATCCGACCTTCGGCACCGACTCGACGCCGGACGTCCCGACCATCAGGCAGGACTGGAAGGAGAATCCTTCTGCAAACGTGCAGCCTTCGAATGTGGCGATCGCCAGGTTGCAGTAGCGGGCCGTTCCCGAGAACGAGCAGCCGTCGAACGTGTCGCCCTCGAAGTTCATGCCCTCGATGTCAGCGAAGCTCTCGCCTGTGTGCGTCGCCATCTGGTTTCTCCTACACTTTGAGGATGTTCTGCAGCCGGGCTGCGTCGGCGTACCCAGCGCCTACGGTCGCCCGATCCATCATGGTCCCGCGGACGTTGAACGTGTTCCCGGGGGTGGCCGCAGCGAGGGTCGATCCAGAGTGGACGTGCAGCCTGGTGAACGCCGTGTTCGAGTTGAGCACGTACACCGAGGCGGTCGGGTCCTCTCCGTTCGCCACCTTGACCAGTGCGCTGCCCTCCATAGCCGTGGCAAACTTTCCGTCGACGGTGAGGTAGCGGGCGCAGCTCCGCAGGAATGCCCCGCCGTAAAGGTAGAAGTCGCCACCGTCCCGCACGCGCAGGACGTCAGGACAGTTCCGCGCGTAAACGTTCGACGACTGGATCAGGCCGTATGCGGTGTACGCCACGTCGATGCCAACGGTACACCCGTCGAGAGCGACGTCGCGTGCGGACACGATGGACTTGCCCTGAGCAAAGATGCCCCGGCTGCAGTTACGCAGCACGCTCTGATTCACCTGTATCTGGCCTGATCCGGACGCGGAGCACGCCCAATACGCGTTGTTGATGCGGCACCCGTAGACGCCACCGAAACCGGTCACGCCCACCGCCTCGAAGTCGACGTTGTTGCTCATCCCTCCATCGTTCGTCCACCAGTATCCCCCGGCATCGGCGATCGTCGCCGCGTTCTCCTCGATCGTGTATGCGTTCCCCGGCGTGAGCGTGCCATAGAAACATGCGACACGCAGCCAGTAGTCGCCGCTCTCGACGATGGGGAAGCGCATGCCGAAGAGGTCTGGGCAGAGCAGGAACCGGTACCGGTGCTCGTTCGCTGCCCATGGGTGTCCGTCGTTCGCCCGCTGTACCGTGATGTCGGCGGCGCCGGACGCGACGAAGCTGGCCACCGCACGCGTCTCGCCCGTCACGCACAGGTTACGCGGGAGCCACGGGTAGCTGCGTCGGAAGTGGTGCACGCCCGCCGCCAGGCGGAGGAACCAGTAGTTCTCGCGGACGTCCGGGTACCTGCTGATGGCCTCGTCGATCGACTTGAACGGCGTCACTAGCCCGTCGTTCTTTGCTGAGTCGTCGCCGTTCGCGGGGTCGACGAAAACGCCGGGAGCGTTCTCATAGCGGTCCCACCCCGCCACCCACGTCACCTCCCCGTCCACGCGCGTCTGGATCTTGAGCGGGTGCGCGGAACCGCCGCAGAGCAGCTCGTTCAGCCGGCCGACGAGGTCGGAGTGCTCGGGGCCAACGCCGGATCCTTCGCCTATTGCCTCAGGTATGACTCTGCTCATCGGGTACTCCTTGCCCCTTCGGGGCGTAGACCATGGTGCCTATCCGCCTCAGGACCGTCCTCGCCGCCGCCGACGCGTGGACCACGAGGGTGAGGTCCAGTGCGCCCGCGTAGAACGTGGCACGCTCGGCGCCCTTCGACGGGCCGGCGTCGGGGACGATCTGGTAGTGGAACGTCACGGGGTTGAGGCCCCGCGGCCGCGCCAGGCTGTGCTGGATGCCCTGCGATTGCAGGGTGACGGAGGTGATCGCGCACTGGAAGGCGCCGTCCGCCTCCATGCTCGCTATGGCGTCCACGTCTTCCTGGATGGCCGGGTCGAACGACAGCGTCCTGCCGTCGGTCAAGTGGACGTGGAGCATGCGCACCCCCCGGCCGGCACCGGTCATCCGCGCCGGCGTGTTCGCTTCGCATGACGCTCTGTGGCGCGGCCCGTATCCGGTGCCGGAGGGTGCGGCGTGACGGCCACGAGCGTGAGCCGGGCGAAGAGGCGTGGGTCAGCCTTCGCGATCCACGCAGCCTCCTCCTCGCTCAGCTCGATGATCGAGAAAGGCCTCACGTGGATGGCGCCGCTCCTGCGCCCTACGGGCGGGGGGAAGTCGACTTGGCAGGTGCTGCCTGCGCCGACGAGGTACTTCGCCATCAGCGGTGCTTCTTCTTCTCGGGCTTGGCCGCGCCCTTCTCGGGCTCCTCGACCTCGCTCTCGGCGTGGGGATCGTCAATCTCGGCCGCCACCGGCTTCTCGGGCACCGGCTCCTCCTCCTTCTTGACAGGCGCAGGAGCCGCCGCCTTCGGCTGCGCACGGGCTGGCACCCGCACCTCGGGGATCTCGGTGACGATGAAGGCCGAGCAGCTCGCGAGGAACTTGGCCTCCTCGGGGTTCGTGACGGTGTAGACCGTGCCGGACTCGTAGGTCCGGCCGCGCCTCTGGTAGGTCTTCCTGCCCGGCGCCAGACGTGCCTGGATCATGGTCTTGCTCCTGTGGCTAGGGGGCGCAAGGGGTGCGGCTCGGCTCGCGGCCGCATCCCCGAGCGCCTACCCGCTGGGTGGTCAGACCGACTGACCGACGTTGACTGCCTTCGCCAGGGCGTCGTCCTCTTCCACCGCCACCGCCACCTTGACGGTGATGGCGTACTGGTTGGTGCCCTTGTAGATGTCGCGGTCCTTCTCGATGCGGACGTCCCGGCCGAGGCCGATGACGAAGTTGTTGAAGTGCGTGCAGAGGATCTGCGGGTTGGACTCGTAGGTCACCTTCACGGTCTGGCCGTCGGTGATCCCGCCGCCGCCCACGCGGGCGATGGTCCCGGCGTTGCGGTCCAGGGTGTAGTCCGTGGTCTCGGCGTATGCCGACTCGGCGGCCAGGCCCAGCTCGGAGCGGGTGACCACGACGTTCTGGATCGGCGCGTAGCGGAGCGCCACCGCGGTCGTCGCGTTGAGGACCACGTGCTCCACGACGCGCGGGAGCAGGTCGAGCAGGGGCACGGCCACGGCCTCGATGCCGAGGGGCTTGTGCCCGGCGCCGCCGGCGGCGGCGTCGCCCAAAGCGGTCGCGCGGGTCGCGAGCCGCTCCAGGTACATCTCCCAGAGGTCGGGGGCCAGGAACCAGCGCAGGTCGCCCTTGTTCCGGCGGAACTTGGTGGGCAGCGCGCGGAGCAGCTTGCTGAAGATGCTGAGGCCGATGGGGTTGTTCTCGCAGTCGACCACGTGGCCGGAGTCGGCGCGGCGCACCCAGCCGTTCATCAAGGCCATGAAGGTGTCCTTGATGTACTTCGTGGTGCTGCCGCCCTCGTACATGTCGGCCTCGATGGCGGCCGGCCCGAGGGTGTCGCCGTTGACGTAGAGCTCCTCGAGGTCGTTGTTGAGCTGGCGGGCGAAGAGCTTGATGATCGTGTCGTCGATGCTCGTGCCCTCGATGTTGATCTCGCGGAAGTTGTCCCCGATCTCCACCGGGACCATCACCTCGCGCGGCTGCAGGATGACCTTGCTGGTCGAGATGCCGCGGCGTACGCCGGGGTCGCGGGCCTCTTCCTTCGGCACGGCGAGGCGCCGGCCCACGCCGATCTTGTCGATCTCGAGGGTCTCGGCGCTGAAGCGCACGATGCGGCAGTTGTTCTTGATGACCGACTCGTCCACGACGTAGTCGAGGAACTTGTCGCTCTGCTGCGGGTTCAGCTTGCCGCCCGCGGCCAGGGCATCGGCGGTCACGACGGCCTTCTGAATCAGGGTCTGGTTGTCCATCTGCGTCTCCTGTGGCCTACGGCCTGAGTTGTTCATGTCCTATCCCTTGGTGCCCTGGTTCAGAGCACGCTCTTCCAGAACGACGTGGCGGCCTTGTTGACGTCGACGGTGGAGTCGCCCGACGCCGACTGGGACGGGGTGCGGACCTTCTCGATGGCCTCGATCCGCTTCTCCACGCCCTCGACGGCCTTCTGGACGCCGGCCAGCAGGCCCTCGACGTGGGAGTCGGCCTTCTCGGCGCGCTCCTTCGCGGACTTCTCCTCATCCGTATCGGCCTTCGGCAGCGCCTTCTGCAGCGCCTCGGCCACGGCGCCCTCGTCCACGCCGTGCAGCATGGAGATGAGCTTGACGATGGACTCCTGGATCGCCTGGATGCGGGGCTTGGTGACCCGCTTCGCCTTCTCGACGTCCTCGTCCTTCGCCTTGTTGGCCTTCTCCGGGACGCCGCAGGCGTTGGCCTCCTGGGCCTTCGCCCGCGCCTTCTCGGACTCCTCCTCTTCGACCACCTTGGCCTTCGCCTTGTCGGCGGTCACTTCGTCCTTCTTGGCCGCCCGGTTCTGCTCGGGGTACGGGTAGCCGCCTGGGGCGGGGTACGCGCCGGAGGCGACCTTGCCCACGAACTCGGCGAGGCGCATCGCCTCCTTCGGCGCGCCCTCCTCGCCGGCCTTGGCCTTCAGCCACTCGGCGGAGGCCTTGATTGCGGCCATGAGGTCGGGCGGGAAGCCCTTCTCGACCTCGGCCTGGTTGGCGGGCTGGGCGCCCGCGCTGCTCTTGGTGGCGTCGTCGGCCTGAAAGTTGCCCATTTTCGCGTCCTCCAGTGCTTGTGCTTCGCGTTTGACGACCACGAACTTCCTGAGGTTCGCGGCCCTGTCTACGAGGGAGACCTCCCGGACCACGAGGTCCAGCAGCTCCCGTGCTTCATCAGTCTTGGCCATGCTGCGCCCTCCTGGGCTGCCGTCAAGAGTCTACCCCAAGGCGGCTGAGTTGGCAAGGGGGGGCCGATCACACGGTGGCGATGCCCCCGATCGAGAAGCCCGTCAGCCGCCCCGCCTTGACGTCGCCCCACACGTCGTCCCTCACCACGTGGACGGTCATCACCCACGTCCCCTGCCTGATCTTCACCCCGTTGATCGTGACGTCGCACGGGGCGACCCAGCTCTCCGCGAGCTCGATGCCGTTGTCGGCGAACTTGCGGTGCATGAGTCCCATCCTGGTCTCCTCGTTGTAGTCGGACAGGAACTTGTGGGCCGCCTTCTCGATGATCCGCTCGCGGATGACGTCGCCGTGCGCGTCCACCACGTCGGGCTCGAGCACGATGCCCGTGACGAGCCTCCTCTCCTCCTCCACCTTCAGGACGGGGACGTAGACTTTCACGACCTCGGGCCCGGCGGCGGTCCGGCTCCACAGCCACTCCTGCCCGCCCTCGTTCTGCGCCGCCGTGAAGACGCCCTTGAGCCTCTCGCCGTCGAGGCTCAGCTTCAGGAAGCCGCCCGTGTCGGAGAGGATCACGGCGTCGCCGCCGTCCACGACGTCGATCCTGGACGGTGTGGCCTTGGTGGGGTTGGCCCAGTGCCCGGGGGCTATCTCGCCATCGAGGGCCATCGCCCCCCTGTGCGCCTCGTCCTCCACCGCCGCGGCAAGCTGATCGTTGTCGAGCGGGTTGCCGGTGAGGCGAATCGTCCGCACCTTGCCGCCACTTTCGATGCGGATAAACCACAGGCGCTCGGAAGGGCCGGTCCTGATCACCACTGGTCCCCTCCACGTCTGCTCTTGCAGGACCCACTTGGCGTCCAGCGCCTTCTCCGCCTTCTCCTTGTATGGCGCCGCATAGTCGATCTTCAATTGCCCCGCGCCGATGGCGAACACGATCGAGTCGCGCTGCGCACGAGCCTTCACCCCGGTGTTCGCCTCCCAGTACCGCATCACTTTCGGCACCTGGGCTCGCACGGCCTCGGGCAGGGCGGAGACGCCGATCGGCGGCATCCAGTCCTTCTCGATCGCGTCCTTCGAGAGGACGTAGGGCGTGAGGTCGTCAGGCTTGATCGCGAACCACTGCGGCCCGGGCAGCGGGGCGCCTTCGCCGGTGGAC
>Ga0315283_10000338_pt1 | contig 33510 bp, 28 predicted proteins | sample YL17G09_0_MG_FD_204541 | JGI IMG/M metagenome (GOLD analysis project Ga0315283, IMG submission 204541) | Sediment microbial communities from Yellowstone Lake, YNP, Wyoming, USA - YL17G09_0 | ecosystem: Environmental > Aquatic > Freshwater > Lake > Sediment | place: USA: Wyoming | collected...
ACCCGCCAGACCGGCAGGATCTCCTCCGATGCCATGGTCTTGACCCTGCAAAAGGAATCCGCGATCGCGGTTTGCTATTACACGCTCAGGGCATATGTGAATGGGCGCAAGGGGCTGGCCAAGATCCCCTCCTGCACGGTGTACCAATAGACCAGCGGCGCCACGCCTTTCGCCAAATGAACGCGAGACCAGAAGAAGATCGCCGATGAGCGACCGCCGCCACGCCACCGAGCAGCCCGAAGCCTTCGCCTTCACGCCCGAAAACCTTAAATGGGCGAAAGGCCAGCTCAAGAGATATCCGGAAGGACGCCAGGCTTCGGCGGTGCTGCCGCTGTTGTGGCGTGCGCAAGAGCAATGCTGCGGTTGGCTGCCAGAGCCCGCGCTTCGCAGCGTCGCCGATCTGCTCGGTATGGCCTATATCCGGGTCTATGAAATCGCGACCTTCTACACCATGTTCAATCTCGCACCTGTGGGCCGCTTCTATGTCCAGCTCTGCGGCACGACGCCGTGCTGGCTGCGCGGCGCCGATGCGATCAAAGCCGCCTGCCGCAGGCTGATCGGTGAGCCCGGCCATGTCACCGAGGACGGTCTTTTTTCCTGGACCGAGGTCGAATGCTTGGGCGCTTGCGTCAATGCGCCGATGGTGCAGATCAACAAGGACTATTACGAGGACCTGACGCCGGAGAGTTTCGAGCGGATCCTTGTCGCTCTGCGCGAGGGCCGCGAGGTCACGCCGGGTCCTCAGGACGGACGGCACTCCTCCGAGCCGTTCAGCGGCCCGACCACGCTGACCGAGCCATCGCTTTATGAAGAAGAGAAGACTCACAGGCGGCAATAATGCTCAAGGATGAGGACCGCATCTTCAAGAATCTCTACGGCTTCCATGATTGGCGGCTCAAATCCGCGCTCGCACGCGGCGCCTGGGATGGCACCAAGGCCATCATCGAGCGGGGGCCTGAGGCCGTCATCGAGGAGGTGAAGGCCTCGGGGCTTAGGGGCCGGGGCGGCGCGGGCTTCCCGACGGGTTTGAAATGGTCGTTCATGCCGAAACAGTCCGACGGCCGTCCAAACTATCTCGTCATCAATGCCGACGAATCGGAGCCCGGCACCTGCAAGGACCGGGACATCATGCGCCACGACCCGCATCTGCTCATCGAGGGCGCGCTGCTCGCCGCCTTCGCCATGCGGGCGCATGTCTCCTACATCTATATCCGCGGCGAGTTTATTCGCGAGCGCGAGGTGCTCCAGGCCGCCATCGATGAAGCCTATGACGCAAAGCTGATAGGCCTGAACAACTCAAATGGCTGGGACTTCGATCTCTATCTGCATCACGGTGCCGGGGCCTATATTTGCGGCGAGGAGACGGCGCTGCTCGAAAGCCTCGAAGGCAAGAAAGGCATGCCTCGGCTGAAGCCCCCATTTCCGGCCAATGTCGGCCTCTATGGCGCGCCCACCACCGTCAACAACGTCGAGTCGATCGCGGTTGTCCCCGACATCCTCCGCCGCGGCGCGACCTGGTTCGCCTCGCTCGGCAAACCCAATAATACCGGCACCAAGCTCTTCTGCCTCTCGGGCCATGTGAACAAGCCCTGCAATGTCGAGGAGGAGATGGGCGTGCCGCTCCGCGAGCTGATTGACGTCCACGCGGGCGGCGTCCGCGGCGGCTGGGACAATCTGCTCGCCGTGATCCCCGGCGGCTCGTCCGTGCCTTGCATCCCGGCCAGCCAGTGCAACGACCTGCCCATGGATTTCGACAGTTTGAAAGAGCTCAAGACTGGCCTCGGCACGGCCGCCGTCATCGTCATGGACAAGTCGACCGATATCATCCGCGCCATCGCCAGGCTCTCTTATTTCTACAAGCACGAGTCCTGCGGCCAATGCACGCCCTGCCGCGAGGGCACGGGCTGGATGTGGCGAGTGCTGGAGCGCATGGCCAAAGGCCAAGCCGAGAAGCGGGAGATCGATTTGCTGCTCGATGTGAGCCACCAGGTCGAAGGCCACACCATCTGCGCGCTCGGCGATGCGGCGGCCTGGCCGGTTCAGGGGCTGATCCGCCATTTCCGTCACGTCATCGAGGAACGCATCGACGCGCAAGCCGCGCGTCCCTTGTCGCCCTCGGTACCGGTCGCAGCGGAGTAGGTGCGTGCATGGTTTGGCTCTGGGACAACGCGATAACGCTAGCGACGCTTCTGATGGCGGCCGCGGCGGTCGCCGCCTTGATCTATGCCCATCTGCGGATTTCGGAGGGAAGCAAAGCTGAGCACCCCGCGAACGCCAATGAACTCTGGCGAGAAACGCTGAGGCTTGCCTTTGAAAACCCGAAACTCTCCGATCCAACCTTGAGGCTAGCCGATTTCGACTATGAGAACCGCACCATCGATGGCAGCGCGGAATTGTTCCAGAAATACGAAGTGTTCGTAGACACGATTCTCAATGCGAGTGACGAGATCCTGGGTGTCGAGCCGACCAAAGAGTGGCAAGCTTCCGTGCGCATTCAACTCCGGCCCCATCGCGGCTATTTGCGATCTCGCCACTTTCAGAATTCCGGTTACCTTGAGCAGTATTCCGTAAGGTTCCGCGCGTTCGTGGACGAGGCTGTGAGGGAACCCGCCGAGCCTCCAACGCCAATCCACCCCAACGTCGCTCCGATCGATACACTGAACCAAAGGGCAAGCAAGCGTGCCTAAGCTCCTCATCGACACTAAAGAGATTGAGGTGCCGAACGGCATCACGCTGATCCAGGCTTGCGAGCTGGCCGGCGTCGAGATCCCACGCTTCTGCTATCACGAGCGCTTGTCGATCGCCGGCAATTGCCGCATGTGCCTGGTCGAGGTGGCCGGCATGCCGAAGCCCGTCGCCTCTTGCGCCATGAGCGTCAACGATCTCCGGCCCGGGCGCGACGGAGCCCCGCCGACGATCATCACCAATTCCGCGACGGTGAAGAAGGCGCGCGAGGGCGTACTCGAATTCCTATTGGTCAACCACCCCCTCGATTGCCCGATCTGCGATCAGGGCGGGGAATGCGATCTGCAGGACCAGACCATGGCCTATGGCCTCGACGCGGGCCGCTTCGGCGACAATAAGCGCGCGGTGCAGGACAAATATCTCGGGCCCCTGATCGGCACCTACATGACCCGCTGCATCCATTGCACGCGCTGTATCCGCTTCATGACGGAGGTCGCCGGCATCGAGGAGCTTGGCGCCATCGGCCGGGGCGAGGACATGGAGATCACCACCTATCTGGAGCACGGCATGATGTCGGAGCTTTCGGGCAATGTGGTCGACTTGTGCCCCGTTGGCGCGCTTACCTCGAAGCCTTACGCCTTCGTCGCGCGACCCTGGGAACTCACCAAGACCCAATCGATCGACGTGATGGACGCGCTCGGCTCCAACATCCGCGTCGATTCCCGCGGGCGCGAGGTCTTCCGTTTCCTGCCGCGCGTCAATGACGCCGTCAACGAGGAATGGATCTCCGACAAAACGCGCCACGTCTGGGACGGTCTACGCGTACAGCGCCTCGACCGGCCTTATGTCCGGCGCGACGGGCGGCTGGAGCCGGCCAGTTGGGACGAGGCCCTCCGCGCCGTCGCCGAGAAGCTGCGCGGCCTTGACGGCCGTCGCTTCGCGGCAATCGCCGGTGACCTTGCCGCGGCTGAGGAGATGTTCGCGCTCAAGCTTTTGACCGAGCAGCTCGGCTCGCCGCATCTCGACTGCCGGCAGGACGGCGCCAAGCTCGATCCGTCGCTTGGCCGGGCCACCTATTTATTCAACGCTACCATCGAAGGCATCGAGCAGGCCGACGCCGTCCTCCTCATCGGCACCAATCCGCGCCTTGAGGCCGCCGTGCTCAATGCCCGCATCCTGAAGCGCTGGCGGCAGACGCAGGGCCGCCTTCCCATCGGCCTCATCGGCGAGCCAGCTGACCTCACTTATGCCTATGATCATCTCGGCGCGGGCCCAGAGACGCTCGCCAAGCTTGCCGCGGGCTCGCATCCCTTCCTCGAGAAGACAAAGGGCGCCGAGCGGCCGCTGGTGATCCTCGGCCAAGCCGCGATCGCACGGCCCGATGGGGCAGCCGTGCTGGCGCTTGGCGCCAAAGCCGCACAGGCCATGGGCGCGGTCAAGCCGGACATTGACTGGAATGGCTTCAGCGTGCTGCATACGGCCGCCGCCCGCGTTGCCGGTCTCGACCTCGGTCTCGTGCCGGCCAAGGGCGGCAAAGATGTCGAAGCCATCCTCGATGGGGCGGGGAAGGGCGAGATCGAGGCCGTATATCTGCTGGGCGCCGATGAGATCGAGACAGAACGGCTAGGGCACGCTTTCGTCATCTATCAGGGCAGCCATGGCGACCGCGGGGCCCATCGCGCCGACGTCATCCTTCCAGGCGCCGCCTACACCGAGAAGGACGCACTCTACGTCAACACCGAAGGCCGCCCGCAAATGGCCGCTCGCGCCGTCTTCCCGCCGGGCGAGGCGCGGGAAGACTGGACGATCCTTCGGGCGCTGTCCGGCGCGCTTGGGCAGCCTTTGCCGTTCGATACCGCCACCGAGCTCCGCGCAAAGCTCTTTGCCGCTTGTCCCGATATGGCCCTGCTCGGCCAGGTCCTCCCCGCCGACAGCGCTGCCATCGAGGGGCTTGCCGCCACAGGAGGCAAGACCCGCAAGGAGCGCTTCGGTCAGGCCATTGCCGATTTCTACCTGACCAACCCGATCGCGCGCACGTCGGAGATCATGGCGAGCTTGAGCGCACTGCATGCGACCAACACGCCAGGGGCGACCGGCACCAATGGCTGAGTTCTGGTCAAGCTATGGGCTGCCGCTGGCCATCATCGTTGGGCAGAGTCTGCTGCTGCTCGTGACGCTGCTGATCATCGTCGCCTTTCTGCTCTATGCCGACCGGAAGGTCTGGGCCGCGGTGCAGCTCCGCCGCGGGCCGAACGTGGTCGGGCCGTTTGGCCTGTTCCAATCCTTCGCCGACCTGCTGAAATTCGTGTTCAAGGAGCCGGTAATCCCGGCTTCCGCCAATAAAGGACTGTTCCTGCTCGCCCCGGTCGTCACCGCCGGGCTCGCGCTTTCGGCCTGGGCCGTGATTCCGGTCGCCGATGGCTGGGCGGTTGCCAACATCAATGTCGGCATCCTCTACATCTTCGCCATCTCGTCCTTGCAGGTCTACGGCGTGATCATGGCCGGCTGGGCCTCGAACAACAAATATGCCTTCCTGGCGGCGCTTCGCTCCGCGGCGCAGATGGTCTCCTACGAGGTCTCGATCGGCTTCGTCATCGTCACCGTGCTGCTTTGCGCTGGCTCGCTCAATCTGAACGACGTGGTGAAAGCGCAAAGCGGGCCGTTTGGGCTATTCGGTTGGTATTGGCTGCCGCTGTTCCCGATGTTTGTGGTGTTCTTCATCTCGGCCTTGGCCGAGACCAACCGGCCGCCTTTCGACCTCCTCGAAGCGGAATCCGAGCTCGTGGCCGGCTTCATGGTCGAATATTCCTCGACGCCCTACATGCTCTTCATGCTCGGCGAGTATGTCGCCATCGTGCTGATGTGCGCGCTCGGCACGGTGCTGTTCCTGGGCGGCTGGCTGCCGCCTTTCCAGGTGCCGCCCTTCACCTGGATTCCAGGTGTGATATGGTTCGTGGGGAAGGTTTGTTTTCTGTTCTTCCTGGTCGCCATGGTTAAGGCCATCGTGCCCCGTTACCGCTACGACCAGCTGATGCGGCTTGGTTGGAAGGTCTTCCTGCCCTTGTCGCTCGCTTTCGTCGTGATCGTGGCTGCTATCCTTCAGCTTTGGCAGCAAGGGACTTAAGGAGTGAAAGCGTGAAGCGCGTTGCCCAGGCCGCCAAAGCCCTGTTGCTGACCGAATTCCTGTCGGCCTTCTGGCTTGCGCTCAAATATTTCGTGGGACCTAAGGCCACGATCAACTACCCCTTCGAGAGGGGCCCGGTGTCCCCCAGATTCAGAGGCGAGCACGCGCTCCGGCGCTATCCCAATGGCGAGGAGCGCTGCATCGCCTGCAAGCTCTGCGAAGCGATCTGTCCGGCTCAGGCCATCACCATCGAGGCGGGGCCCAGCCGTAACGACGGGACGCGACGCACCACGCGTTACGACATCGACATGGTGAAATGCATCTATTGCGGCTTCTGCCAGGAGGCGTGTCCGGTCGACGCCATTGTGGAAGGACCGAATTTCGAGTTCGCCACCGAGACGCGCGAAGAGCTTTACTACGACAAGGAGCGGCTGCTTGCGAATGGCGACCGCTGGGAGCGCGAGATCACCAAGAACCTGGCGCTCGACGCGCCGTACCGGTGAACCGTCGCTGATGACAGCTAGCGCTCTTTTCTTCTATCTGTTTGCCGGGGTGTGCGTGGCATCGGCCTTCATGGTCATCGCCGTGAAGAACCCGGTGCACGCGGTGCTGTTTCTCATCCTCGCGTTCTTCAACGCGGCCGGGCTCTTCGTGCTGCTCGGCGCCGAGTTCCTCGCCATGATCCTGGTCGTGGTCTATGTCGGCGCGGTGATGGTGCTGTTCCTGTTCGTTGTGATGATGCTCGACGTTGACTTTGCCGAGCTGAGAGCCGGCTTCCTCAAATATCTTCCGGTCGGCGCCACCGTCGGCATCCTGCTCCTCGTCGAGTTGATCTTCATCCTCGGCGCCTGGGCGACGGCGCCGCAGATCACGGCGCAAGCGCCTTCGCCGCCGTCGTCGCAGATCAGCAACACCGCGGCGCTCGGACAGATCCTCTACACGAAATACGTCTATCTGTTCGAGGCGGCCGGCCTCATCCTGCTCGTCGCCATGATCGGCGCCATCGTGCTCACTCTGCACCATAAAGAGGGTGTCAAGCGCCAGTCGGTGGCGCGTCAGGTCGCGCGCACCCGCGAGACGGCGGTCGAAATCGTCAAAGTCGAAACGGGGAGGGGTCTCACATGACCGTCGGCCTGTCCCATTATCTCACCGTCGCGGCGATCCTGTTCACGCTCGGCATTTTCGGCATTTTCCTGAACCGCAAGAACGTCATCGTCATTCTGATGAGCGTGGAGCTGATGCTGCTCGCGGTGAACTTGAACCTCGTCGCCTTCTCAAGCTTTCATGGCGATCTGGTGGGGCAGGTCTTCGCGCTCATCGTGCTCACCGTCGCCGCCGCTGAGGCCGCCATTGGGCTCGCTCTCGTCGTCGTTACTTTCCGCAACCGCGGCACCATCGATGTCGCGGAAATTGATCTCTTGAAGGGCTAACGGCGCCCATGTATCAGGCGATCGTCTTCCTGCCGCTGATTAGCGCGATCTTTGCCGGCTTCTTCGGCCGACTCATCGGCGCGCGCGCGAGCGAAGTGGTCACCACGAGCCTAGTGCTGGTTGCCGCGCTTCTGTCCTGGTTCGCCTTCTATCAGGTCGGTATTCAAGGCCATGAGGAGCGGATCGAGCTCTTCCGCTTCATCGATTCAGGCCCGCTGCAGACCTCCTGGGCGCTCCGCATCGACACTCTCACCGCCGTGATGCTCGTGGTCGTGACCACCGTGTCCGGCCTCGTGCACCTCTATTCCATCGGCTACATGGACGAGGATCCGCACCGGCCGCGTTTCTTCGCCTACCTCTCGCTGTTCACCTTCGCCATGCTCGCCCTGGTAACGGCCGACAACTTCCTTCAGCTGTTCTTCGGCTGGGAGGGCGTGGGTCTCGCCTCCTATCTCTTGATCGGCTTCTGGTATCACAAGCCCGCGGCAAAGGCGGCCGCGATCAAGGCGTTCATCGTCAACCGTGTCGGCGATTTCGGCTTCGCGCTCGGCATCTTCGCCGTGTTCACCGTATTCAACAGCCTACAATACGACACGGTGTTTGCCTCGGCCCCGGACCAAGCCGGCAAGACCATGGAGTTCCTAGGGCTTCAGGTCGACACCCTGACGCTGATCTGCCTCCTGCTGTTTGTGGGGGCCATGGGCAAATCGGCGCAGTTCCTCCTGCACACCTGGCTGCCCGACGCCATGGAGGGCCCAACGCCGGTCTCCGCCCTGATCCATGCCGCAACCATGGTGACGGCGGGGGTGTTCATGGTGGCGCGGCTCTCGCCACTGTTCGAGCTTGCGCCCATCGCGCTCGGCTTCGTCACCATCATCGGCGCCACCACCGCCTTCTTCGCTGCGACCGTCGGCCTCGTGCAGACCGACATCAAGCGCGTGGTCGCTTATTCGACCTGCTCGCAGCTCGGCTACATGTTCGTGGCCGAGGGCGTCGGCGCCTATGGCACCGGCATCTTCCATCTCTTCACCCACGCCTTCTTCAAGGCGCTCCTGTTCTTGGGCGCCGGCGCGGTGATTCATGCGCTGCATCACGAGCAGGACATGCGCCGCATGGGGGGTTTGCGCAAGGTGCTGCCCTTCACCTGGGCGATGATGCTGATCGGGACTTTGTCGCTGACCGGCTTTCCCTTCACCTCGGGTTTCGTTTCCAAGGATGCCATCATCGAGGCGGCGTATGCCGGGGAGTCGCCCGTCGCACTTTATGCCTTCGTGCTCACCGTCGTCGCGGCGCTGATGACCTCATTCTATTCCTGGCGGCTGATGTTCCTCGCCTTCGAGGGCAAGCCCCGGGAAAAGCCAGAGGTGTTGGAGCACGCCCATGAGCCGCCTTGGACCATGGGAGTGCCGCTCGTCGTCCTCGCAGCCGGCTCGCTGTTCGCGGGCGTCATGTTCGAGCATTTCTTCATCGGCGCGGACGAGGTCGCCTTTTGGCGCGGATCGCTCGTGACCCATGGCGGCGAAGCCCATCACGAGGTGCCGATCCTGGTCATGCTGGCCCCGACGCTTGCCATGGCCGCGGGCTTCGCCATCGCCTGGTACTTCTACATCCGCAATCCGCTGGTGCCCTTCGGCCTCGCCAAGCGCTTCCGTGGGGTCCACCAGTTCCTGCTTCACGCCTGGTATTTCGACGACCTCTATGACTTTCTCTTCGTACGTCCCGCGAAGCGGGTCGGGCGCTTCCTGTGGAAGACAGGCGACGGCACCATCATCGATGGCATCGGGCCTGACGGCGTCGCGGCCCGCGTGATCGACATCACCAACCGCGTGGTCAAGCTCCAGACCGGTTACATCTATCACTACGCCTTTGTCATGCTGATCGGCGTGGCGCTCCTCATCACCTATTTCATCTTCGCCGGGGGAGGGCTGCCGCGATGAGCTTCGGCTGGCCGATCCTCTCAACCATCACCTTCCTGCCGCTCTTGGGTGCGCTGCTCATCGTCACCTTGCGCGGGCAAGATGCGAGCGTCGTCCGCAACGCCCGCTTCATCGCGCTATGGACCACGCTCATCACCTTCGGCTTGTCGCTGCTGCTCTGGCGGGAATTCGATCCGACCACGGCGCAATTCCAGTTCGTCGAGCAGCACGCCTGGCTCGGGGCCATCAGATTCCATATGGGCGTCGACGGCATCTCGCTGCCCTTCGTGCTGCTTACCGTATTGTTGATGCCGCTCTGCATCCTGGCGAGCTGGCAATCGATCACGGTGCGGGTGAAGGACTATATGATCGCCTTCCTTGTGCTCGAGACGCTGATGATCGGCGTGTTCACCTCGCTCGACCTCGTGCTGTTCTATCTCTTCTTCGAGGGTGGACTGATCCCGATGTTCCTCATCATTGGCATCTGGGGCGGTCCATCCCGCGTCTATGCGAGCTTCAAGTTCTTCCTCTACACGCTTGCGGGCTCGCTGCTCATGCTGCTCGCTATCATGGCGATCTATTGGGAAGCAGGCACCACCGACATTCCGACGCTGCTCACCCACGGCTTCCCAGCGTCGATGCAGACCTGGCTCTGGTTTGCCTTTCTCGCCTCCTTCGCCGTGAAGCTGCCCATGTGGCCGGTGCATACCTGGCTTCCCGACGCCCATGTCGAGGCGCCGACCGCTGGCTCGGTGATCCTTGCCGGCATTCTTCTGAAGATGGGCGGCTACGGTTTCTTGCGCTTCTCCATTCCGATGTTCCCGCTAGCTTCCGCGGAGTTCGCGCCGCTGATCTTCGCGCTGTCGGTGATCGCCATCATCTACACCTCACTCGTGGCGCTGGCGCAGGAGGACATCAAGAAGCTCATTGCCTATTCGTCGGTTGCCCATATGGGCTTCGTCACCATCGGCGTGTTCACCCTCACCACGCAGGGCCTGCAAGGCGGCATCTTCCAGATGCTGTCGCACGGCATCGTCTCGGGGGCGCTGTTCTTCTGCGTCGGTGTGATCTACGACCGCATGCATACCCGTGAGATCGCAGCCTATGGCGGGCTCGCCGACCGCATGCCGCTCTACGCCTTCTGCTTCATGGTGTTTACGCTGGCCAATATCGGCTTGCCCGGCACGAGCGGTTTCGTGGGCGAGTTCCTGAGCCTGCTCGGCGCCTTCCGCATCAACAGCTGGGTGGCGTTTCTTGCCACGACCGGGATCATCCTATCGGCGGCCTACGCGCTCTGGCTTTATGGTCGCGTGATGTTCGGCAAGCTCGAGAAGCCGAGCCTCAATTACATCACCGACTTGACCTGGCGCGAGGTCGCGGTGATGACGCCGCTCGTCGTGCTTACGATCTTCTTCGGCTTCTATCCGGGGCCGGTGCTGGATGCGAGCGCGGCCTCGGTCGAAGCGCTGATCAAGAACTACCACACTGCCCTTGCCGCGGCCGAGCAGGCCCGCATCGCGCTCGCACCTTAGGAGTCCTCGTGCAGCCATCTCTGCAATTGTCGGTCGCCCTGCCAGAGCTCACGCTGGCGCTTGGAGCCATGGCCCTGCTCCTGGTCGGCGTGGCCACGCCAAAGGAGCGGGGAGAGCTCGTGCTTTGGGTTGCGGTCCTCGTCCTGGCGCTGGCGGGCTTTTTCGTGGTGAGCGGCAGCGGCACAGCGACCCTGTTCGGGGACAGCTTCATCGTCGATCCCTTCGCCCGGGTGATGAAGCTGCTGACCGTGATCGGTGCCGCGACCACCCTGCTCATGTCGGTCGACTATTGGAAGGCGGTCGGGCGGCTGAAGTTCGAGTTCCCGGTGCTCGTGCTGCTCGCCGCTACCGGCATGCTGATGATGATCTCGGCCAACGATCTCATCGCGCTTTATGTCGGCCTCGAGCTGCAGAGCCTCGCCCTCTACGTGCTCGCAGCGTTCGACCGCCATTCGGCGCGATCAAGCGAGGCGGGCCTCAAATATTTCGTCCTCGGCGCGCTCTCCTCGGGCATGCTGCTCTATGGCGCATCACTGATCTACGGCTTCACCGGCTCGACGCTGTTCGCCGACATCGCCGCCACGGTGCAACCCTCCGGCGTCAATCTCGGTCTCGTGTTCGGGTTGGTGTTCCTGCTGGCGGGCCTTGCCTTCAAAATTTCCGCCGTGCCGTTCCATATGTGGACGCCCGACGTCTACGAGGGCGCGCCGACGCCGGTCACCGCCTTCTTCGCCGCCGCTCCCAAGCTCGCCGCCATGGCGCTCATTGTGCGCACCCTGTTTGCCGCCTTCCCGGCGGTGACGCATGAATGGCAGCAGATCGTCACCTTCCTCGCCATCGCCTCCATGGCGCTCGGCTCCTTCGCCGCTATCGGCCAGCACAATATCAAGCGCCTGATGGCCTACAGCTCGATCGGACATATGGGTTACGCGCTGGTTGGGCTCGCTGCGGGCACCGTCGAAGGCGTGCAAGGCGTGATCATCTACCTCGCCATCTATCTCGCCATGACGCTTGGCACCTTTGCCTGCATCCTCGCCATGCGCCGCAAGGGCCGTATGGTCGAAGACATCGACCAGCTCGCCGGCCTTTCGAGGACGAGCCCGCTGATGGCCTTCATGCTGGCGATGCTGCTGTTCTCGCTCGCGGGCATTCCGCCCCTTGCGGGTTTCTTCGCCAAGTTCTACGTGTTCCTCGCAGCCATCCACGCGGGTCTCTATGCCCTGGCCGTCACGGGCGTGCTCTTGAGTGTGGTGGGGGCCTACTACTATATACGCATTATCAAGCTCATTTATTTCGATGCTCCTGGCGCTCGGTTTGAGCCGATGCAGGGGGCGCTTGTTGCCGTTCTCGGGGTGAATGGCCTATTCGTCCTGTTCTTCTTCCTCTATCCGGCGCCGCTTGTGAACATCGCGGGAGCCGCGGCGAAATCTTTGTTTTGATGCCAGCTTTCTCGTCTTCCACTCCGAAATTCCCAGGTGGCTACCGGCTGGTCAGGCTTGAGACCGTCGATTCCACCAATGCGGAGGCGCGCCGCCGTGCCGTGGCAGGAGAACCGGGCCCGCTCTGGATCTGGTCCGCTCGGCAATCGGCGGGCCGCGGGCGTAACGGGCGTGCGTGGCAGTCCCAGCCCGGCAATCTTTTTGCGAGCCTTCTGATCGGCCTGCGCTGCCCGCTCAGGACCGCAAGCCAGGTCGCTTTGCTCGCCGGCGTCGCGGCCTTTGACACGGTCGCCAAGTTCCTTCCCGACGATCGATCCGAGCTTCTGCTCAAATGGCCTAACGACGTCCTGCTCAAAGGCGGCAAGGTCGCCGGCATGTTGTTGGAAAGCGGGAACGAAACCGCCCCCAACCGCTGCAACGTGGTGATCGGGACCGGCATCAATCTTTCGACCTATCCAGACGGCATGGCGCAACCGGCAACCAGCCTCGCTGCCCATGGAACCGTGATCAGCCCTGCGACCGCCTTGGAGACCCTCGCCGCCGTCACCGATACGTGGCTGACGCGTTGGGGTGAGGGCGTTTCCTTCCCCGCCGTCCGGCGCGCTTGGCTCGACCGGGCAGGCCCCACGGGAAGGCCGTTGCGCGTGCGCCTGCAGGACCAGGAGGAAGCCGAAGGCACCTTTGCCGGCCTCGATTCCGGTGGCGCGCTCCGGTTGCTGATGAGCGACGGGGCCGAACGCCGCGTGGCCGCGGGCGACGTCTTCTTCGCCAATACTTGAACGCCGCACCGCCCCAGCCCATGTCTCGCCGATCAAAATCGAAAACGCCTGAGTTCGTCTTCGTGCCCCTTGGCGGCGTGGGCGAGATCGGCATGAACCTCTACCTTTACGGCTATGGGCCGGAGGGCGAGCGCGAGTGGCTCATCGTCGACATGGGCATCACCTTCGGCAGCGAGGTCGAGCCCGGCATCGATATCATCCTTCCCGACATCCGCTTTCTCGAGGAGGAACGTCCGAACCTGAAAGGCCTCCTCTTGACCCATGCTCATGAGGACCATTACGGCGCCGTCGTCGACCTTTGGCCGCGGCTTGGGAGCGTGCCCGTTTACGCCACGCCCTTTACTGCCGCCATGCTGAAGTCGAAGCTCGGCGCGACCGGGTTGTGGCGCGACTTTCCCTTGCAGATCATGCCGATGGGCGGACGCCGCAGGATCGGGCCGTTCGAGGTGGAGCTCGTCAGCATGTCCCACTCCATCCCGGAGCCGTCCGCGGTCGTGCTGAGGACCGATCTCGGCACCGTCCTGCACACCGGGGATTGGAAGCTCGACGAGAACCCGCTGACGAGCGCACCGACCGACGAGGCGCGGCTCAGAGCCCTAGGCGAAGAGGGCATCACCGCGCTGATCTGCGATTCGACCAATGCCGTGCGCGATGGCATCTCCGCTTCGGAAGCCGACGTGGCGATTACACTTGAGCGGCTCATCCGCGAGGCGCCGAACCGGGTGGCGGTGACCACCTTCGCCTCAAACGTCGCCCGCATCCGCTCCGTGGCCAATGCCGCGCGCGCGGCGCGCCGCGAACTCGTGGTGGTCGGCCGCGCCATGCACCGCGTGATCGAGGCGGCGCAGGAGACCGGCTATCTCGACGCCGACCTTCGCTTGCTTCAAGAGACCGAATTCGAGAAGATTCCGCCGCGCAACGTTGTGACCCTGTGCACCGGCAGCCAAGGCGAATCGCGCGCCGCCATGGCGCGGATCGCCTTGAACGAGCATCCCAATGTCAGCCTCGATGCCGGCGACCGCGTGATCTTCTCCTCGCGCACCATCCCCGGCAACGAGAGGGCGGTCAACCGCGTACAGAACGGGCTCGCCGATCTCGGCATCGAGGTCATCACCGATCAGGATGCTGCCGTGCATGTCTCTGGGCATCCAAGGCGCGGCGAGCTCGAGCAGCTCTACGGCTGGACGCGCCCGGCCATCGCGATTCCGATGCATGGCGAGGGCAGGCATCTTGAGGCCCATGCGCGGCTCGCCGAGGCGCTCGGCGTGCGCCAGGTCGTGCGGGCGCGGAACGGCACCATGGTGCGGCTCGCACCAGGGCCCGCCGCGATCATCGACGACGTGCCGGTGGGGCGCCTCTACCGTGACGGCGCCATCATCACCCGCGCCGATGACGGGCCGGTACGCGACCGGCGCAAGCTAAGTTTTGCTGGCTCGGTCGCGGTCTCGCTCGTGCTGTCGGAAAAGGGAGCGTTGCTTGCCGATCCCGAGGTCGCGCTGACCGGCTTGCCCGCCACCGACAACCGCGGTACGTCCTTCGAGACCCTTGCGCGGGACGCCGCGATCGGCGCCATCGAAAGCATCCCGCGACCCCGCCGCAAGGACCAAAAACTGGTCAGCGAAGCCGTCCGCCGCAGCGTACGCGCCGCCGTCAATCAGGCCTGGGGCAAGAAGCCCGTGTGCTCAGTGCTGTTGACGGTGCTATAGCGCTCATCATGCGCTCAAGTAGCGGGAAGCGCGGTAGCGCATTAAGAGACTCGCTCAAGGTGCGCAGCGAAAGCGCATTGAAAGACTCGCTCTAGTAGCGCGAAGCGCGGTAGCGCGTTAGAACTACCGCTCAAGGTGCGCGGAGCACGGTGGCGAACTAACATGCATGCGCGAGCGAGGGCGCAACGCCCTTGATCGTGAACTTGTAGGAGATTTGTCCGATGATCGGACGCTTGAACCACGTCGCCATTGTCGTCCCGGATCTCGAGGCCGCGAGCAAGGTTTATCAGACCACGCTCGGCGCCAAGGTTTCCCCCATGGTCGACCAGCCCGAGCATGGCGTGACCACGGTGTTCATCGAGCTCCCCAACACCAAGATCGAGCTGCTCGGCGCCCTTGGCGACAATTCCCCGATCAAAGGCTTCCTCGAGCGCAATCCCAATGGGGGGATCCACCATCTCTGCTACGAGGTGCCCGACATCGTCGAAGCGCGGGACCGGCTCATCGCCCAAGGCGCGCGCGTGCTGGGGCAGGGCGATCCGAAGATCGGCGCCCATGGCAAGCCCGTGCTTTTCCTTCACCCCAAGGACTTTTGCGGCACCCTCGTCGAGCTCGAGCAAGCCTAGAGTCGTGACGCTTGTTTTCGCCATATCCCTCTACGTGGTGATCTGGTGGATCGTGCTCTTCGCCATGCTGCCTATCGGTGTCCGCACCCAGGCCGAGGAGGGCGAGGTGTCACCGGGCACGGCCGAAAGCGCGCCGCACCTGCCAATGCTCCTGCCGAAGATGGCGGCAACTACGGTGATCTCGAGTGTGATCTTCGCGACAGTCTACGTGGTCATCGTGCATCATCTGATCACGCTCGACCAGATTCCGTTCCTGCCGCGCTACGAGACCACTCGATGAGGCGCTACGCACCCGGACAGGGAACTGTCCGAGCCAAAAAAAGCAAGGTCAAAGACCTTGCTTTCTTTCGTAATCCGACTCCTTGCCTCCCGGCCCCGCGAGGCTCGTCGTCAATCCCGACAATCGAGGATGCTGGCTAGAGAGCGGCGGCGCCGATGCAACTGCACTTCTGCGCGCCTGGAGCTACTTCCTCCCAAGACTTGGACCTGGTCCAATCTCAACGCGCGACTCCGAGATCATTACCAGTCCCGAACGCCAATCACGTTGTAGGCGGACCCTAGCAAGCCCGCGCCAAACTGTCACCATGATTGTGTCCACCCGACGTAAATTTGTGCGTGGACCTACGTTTCAATTGGGTAAATAGCCTCAAAAATAGTCAATCCGGACAACCTTGTGGCTTCCGGCACGCTACCCTTAACGCCACAAAGTGGGGGCCGCCTTGTCGGCCAACACGCCGCACCAAAGGCCTCGATTCGGCTTGATCGTCCCGTACGCGACGTCGCTTTCAACCTAGCTCCCTCCGTCGTTCATCTTCGAGGATTTTCGCAGGATTGCTTACCCGCGCCAAAGTAAGCTATTAGCCGCGCCAAGACCCCGGGAGGCGAATCCTCCTCACGCGGCGTGGACTTCACCGGTGCAGCACGGTTGGCTCCGCCCCTCAAAAACGAGCACGGCTTCTCCATGCGCCTTAGCCGCTACTTCCTGCCCCTGCTGCGTGACGACCCGAAAGAAGCAGAGATCGTCTCCCACAAGCTGATGCTGCGCGCTGGCCTCGTCCGGCAATCGAGCGCCGGCATTTATTCCTGGCTGCCGCTCGGTCAGCGCGTCTTGAGTAAGATCGAGCAAATCGTGCGCGAGGAGCAGGATCGCGCCGGCGCACTGGAAATGCTCATGCCGACCATCCAGCCCGCCGAGATCTGGCGCGAAAGCGGCCGCTACGACGTCTACGGCAAGGAGATGCTGCGCATCGCCGACCGTCATGAGCGCGAGATGCTTTACGGGCCGACCAATGAGGAGCTGATCACCCAGATCTTCCGCGACAGCGTAAAGTCCTACAAGGAGCTGCCGCGCATCCTCTATCATATCCAATGGAAATTCCGGGACGAGATCAGGCCCCGTTTCGGCGTGATGCGCGGGCGCGAGTTCCTCATGAAGGATTCCTACTCCTTCGACCTGACGGTGGAGGGCGCGCGCGCCTCCTACAATAAGATGTTCGTCGCCTATTTGCGTACCTTCAACCGCATGGGGTTGAAATCGATCCCCATGGCCGCCGAAGCCGGCCCCATCGGCGGCGATTTGAGCTATGAATTCATTATCCTCGCCGACACCGGCGAGAGTGAGGTCTATTGCCACAAGGATCTCGTCAAGCTCGAGCCTCCTGGACCTGAGCTCGATTATGCTGGCGATTTGTCGCCGATCATCCACGATTGGACCAGCAAATACGCCGCGACCCTCGAGAAGCACGATGCCGCCCGCTTTGCCCAGGAAGTGCCGGAAGGTGATCGCGTCACGGCCCGCGGCATCGAGGTCGGCCATATTTTCTTCTTCGGCACCAAGTACTCCGAGCCCATGGGCTGCAAGGTCCAGGGTCCCGATGGAGGATGGGTGACGGTGCAGATGGGCTCCTATGGCGTCGGCGTGTCGCGGCTCGTCGGCGCGATCATCGAAGCCTCGCACGACGCTTCCGGGATCATCTGGCCGCGATCCGTGGCGCCCTTCGACGTCGGTCTGATCAATGTCAAGAGCGGCGATCCAGAGACTGACGCCGCGTGCGAGGATGCCTACGCCAAGCTTGAGGCTGCCGGTCTCAGCGTGCTCTACGACGACCGCGACGACCGGCTAGGCTCGAAGTTGGCGGCTTTCGACCTCATCGGGCTGCCTTGGCAGTTGATCATAGGGCCCAAGGGAATCAAGTCGGGCGAGGTCGAGCTGAAGGACCGTGCCAGCGGCGAAAGGTACACTCTGAGCTTTGAGGGCGCCTTGAATCGCTTCGTCGCTTCGGCCACCGAGCCCCGCCAGGAGCCGGCATGAGCGCAGGCGGCACACGGGCGTTCGCGCCCTTCGAATGGATGTTGGCGCTCCGCTATTTGCGGGCCCGCCGCAAGGAGGGCTTCATCTCGGTCATCGCCGGCTTCTCCTTCCTCGGCATCATGCTCGGCGTGGCGACGCTGATCATCGTCATGGCGGTCATGAACGGCTTCCGGCAGGAGCTGTTCAGCAAGATGCTTGGGCTGAACGGCCATGTCGTAGTGCACAGCCTCGACGCCAATTTTAGCAACTATGACGACGTGGCCGGCCATATCCGGACGATAGGGGGTGTCAAATTTGCCCTACCGCTGATCGAGGGTCAGGTGATGGTCTCCACGCCTTCTTCCTCCACCGGGGCGCTCGTCCGCGGCTTGCGCGAGACCGACCTCAAACAGCTGAGGGCCGTGTCCAGCACCATCCGCTTCGGCACCCTTGACGGCTTCGACCAGCAGGCGGGCGTGGCGGTCGGCACCCGGCTTGCCAACGAGCTCAATGTCAAGCTCGGCGACCAAGTGACCCTGCTCACGCCCCGCGGCGCCTCGACCGCGCTCGGCACAGCGCCGCGCGTGAAGCGATATCCGATCGTCGCCATCTTCGAGATTGGTATGTCGGAATATGATTCCAGCATCGTGTTCATGCCGCTTGCCGAAGCGCAGCGCTATTTCAGCAAGCCCGACAGCGTCACCGTGCTCGAGGTCGTGCTCGATTCTCCCGACGAGGTGAGCGAGCTCGGGCCCAAGATCATCGAGGCCGGCGGCCCGACCATCTACATCAGCGATTGGCGCCAGCGAAACGCGACCTTCTTCACGGCGCTGCAGGTTGAGCGCAACGTCATGTTTCTCATCCTGGCGTTAATCGTGCTCGTCGCGGCGCTGAACATCATCTCCGGCCTGATCATGCTGGTGAAGGACAAAGGGCGCGACATCGCGATCCTGCGCACCATGGGGGCCACGCGCGCGGCCGTCATGCGCATCTTTTTCATCACGGGCGCGAGCATCGGCATCCTCGGCACGCTGGCCGGCTTCGTGCTTGGCGTGCTCGTCTGCCTGAACATCGAGCATATTCGTGAATTCATCGGCTGGATTACCGACACCGAGCTGTTCTCGCCCGAGCTTTATTATTTGTCGCAACTGCCGGCCGAAATGGACACAGGCGAAACCGCCACCGTGGTGATCATGGCGCTCGTGCTGTCGATCCTCGCCACGCTCTATCCGTCCTGGAGAGCCTCTCGTCTCGATCCGGTTGAAGCCTTGCGCTACGAGTAGGGGCGAGCGATGGGGACGTCCGATCAAGCGCCGACGCTTCGCCTTGAGCAGCTGGAACGCGCCTATGAGCAAGGCCCGCGGCGGATCGAGGTGTTGAAGGGGGCGACCGCCTCCTTCTTCCCAGGCGAGGCGGTGGCCCTGCTTGGCCCCTCGGGCGCCGGAAAATCCACTCTGCTGCATATTGCCGGCCTGCTCGAACGGCCGGATCGGGGCGCCGTGGTGATCGACGGGATCGACTGCGTCAAGCTCGGCGACCGCGAGCGCACACGCATGCGCCGGGCCGAGATCGGCTTCGTCTATCAGTTCCACCATCTGCTGCCGGAGTTCTCGGCGCTTGAGAACGTGATGCTGCCGCAACTCATCCTTGGGCTGCCGCGGAGCGAGGCCGAGAGCCGCGCCAATCTCCTGTTGGAAGCGCTTGGCATTGGCGAGCGCGTCGAGCACCGGCCGGCTGAACTCTCCGGCGGCGAGCAGCAGCGCGTGGCGATCGCGAGAGCCGTGGCCAATGGCCCGAAGGTCCTGCTTGCCGATGAGCCGACCGGCAATCTCGATCCGCCAACGGCGGAGCGCGTGTTCGATCAGCTGTTGAGCCTGGTGCGTCAGTCAGGCGTGGCCGCGGTGATCGCCACCCACAATCTCGATCTGGCCGCCCGCATGGACCGGACGTTCCGCCTCATGGATGGCCTTCTCATCGAGGAAGGAGGAGATCACCGTCATTGAAGTCTCCAAGGCTTAAAGCGCCGTGAACCTTCTAAGTATTTGAAATGTATATATTATAACAGCTCTGGCTTGACGCTAGAACAAAGCACGAACACACTAAAGTCATAGTGGAAAGCTTGGATATCTTCCGCAAGCCGCGGACACCGATTGCACGTGACAGCGAATCCGAAGGGTAATGTCGGGCGGCAAGCGCGCCACAGGAAGCTGAGGGAGCTGGGACAAGACGCGTGACCGAGCCGATAGAAGCCTTCGTGCATCTTCGCATGCACTCCGCCTATTCGCTGCTCGAAGGGGCGCTCACCATTCCGCGGCTCGTGGCCTTGGCGGCGGAAAACCGCATGCCGGCGCTCGCGCTGACCGACTCGAACAATCTGTTCGGCGTGCTCGAATTCTCCGAAAGTCTCGCCCAAGCCCACATCCAGCCAATCATCGGCTGCACCCTGTCCTTGAGCTTCGCCACCGAAGGCGAGACAATGCCAGGCCCCGAACTCCGGCGTCCTTCCGCCGATGGCCGCATCGCGCTTCTCGCCAAGGACGCCGAGGGCTACGCCAATCTGATGCGGCTCTCCAGCAACGCCTATCTCGCCGCCGTCGAGACGGGGGAGGTAGTCACATCAATCCGCCAGCTCGCCGCCCGGGCGCAGGGCCTGATCGCGCTGACCGGCGGCCCCGAAGGCGTCATCGATCTGGCGCTGGCGGAGGCCAACCCCGACCTCGCCCGCAACCGTCTTGCCGCGCTCAAAAGCATCTTCGGCGACCGCCTCTATGTGGAGCTGCAGCGGCACGGACTGCCGCAGGAGAGAGCGGTGGAGCCGCTCCTGCTCGAGCTTGCCTATGGCGCCCAGCTCCCGATCGTCGCGACCAACGAGCCTTACTTCGCCGCACCAGACGACTTTGAAGCTCACGACGCGCTGCTGTGCATCGCCGAGGGCAGCTATGTCGCCGTCGATCAGCGGCGGCGCTTGAGCCCCGATCACTATTTCAAGAGCGCATCCGAGATGAGGGAGCTCTTCGCCGATCTCCCCGAGGCCATCGAGACCACGATCGAGATCGCGCGGCGCTGCTCGTACCGGCCGAAAGAGCACGCGCCCATCCTGCCGCAGTTCTTGATCGCCACACGATCGTCCGAAGCCCAAGGCGACATCGAGGCAGCCGAGTTGCGCCGCCAATCTGAGGCCGGTCTCGCCTCGCGGTTAGCCAGCGTGGGCGCGGCCCCGGGTTGCGACGCCAAGGCTTACGCCGAACGGCTTGCCTTCGAGCTCGATGTCATCACCGGCATGAACTACCAGGGCTATTTCCTGATCGTGGCCGATTTCATCCAATGGGCGAAGGCGAGGGGCATCCCGGTAGGCCCCGGGCGAGGGTCCGGCGCCGGCTCCCTCGTCGCCTGGGCGCTCACCATCACCGACCTCGATCCCATCCGCTTCGGGCTCCTGTTCGAGCGCTTTCTGAACCCTGAGCGCGTTTCGATGCCCGACTTCGATATCGACTTCTGCCAGGACCGCCGGGATGAGGTCATCGCTTACGTGCGCGACCGTTATGGCGCCGACCGCGTCGCCCATATCATCACCTTCGGCAAGCTGCAGGCGCGCGCGGTCTTACGCGACGTCGGCCGCGTGTTGCAGATGCCCTACGGCCAGGTTGATCGCCTGTGCAAGCTCGTTCCTCATAACCCCGCCAATCCCGTCACGCTGCCCCAAGCGATCGCCGGCGAGCCCCGGCTGCAGGAGGCGCGCGACACTGAGCCGATCGTGGCTAAGCTGCTCGACATCGGCCAGCGGCTCGAAGGGCTTTACCGCCACGCCTCGACCCATGCCGCTGGCGTCGTGATCGCCGACCGGCCGCTTATCGAGCTCGTGCCGCTCTACCGCGACGCTCGCGCCCAGCTTCCGGCAACGCAATTCAACATGAAATGGGCCGAGGCCGCGGGCCTCGTGAAGTTCGACTTCTTAGGCCTCAAAACCTTGACCGTGATCGAGACCGCGCGGGAGCTGCTCGCCCGCAGGGGGATCTCGCTTGATCCCATCAGGCTCCCGCTCGATGACATCGCAAGCTATGAGCTGCTCGCGCGCGGCGACACGGTCGGGGTGTTCCAGCTCGAAGGCGCGGGCATGCGCGATGCCTTGCGCAAGCTCAAGCCCGACCGCTTCGAGGACATCATCGCCATCGTGGCGCTCTACCGCCCGGGGCCGATGGACAATATCGACAGCTATGTCAGCCGCAAGCACCGGCGCGAACAGCCGGATTACCTGCACCCGCTGATCCAGCCGATCCTGGAAGAAACCTACGGCGTTATCATCTACCAGGAGCAGGTGATGCAGATCGCGCGAGGGCTCTCCGGCTTCTCGCTGGGCGAGGCAGACCTGCTCCGCCGCGCCATGGGCAAGAAGATCAAGAAGGAAATGGCGCAGCAGCGTACGCGCTTCGTCGAGGGCGCGGTCGGTAATGGGGTCGAGCGGGCGCGCGCCGAGTTCATCTTCGAGCTGGTGGCCAAATTTGCGGGCTACGGCTTCAACAAGTCCCACGCCGCGGCCTATGCGCTGATTGCCTATCAGACCGCCTACCTCAAGGCGAACTACCCCGTCGAGTTCCTGGCGGCGTCGATGACGCTCGATATCGGCAATACCGACAAGCTCAATATCTTCGCGCAGGAAGCCCGCCGCATAGGCATTCGCATCGACCCACCGTCCGTCAATCGCTCCGAGGCGGGCTTCGTCCCGAGCGAGGGCGCCATCCGCTATTCGCTCGCGGCGCTCAAGAATGTCGGCCGTCAGGCGGTCGACCATATCTGCGCCGAACGGCAGGTTCGCGGGGCCTTCCGAGATGTTTCGGATTTTGCGCGGGGGATCAATCCGCGACTCGTCAACAAGCGCGCGCTGGAGACGCTTGCCGCCGCGGGTGCCCTTGACGAGCTTGGGATCAACCGCGCCACGGCCTACGCCAATGTCGATCGCATCATGGCGGCGGGCAGCCAGTCCCTCGAGGAGGCGAGCGAAGGCCAGGAGAACCTCTTCGCCGGCCTCTCGCGCACGCCGCCCCCCATCGAGCTTCGCGCCGCTAAGCCCTGGGTGCCCACCGATCGGCTATCGCGCGAGTTCGACGCGATTGGCTTCTTTCTCACCGGACATCCTCTTGACGATTATCGGGAGGTGCTGGAGGCGCTCGGTGCCGAAACCTGGATCGACTATGCTGCCAAAGCTCGCACGCGCCGCGTCGTGGGCACGCTTGCCGGCACCGTGCTGTCCGCCCGCGAGCGGAAGGGTAAGAGCGGAAATCCTTACGCTTTCGTCGCCTTCTCCGACCCGACCGGACAGTTCGAGGCGGTGGTGTTCTCGGAAGCTTTGGCTGCCTCGCGCGAGCTGCTTCAACCCGGGAGCGTGGTTCTGCTCGACGTCGAGGCCGAGGCCGATGGCGAGACCGTCAAGGTGCGCGTCCAACGCATTGTTTCCCTCGAGGCCGCCGCCGAGGCGCGTCACGCCGGCATGAAGATCTATCTGGAGGGGACCCGCGCGCTCGACTCTCTCGCCGAGCAGGTCGGCACGCGGGGAGGGCAGGGCGAGCTCCGGCTGGTGCTCCGCCTCGACGACGTCGCCCGCGAGGTCGAGTTCGTGCTGCCGCAAGGCATCGACGCCACGCCGAAGCAGAGGAGCGCGCTGACGCTCGTGGAAGGCGTGGCCGCAGTCAGCGCGTTCTGAACGAGAGCGCCAGGGCCTCATACCCTTGCCAAGATGGGGTTGCATCCCTATAAACCGCAACATCTCACACGCGGGATAACAAGCGTCGCGAGGCTGTCTCTCTTGCCTTGCGCTCGCTCCGGTGATCGGGGTTTTGACCCGGTCTTCATCATCCCGCGGCGGCCGAACCGGAAAAAGGAGCAAGCAGTCCCATGGCACTGCCCAATGTTACCATGCGCCAACTCCTCGAGGCTGGCGTGCATTTTGGTCACCAGACCCACCGTTGGAACCCGAAGATGGCGTCGTACATCTACGGGTCGCGCAACAACATCCACATTATCGATTTGACCCAGACTGTACCGCTGCTTCACCAGGCGCTCGTCGCGGTGGCGGACACCGTGGCCAAAGGCGGCCGCGTCCTGTTCGTCGGCACCAAGCGGCAGGCCTCCGAGGGCGTCGCCGACGCCGCACGATCCTGCGCGCAGTATTATGTCAATCACCGCTGGCTCGGCGGTACGCTGACCAATTGGCGCACCATCTCCAACTCGATCCGCAGGCTCAAATCCCTTGAGGAGCTGCTTTCCAGCGAGACGCAAGGCCTGACCAAGAAGGAGCTTCTGCAGCTCACCCGCGAGCGGGAGAAGCTCGAGCGCTCCCTTGGCGGCATCAAGGACATGGGCGCGATCCCCGATTTGATGTTCGTCATCGACACCAACAAGGAGGCGATCGCCATCGCCGAGGCGCGCAAGCTCAACATGCCCGTCGTCGCTATCGTCGATTCGAATAGCAACCCGGAAGGGATCAGCCATCCCATTCCCGGCAACGACGATGCGGGCCGGGCCATCACCCTTTATTGCGACCTGATCTCCCGCGCGGCTCTGGACGGCATCGAGCGTGCCCAGGGCTCGACCGGCATCGATCTCGGCGCTGCCGAGGGGCCGCTGACCGAGCCTGCGCTCGGCGAAGGCGAGCTTGAAGGTGGCGAAGGGCCTGCGCGGCCAGCACCGGATAGCGAGCGCAAATCCCGGCGCAGGCCGGCCCGACCCGAAGGCAGGGCTGCCGGCAACGGCCAAGCCAAGCCGCAGGCGGAACGCCCTTCAAACGGCTCCAAAGCCAAGGCTGAAGACGCGAAGCCGGAATTGGTCGAGGACAACGGCTAGGACTCGGGCAAACGAGGCTCCGCTCCGCTAGAGGCATGGCATGACAGCGATTACCGCACCGATGGTGAAAGACCTGCGCGAGAAGACCGGCGCAGGCATGATGGACTGCAAGGCGGCCCTGAACGAGACCACCGGCGACATGGAGGCCGCGGTCGACTGGCTCCGCGCCAAGGGTCTCGCCAAGGCGGCCAAGAAGGCCGGCCGGGTCGCTGCGGAAGGCCTGATCGGACTTGCCGCGGAAGCCAAAGCGGCGACTCTCGTCGAGGTCAACTCCGAGACCGACTTTGTCGCCCGCAACAACAAATTCCAGGAGATGGTACGCACGATCGCGGCCGACGCGCTGAAAGCCAAAGGCGATGTCGGGGCGCTCGCCAAAGCAAAATTTGGCGGCAGCAAGGTCACCGTCGCCGATCATTTGAAAGAGATGATCGGCTCGATCGGCGAGAACATGACGCTCAGGCGAAGCGCCTACCTAGCGGTGAAGAACGGCGTCGTCGCGAGCTACATGCACAACACGATCGCACCGGGGCTCGGCAAGATCGGCGTCATCGTCGCGCTCGAATCAACGGGCGCCGCGGAGACTCTGAACAGTTTCGGCAAGCAGGTTGCCATGCACATCGCCGCGGCTAATCCGCAAGCCATCGACGTCGCGAACCTTGATCCCGCGCTGGTCGAGCGCGAGCGCTTGGTGCTCATCGAGCAGGCCAAGGAGTCCGGCAAGCCCGCGCCCGTGATCGAGAAGATGGTCGAGGGCCGCTTGCGCAAATTCTACGAGGAGGTCGTTCTCTTGCAGCAGGCCTTCGTCCATGATCCTGAAACGACCGTCGCCAAGGCGCTCGCCGCAACGGAAGCGAGCGCTGGCGGGCCGGTCCGGATCACTGGGTTCCATCGTTTCGCCCTCGGAGAAGGCATCGAACGGCCCGACAGCAATTTTGCGGCGGAAGTGGCCGCCGCCGCGTCCGGGTCCTAGCCGGGCAGGGGGCAATTCGATGTCCGGGCCGCCGAACGTCACGCTCGCGGCCGCTCGGTCCGCAAGGAGTTTGGGCTGATGGCAGCATCGCGCATGGGCAACTCGCTCCGCTACCGCCGAGTCCTCGTGAAACTCTCTGGCGAGGCGCTGATGGGGGACACCGGCTACGGCATCGACGTTGCCGTGCTCAACCGCATCGCCGCGGATCTAGGTGAGGCCGTCGACCTCGGCATCAAGCTCTGCCTCGTGGTCGGCGGCGGTAACATCTATCGCGGCCTCGCAGCCGCCGCGGACGGCATGGACCGGGTGAGCGGCGACTATATGGGCATGCTTGCAACGGTCTTGAACGGACTGGCGCTGGGGCACGCGCTTGAGGGCAACGGCCGGCCAGCGCGCGTGATGTCGGCCATCGCGATGCCGAGTGTTTGCGAGCCCTTCATTCGAGACCGCGCGCTCGCCCATTTGGATGCGGGCAAGGTGGTGATCTTCGTCGGCGGCACCGGCAACCCGTTTTTCACCACCGATACAGCCGCGGCGCTTCGCGCCGCCGAGATGGGATGCGACGCAATCATCAAAGCCACTCAGGTCGACGGCGTCTACGATGCCGATCCGGAAGCGGCCCCCAAGGCGCGCCGCTATGACCAGCTGAGCTATGACGACGTGCTGCGGCAGGACCTGCGCATTATGGATGGTGCCGCAATCGCCCTTGCCCGGGACAATCGTATTCCGATAATTGTGTGCTCCATCAGGGAGCAAGGCGGCTTGGCTGCGGTATTGCAAGGGAAGGGCTCCTCGACCACGATAGCCTAGCGGAAGCGGCGCTTGAGGCGCCCGCCGGAGGGCGCTGTTCGATGCGAGGACAAGTTTGCCCAAGCCCGGCTGGCGAACGCGCGAAGAGGAGAGGCGACATGTCTAGCTTCGACCTTAAGGAGATCGAGCGGCGGATGCGTGGCGCCCTGACCGTGCTGAAGCAGGAGTTCGGCGGCCTACGCACGGGTCGCGCCAATATGAGCCTGCTCGATCCGATCATGGTTAATGCCTATGGTGGTCAGATGCCGCTTAATCAGCTCGCCACCATCAACGTGCCGGAACCCCGCTTGATTACCGTACAGGTCTGGGATCGGTCGCAAACCGGCGCCGTCGAGCGGGCTATCAGGGAGTCCGAGCTCGGGCTGAACCCGGTCGTCGAAGGACAGCTCCTGCGCTTGCCGATCCCCGAGCTCAACGAAGAGCGACGTCACGAGCTCGCCAAGGTCTCCCACAAATACGCCGAGCACGCCCGCGTGGCGGTGCGCAACGTCCGCCGCGACGGCATGGAGCACCTGAAGCGCATGGAGAAGGATGCGGATATAGGCAAGGACGAGCACCATACGCTCGCCACCAAGGTGCAGGACTTGACGGACAAGATCATCAAGGAGATCGACGAGATGCTTGCCAGCAAGGAAGCCGAGATCATGCAGGTCTAGGCGACGCGGGGGTAGGAGCAACAGACCCTTATTGTATTGGAGCACTGGAAGACGTGACGCTCGCCATAGAGGAGCTTGCCTGGTCGACGGCCGGGATGCCGGTCCCCCGGCACGTCGCCATCATCATGGATGGCAACGGCCGTTGGGCTGCGGAGCGGGGAATTCCACGCGCCGAGGGTCATCGCCAAGGCGTCGAGAGCGTCCGGCGTACGGTCAAGGCCTCGATCGAGCTTGGTGTCACCCATCTCACTCTGTTCAGTTTCTCCTCTGAGAACTGGTCGCGTCCGCAGCAAGAAATCCATGACCTGTTCGGCCTCATGCGGCGCTTCATCAGGCGCGATCTCGCCGACCTGCACAAGAATGGCGTCAGGATCCGGATCATCGGCACGCGTGATGGGCTCAACAGCGACATCTTGCGGCTGATCGACGACGCTGTCCGCCTCACTAAGGACAATTCGGCGCTGCATCTCACCATTGCCTTCAACTACGGCGCCCGCGATGAGATCGCCCGCGCCGCTTCGCGCATCGCCGAGGAGGTGGCGCGAGGCTTGCTCGCCGCCGCCGATATCACGCCCGAGCGCCTCGGCGCCTATCTCGACACCGCCGACGTGCCCGATCCAGACCTGCTCATTCGCACGAGCGGCGAGTTGCGTTTGAGCAACTTCCTCCTCTGGCAACTCGCCTATAGCGAGTTCGTTTTCATCGACACCTATTGGCCGGACTTCTCGCGCGAGACGCTCGAGGCCGCGATCGCCGAATATCAGCGGCGCACCCGCCGCTTCGGCGGGCTCAAGGCGAGATCCACCGCGTGACGCCGCTCGATGTGGCGCCGCGTGACGCCGAACCCGAATCCCAACCGCAAAAATCAGAGATGGCGACGCGGATGGCGTCCGCCGTGGTTCTCGCCGTCTTTGCGCTCGGGGCCGTGGTGGCGAGCCCCTGGACGTTTGCAGCGCTGGTGATTGCGGCCGGCGTCACCGTCGCTTGGGAATGGGGACGGCTGGTGCGCGGCCGAGGGTTCGACGGTACCGCCGCCATCCAGGCCACGGCTGTCGCCGCGATCGTCGTTTTCATCACCCTCGCCCGACCGGATCTCGCGCTTATCGCGGCCGCCGTCGCGCTTGCCGGGACCGCGATGCTTGGGTTCTCATCCAGCACCCTTGGCTGGTCGCTCGCGGGCCTCGCTTATTCGGTCCTGCCGGCTTGGGCCATGGTGTGGCTGCGCAGCGATCAAACCTTCGGCGCCGCTGCGCTGCTCTATCTGTTCGCCGTGGCCTGGACCACGGATACCGCCTCCTATGCCGGAGGCCGGCTGATCGGCGGTCCGAAGCTCGCGCCGCAGATCTCTCCGCGCAAGACATGGAGCGGGCTCATTTGCGGCACGCTGGCTCCCGGTCTCATCGGCTATGCTTTTGCCGTGGTACTTAAGGAGACATCGAGCTGGCGCCTGGCTATGGCAAGCATCGCGATCGCGGCGGCTTGCCAGATTGGCGATTTGAGCGAGAGCGCCGTGAAGCGCAGGTTCGGCGCCAAGGATGTGAGCCACCTCATTCCGGGTCATGGAGGCCTCCTCGATCGCATCGATGGCCTTCTCATTGCCGCAATCGCGGCGGCTTTGATCGCATTGCGTGATCCGGCCGATCCCGGTCGTGGATTGCTCATTTGGTGAGGCGTTGCGCATGACCGTGCTCACCCCGAGCTCCGCTGCTTTCAGGGCCACGTCGCCTAGAACGCGGCCGCGGCGCATCTCGATTCTCGGCGCCACGGGTTCGATCGGAGAGAGCACGCTCGATCTCATTGGCCGTGATCCATCGGCGTACACGGTCGTGGCCTTGACCGGCGGCCGGAACGCCACTCGCCTTGCCGAGCTCGCGGTGAAACATCGCGCCGAGCTGGTGGTGATCGCCGACGAAGCCTGCCATGCGGAGCTCCGCGGCCTGCTTGCCGGCACCGGCATCGAGACCGCCGCCGGCAGCGAAGCGCTGGTCGAGGCCGCGAGCCGGCCCGCGGATTGGGTGATGGCCGCGATCGTCGGCGCGGCGGGCCTCAAGCCTACGCTCGCGGCCGTGCGGCAGGGTACCTGCACGGCGCTCGCCAACAAGGAATGCCTGGTATCGGCGGGGCGCATCTTCATGCGCGAGGTCGCGCGCCACAAGACCGCGCTCCTGCCCGTCGACTCAGAGCACTCCGCGGCGATGCAGGTGATGGGCGGCATGTCAGCGCAAAACATCGAGCGGATCTGCCTGACTGCCTCAGGTGGACCGTTCAGATCCTGGAGCGTGGCCGACATGGCCCGGGCGAAGCCTAAACAGGCGCTTGCCCACCCCAACTGGTCGATGGGGCCAAAGGTGACCATCGATTCGGCGACCCTCATGAACAAGGCTCTCGAGCTGATCGAGGCGCATCATTTGTTCGCGGTTGGGGCGGATCGGCTTCAGGTGCTCATTCATCCCCAATCCATCGTGCACTGCCTAGTCTATTATCGCGACGGTTCGGTGCTGGCGCAGATGAGCTGTCCCGATATGCGCACCCCGATCGCTTATAGCCTCGCTTGGCCTGAGCGCATGGAGGCGCCAACCGAGCGGCTCGATCTCGCGAGATTGGGCACGCTGGCTTTCGAAGTGCCGGATGAAGTGCGCTTTCCGGCGCTGCGCCTGGCGCGAGAGGTGCTGGCCGCCGGCGGGAGCGCAAGCACGATTTTGAACGCCGCCAATGAGGTGGCGGTCGAGGCCTTTCTCAAGGGCAGAATCGGGTTCCTGGCGGTGGGGAACCTAGTCGAGGCTACGCTTGATCGCGCCGCCCACCTCGTGCCGCTTTCTCCCGACAGTGTCGACGACGTGCTTGCCATCGACGCCGAAGCGAGGGCCATGGCGCTTTCGCTGCTCGGCCGGTTTGCACAACCGGTGCCAGCGAGCTAGGAAGGCTTGAGGATTAGGGGTAAAATTTCGGCATGGAAATCATCAACAAGCTTTCAGGGCTCGGCGATACCTTGCTCGCCTACTTGCTCCCCTTCCTCTTCGTCCTCACCATCGTCGTATTTTTCCACGAGCTCGGCCATTTCCTCGTGGCGCGCTGGTGCGGGATCGCCGTCAAGGTGTTCTCGATCGGCTTCGGCCCCGAGATTTTCGGCTTCAACGACCGGCTTGGGACCCGCTGGCGGGTCTCATGGATCCCGCTTGGCGGCTATGTGAAGTTCATCGACGACGACAATGTCGCGAGTGCGCAAAGCGGCCGCAAGACGCTCGACCATTTGTCGGAGGAGGACCGGAAGCGCAGCTTCCAGGGCAAGCCCTTATGGGCGCGCGCCGCGGTGGTGGCCGCGGGGCCGATCGCCAACTTCATCCTCGCCATCGTCATCTTCACGGCGATCTTCACCTTTTTCGGTGAACGGACCACGGCGGCCAAGGTTGATGTCGTCAGTGCCGGAAGTGCGGCGGAAAGGGCGGGATTCCTGCCTGGCGACCGCGTCGTCAGCATCGACGGCCAGGCGATCGACAGCTTTGGTCAGATGCAGCGTATCGTTGGCATGAGCCCCGGTCAGTCGCTGCATTTCGAGGTCGAGCGCGATAGCAAGACCGTCGAGGTCGTGGCCACACCCGAATTGAAGGAGATTACCGACCATTTCGGCAACACCATGCGAATCGGGCTGCTCGGCATCCAGCGCAGCGCCTCGCCTGAGGACTGGACCTTGAAGCGGCACGATCCGTTGACCGCTTTCGGCATGGCGCTGAAAGAGTGCTATTTCGTGATTTCCCGCTCGCTTGGCTATCTCTACGACGTGGCGACGGGCCGGGAAGCCGCCGACCAGCTGGGCGGTCCCATCCGCATCGCCCAGGTCTCAGGACAAGTTGCCACAGCCGGTTTTTTCGCCCTGCTCAATCTCGCAGCTATCGTCTCGGTCAGTATTGGGCTAATAAACCTCTTTCCGATTCCCATGCTCGATGGTGGCCATCTTCTCTTCTACGGCATTGAGGCGATCAGAGGCCGGCCGCTGAGTGAAAGTGTCCAGGAAATCGGTTTCCGAATTGGCCTTGCCTTCGTTCTCATGCTAATGATCTTCGCGACTTGGAATGACTTGATTCATTTGAAGTTTCTGTGACGCTCGGGGGCGTTAAGTCCACAACGAAAACGGGTAAAAACCCAATCTCTCCCCGTGGGAGGTACGGACCAAAATCGGCCACAAAACAGTGGCCACTTTCGATCCTGGGCTTTACGTCCACGGGGGATCGGTGTTGAGGGGACGACACCAGTGACGGTGCGGTCGTGGTTGGCTAGAGGGCTGTCTGCAGCCTTGCTCGCAGCAGGGGCTGTTGTGTTGTCTGTTGCCATGAGCGCAAGCCTAGGCGAGCTGTCTGCGCACGCTCAGTCGGCCGGGACCGTCAGCGCCATCCGCGTCGAAGGCAACAAGCGGGTCGAGCCCGAAACTGTCCGAACGTATCTCAGCTTCAACGTCGGCGATCCCTACGACCTCGCCAAGGTCGACGAATCCTTGAAGACCCTGTTCGCCACAGGCCTGTTTCAAGACGTGCGCATCCGGCGCGAAGGGAGCACGGTGGTCATTATTGTGGCTGAGAACCCGATCGTGGCCCGGGTCGCCTTCGAGGGCAACAAGCAGATCGAGGACGACGCCTTGGTAGCGGAGGTGCAGCTCAAGCCCCGCACCGTCTATACCCGCGCGCGCGTGCAGGCAGACGTGCAGCGCATTCTCGTTCTCTACCGCCGTCAGGGCATGTATGCCGCTCAAGTCGATCCCAAGATCATCAACATCGACAACAACCGCATCGACGTCGTGTTCGAGATCAATGAGGGACCGATCACCAAGGTTCGCGCCATTAATTTCATCGGGAATTCCGCCTTTAGCGATTCCCAGCTCCGTTACGTGATCAGCACCACCCAGACATCACTGCTGAGCTTCCTCAAGAACACCAATATCTACGATCCGGACCGGCTCAATCTCGACCGCGAGCTGGTGCGCCAGTTCTATCTCAAGAACGGCTATGCCGACGTTCGCGTCGTGTCGGCGACCGCCGACCTCGACCGCGATGCCCGGGGCTTCTTCATCACCTTCACCGTCGACGAAGGCCAGAAGTACAAGTTCGGTGAGGTTGACGTCGAATCCGCTCTGCCCTCGGTGGATTTGCGCGCGTTGCGTGGCGTGGTCATGAGCCGGCCCGGCCGCATTTATGATGTTCAGAGGATCGAGAAGACGGCCGAGGCCTTGACCATCACCGCCTCGCAAGAGGGGTACGCCTTCGCTCAGGTCAGGCCCCGCTTCGATCGTGACGAAGCGTCCCACCGCATCAATATCACTTACGTCATCGACGAGGGTCCGCGCGTCTATATCGAGCGGATCAACATTGTCGGCAACTTCCGGACCCATGACGACGTGATTCGCCGGGAGTTCAGTCTGGCGGAAGGCGATGCCTATAACCGCTTGCTCGTCGAGGCGGCGAGGCGGCGGCTACGCTCGCTCGGCTTTTTCAAGACCGTGGACATCGATACCGAGCCCGGAGGCGCTCCCGACCGCGTCGTGCTCGTGGTCAAGGTGATGGAGCAGCCCACTGGCGAGCTGTCCTTCGGCGCGGGCTACTCCACCAGCGAGGGTGTCATTGGCGACATCAGCATCACCGAACGCAACCTCATGGGCAAAGGCCAATATGTCCGGCTCGGCTTCTCGGGAAGCCTCGAGCGGGCTCAGGTCGACTTCAGCTTTACCGAGCCCCACTTCCTCGATCGCAATCTTGCCGCGGGCTTCGACCTCTTCCACAAGGAGGTCGACTTCACCAACGTGTCATCGTACCGCGAGCGTAACACCGGCGGCGATCTCCGAATGGGCTTCCCGATCGCCTACAACACCCAGCTGGGCTTGCGCTATAGATTCGAGCGCGAGGAGATCTACGACGTCGCAAGCAATGCCTCGCTCGCGGTCAAGGACGCGGAAGGCGTCTCCAACGTGTCGAGCGTGGGCTACACGATTGCCTACGACACCCGCAATCTTCCTCAGTCGCCGACAAGCGGCGCGTTCGTCGCCTTCTCGCAGGACTTGGCCGGCGTTGGTGGCGACGTGAACTATTTCAGGTCGGTCGTTGACGGGCGTGGTTACTATCCCCTCACCAATAAGATCACCTTGGTGGGACGCGCGCAGGGCGGCTTCATCAATGGATGGGGCGGCCAGGACGTCCGCCTGACCGATCTGTTCTTCAAGGGCGGCGAGACGATCAGAGGCTTCCAGCGCGCGGGTTACGGTCCCCGTGATGCCTGCGAGGACCCTTCGACCGGAAAGCGCGTGAAGGACTGCACCAGGGATCCGCTCGGAGGCCAGACCTTTTGGGCCACCACTGCCGAGGCTCGCTTTCCTATCCCCTTCGTGCCTGACAGCATCGGTATGCAGGGCGCCGTGTTTGTCGATGCCGGATCGTTGTTCGACCCGAGCGGCCTTGCCCAGACTGCTGTCAGGAAGGAAGGAAGCTTTATTTTCGACGCCGCCGATGTTCGCATGTCGACCGGCGTGAGCCTTATCTGGCAATCGCCGCTGGGGCCGCTCCGCGCCGATCTCGCGCAAGCCCTGCTCAAATCCTCTTTCGACCGGACCGAACTCTTCCGGTTCGGCGCCTCGACCCAGTTCTAGAGGCTTGCTTCCGCATATCGCTTGGCGTCATTGCTGATGCTGCGACCCCTATCGGTGAGTTTTCGATGGAACATCCGGGCTT